>Ga0163148_10004244_pt1 | contig 15102 bp, 19 predicted proteins | sample OliLakLV19MP7P2_FD_148606 | JGI IMG/M metagenome (GOLD analysis project Ga0163148, IMG submission 148606) | Freshwater microbial mat bacterial communities from Lake Vanda, McMurdo Dry Valleys, Antarctica- Oligotrophic Lake LV.19.MP7.P2 | ecosystem: Environmental > Aquatic > Freshwater > Lake >...
GGGAGTTTTGAGGGATGAAGCATTGGTGGTATTTAAAAGCAAATTTAAGGGGTTTTGGGGGATATAGATTTTTAATGTTAAGAAATTGTTATGTTAAGTAGGGATTCACTATAAATAGTGAATTTTACAGAAATTGGCTATCTGCTTTAATACAATCAAAAAATCTTCCCCTATATTTGCTTTTAGTCAAAATCCATAATTCCAAATAGGGACTTTAATGCAAAATCAAGATCCTAAACAAATAGCCCTCAATAATTGCAAAATGAGATATTAGGAATGGGAAACCTGAGAAAATTGTTTTGAATATAAAAAACTGGTAGAACTATGGAAATTTTTTATAATTTTAGATTACCGGCCTTTTTTATAGGGAATATTAAATTTAAAAATGACAACCATAATTTTATATTCGAATTTCTAAAAAACATACTTTTTACATGCAAGGGGCAATATTTTTATTAGGATTGCAAAAATGTATAAGTTCTTGGAAAATTTGTTGGACTGATTTTTATACTTGGCTAAAATTAGGTTCATAAAACTGTTATAGGCATTGGGTAATAGAAAGTAAATTTCCAGATTACAATTACACGATAATGAAACAAATATTAGACGATTTTTTGATCAGTGTTAATGAATATTATACTCGAGAAAAGAATGAGTGTTCTGAAGTAATGTTATCAACATCAGAAAATTTATTTAACTATCATGCAGAAATTGATTTACCACGAATTTCAACTCAATCATTTGAGCAATTTACTGAGTTAAACATTGATACTAATAATTTAAAAATCCCATCGCCGTTATATATTGGCAAATTATTACATAATATAAGTATCGATATTGATCCCATTCCCGCACTTATTGATTTCATTCATTGCAGAGGATTATGTGTTGAATCTGACTTAAATGATCAAATTTTAATTCATCAATTTATACAGAACTTAGGACTTAGAATTTTCATAAGTGTGAGACCTGATCTTATCAATCCCATAATAATAGATGTTGAAGGAAGCGGATCTAATTTCAAATTGCTTTGTGGATTGGAGCCGGCAAAAAAAAATCTGGTTTTTAGCCCAAATTTAATTAGTGAAAGATTAAAGGAGTTAGTTGATAATTTTAATAAATTGCAAACTGAATCATTAACTTATAGGTATGATTGTTTGGAAGATATGAATATCGCAGAACCTCAGCTTGCTAAAAAATATAATTTTCTCTTCATTGCAAATTTTCCTTCCGGATTTAATTCTGATAGTTGTCAATTATTAAAAAATATTATACAAAATAGTTCAAGATTTGGGACTTTTATTTTTATGACTTATAATCCTGAGATCAAGCTGAGATCTGGGAATAATAATGAAGTGAGTGAAATCATTAAGAATTTGGGTTATATTCAAAAAAATGCGGGCCGCTACCAAATTTATAATTCAAAAGAAGAATCAGAATATAATTCAAACTTTCATTTAGACTTGGAATGTGGAATACCTCTAAATGCCTCAAATATTATTGAATCACTGAATATAGAAATTAAAAAAAGTGGTTCAAGGGCTGTTACTCAAAATGCATATTTTGATAAAATTCTTTCGGGAAAATTAAATGTCTGGAATTATTATCTTGATGATGATTCAAAAAACGAAGGTCTTATTGCTCCAATTGGTATAATAAATGCGCAAGAGGAATTAAATTTCACTATTGATTGTGATACTGATAATTATCATGCAATAATTGGGGGGAAGACTGGTAGCGGTAAGACCATCTTGATAGACAATCTGATAATTAATGCGGCTATAAATTATAGCCCTGAGGAATTGCAATTTGTTTTGCTTGATTTTAAAGGTGCAAGTTTTCAAAAGTATAAAAAACTTCCACACCTTAAAATTTTGTTTTCCGGTAGTCAGCGGTTCTATGGTTTAAACGTTTTGCGATACCTAAAGGGCGAAAACATAAGACGCCAGGAAATACTTGCAGAAAGAGGAGGTAAGATCAGTTCGTTAACAAAAGTCGAAAGACGTATGTTTAATTTTCCTCGGCTTGTTATAATCCTCGATGAATTTCAAATTCTATTAAAAGAAATGGATGAAATATTTCGTGAGGCCAGTTCGCTTTTGGATACATTAGCTCAGCAGGGTAGGTCGGCGGGTATTCATCTAATTTTATCTTCGCAAGACCTTACAGGAGTTACCTTAAGTGATTCAACTCAATCCAATAGCAATGTAAGAATTGCCCTAAAAATGGATCCGCTCCCATGCCATATGATATTTTCTAGAGAAAATATTGAAGCAACAAAACTGGAGAAAAAAGGACAGGCGATCTATAACGACAAATCAGGGCGACCCACTCATGGAAATATTGGATTTCAAGTTTACTTACTTGAAGATAAGAAATCACGTGAATTAATTGATTTTTTAAATGAAAAATGGTTAAATTCAGGCTTAAATCAAATAGATAAATTCGTTCTTCCTAATGAAAATAAGGCCACATTTCAACCTAAATTAATCGCACATCCTCCTTCTCTTGGTATCGTTACAAATTCTGAATATACAGACCTGTTTCTTGGAGAACCTTCATTTATTAGACTGAAGAGAGGTACACAAGAAAAGGAGCATTCATTTATCAGATTTAAGAATGCCGATAATTCCAATATTTTAATGGCCGGAAATGATTTAACTTCAGGAATGTCCATAATTGGGTTAGCTATTTATCAATTATTACAAAAGGGTTTAAATTTTTCAGATGTATATTTATTTAATGGTTTTTCATCCGACAAGTTACATATTCAATCTTGCTTAAAAGGCTTTACTAATTTATTTAGTAATTATCATTATTTCGCTAAAAACAATGTAAATGAAATGGTGTCAATTTTAAGCAACGAATTGGAAAGAAGACGTGCAAATGATTTGACAGATTCTTCCAAAATATTTATTTTTCTTTGCAACCCGGATTCTACTTTTTATAAATCAGGATTTAATTTCCCTGAAATTTCCCAACAATTAAATTCGATTCTTAAATTTGGTCCTACAGTTAGCATGCATGTATTTCTTTATATGTATAGTGCAAAAACTTTCATTAACTCACTTTCTGGTACTAATGGAATTGCAGTAGAATTATTTGAAACTAAAATCGTTTTAAAAGGGGATGGTCTTGAAATTACTGGGTTTGGTATCCAAAAGAAGGAGCCTGAAAAGAATTCTACCGCGTTATTATTTGCTCCTGAACCAATTACAACTATCAACCCTGATCTTTTTAATATATATAACTCAATTCAAAGAATTGATATTGAAAATACGAATGATTCGGCACTTGAAATGTTAAACGAATTTTTTAAAGAGGTACAATAAAATGCAAAGAAGTGAACGCCATATTGCCATTGTAAATAAATTTTCTAATGCCGTATTGTTCTTTAACGAGGCCCAAAAGGAGGAATCTACTCTTATTGAAAATTGTAAAAAATATTACACGGCCCTTTCAAAAATTGAAGTTTCTTTGGAGAAGTTTCCAACTTTAAAACAAGAGCTATTAAAAATTTTAAGATTAGAAACATTTAATTCAAAAACTTCACAGGTGAATGTGGACCTAATGGAAAAGATTAGTTTAAAGGTTTGTTATATAAATGATATGTTGGAAGATATTAGTGAAATTCAGGACGCTCTGTTAATCGATAGATTAAATTTATTTGTAAATAAGGAAAAATTTTGGATATCTGCAACAAAGTTGTCAATTAGAAATATTGATACTCTTCACTTTGAAATGAATAAATTTGAAGACGCCTTCAGGAGGGTGAATTCAGAGCTTCAGGTGGAATATCAACGGCGTCAAAAACTTCAATTTCTTATAAAACAGGAATCTGCATTAATTGCATTATTCCCATTATTACTTGAAGACTTAAATGAATTATTAAATAACAAAGCTTTTGATATTAAGGTTCCATCCGTAATCGCTGAGTTTCCTGCCATGATTTTAAAGCTTAAAAATTTAAATGAAATTAGTACATATTTTAAACGAATTTCGGAGGATTACCAAAAGGTAGTTAATATGCAAGATGTAAATGAATTCATTAATATCAAAACTAATATTAATATTAATTCACTTACGAACGTGTTTTTGAAAATCACTCCTAGGTCAGCGGCCAATAAAAATAAAATGTTGAAATTGGATAAATTAAGAAATGATCTAGAAAGATTAAATAAAGAAATCCCAGAAAAAATCAAGCAAATATCTGAGGCAAATCAGGAATATGTAAAGAAAGAAATGGCTGAATCTAGGAGTTTATTACACAGCGAACTAAGTGCAAGTTTTGAAAAAGTGGAGCCGAAATTATTTGCTGTACAAGAGTTATTAAAAAAGGGGCTGAGAGGGAAAGAAGAACGGGCTAGTGAAGCCTTAAAGCTAAGGCAAACTATTTTAAGGTATGAAACAATTATTTGGGCTGAATATTCGACGCAATTGTTTGAAGAAATGAATGCCTTTGTCAATGGAACAAATACGTGGAGATTGGATGATTTTGATATCGCATTGCAACGTTTTGTAAAAGAAAAGAATGAAGCCATTAAAGCAGCTAAAAATGAATTTTCGCCTCTATTGGAAAAGAATAGAGATTACAAAAATGAACTTGAAAGATTAATTCATACAAAAAGTAGCTATAGTGATTTTGAAATATTATGCAAAAAAATGGGAGGATTTCGGTTTTTTAAGATGGTTTTTTATAAATTCAAATAAATTGTATATTTGTTCATTAAACCTTACATATGAGTTCCATAGATGAAAAATTAAGCACTTTAGAGTCGATTATTCAGGGATTAATTGAATTGAAATCGAAAATATTACAGGATGAGGTAAATTTAATTGCAGAGATTAGCAGTAATATCAAGGAATGGGATGACTCCCAAATGAATAGATTTAATGGAAATGAATATTCCGGTAAATTCATATCTAGCCTAGATCACTTAATGGAAAAGATAGATCAATCGATTAATTTTTTAACAAATAAATATGAAACCCTAAAAACACATAGGGGATAAAACTACAATTATGAGTCAAGTAATTAATAATATCAATTCATTAAAAAAACTCGATGCAACAATTTCCCAGACGATTACAAGCGGAATTAGTAATTTTGGGAATATTACCCAGCAGATTGAACAGGCGCACAATTCCGGAAATCTAGAACCTGAAAATTATGCGCAATTGATGTCGTCGCAATATCTTGGAAGTAATTTTCAACAGGAATATTATCAAGCATATCAAGAACAGCTTCCAAAAATGCAACATTTTTTAAATGCATTGGAGAAAAAATTAAACGAATATTTGCAAATTAGTTAAACTTAAATGAAGTCTGCAACGACTTTAATAAATTAATTGCATTATGAAGGGATCTATCGAAGATAAAATTAAAACATTTAAGGAAATATCTCAGATTATCGGAGAATTTAAATCTCGATTAGAGATCGCAAATGAAAGTGTTTCCACGTTATACAATGAAATCAGAAGACAGGGTAAATGGGAAGACTACCATGCGGATAATTTTAAATATTCTTTTCTTAAACATTATCAGGTAAGTTTGGAAAATGCTGTTGATACCCTGCAAGCGGCTAATGTGCATGTAGAATTTAAATTGCAATCCTTACAAAAACATACGGATTCATGACAAATCATTTATCTAATAATCTTGATTCAATGGAGGAATTGATCAGAGAAATTGAATTACAAAAGGAACGAAACTTGGTTTTTTACAATATTTTAACGGGTTTTATAGAATCTTCAAAAAAAATGGGAGCCTTGAGCCAGAAAACTACCAGATATTGATGAATGTTTTTTTAGGCGATTACTTTGATAAAGACTTTGACCATGCTTTTGGGCACTGCTCAACAAAAATGATTGATTATTTGAATTTATTAAGAAATAAACTTAGAGAATATTTAAATATTAGTGTTTAAATGTTTATATTTGTTTTCTAAACACACACACATGGCGCGACACATTTTAAATACCTCCCTTCAACCAAAGACCCAAATTAATACAAATCAGAAAGTAAATCCGTTACTGAACACGGGTGTGGCAAGTGATCGCGATTTACTTAAAAAAAGATCTGCTAAATATGTTAAGGTCATGTCAGAAATTGATCATGGAACAGTCACTGGAACACAGGGTCTCAATGAACTCGTTGAAAAACTGAAGGAAGAGTTCGGTGCACTTGGAATAATTGAATATCCTATTGGTGTCGTTTCAAAATGTTTTCTTGGATCACCCTATGAAGTTCATATATTGGACCTAACCGGAGATATGATAATTGAACACTTTCAGGTAGGACATTCGATGCCTAATCAAATGGAAAAAGCCAGAGGTCTTGCCATATCTAATTCCTATGCTATGATAGAGGTGTATTCAAATAAAATGATTTTGGTAAAAGCAGACGGTTCAACTACTAAACTTTAAATTAGATGGCAGACGAAAGAATCATACAGAGAGCCGATCTTAAATTTATTGAAGGCAGCCTTGGTGTTATCAGTAGCAATCTCGCCAAAGTAAATGATCATGTTTTGGAAGTTGACAATAGGGTGGAGGATTTGAATCAAAAACATGATATAATGAAATATGAGTTGGACAAACTCATTAAATCATTTAATGAATATGTTGGAGAGTATAGAAGAAAAACGGAGTTGCAGCTGGCAAATACTCAGATCATTGAAGTAAGGCAGGAGCTTGAAACTAAATATGGATATTATGGGGAGGTGCGCAGAATGGCTACAGGAATATTACAAGGAGTTGATAGTAGGTTAATTACAAATGAAACATTACAGTATACAACAGAAGAGGTAATGATCAAAGCACCTGGTTATTGGTTGGCCCCTACACTATTAGGGGTTGCTTGCTGGTTAAGGAATGATAAGGAAACTTCAGAACGTGCTGTAAAAGAATCAATAAGAAGGGATGATTATAAAACGACACTTTTTTTTATGCTTCTTTGTCGTCGAATTAATAGGTTAGAGGCAGTAATTAAATGGGTAGACCGATACTTTCTTCATCAAAATCCAAGAGATCTTGATCGTGAATTTGTAATCATTCTTGAATCAATATCTACAGGAGTATTCCCGCCAACTGCTAAGGAAATAATGATTAGGAATGTAAAAGAATGGGTTATAGAATTGACTCAAACTGACGATTTTATTGATCAACAAAAAGATAATTGGATCAATTTCTTTGCAGCATTAAAAGACACAGAAACGCAATCACAATATCCAGTTTTACAGGAATTTGCTATTAATTGGGCAAATCTTGAAGTTGCTATTCAACTTGCAAAGAGTAATAAGAAAATATTTGCTCATTTTGGTAATATTCTTACATCCGGCTCTCAAAATAAATCTTTCTTGATTAAGCAACTTGATGAATTATTGAATTTTCTTGTTACGAATTTTGATGATGAAGAGTTGCCATTGAGAAAACGAGAGCGTTTATGTGAATTAATTATTGAGAAGAAGGGAGATTTAGACGCAGCACAAGCCTTAATGGATACTGAACAAAAAATATTTGACGAAAAAGTAGATTTCCTTCAAATGCTTACAAACGCTGCCTTTAATCCAGAAAAATCCGGTGCTTCTTCTGCAACCCAGGCGCTTGCTGTTTCTATTAGCCAACCGTGGATTATCGAAGCGTTTAATAGTTTTGTCGGAACATATAGGCTAAAAACTCCATCAAGGGTTGAATTTGATATTGATGGATTTATTGAATCAACTGCAGATGGAAGCGAGGAAGAATCATTGCTTTATAAACAAGATATTTTTTATGAGGAGATGAAAGATAAGCTTATTGCTGAGGCGAAATTTCCGTGGAATAATGTTGTAGTTCCAGCTTTGATTTCTATTTTTGGTATTTTTCAGATTTTTAATAATATTATCCTAGGCATTTTGTTATTTTTAATTGGTGGTTTTTGGATTTTCAGAGTATATGCTCAATTTAAAAACTACCGCAACAGCATAGAACAGCAAGTTGAAGAAAGGAAACAGAAGGCTGCTGCAGTTTTACGTAGTATTATGGCCGAAACAGTAGAATACAGAAGCGAGTATAAGAAGGAAGACCAAGAGTCAGATAAAGTGCTTAATTTTCTTGATGAAATTAATTCAGATCAATTTATGAGTTTGTCAAGTGGAGTTGCGCGATCTATAATCAATTAAATTTATTTTTATGGCAAAAATTTTATTGTCTAATATTAATCAAAATATTGAACCTATTAAGGAGATTAAAACGGAATCAATAACTCCGGAATTGAAAAGCAATTTCATTACTACTGAAGAAAATTCCCAGGTAGAAATTGTTGATATTTATGCAATGTTTCCTAAATGGGATGTTGTGCCACCAAGTTCCATTATTAATCCAAGAAAAAGAAAACTTCAATGAATGCACCAAAAACTTATTTTGAATGGAAAAACATATTGGACCAGTTTTCATGTGGCGATGATAGCGTTTTGCCAATTATGCATGAAGGGGAAATGAAAATGGATGCCGGCACTGCTACGCGTTTTGCCAATCTGGTTGATCAAACCTATAGAAAGCGCAAACAGATTTGGGTTGACAAATTTAATGGATTATTTAAAAGTCAGATTATTAAAAATTCATCAGGTTTTGGGGTTATTCTAAATCAAACAAAAGGTAGCTTGCGACTATTGATTCAATTTACGCAATTAGCACCATTTTCTACAGATTTAAAGAAAATGCTCGCTGAGGATTTAGAAAACTATATCCAACAAATTAAAAAATCGATCAAAGATGACCTTTATAAAAACAGAACAAGTGAAATGAATTCTTTATTAATTATATTCGATAACCTGGATGTAAATAAGATTTCAATTGTTAACAAATCACAAGACACAGTTTCTGCACCTGATTCAAATTTACCTGGAAAAAGAAGAATAATATTTTAATTATGGCAAATAAATCTGAATTTCATTCCTCGCTTTTGCGGATGCTTCGGGCACGAATACCTTTTATTTCTATTTTTAGTATTGAAAGAAAGAGAGTCTTGGAAACCTTGAGTATAATTACTGATGAAATACAAGTGCCTATTTATGCTCATAGTTTATCACACGGAATGCTGGATATAAAAACTAATCGATATGTGAATGAAGATAGATCAATACCAGGTGGTCTCGATTTTGCAATACAACAAATTTCACAACGACAAAACTTAACATTTGTTTTTACTGAGGTGTCAGATATCGAAGATGATAATATGGTATCAAGGCAATTTTACGATACAGTTGTGCAAGCAATTGATAGAGGAGGATCTATATGTGTAATAACAAATAAACCCATCCATCAGCAGTTACAAAGATTAGGCATGACAATTAATCTGGATACTCCGGATGAAGATGAAATGTTTCAAATTATTCGAGAAAGTGTTACCCAATATATTGGATCTATGCCAATAGAGTGGAGTGAACCGGAGTATCGCAGTGCTGCATCTATTTTGTCAAACATGACACAGATTGAAGCTGAGAATGTAATGGCAACACTTTTAGCAAAAGGCAGCCTTACACTTGAAGACCTCAATGAATTGAGTCTCGAAAAGGATAAAATGATCAGCAATATTGCAGGGTTGGAAAAAGTAAAAATTGAACCCAATACTTTAGATGTTGCGGGGTTAGATGGATTAAGGCGCTGGTTGGATGAACAAAAAATATTAATGTCAACAGATTTGAGAGAAAGAAGATTAAGGTCGCCAAGAGGTGTGTTACTAGTAGGTGTTCCGGGTTGCGGAAAATCATTATCCGCGAAATTTATAGCAGCATCATGGAACTTACCATTATATCGCCTTGACCTCGCTGCAATACAAGGGCAATATTTAGGTCAATCTGAAGGAAGACTGAAAGATGCGTTCACATCTGCTGATCACGCCTCTCCTTGTGTTATGTGGATTGATGAAATTGAAAAAGGATTGTCAGGTGCAACATCATCAAGTGATGGTGGTACATCAACGCGGATGGTAGGTCAATTTTTATTTTGGCTACAAGAAAGTAAACATAAAGTTTTTGTTGTAGCAACTGCAAATGATGTTTCTAAGTTACCGCCAGAATTATTGCGTCGAGGAAGATTTGATGAGATATTTTTTGTTGACCTTCCACGTGAAGAAGAGCGAAAAGATATTATTCAATTATATATTAACAAATTTATTCTTCCATATCCTGAACAAGAAACGTTAGATAAACTCATTAAAATTGCAGATGGTTTTTCTGGTGCAGATATTGAATCAGCAGTGAGGGATGTTGCAGTAAAAGCTGTTATTCATGGAGATGCATTTGTTTCAGATGAATTGTTTATCAAATGTTTTAAAAATATTGTACCCTTGAGTAAAACTAGCCCTGAGGCTATTGAGGCAATAAGAACCTGGGGAAGAGAAAGGGCAGTTATGGCATCCGGCATTTTTGAAGGTGGTAGTTATGAAGAAAAAACTAATAAACGATCCATTATTCTTTAATAAATTTAATTTTAGATCCAATGTTTGATGACATAATAAATTGGTTTAAACAATTATCATCTGGGAAAAATATAGCTCTGCTGTCTGGAAAGACAAAAATTCCAGACAAAAGTAATTTTGAGTCAAAATTTGATAAGATTAAAGACAATGTGGTTGTTATTCAAGAAGTAAAAATTGAAGAGCCTATTGAAGAACCTCTTTTACAATCTGACAAAGAGATTGAAGAAAAGGAAAAAGCGGAATTAATCAAAAGTGTAGATCCTGAAGAAATATTTTCTTTCTCAGAGCAGCTCTGCACTAATTGTGGAAATAAAACTAACTCGGGTGATATATTTTGTATGAATTGTGGAACAAAATTAATATCTTTTATATGAAGTATTGTCCAAAATGTGGTACTCAAAATCCTGTTGAATCAAAATTTTGTAAAGGTTGTGGTTTCAATTTTATGACTGTTACAGAAGAAGTGAAAAAGGAATCCGTAAACATAGAGAAGCAATTACCTGAACAAAACTCTCCTAAAAAGAAGATTAAAAAATTAAAAATTTCTAAAAAGGTTTGGATAATATCAGGTGCTGTTGCATTAGCCTTAGTGGTTTTATTATTTGCATTTATTTTTAGAGAAAATATTCTTAACTTATTCACAAAGCCCACTGCGAAACCGGAAATTGAATTAGCCGAATTTAAAGAAAATAATCATGATAAAGTGCAGAAAAGTCAATCACCAGAAGTAAAGCCTGAATCTTTAAAAGAAAGTAAGGATAATTCACTTCCAGAAATAAAGGAAGTTGCCAAAAGTAAAATTGAACCTATGCCAATTCCTAATAATATTAAGAAACAGCAAAGTGCTAAATTACCTGAATTGCACACCGTAAAGGAATACTTCGACTACTTGTCAAACAAAAAAATACCTTATGAAGATAAAACAGAAGCAAGAAATGAATTTATTAGAAATTATTTTTCAAGTAAAAATTTCAAAGTTAATATCAAAGGTGAAAACGGATATAATACCGGACAAATAACTATTGATGATTTAACACAGGAGCTTCAGCTCAGTAATACTCCAGTTCAAATAATTACAATAAAAAGACCTCTGGGTGCTGGACAGATAATTACGGAACTTACAATATCTTATAAATGAAGAATATGAAACATATAATTTTAACTATTTTAGCATTCTGTATTATTTCATTAGATGCTCAAGTATTTATCCCCGGTGCAGACAGCACCGAAACTTCAGTTCCATCTGACGATGAAATCATTACGATGAATACCGGATATGATACTTTAGCTTTTAACAAGGGTGTCCTTGAAATTTTAGCCATCAAGGATCTCGAACAGGAAGCACAAAGGAAAGTTGATTTTTTGAGCAAGTATATAGGCCAAATTGCAACTAAAGATGTTGAAGTTACACGGGATCAAAAAAGAAGTGCAATAAATCAGGCTTTAAAACTTTTTCTGGATGAAAATCGAGAGATTCAAGTTAGCAGTGTCAATTCTGATAAAGTTGAAGCATATCCGGTTCGAACATACCTTGAACATCTTATGCTGTTACCTTATACTTCAGTATCAGTAAAGTGGAGTAATGTTTATATTGCTAAAGACCTCATAATGGTGTCGGCTAATCCATTAGTTTATGAAGGTGTTATAAGTGTTGTTCAAACATTCAAAGGATGTTACAAGGAAACTCAAAGTTGTTATCAGGATGTCACCTACAAAAATATTATAATAAGAGTAGAGGCAGAACAAGTTTTTAACGGAGAGAATGAAGAGTTGGTTTTTGTGGTAAAATTGGGAAATACTTCTGTAACTGAAACGAGATAATGTTTATGCGACTATTTTTAATATTATTTGTACTTTCAATCACTCATGGTTACAGTCAAATTTCAGGAATATTTATTTCAGATACGGCTGTTTTTAGTCTTCAATCGCGACAATTAACACAATTTGTCAATAGATTTAATAATGAAGATCCCCAATTTAAATTTGAAGAAAAGTTTGTAGATGGTATTAATTTGGCACGAAAAAAGAATTTGGTTTATTTGTTGAATCTTCAAGATACCACATTGGTTTATGATTCCCTTACAACACAGTTTATTGATTTTGTTGCAAAATCTAATAATGCAAATCGAATAAGTTATTTTGATTCAACGTGGTATGCTGTTGCAAACTGCAATATCACATATAATGGTAAAAGTGGAAAAATTGCCTTAACATTAAAGCCTGAAGGAAATAATATGGTTGGGTACAAATGGAGTATTGTTGGAGTTGAACCTTTTTTATCAATTGACAATATTCAAGATTCCATCATTAATAAGTTATCTCCCTATAATAATGAAGTCAATTTTATAGACTTATACCACTTCTTTAATGAGAAAGAGCGACAATTAAATTACATATCGGATGATTTTCTCCCTGATTACCTTACTCTACTAGTTTACCTTGTTAATGCGGGAAATATTGAATTTCATGGTGTTAATAACATAATTTATTATTTTTTTCAGATTGAGAATTATTATTTCACAGTCGAAAATTATGTAAGACCAAATGTTGCAAGTTCTGGATGGCTAATTTCAAGTATTAAACAAATGGATGATAAATCAAAAGGATATTTAATTGAAAATACATTATTTACAAAATACTAATCTTTAAATTGATGAAAAAATACCTATATATATTGTTCATATTTTTGAATTTCAACTTAAACGGGCAAATATTAAAGTGTGTGGATTCTATTGATTTGGTCAATATGACAAATTATATTGAGAACAGTGCATTAAATGGCTTAATTACTCAGATGAATATGATTGGGTCTGACCGCTACATTCGAACAAATAAATCACTAATGAAGGAAGCAAGTGAAAGTTTAATTTCAAATTATTTCTTAGATAGTTCATCACTTTATTTTAATACATTAATCCCAGCTCCTAAGAATGAATTTAGGAGTATTCAAAACTTTTTAATTGATTTACATATATTCCATGGTGATGATACTGTCCATTTTGATTTATCAGATGCTAAATGTAATCCTGTTTTGTATAGGGGGAAATTAGAAAAGGAAACCAAGTCGTTTATGTATATGATTATGACTGGATTGATAACTACCGAGGTGAAAAATGATAAAAAAGATCTATATAATTTAAAATTTGATACTGTAGCAATTTTTTTCAGAATTAATGCTATTAATGACCCAACATCCAACTATCATGCACATTTAAATCAGGAAAACGTAACTATTTGGCAGATTATTAATTTGAACCTTATAAAAGATCTAAGGGATTTAATTCCCCAATGCAACTTTAACCAAATGGCAGCTTATATACCCGGTTCTGAAAATGAACAAACTATGGAACTTGCTACTTTTGGAGAAATCGATTTTAGAACTGATCCTTCGGATGCATTAATTAAGTTTGAAGGCATTCCATATACATTTACAGGACCAATCATTGAAAATAAATTCACGGTAAATAAATTCACAGTTAATATTTATAAACCCGGTTATTTTCAGAAAGACACAACGATTGTTATTTCGCCATACCGAAAAAATATTATTTTTGTTAAGTTAGTTCCTAAAGTGGGAAGGTTGACTCTTAAATGTAATCCGCTACCTGACTCAATTTATATAGATGGTCAAAAACAAGGATTTCCATCAGCTTCTATTACTTTGCAAGCCGGTAAACATTATATATTGATTGAAAGGCAATATTTTAACGACACATTATTTGGTGTCGAGATTGAGCCTGATTTAGCTAAAACAATCAATATAAATTTAACACATAAAATAGGGGCGTTAAAATTTTATTCTTCTGATAATACCGCAAATGGTAGTAATTTTACAATTGAATCATCGAAATATTTTGAGGTGCCATTTATAGCTACATATAATGGTGGTGTTAGTATTGAGGTAAATCAAGGATATACAGTTGTAAAGTTTCTTAAATATCCTTGGGTTAGCTGTAATGTTTATAAAGAAGGATATTTTACCTATATTGATACGATTTTAATAGATTCATTTGAACCTAAAGCAATAGATATCAAATTAATTCCCTATAGGACAGCATCAATTCAAACAAAGCCAGACATTCCCGGATTAAAACTTTTTGTAGATGGTATACAATATGATTGTACATATGTTAAATATATTCCACTTTCCGTTGGATCACATCAATTTCTCTTTGTGGATGGTGATACAGAATATCCATTTAATCATTATGTTGAGCCAAAAACTAATAAGATTAAATTTAAACTAAACCAAAATAAATAAGGGATAAATATTGGTAGTTTAAAAATACATAAAAATTTAGATAAAAATTATGCTGATTTTGGATAAATTATTCGATAAGGTAGTTAGGTGAAATTTGACTTCCATACCGCTTAATATTGCCTCTCGTGGTGGAGTAATTCCGGCATATTTTGACTCTCTATAGATTATTTAAGTGAATGTGCTCCACCAATTCCGATCCAAAATTATCCAACCTAATAGTATATATATGCATCCATTTATGAATTCAACTTCCTCACCAGAAAAAATAACTTATACTTACTATTGATATTAAATTTTTGATGTAAGCAAGAATAGTAATAATTTTAAAGGTTGAATATTATTTAATAACATTCCAAAAATTCAAATGTCCAAAGAAATA
>Ga0163148_10004257_pt1 | contig 15087 bp, 9 predicted proteins | sample OliLakLV19MP7P2_FD_148606 | JGI IMG/M metagenome (GOLD analysis project Ga0163148, IMG submission 148606) | Freshwater microbial mat bacterial communities from Lake Vanda, McMurdo Dry Valleys, Antarctica- Oligotrophic Lake LV.19.MP7.P2 | ecosystem: Environmental > Aquatic > Freshwater > Lake >...
CTGCTAGCCCTGCCTGAGCCGTAATCATCGCAGGCGCAATTTCAATTTCAGGCAGGGCTAGCAGTAGCGATCTCAGCTCATCATCAACTAACTTTAGACCTGTAGATTCTGGGTTGATCGAGTCTGAGCCGATCGATGCTAGTCTCTGATTTTCACGTTTAAGCTCGATCGACGATGATCTAGACTGTCCAGACAAAAAAGTAGACACAAAAGCCGCTTGCGATTGTTCATAGGCAAGAGGGTAAGCAACTTGTGGCGGCGGGAGATATGGCATATTGCCAACTTTCTAGAAATAGCCTTTGTGAACATACCAGAAATGCGTTAAACAAGCTAATAATCTCACCCCAGATAAGTTATTTGGATTTACAAGGGTCGTAATTATTCCACCCCAGTAAACTATGAATAAATCATCGCGAATAAGACTACCAATCAGCCTGTTTGACCATATCAACTTTAATCATTACTTCGATCATCTGCTCAGAATTCACTAAGACAGATTTGAAGTCGATTGAAAATTAAATTCAAACAAATACATTCTATATTTATTTCGGTCAGTTTTGGATCATCAGATCGAGTAAGTTATCTGAATTTAAAAAGCTAGTTATGCTCTGATAGAAAGTAGGGAATCAAAGATTTCTGCTAATTTAGACTTAACTGCCTGAGGACTGTATTGCTCAACCACCTTAATTGAATTTTGAGAAATGTGATGCCATAAAGCTTCATCATTATAAAGTGTCAAAATTGATGTCACAAAAACCTCTAATTCATTTGCAATTAATGCATTGAATCCTGACACTAAACCCATACCTTCTGCCCCAATTGCAGTTGTCACAGTTGGCAACCCATAAGATAGGCTATGTCCGATTTTCCCTTTCATTCCTGCGCCATATCTTAGCGGTGCAATAAATAGTCGATGATTGAGGAAATATGGCTCCACATCTTTAATGTAGCCAGGTACTGCAACTCTGTGATTAGCTAAAGCTTTGACTGTGGGTGGTGGATTGCTACCTAGTAAAGTTAATTTGATTTCAGGTTGTACTGCCCAGACTAAAGGCATAATTTTTTCGCATAGCCATATCACAGCATCAACATTTGGCGTGTGATAATAACCACCAATAAAAAGTAGATCGTGTCGATCGACAAACTTAGTAATCGGTCGATCGTAAACTTGATGAATGTTAGGTACAACTTGGACTTGATTGGCATGAAAACCATCGAGGATATTTTTCTCGATATCGGTAACGACAATTGTGGTGTCAGCTAGCTGCGAATATTTGATTTCTAAAACCTGCATTTCTTGCCAAGCTTTAGCTTCACTCTTACTGGTTTTACGATCTAGTTTATGCTCTATTCGATCGTGATTAGAGTGACTTTCAGAAACACTTGGAGATGCAGTTTGAGATGAAACTTGAGATGTAAATTCCCATTGTCGTTTTAACCGCACAAAATGTAGATCGATCGTGTCATAAATAATTTTAATCTGAGGCTTTTGTCTCAAAATTGTAAAATATTTTTCGCACAATTCAGGACGACATACCCAAGCTAAATCGATGATCGGCAATCTCTTTTTAAGCATTTCTAATGAATTAGATTGCTTATTTGTATGACAGAGAACTTCAATTCCTAAATTTTCTAGTTCCGAAGTGTATGGTTCTTGCTCATGTCCATAATCTGGTAAAAATATAATCTGATAATCCAAACCTTTGAGGATATTAATAATATTGAATAATCGATACGAACCCGAATCTTTGTCGTGTGCAGGTACAAGTGTATCGATAATCAAAATCACAGGTCGATCTCGTAGTCTTCTCGCTGCCAACTCTGAATTAAGTCCTAAATTAAGCTCTAGATTAGATTCATGTTCGGGTAGATGTTCAGTTAATGCCTGACTCCATCGATCGATAAATTTTGAACGATCGATCGGATCAGAACTAATTACTTCAGGAATAGTCGAATTAAGCTCAACTGGTTTTCGTGATGGGCATCGATCGATTAATACCGATTTAGGCTGATAGATCGTTTGATAGTTTAACTGGCGAGCGGCAAAGCAAAGATCGACGGCACCATAAATATCTGAAGCATAAACCTCAGAGAAACAACCTAGCTGACTGAATAGCTCTTGCCTAACTAGCAAACCCTGCATGGCACAATAGTCTACTGGTCTGAGGTAGTTATACTCTGGTTCTTCTGGTCGATCGCCATTACCATATTCACAATATTTACCATCTGACCAAACAATCCCACCAGCACTCTTGAGACTTCTATTTTCATAAAGCTGTTTAGAGCCAACTATGCCAATATCGGGATTATTTTGAATCACTGATAGTAAGCTATCGATCGAATTCTCTAAAAGATAGCAATCACGATCTAAAAAGTAGATAAATTTTCCTTTAGCATTTGCAACAGCAAGATTATACGATTTTAATTTCCCAATTTTTGGCTGATTTCTTGTAATATTTATGCCTGATACTTGTTTCAGAAATTTATCTAGTTTGGGATTAACAGAATCGTTAATTAAAATTATTTCTAGAGGTGTTTTCCCACTAATACGATCGTTAATTGATTTGAGGCAGCGATAAGTATATAAAGCTGAGTCGTCAACATAAACAATAACTGAAATTAATGGCGTAGGACTTGTTGGTAGATCGATCGGTCGTGGTCTTTCTAGAAATTGTTTTATTCGTTGTTTAATATAATCTGGACGCAGAAAAAAGAAGATTCTATGGGTGAGGATGTGCCAAATCTTCTCTCTGATTTTGAGTAGTAAGCCTGAAAATCCATCTCTTTCTAGAATTATTTCGGCTTTCTCAGCATACTTTTTGAGATATTTTTTCAAGAAATTCTGCGGATACTCCATAAACTCCAACCACACCATCACACCTGACTAAATTGTAAGCAAATTTGACGACTTTAGGCTCGATCGGGTAAACCCAGTTTCTGCTTTAGGAGATTTTATTTAAAAAATCTACTTAGCCCCCTGCCCCCAATTCTGGGGGTTCTGAAATCAAAGTCCCCAGAATTGGGGATTTAGGGGCTCTTCGGAACAGATGAAATTTTTACCAGTTTCTGCTTTAGCTTTAGCCAAGCGTTCCGCATTTGCCAAAATTTGCTGCTCTCCATCGCCGCAATTGTAGACTGAGATTGCTCAAGATGCGCTTTTGCCAGATTAAATTGCCCCGAAAGCTGATAGTAATTTTCCTTCGATCGATCCAATTCGGCATGAATATCTAGCATTTGGGTTTGACTTTTTTCTAATTCCGCACAGATTTGTAAAACTTGCGATCGAAGATCTGCCATATCCTCATAGGTTTTGCCAATTCGATCGGAACAAAACTCAACTAGCTGCTGTTTGGCTGTCGGTGAGAGAAAATTGTAGGCTCGATCGCCAAGCATTTTAAAATACAACCGCCAATCGTCAATCCAAGCTGCCCCACTCCGCGCATTGCGATGACTCTGCTGTTTGGCATGGACACGAAAGTCTGCCAATGATTCATCCACAAATCCCACCTTATACGCCGCCATTACTCGCCACCACATATCGAGGTCGATCACCTGAACCAGACTCCGATCGAATAGACCGACGGTATCGAATACTTGTTTCCTCAGCAGCACATTGCTGGGTTCGCCGATTTTATTCAGTGGCGGTACAAGCAACTTAGGATCGGCAAGAAGCGATCGACCTGATTGGACTGATTTTAGATCGCTCCATTGGCTCGTGATGTCCATATAGAGCGGATCGAATTCAGTCCGATCGGACAAAATCACGTTGCGGCGGGAGAATACTAGACCGATTTCGTCATCTTGTTCGGCTAGCTCCACCAATTTGGCGATGCAGTCAGGTTTAAGCAAGTCATCTTGAAACAAAAACTTGATGTATTTGCCCTCGGCTTGGTTGATGCAAAAATTCCAATTACCACCGATGCCGTATCGATCGTGGACGAAAAGTTCGATCGGAATGCTTGTCTCTTGCTGCAACGATTTGATGATTTCGATCGTTCGATCGCTTGAGCGATCGTCCGAGACAATAATTTCAATCGATCGATAAGTCTGCGCTAAAGCACTTTCGATCGATTCAGCGATGAAATCTTCAGCGTTATAGGTGGGAATACAGACACTAACTAATGGAAGTGAGGTCACGGCAAAATTTGTAAAACTTGATTGCGAAATTATAGCGTAGCTACCGCTCATTCTCTTTTGGCAGAAATTATGCTTTGGTAAATGCTATGTGAATCTGCAATATATTTCTATGCCACTAATTGCTGCATGTAATATTGGATCAGGGTAATTAGGGCTAGCACGACAGATTCTTACAACGTTTACAAAGGAGTTGAAACAAATAATGCTGTTCAACTCACCGAGTTCTTGATGAACTGATTTCTCATGATAATTTAGAACTAATCAGATGTTTATTGATCAGGCATAGTTGATGTAATTTTTTGTTTGTAAGGCTCTCTGCAAAGATTTCGGTCGCTCTTACCGCATCTACTGGTCTAGAAAAGTAATAACCTTGTCCTTTATGGCAAGACATATTTTTGAGAGCGGTAAACTGCTCGACAGTTTCGACTCCTTCTACAATCAAATCTTTAGCCAAAGTCTCTGCTAGCCTGCTAATCGCTTCGATCAGAATCCACTTTTGATGATGGACAAACGATCGATCGATCTTTAAAACATCAATTGGGAAATCATGCAACCGACTTAAGGTGGAGTAGCCTGTGCCAAAGTCATCAATGTATAGTTGCAGCCCAAATTGTTTGAAGCGATTGAGAATTTTTATCGTAGTATCAGGATCGTTGATTAAAACGCTTTCTGTAATTTCTAGCTGTAACCTAGATGAATCGATATTACTTTGTTGTAAGACATTTTTCGTGTGATTGAATAGAGAGTTATCTAATAACTGATAGCCTGAAACATTGACGCTAACTGACAAATTCGGACGCTGAGGGAATAGCTGATTCCAACTGCTGAGTTGGGTGACCGCTTGGTCAATTATCCATGTCCCAATCGGATTAATCAGTCCTGTACATTCGGCAAGAGGGATAAAATCTATTGGTGAAATCATCCCATGTTGAGGATGGAGCCATCGCAACAGAGCCTCAAAACTTAAAATTTCGCCCGTATTAAAATCTACAATGGGCTGATAATAAAGCTGTAATTCGTTCTGCGGGTCGCTTTGATCTGTGGCGATTTTGAGATCTTTGTAAAGCTCGTGATTAAATCCGAGTCGATCGCAAATTTTATTCTGCAAAAATGCATTTTCGGTTTCTAGAGACTGAGCTTTTTTTTGAAGTTGGTGGTGTAAATCCTGTAAAAGCAGATGAGATTCGACCCTAGCTAAAACTTCCAACAAGGCAAATGGTTTGCTGATATAGTCCACCCCGCCAATTGAGAATCCTTCTAGTTTATTTAATACATCATCCAAAGCACTGATAAAAACGACAGGAATATCTTTAGTGTCTTCACAATTTTTGAGTTGAGCACAAACCTCAAACCCGTCCATATAAGGCATTCTGACATCTAATATGATTAAATCTGGAGGATCGATTTTAACCTTTTCTAAAGCTATCTTGCCACTATTGACGGCAGTAATTCTATATCCTTGACCCTTTAGGATCAGAGATAGCAGTTCAAGCGTATAAGGGTCGTCATCAACGATGATGATATAGACATTTTGAGTAGAGGTTAATTGCCCGTCAATTTGGGGCGCAAGAACAGCATTCTTATTATTCATTTGATTTATGGATGGATTTGCTCTCTCTAGTTGATTTTGAGTCATGATTTTTACCTTATCTATGCTTAACCAATGGTTCGGACAGTTTTTAATCCTTGTATGCCTTATTATTCTGGCGAAAAGAACAACATGACCAGATCGATAACTTAAACTGACAATAAACTACAAAAGTAAGAAACTGATAAGACGGTTTACAAGATTCTCAAGAAAAATGGAGGTAAGAATTTCATGCGCCGCGATTCGATTTTCTACAAACTGTTTCAGCAATTTCCGCCTCTGTTGTTTCAACTCTTGCCGACTCCACCACCTAATGTCAACAACTATCGGTTTGATTCAGTTGCAGTCAAGGAGCCAAAGTTTGAGATCGATGGTGTGTTTTTACCAAATGAAGCAGATGGTATTGTCTACTTTTGTGAAGTGCAATTCCAAAAAGACGAACAACTTTACGAAAGAGTGTTTGCGGAGTCTTTGCTATATTTCTACCGTAACCGCAATAGATTTAGCGACTGGCAAGCAGTGGTAATCTATCCATCCCGTTCGATCGAACAAAGCAACATTCAACCATATCGAGCTTTACTCAATTCCGATCAAGTACATCGAGTATATTTAGACGAGTTAGGGAATATTCGCTCCTTGCCGATCTGGGTAGCCCTGATGGTACTGACCACCGTAGAAGAGAGCCAAGCCCCAGCAGAGGCGAGGTATATGCTACAAAGAAATATCGCCGAACAACCGTCGAGCCAAGCCATAATAGAAATGGTAACGACGATTATGGTGTACAAGTTTGAACAGTTAAGCCAAAAGGAAGTAGAAACCATGCTAGGAATTACACTACAAGAAACGAGAGTCTATCGAGAAATTAAGGAAGAAGGACGAGAAGAAGGACGAGAAGAAGAAGCTGCTAATCTTGTGAGCCGACTGCTAAACAAACGATTTGGCGAAGTGTCTGGAGAAATGCGTTCCTTAGTTTCTAGTCTACCTTTGGCTGTGCTTGAGGATTTAAGTGTGGCACTTTTAGATTTTACGAGCTTGACCGATCTACAAAATTGGTTGGCACTTCGATCGAACCCCTAGCCCCTAGTCAGACTTTAGGCGGTTTCTGGTAAAAAAATTACCCACGTAGATTGTTTAAAGGAAATCTGCTAATACTGCAAAACTTCAGATGTTTGGAACTGCAAATCGATCGTAGACAATAAAGAAAAGAAGCTGAAAGGCTTGATTAATATAGGAGCAGCACGTTTAGCGACAAAGCTAAACGTGAGTGCATCTAAATCTGTCGAAAGAAAAATCAGAGGGATTTGTGATATGGATGGCTCTTGGCGCAGATGCTCTAAGAGTTCATATCCATCCATTTTGGGTATATTAATATCGCTAATAATCAAATCTGGGATGATCTGTTTAGCGATCGATAATCCTGTTGCAGCTATGTCAGCTTGAAATACCAAGAAATCATAATCTTCCAACATCTCTGACAATGAATCCCGAAAATCATCATGAGCGTTGATTAGTAAAATCTTTTTCATCACAACCCACTCAATATTTCAATGTTATGAAATTCAGCATAGTCACATTCAATCTTGAGGAGTTTATATGTTTGGGTCAGGAACAGGATGCCTTTGACTTGTTCGCTGGTAATGGAATGAATGATGAAGTCGAATTTCATAGCCCTAGATAGTTTTAGAACTGAGATCAACATTCCTAAGCCAAAGCTATCCATAAAAACAACTGACTGCATATCCAAAATTAGAGTTTTGATGTTTGAGTGGGCGATCGACTCTAATTTCTGTCTCAATCCTTTAGCAGTATGGCTATCAATCCGCCCTGAAGGTATTACCGTAACAATCTCTGTATTCATGTCATCTCCAACTTGTAATTTGTGAGTCACTTACTTGAGTCAAATTAAATGTGTTTGAATTAACATAATTGACTGAGGAAATCTCCTTAAAACTTACTTATCCCATGCTAAGATTTGGGCGATTTGTTGCCAGATCGTAACTGGATTAAAAGGCTTAGCGATTACTCCCATCACTCCTATTTCGGCAAAGCGGCGGTGATCGCTAGGTAACACTTTAGCCGTCAGCAGCACGACTGGAATTGTCTTTGTGAATGAATCGGCTTGCAATTTTTCAAACATCGATAATCCATCTTGATCTGGCATCGATACATCTAGAAGAATGGCATCCCAATGCCCAGTTTGAACCGTGAGTAAACCTTCCTTGCTAGAAGCAGCCGTAATTACCTCCCAGCCAGCAAATTCTTCTAGAGATACCTGAATTACATCTCGGATATCAGCTTCATCATCCACAATTAAGAGTCGTTTGGTCATGGTTGGCGATTTCAGAATATTCATGACTTAGAGGTGTTTTGGTGAGTCGAAGTTTTAGCAACCCTTAATAGTTGCTTGCTATTGAAGCCTACATCACAAAAGTAAGGAAGTGGTATGAAGAATGGATTTGTTTATCGATCTGCTCGATCGACTGGTAATGTGAAATAAAACGTACTCCCTTCACCCAAAATGCTCTCTGCCCAAATTTGACCGCCATGTTGCTGCACGATGCTCTTACAGATTGATAGCCCTAGTCCAGTCCCACCCTTTTGCCGAGCATCAGAAATATCTACCTGTTGGAAACGTCCAAATATTTTTTCTAAATGATCGGGGGGGATGCCGCGTCCTCGATCTTTAATTGCAAAGCGGATATTTTCATCTTGCACTTCAGCACTGAGCCAAACCGTACTTCCTTCTGGAGAAAACTTAATCGAATTACTGAGCAGATTGATCAAGGCTTGCATAATCGCATCGGCTCCTGCCCAAATTTCTCCAGATAATGGTGTGTAGTCAAGGGTAACGGCGGATTGGCTGGCGATTTCTTGGACTGACTCGATCGACTGCTGCATCAGATCGTTAACTTGGCAGATCTCCATCGTCAATTGAGCTTGCTCTGATTCTAAGCGTTCGAGATCGAGAATATCATTGACCAGCCGCGACAGTCGATCGGTATTATTTAGGGCAATCTCCAGCATGTGTTTGGCTTTTTCGGGTTGTTTGTCATAAATTCCTGTACGCAAAATCCCCAATGCGCCTCGAATTGCCGTTAGAGGTGTACGAAGTTCGTGGCTGACTACAGAGATAAATTCATCTTTAATCCGATCTAGTTCATGTTGAGCCGTAATATCGTTAATTACTGTTATTGCACCAAGATATTCGCCTTGTTCGTTAAAAGTTGGATTAGCAGAAAGGTTAGCCCATAAATCCGAACCGTCTCTACGCCTGTATTTGAAGTCAACCTTGACTTTAATTCCCTGACGACCAAGATCAATATTTCTAAGTGCGAGTTCTTGAGCTTCGGTATCCATGAACTCAAATATGGACATCCCGATCATTTCATCGATCGAGTAACCCAACATCTCTGCCATGCTTTGGTTCACAAATGTCGTGTTGTTGTTACTGTCAATTTTCCATATCCCTTCTTCAGCAGTTTCGACAATAAATCGATATTTCTCTTCTCCCTCACGCAGATCTGCTTCTGCTTGTTCTCGATCGACTAGTTCTTGTTGTAAGTGCCGATAAAGAAACTGCTCTTGCTGTAACTGATCTTGGATTGTGACTTTGCTGAGGTGACGATTGATCGCGATCCCAGCAGAAATAGCAGCCATTTTGATGATATCAATCTCCTGTGCTGATGGCTGACGCACTTCGCGATAGTAGATGCAAAAAGTCCCCAAAACCTGCTCTCGATCGCGGGCAAAGATTGGCATTGACCAGCAGGATTTTAAGCCATGAGGTAAAGCTAAATGCTTGAAATTTCCCCAGAGTGGATCGGTGGCAATGTCGCTGGTAATTACCAGTTGCCGTCGAAAAGCCGCAGTACCACAAGATCCGACCCCTTCGCCGACAGGTATACCATTGAACGTCTTAGAGTATTCAGGCGGTAAGTTGGGAGCAGCAATTTGGTTCAATCTATTTTGCCCATTAACCAGTAAAACTGAACAAATACCACCAACGAGTTGGTATTCAATTAATCCTATCAATAATTCCAGCGTGGCTGAGAGTGGTTCGTCGATTGCAACGCAAGACAGCCAACGGTTTTGTAATTCCAGTAATTCTTCTGCGTGTTTCCGATCGCTAATATCTTCCTTGAAACCATCCCAAATGATGTCGCCATTGTCTTGCAACTTTGGTCTAGCAATGCCACGAAGCCATTTTAGGCTACCACTAGAGGTGATAATCCGATATTCAGAACTCCAGATCGGTAAACCAGCTTCGATGCAATCAGCCATTGATTTTCGTAACGCTGGCACATCTTCAAGATGAATCTTATTCCAGAGAATAGCCGAGGACTCTAATAACATTTCTGGCTCGACCTCAAGAATCTCTCGACATCGATCGCCAACATGGGTAAAAGCATCAGAACCATCAGGGTGAGTGATGTAGCTATAGATCATGCCTGGCACGTTCTCGGTCAAGTGAAGCAGACGCTCTTCGCTCTTTTGAATTTGCTCGTGACGGTGAGCTTGTTGCATGGCGAGCGCGACGGCATTTGCCAGCTTTTTAATCAGTCCGATCTCGTCTTGTCGCCACAGACGTGGAGCCGAACAGTGCTGAGCAGAGATCAATCCCAATAGTTGGTCTTCGGAAATAATCGGAATGACCAAATTTGCTCTAATTTGGAATTCCACCATAAATTGGATATAGCAATCTGATAAACCCGCTGCGTGGATATCCTCGGTCGCCTGAAAGCGTCCTTGCAAATATTCGGAGGTGCAGTCCGTAAGACCTGAATCATTGAGATAACGCCCCAACATGGGTGTCCAGCCGCTTCCGATCGACTCGGCGATCGTTTTGCCACCTCCTTGGGGATAGCTTTGATAAATCACCACGCGATCGGTATGCAAAAACTCTCTTACTTCTGTTACGGTGGCATCGAGAATTTCACTTAACGAGAGTGACTGACGAATCCTCATCAATCCTTGCTCCATGCTCTGAGAACAATTTAATTCTCTTACTAAGTCGTCCTCGGTCAACTTGAGAGCTCTGACATCTGTATCTATGGTTGTGACAATCCAGCACTGATTGGAGCGATCGTAGCGAGAAGTGAGATTACATCGAATCCATTTGATCGTGTTACTTTTATGTCTAAATCGATATTCAAACGTCGTAGTTTCGGCAGCAAAAATTTTCTCAAATACTTGGGAAAACACATTTTCTAGATCCTCTGGGAATATGCGCGAAATCCAGAGCATTTGGTCGGTCATTAACTCTTCGATCGAATAACCATAAAGTTCTAAACATCCTGCTGAGTATAATTCTATGTGCCAAGTTCGATCTGGAAATACCTTAAATCTCGAAATGGTATCGATCGCCGTGTTCAGGACATCATTAAGTATTGTGGGGGATTCTTCGATCATGCAATCTACTCCTTGATTGCTGTAACTATTTAATTGTATTCGATCGAACTTATTTGTTCTTAGGAGATTTCTTTTAAAGAATCTACCTAGCCCCCAGCCCCCAATTCTGGGGGGTCTGAAATCAAAGTCCCCAGAATTGGGGATTTAGGGGCTTCGGAATGGGTAATTTTTTTACCAGAAACCGCCTTAGAGGTTATAAACGAATTCGCGCTGGTTCTAAATGCTTGAGCACACGCGCAATTAACTCTGGCTCGATGATCGGCTTACGCACAAAGTCATCACATCCTGCGGCAAATGCCTGAGCGATCGCTTCTGCTCGATCGTTTGCCGTGATCATTAAAATCGGCAGATTCATCCATTGCGGATCATTTCGGATCACTTGGCATAGCTCAATGCCTTTGAAGGTTGGCATTTCTAGATCTAGCAACAATAAGTCAGGCTGAGTGGCAGTCAACACTTCCCAAAATTGAATGGGATTGTCTAAACAAGTTACTTGCAGTCCCCATGGTGGCAGTAAGTTCGCCAAAAATGTCAGAATTATGGGGTCATCATCGACAACCATAATTTTAGCCTTTACGGGTTCTAAAGCTTGGATCGATTGAGATATGACTCGATCGATCACCGTAAAGACCCGATCTGGGGTTATAGGTTGCAATAAGTATCGATCGACTCCTAGTCGGGCAACCTGAATGCGTTCGTGTAGAATCTCCTGAGCGGAATCATTGCGAGGATTACGATCGGCAAGGATCAAGACTGGGATCGTGGGAAACTGTTGTTTTAGAGATTGCAATAAGGATAAATCTCGTGATTTTCGATCGAGTGTTAACAAAATTGCCGAAATCTTTTCCTTTGCTAATCCTTGTTCTAAACGACGCTGCACATTTGCGGCTTCGATCGACTCAAATCGAAATTTATGCGCGATCGCTTCTTGGTAAAAAGTATCAGCCAACTTCAGATCGCCACTGATAAACAGCACGATTGGCTCAGGCAATGCATTAGAGCTGACGATCGAATCAGGAGACTTGTCGATCGATTGCTTTAATTCCAATAGGAGTTGATGCATCTTCGCAGCTTCTCGATCGGTTAATCGATCTGCTCCGAGCAAAAGATGTTCGATCGATCTTGCTAGAACTGAGCTTTGAGGATAACCAAATGTACCGAAACTGCCTGCCAACCGATGGGCTTCCTCTCTCGCCTCCAGTCTTTGAGCATCATCCAATTCACCTGCTTCGATCGATCTGACGGCCTCTTGCAAAATTTCGATCCGATGTTCTAGTGAATTGATAAATCGTGCTTGAATCTCGGCGATTCCTTTTGAGATCACTTCTTGCTTATTTTCGATCGCTTCAGACTTGTTTTGCGGTGGAGTCTTAACCCGATAGCCAATACCATAGACAGTTTCAATCAGCTCTTCGGTCATACCTGCATCATTTAGTCTGTGGCGGAGGTCTTTAATCAAATTCGTCACAGCATGTTTGGTTGGGCAATCATCCGCAGTCCAAAGTCGATCGATGATCGCATCACGACTGAAAATCTGGTGAGGACAGCGCAGCAATAGTTCGAGTAATACATACTCCTTCGGTCTAACGGCAACAATTCGATCGAGATAAGTTACTTGGGCGATCGACGGGTCTAAACACAGGTTTCCCCAAGCCAAAATTGGGGCAATAGTTTCAGTATTTCCCCGTCGCAACAAGGCCCGAATCCGTGCCAGCAATTCATCAAGATTAAACGGCTTAACTAGATAATCATCGGCTCCCGCATCCAGCCCAGTAGCGATTTCTTGGTTGGAATTTTGGCTAGTCAAGATCAAAATTGGTACGATCAACCCTTTCGATCGAAGCTGGCGGCAAACACTCAATCCATCTAATTTAGGCAGTTGCAGATCGAGAATCACTAGATCGTATTTCCACAGATAAGCCAATTCTAGACCGACTTCACCATCTGCTGCCAAATCTACGGTGTAATGATTTGAGGTAAGAGATGACGAAAGCATCTCCCCTAAAAATTGGTCATCTTCTACCAGCAAAATCTTCATAACTGATTGACGCGGTTGGGTTTCCCAGAGGTTCTGATGATTTCGATCGATTCAGTGATGAAATCTTCAGCATTGTAAATGGGAATACAGACACTAACTAATGGAAGTGAGGTCACGGCAAAACTTGTAAAACTCAATTGGATTATAGTCTGGCTTAGGTTCATTCTCGGTTAGGAATATGGGCGTAATTTACTGGGATTGCAAACGTGAGTCTAAGATTTTGGCAATTCGATCGACTGATTCTTCTAAGTGGATTTTTGTATAGGTATCCAAATTTCCTCCTTGCTTGTTTAATGTACTGGTGATCGAATCTTTAAGCTGACGGAGATGGTACCAAGCGACGCTACGCGCATCCTCTGGAGCATTGCTAGTCAAAATCAGCGAAATAAACTCAGCAAAGGAACGGGCATTTCTGGGATTACCATTTCGCAAGGTCATATTTGTGAGAATGCCCATATATTGACGTTGCAAAGCCCGTCGCAAGCTAGAGATTTGGATTGATTTTGATTCTGGCATCACCTCTGTCCAGATCCCCGCCTGAAGCGTATCAAATAGTTCAGGTAAAGTGATAGCGGCTTGCGGCTTAGTTTTGAGTTCTAAATCTCGCAGACGATTGAGTCGATCGCTAGATAATAGATCGCTCAACACAATAGTTTGAAAGAATAAGATATTTTCATGAATGGGATAGTCAAGCATGGAAGTCGCATTTTCGCCCCAATGCTCCCAACGTGCAGGAGCAAGTTTATTCAGAAAACTGGGTGAGAAATTCAAGGCATCAGGATCGAACACATTTTTTTGCAGAATTGCCAGAGCCTGACGTTGCTTATCTACAGGAATTGGTTCTAGTGGCGATCGACCTTTAGCGTCTCCAGATCGATAGCGATTGAACGATTGACCTCCCACATAGTTAGTCAGTAAGCTGGAATATTGGAAGTAATATCCAAATACTCGATCGAAAGCTGATGTCACCTCGCTATAACTCTCGCCTTTACCAGGATAGCGTCGTTCCAATCTTTGCCACATTACCCGTGCATTATCGAGTTGGGATTGAGCATAGGTGAGCATATCAGAACTGAGGTCAAAGGCACTGATATTCGGGTCGATCCCTGCCATCAAATCCTCATCCGTCGCATAAGCCAGATCTGGTTCAGGCGCACGTCGGGCAATCTTCTCTAATTCTTGGAGTTCGGCTTGTGGCACGATCGCCTCGATTGGCTTGTAACCGTATTCGATCGCCCATCGATCGTATGGCCCAACTATCCTAGTGAAGTAATCTCCTTGCGGCTTACCTTGAGGTGCTAGATTCGCAGGAATGTAGTCCATCACCGAACTAACTAAACCCTTAGTATGAGTAATTTCAGTGTTATTCAAATCTTCTGGTTTCAACATCGCACTGGCGCGAAAGTTATGTCGTAATCCCAAAGTATGTCCAACTTCATGGGCAATTAACTGACGCAGAAACTGGTTGGTATAGTCTTTTGCTTCGACACTACTTGGTAGAGCATTACGGATCAGGGATAGACCGAGAGAACCAACTGCAAACTGCTCTTTTGCTTGCATTCCGTAGCACATTTCGCTATCTCTCCGTCCATTTCTACTTGCAGCTCTATTTGTATTAGTAGAAGATGAAATATTATTTTGAGGAAATTGCCAGCTTTGCGATTGGACAGCTTGGGATTGGACAGCTTGTAAGTACTGAGAAGCCATCCCATAGTTACATAGACCAGAATTACCCAGACGACGAGCGATCGATGGCATGATCGAAGCATGGTTTTGTTGGACTAAGTTTTGATAACTCTCTTTTTCTGATCGAATTAAATTAGAGTCAACGATAATATCAGCATCAAGGATTTCGCCTGTAAGTGGATTGACTCGCGATGGGCCCATCGCAAAAGCGGCATCAAGTGAACTCAGC
>Ga0163148_10004259_pt1 | contig 15079 bp, 4 predicted proteins | sample OliLakLV19MP7P2_FD_148606 | JGI IMG/M metagenome (GOLD analysis project Ga0163148, IMG submission 148606) | Freshwater microbial mat bacterial communities from Lake Vanda, McMurdo Dry Valleys, Antarctica- Oligotrophic Lake LV.19.MP7.P2 | ecosystem: Environmental > Aquatic > Freshwater > Lake >...
TCACACTTGGCTCACTCTCGGCTCACTCTTGGCTCACTCTCGGCTCATTTTTTGGCTGGGCTCATTTCTGGGCTCATTTTTGGGCTCACTCGATTTTGTGAGCAAAATGAGCCGTACAACTGGCTGGCTCACATCTTGGTACTTATAAAGTCTAACATGGCCTGCCCACTCCATGTCGCTGAAAAATAAAGAGCCCAAGTGCGTCCAAAGCTGGGCTCACGTACGACCTCCAGAAGTGAGCCCAGAAGTGAGCCCAGAAGTGAGCCCCGAAGTGAGCCCAGCGTTGCTTGTGAGCCTATGTGCGACCAGATCTGGCTCACGTGCGACCTCCAGTACACTGACTAACAACTTGCACCAAAGATACGTCGTACCACCAACAACAGCAACATACATGTGAACCCTTTCTTGGAGCAGACGGCTATCCTTTCAAGTTATTGCAGTTGAGTATCGTAGTCCTGCGGCTTGCTAAAAACGTATTAGGGTGCGCTGATAATAGCAAATCTCTCATTAAACCACACTTAAAGAGTTTACTGTATCAGAGTATCAGTCAACTAGAGCGATGTGGGGAGGCGGTTTCTGGGGAACGCAGCGAGAAGAACAATGGCGGCGTCGCAAGGAAAAGGAGGCCGTAAGGGCGAGCCAGATTCGCAGAGAAGAACATGAGAGACAAAATCGGCTACAAGAACACCACGAAGAGGAGCTCCAAGCAAAAGACAATGTGTTGACATTAACTAAGAACATGCTATCTGTGTCACGGGATCGCGAGGAAAAATCGAAGAATGATAATCGCCAAGATGGAGCCAAAGAAGCTTCGAACCTACCAGCCAAAAGACAGCGAATAGATGGAGAAAATCCGACATCCGAAGGGGACCCTGTACAGGAAAACCTCCTCTGTTTGTCCTATGCCATGTATGACACCTTGTTTGGTAGTGCCAGCTTTAATCCCGAGCCTTTCTGTGACTTCTTGATTCGATCCGGAGAACGAAGCCTTGCAGAAGAGATTGCCATGGCTGCAATCGAAGCAACCAGCGGAAGTGCGAGCGCGGTTCGTTACGTCTTGGAAGATCTGGTACCTCACTCACAAGATGCAGAGGACCTTGTAAAGCGAGTTAAGGATTCTCTGCAAGAGGACAAAAATATGGTCCCGCTACATGGTTGGCGCATTTGCGACGAAGGAAAGACGGTGCTTCTTAACTGGCAGGCCAAGCATGGCAACAAAGCAGATGCCTTTGAGGGAGCCTTGCAGATTGCAGACGAGACCACCCGCGTAAAAGCATGCTTACCGCTGCTGGAAGGGAAAGAATCCCGCCGCAAACAGCTGAAAGATTCATCTCGGCATCTTTGCTCTGAAAGAGTCATCAGTGTGTTCGAGGACACGGAGTGGCCGGACTTTCTAGACTCTATAGATCTACCGGAAAACCCACGCGCCTGGACGCCAGGCTGGCCTGTGTATTTGCACTATGCAGCTAATGCCATGTGTCCCTCAGCTGGAAAGCAATTAGCAAAAAAATTGCTGGAACAGTGGATGATAGAAAAGGATCCCCGTTCCTCCAGCTACGGCAATGATTGCACACTTTTAGCTGGGTCTTCGTCAGCATGTAGCGAGTTCGAAGCTCGCCAGAACATCACTGCAAATCGCGAGAAGGGTACCAATCAGATGGATCTGTTTCTGTCGGCTTTCCACACGGTGGTGTCAGAAGGAAAAGTACAAGTGTATCTTGACAAGCTTTTACTTGATCCATCGGAAGTACTGTCGAATGTGGCCAGGGCCTTTGTTGCAATTCCATCCAGTGCCTGCACAACGAACCACCGCGATGTCTTGGTCGTATACAAGTGTTCACGTTGTCGAGAAACGATTGGAAAAGCCTCCAACGCTATTGGAGGGTTACTAGCAATCCGCCAACACGGCATGACCGATAGAAACCCATATTGTGAAGCGATTGGGTTTAATGCCAACGCCAATGCTTACTTGAGGGAAAAGTTGATCCACCCTGCTGCTTTAGAAGCTATACTGGCGGGCATTAGTCCAGAAATGTTGAAACGACTGGAAGCGACAACAGCGAAGCCAGGAGGCGCCGGTTGACCTAGCCTTGAATCTTGTAGGAGCATATACTTCTTTAGAGAAGAAGAAAAAAGCACAGGGCGCATCACACCGCTGCGACTTTACCGGTGGCGTGGGCTTCAGACTCTCTATGCGTCAAGTCCGTACAGCGGGAAGCGCTATCTCGAAGGCTCAAGGAGACGCAAAGTTGAAGTTTTTTGCTACAAAGTACATGTTGCGGATTACTTTTCTACGATTCGAAGCTTTGTGCGTTTGCTTATGTGATGGAGTCTCTCCCCAGCAATATTTTTTCAAGCCTCTCGGTCGAGCCAGCAGATATTCAACTCTATATTATTTAGCCAAAAATGGAGAAACAAAATTAATGTTGAAAGAGTGAAAAATGCAAATCTATTATCTACTAGTAGAGTATGTCTATAGGGCAATGCTGATAATGATAGAATCAATAGATATTGCAATGCTGATACAGTAGAGGAATTCAGCAATAGCAACGTCATCACAATCCTTTTCTTTCCACAGTGATTGTTTCCATTTGGCACAGCAACTAAAAGTCGAAGAATGCCTTGCACCTCAGTTTTTCTGTGTTCCTTTCCTGGAGAGATGTACTGTAACTAAAAAAAATGCTATTGGGATGAACACAGCACTCTTAAATCAGCTTGTTGAAATATGCTTATTATGTCACGAACAACTCGTCAACAAGAGTGTGATTGCCAGTGATTTAACCGGTTTGGGTAAAGTTTCCAACTACAATGTTTTACCAAAGTAATTGTCTGTGCATGTCACAAATAAGACACTTATAAGAAATTAAACTGAGGTGCAAGGAAATCAACTGCTCGTTTCTGATGATTCGATTCACTGCTGCCGTTCGTAGAACTGCACTAACATGCATAGCTCAAGATTGCTCCCCTTCGTCTAGCTAACGAACCAGGAGGATGAGCCCTGCAGCTACAATCTCTTGTCGACTGTTAGAAGATGATCTACGGATGGTGTTAACATGATGGGGCTATTCGTTGGAAACTAGCGGCTAGGATGGAGGCATCGTGTTGCTGTTGTGGTGGTGGTGATGTTGCTGTTGTTGATCAAGGTTCGCATTTCGGCGCTACACCATGGGATTTCTACTGGAACGGTCTGTCCACCCATCCGCTTGGACGCACACCATCCTTGATTTCGACATCTATTACAATAACAGCAAGATCTTCCTTGTGGCCAAGCGCCTCTCTCGAGAGGTTTGTTGGACAAGGAAGCCTGCAGACAGGGTGTTGGACACAGGGCTGTTCAGAGCTAGCTGGAGGACGCTCCGTGGCTTGGATAACGTCTTGCTGTGATTGTTGGTAGAAACTGATTGATGGGAGGCTGCTTCACCGGATGTTCAAGCCTGTGGCTTGATTTGCTTGTAGTGGGAGCAAGATGGCGGACCTTCTCCGGCGGGACCCGTGGCATGGCTCTGGCCTCGTGGAGTGGTTTGGATGACTGGACGATAACGCAGTTGGAAAGACCAGAATGATGAGGATCACGGGGTCAACACACACACGACAACCTGCAACACATGCATGGATTGGTGGCTCGTTCGATGGATGGAAGCATGGATGGAGCGCTGGATCAATCGATTGGCTCAGCTTGTTGACATGTGTCAGGGACCATGGGCATGCCCATGGCTCCCGTCGTAGTGAATTAACTAATCATTTAGGAGAAAACCCTGGTGGGACCCTTGGAACAGCACAGGCAAACCCTTGCTGTTGGTTGACCCCAATTGGACCTTAATTGCCCAGTTGCCAAGCTCCATGCAACATCCTTTGGGATGCTGCATCCTTTCAATGGATCTCTCAGTAGAGCAAGAGTGCTGATTGGTCAATCCATTGGCAGACACTGGAGGGCAGAGTTTTATGCTTATGTAACTCACGATCTAAATGACCGCTTCTTTTCTCCACAGTCATCAAGATTATCGACAAACACATTGTTAGCACTGGAGGAACTTAGTAGAGCGCTACACAGCGTAGAACCTAGTGTACAACTTCACAGAAAAGCATGTGATTGATGTCGACCTGTGACAAAAACAGTCGGTCTGGCCAATTCATGTCTGGATGACTTGAATCGCCATCGTGGCTCCGATTGAATCACGGGTAAAATCGTTCATCTATCATTGTAGATGCAAAAACCAATGTGTGCTAAAACAAATAACATCAAAATAACACAACTGGTAAAACATTCACAGATTGTCACAACAGGAGACTTAAACAAACAACATCACATTGGCGGCAAAGAAGAAGTTGATTAAAACACCATGCAAGTTGTTCATCATCTGTTGTCACTAAAAATGGATGCCATGATGTCACATGTTTATTCTCTTTGAAGAAGAAAACAGTTTGTACCAATGCACTAATAAAATTGTAGACACAAATTATGTTTTACATGACATCTATCTGTGGACAATGGACAAAACAATGCTCCTACTCATTTGTTAGAAATCTCCTTTGTGTCATTTGTGCACGCTTTTGTCGCATTGCTTGTCTGCAATTTTGACCATGTGCATGCGAAGATGAAACATCAAGTTTTTTGTGTTTCAGGGCAGTAGCTAAAAAATGCACATAAATGGTAAAACTTCACTGATTCAAAGTTAACATAGATAACAAAATTAAACTGTCAACAAACTTGTGTTCATCTATTTGTTTCACTAATCACAACATGTTCTGTGAACAAAAACTGAAAATTAAGTGCTGTGACCAGAATTGTTAGGCTCGACTCCAAAAAAACAAACATGGCAGCAAACCAACAAAAAACCAAAAAAGTGCAGCATTCAGTGTGTTTTGTGGTCCCTAAAAGAGACAGTGCACACATTGATGATCCTTTCATTAAAATTACAGACACACACAACGTGCAACCCCATTCGTTTTTTAGGGCAGCACATTCATCTAAAAGTTATGATCACTCTTGTTGCTGTCACATCAATCAATGCTGAAGATCCTTTGTGTTGGGACTTGGAAACTGTGAAGATGCGCCAAAGAGATTTCACTGCAACACCATGCCTCTGAACACAAACAATCATTGTGCATGCATGGAACATCTTCACAAGATCATGCAAAAACTAAGAGTGCAGTGGCGAGAAATTCAGGGCTACTACCAGAATGTTGGTTTGTGGCCTATTACTACTACTAGTAGCAAACTGCCCTCTGTAGGACAGCATTTAGTGTCTAGAGAGGGTCGGGGTCACGATGACTTTCCTTAACTACGAAAAAAAAAGGAAAAAGAAAAGAATTAAGCACTGCGTGACGCCATCAGTCATCGATGACGGCTGTCTTTATTTGTATTTCGTCGCCAAAATGCTCATTGCATACAGGAACTGTGTCTTATTTTGTCTTTCAACTATTAAACTCTACTCAAATCAACACAGTGTGACCTAATGAAGTCTACTGTATTCTGATATACAATCCATCATAGTTATCCTCAGCATGTTCGAAGTTAGTCACTAGTGTTTGTAGCTACAAGACTCGCAATATTTGGCGTCCCCAAATATCATCAGCATTTTCTTCACGGGATAATAGCGTGGTTAACCTGAAAAGCGCTGAGCCGGTGCTGTTGTTAGCGTTCTGTCATTGGTACAAATCAAGATGACCTCCAATGTTAACCATACAAAGAGATGTTGTCAAGCACAGCATCAGTTCATCAAAGACACTAGGGACGGCATTAAACAACAAGGCGCCCGGTTTTTTAATGACAAGGATTGGAGAGATGTCAAGCACACGAGTGGCGGCAGAAATAGCTTGACGTCCAAGTCAAAATTGCACACGGATTCTTTTTATGTGAGACCTCTTGCCAGCTGGGTGCCACATTTGTTGTTCCCATCCTTTCTCCCTAAGTGCCCCAAATGCTGCAGCAACAAGGACATCAACCTAGGTGAAAGCCGTTGGGTAGACTTTCCAATCATACTATGCGGAATTGGAACACACCGTTATCTTGATACGTTTTATAATCACTGTGACAATTGCAAGGGCAAATTTGCGGGATATAATAAAAAGACGATGCAATTGAACGCTGACCAACACGTTGGTTATTTTAATTTCTATCTGGGGGAGAAGGGATGCGCGGTGGACGAAGAATTATACAGTTACATTATCCACCAAGCAACGAGCGAAGCGACATCCGTTATTCATGAAAGGTTGCACAAAATGGCAGTTGACTGCTATGTGAATAATTATTATAAATATTTGCATGCTGTGAGTGCAGATAAAGTCAAATTTGCCAAAAGGGGGAACGTGGCAGTGAACGATACACAACAAAGCACGCTGGACCATCATTTTGTCGTGGCGGGCACACATACTCTACCAATTCGCAATTCGATCAGTGACATAAGGGATGAAATTCGGAATATCAAATACCAACTTCAACACGCGACAGCTCTTGCGGATGGCGACGTTGATTTGCACGAAGTTATTGAGCTGAAGAAAAACAACAATTGTGTCGATCCACCGTTAAAGGGGATTGGTGAATCAAAGCTCAAGCAACTTATTGCTGCAGGTTGTCACACTGTTCGGCAGCTCATTGAACTTCAACCACGTGACTTTGCTGTAACGAATTCGCATACGAAGCTGTCCCGTTGGAAAAGAATCGCCGAATCCGACTTGCTAAAGCGAAGAAAAGAAAAAGATTGGCTTCAAGAGAAACTCGACAATAAGATTTTAGAACTCGTGGTAGCAGATGCTGAAGCGGATGAAGATCCACTTGGCGATGAGACGCCGGCTTCTGACGAACCGACAGAAGGAAGCGAGACAGAAAATATCAATACACTTCCTTCGTTGCTAAGCAAAATGAATGATGTCAGTGGCTACAATGCTCGTGTCATATCCAAATACCGAATCGACAACATAGTAATCTCTGAGTTCCAGCTAAGAAAAGAAGTGATGGAATCAAAAATGATGTCACTTTCTGCAGAGATATTGAAACTCGATTTTAATTACAAGATTGCTTCAAAGATTCGGGTATGGAAAGGGCAAGGCGACAGCTTTAGCCCATTTAAATGCATTGCCACAGTACAAAACGAAGACGCCCTTACGGTTTTTTGGAAGGGCATAAAGCACTCTGAATCAATAACAGAAATGATTCCTGATTTAACTCGTCTCCGTGACCGACTGGACCGAAATTGCAGCAGAGTTATATTGCCTGGGGACGGAGCAGTTCGCGTGGTACATGTGGACAATTGCTGTCATGTTTGTCTCAAGATACGATCCGTTTTTGGAAGCTTCGTGTGGGTGAAGCTTGACCCCTTTCATTGGCTGCAGCGTTGGAATGAAGCATTGTTGGAACCCACGTCGGTACAAGGGGGAATAGCCCGACAGATGTTTAGCCGCGCAATCTTCAACATCGATTCCACGGAAATGGATAATGCCAGACAGCGATTAGAAGAAAGGAAAGTCAAAGATATAACAAATCGGAAAGTGCTAAAAGAAGCCAACGCAGTAATTCCTTGCCCGGCAATTCTTCGATCCAACATTGAGGCAGTCATTCAGTATCTTTTCAACGAAGACGCCAAAACACAATCAGCTCACGCAACGAGAAGCGCAGATGACAATGCACCCTTGCCCCAAACCTATTGGAAGAAAAATTCGTCACTGGTACAGGACGTTATAAGACGCCAAATGAAACATGTCGATGATGGTTGTTTGTCGGACCCACCAGATGTTTCATTGTTTAAGATGAACCCACGGACCGGAATGATCTTCACGGCAAGAGGAACGAACACCAACGAACGCGACAACCTTGACTTGGCCACAAAAATACTTACAGCCACTGTGATTGGCTTACATCGCGCCGAACGTCTGATCTACACGCACTTTGAGGGCAGTAATCATCGAAAAAGAATCCGTCGTTGCGGGGATGAGGATGATGGGACGCATCATACAGAGAAACTGGCCTTAATCAACACATTCGCAAAGTCGCTGGGTTACAACAACATCCCGTATCCGAACTTAGCGTTGCCAAGCATTGAGAACACCTTCAGAGAACACATCGGCTTCTCGTACCGAACAACCGGTGAAGATGTGTCCAATCCTACCACAAACCAGCACGCCCGGTACAATGGTGTTGATCCAGACGACGCAATCAACGATGACGACTTAGCGTCGCTGCTTATGGACATCGATTTTGGATTAGAAGTGGAAGAAGACGTTGAAGTTTCAGTGGAAGAAGACTTAGAACCTCTTGAAGTAGAGCCAGATACACTTCGACAGTTGAACTTCGCGGAAGTTGCGGACAAAACCTGGGCTAGCGATCTTACTCACGGAGAACTCATCAACCAAACCGTGAGTAGGCTACTGCCACCGACAGCCGGCAGAGAAACGACACTCGAGTCTTTCAAACGGTTGACACTTGAGTCGCCATGGATACCCTTTCGCACAATCAACAGCACGAAGCCTAAGACACGCTTAGATGAAGAGGAAGAAGATCTGTTTGCCAATTTTCTAGCCACCGGCAAATGTAGCGCCCATGTTTCCCCAGGTGCAGCAAAGGGGTTCAATCATTTAGAGAAGGATTGGAACTTGGAAGCGGCAAGACGATTTCGCGACTGGACGACCGGTGAAGATGTTAAATTGATCAACAGAAAAAGTACTCAACAATTGCTGGATTACTACAAAAAGAAGCTTGAATGGGAAAGGCTGCTTCCACTGGTGGACCACGACAATCCTAACCGAACTCGTTTGGGGTCTGTTTTACGCTCCAACCGAAGAATGTTACCGGCGCCACCACCGACTGCTATGTTTACGCCATTAGTGTACCATAATCAACGGGGCCGACCGGCATTTGGAGCGCCCATGCCCTTAAACACAACCATTCTTGCTGGAGCATTTGACACGGCCACCGGTGCATTAAGACGCCCACAAAATGTTCCAGTCAATCGTCGTGTGTTCCGAAGTCGCATGTTTTGCACTACATGTGGCGCTGAAAAGAAGGAACACGCACCAGTGGAAAGAAACATGAAACCATGGGTGTGTTTTAGAGGATGCTGTCACTGCTGTGGACGACTGCAGCAATGTCATGACCGTGGAATGATGGGACCAAAATGCAGGAACGCAGAGCATCCAATTAAGTGGTGCAACAAGTAAACATCATTATAGCAATTAAAACAACACATTCAATGCCTTCTTAGCTGCTGACGACCGAAGCACCTGGCGAGCACGTAGCCGTTGTGTTTTCCAATAGTGCCCTAACAAAATGAAAACTTCTAAGTGCCAATTCAAAATAATCATGGCTGTCATGGTCACAGCAATGATTGTAAAAGATAACCCACTGACAGTGCACATGTTCGGAATTTCTGTGGCCGTTACCAAATAGAACCATGTCCTTCACTCGCAACTTTATCAACGCGAAGTACAAACACTTAGCATCGATGCACATTTTCGATTCCAGTCGCCACGCCATGTACCGAACACAACAGTCGTGCCAACGTAGACATTTGCCTCTTCCCCACCGTTCCATGACGTCTAAGACATCTGCCATCACATTGGTAAATGGAAGGGCCTTGTCAGTGTAGAACATCTCCTGTAAAATGTCATCATGGAAACAGTGGCTTGGAACGGCGTGTAGCCGTTCCATTCTGCCAATTCGGAGCACATTGTGGTCGCACGGAGCACGCAAAAGGATCCAACGACAACGGTAGCCCCTTCTAGTAGCACTTAGTTCATTGAAAGGGTGCTCACACCCCTTGGCAGCAATAAGAGCATCGACAACTACACTCGAAAACATGTTGGATAGATCTTGTGAGTAGAATAAATGAGGGCACTGCATCCTAGAACAATGAGACGCACATTTGAATTCGCCAATTTTGAATTATCCGTTGTGACGTCACTCTGGAGAATTGTATACTAGTTAGCGAGGTGCGTCAGTATGTCACTATAGAAGATCGTACAGTAATTCGACCTCAGCCAAATTTAGCCACACCCTAGAGAGGAACTCCAAGAAGTTTAGTGACACCTTGGTGTCAGATCTAACAATTAGATCCATTTCAAGATTTCGTCTCGACCACCAGCAGTAGCCCGAACGTAACGTGGGTTCTTCCCGGAACGCTTTTCTTTTGGTGGCCAAAAGTCAGTAGCGGCCGATAATGACCCGGAAATTCTAATGACCTCTGGACGGAGTATCAAGCGAAAGTATCGATTTCAGTCCTGCTTTCACATCGACCACCAATTTCAATTACAAGGTTTTAATTGGAACTTTGAAGGATTTAGCTTACATTGTGTTGGAATCCAAAATTTGCTGACCAATCAAATCGGATCGAAATGGAGTACAGTACAATGGAGGTGCAAGAAGAAGGCGAATGACGTTTGATTACCAAAAGTCGCTGACGTTGTCGTTCCCGCTGGTACACTGTAGGTGTCACTGTACGACTAGTACCGGGTACCACAAGTTCGAACCTCAACGGTATCTTCTGTAGATTCCTTCAGTAAGTACCGCATCAACCTGTTCTACAGTAGTGGTAGAAAATCTGCGTAGAAATCCATGTGCAAAGAAAGTATTCTCTTCTTTTCGCCCTTTGACACCGGAGCTCGGATAAGAAGACGTTACGTCGTAGTGGTTGACGGAAGCCACTCGAAGATTGGCCTGCCTGGCGTTCTAAGCGTTGTTTTTGCAGCCGAGCACGAAGAACCTTCTGAGATTTTTTTGTTTTGAATGACCAGATTCCAAGCGTCATACTACTGGTACTTGCTAGCTAGCTAGTATGCATGGCACTGTTGTTCGTATCGCGCGGTAGGTCAGTTACGTCGTAGTACGAACCTGCCAGAAGCAGTACCGTACGAACCTACACTCGTCGTTCGTTGAAGGAAAAAATCTCACTGGATGACACACCAAGAGTCAACTACAATCAATAATAAAATAATAACAATAAAAAAAATATTATTAGCTTCTTATGCGAGCGAGTCGCTATATTACATTACAGCTATTATTATTATTACTACTACTTCCTAAAATCTAATTGGCTGCTTCGGGGAGCTCCATCAAATTCGAGTAATAATAAAAATTGAATTAATTGCATGCAGTGGGATCGACCTGCCATGTGTATAGGGACCATGACAGTCGCAAGCCATAATGAAACAGACGTAAAAGAATCCCCGCCTCCTTCTACGACGACGACGACTACGAGTCTCCCAACGACGACGGCGACGACTACACCTGCGTTGCCAGATTCGGTGGTACGTTTGGACAAGACGGGAGCGGTCTACGACGAGCCCAATGAAAATAATAATCATGACAACAACTATGGAAACAACAAGCGAAGTTGGGAAGACTCGTATGCTCTCTTGCAAGCCTTTCGCCACAAGCATGGCCACTGTCACGTCCCTATAAAGTACGACGAAGACCAGCGATTAGGGCGATGGGTGTACAGTCAACGGATACGACGCGACAAATTGACACCGGATCAAAAACAACGCTTGGACGCCTTGGGTTTTGATGACGATTTGGAAGAAGAAACCGCCAGTAACTCGGATCAGAACAACAACAACAGCAACAATACTACCACTACGACTGTGGTCCTTGTGGGAGACAAACGTGACAACCAGACGGCGTCTCAGAATAGTCAAGACGAAGACGAGGACGAAGAAGACGAGGACGGCAATCGGTCCCCAGGCCAGAATAGTTCGGACGATGGTGGACTCTTTGGTTTCACTCATACGGGTCGGAGACGAAAGGCAGTCAAGCGTTATGGGATTACCGACAACGACGATCAATCCGATATCGCGAGACGACGAAAGCACGAGATGCAAATGGAGCGAAAAGGGCACAAACAATCCTCCACAAATCCCCAACCAGCAGGAGCCTCAGAAGACTCTAGAAAAAAGGCGGCGTCGACTTTGTCGACTTATTCTACTAGCAGTGCACCGTTGGTGGCTCTAGCCAATAAAGCAAAGGCAAAGGCTTCCTCGCCACAATCTCCTCAAATACCTGAAGAAGCGGAAGAGGAATATATGGATGACGAAGAAGACGAAGACTACGATTCCGAAGCAGAACGGCGAGAACGCGTCAAGAGACGGAAACAGAGGCAACAAGCGGCCGCTGCAGCCGAAGCAGCAGCGGCGGCCGCTGCAGCCGCCCTAAATCAAAACCACGCCGTAGACCCCAATGCCAATAATCCAAAAACAAAAGGCAGACCTCGTGGTAGGCCTCGAGGACGACCCCGTAAGGAAACGCTCCAAGAAAAGTTGGCTCAAATCAAGGTGGGATCTCGTGTGGCCGTTTTATGGCCAGCAGAAAACGAATATTATCGTGGGACCGTCACGAAATATCAACCCACACGGAAAAAGAGACCCTACTTTTTGGAATACGACGACGGAGAAACGGAATGGATCGATTTTGCGACGGCGCAAACGGACTTTTTGGTCTTGACGCCACGCACGGGACCTCGGAAACGCACGAATACCTACACCCAAAATCGTACGCTCAACAACAACACTACTAGCAACAGCAAAAACAACCACGCGAAAACTCCTTTTCCTCCCAAATCTTCTGCTGCTCCTCCGAAACGAGCACCGAGTCACAAACGAAGTAACAGCAACAACAGCAGCAGTCATAGTAATCCGCCGAGAAAGACCACGTCCATATCCTCCGCGCTAGATGTCGTGGATGAACGACCCATCGATATCGGTGCACGCGTTTCTGTCTATTGGAGTGACGACGAACAATATTACGAAGCTACCGTTGTGCGGAAACGAAAAGACATGAATCATCCACAACCCTTCAAACTGGAATACGAAGATGGCGAATACGAATGGATCGATTTGCATCAAGTCAAGTTTCACTTTTTAGATGATAAGGACGAGGACGAAGATGGCTTTCGTCATTATACACCCAGTAAGCGAAAGAAGGGACCGTGCCGCAAGCGTAGCGTTCGAGAGACAGATCTGGTGGTCGAGGAGTCGGATGATGATGATGATGACGACGACGACGACGAGGATGAAGAAGACGATGTTGCGCTTGGGGGTCCCGTTGCAGGAGCTACGCGAGTTAAGAGATTACAAGGTGATGATCACGAAGGATCCGATGCAGTAGATGATGATTCCTCCTCCTCGTCGGATAGTGATGATTCCTCTTCTTCGAGCAGTTCTTCTTCCATTCGTGTTAAGAGGGACGTTGCGGACGATGGCGATGGCGACAGCGATAGTGACAGTGATATTGAACTCGTGTCTGATCTGGCACAAGTACGAGTCGGCGCTCGCGTAGCCGTGTATTGGTCTGATCACGAGCGGTACTACGAAGGAAAAGTCACAGACCACCGAAGAGGGCATCCAACTCCATTCTATGTGGACTACGATGACGGGGATAGTCAATGGATCGATTTACGAAATAGAAACTTTTGTGTCCTCAAAAAGGCACGACGGAAAAAAGGTAAACGGAAAACTACTGCGACGTCGAAACGGCAGAAAAAACGTCGTGCCGCAGCCAGCGGCGGCAGCAGTAGTGGCAGTAGCAGCAGTGGTGATGACTTTGATGGTGATGCTCGCAATCGCCGGAAAAGCAGTCGAAGATCAACCAGTCCTTTTGCCCGTCGAAATAACATGTTTAAAAGGAGTCAGAGCGTCGACACAAACACGGAATCCTCCGATGGGACGGCCGATGATGATGGCGAAGTGAATGCGCTATCATCTTCAAGAAACCAAGAGCAGCATGTGATTCCGGAACCAGACAAGGTGACAGAGATTGCAATTGGAACCAGAGTCTCTGTGTATTGTCCTCTGAAGGGAAAGTATTTGGATGGCCTCGTGACACATCGACAGATTCCTCGCAACAATAGTCGGCAAAAACCATGTTACTACGTTGAGTATGACAAAGGACACTGCGAATGGATTGATCTGACAAAACGGATGATCCGACTCTTCAAAGAGAACCCTGATGATCCTCATCCCCGGCCTATTAAAAAGGCCAAACCAGGACGGAAAAGGATTCACGATTCTCCTTTGCTGCGGCTGCTAAGAGAAAAGGAAGCCCGCAAAGCCAATCCTCATCTTGCAGAAGCGTCTCCGGCCGCATCTTTAAACAAGTCAAAAGCAAGTGACGACAAATATGTCCCAACAGATGACGCTCGGTCATCCGATTCGGAAGCAACAGATGACATTGTTATCTCGGATGACGACGACGAAGAAAGCGAGCAATCCGAGATTGATGAGGTTGCACGTCAAAAACCTCTTTTCTCTAATCAAATTGGAATCGGATCTCGCATTGCTGTCCGGTGCCCCAAAGAGCTCAAATTCATGGAAGGTACTGTTACACGGTTGATTCGGAACAGAAGAAAGCCATTTTTTGTGGAATATGATATTGGAGGATTTGAGTGGATCGACGTCCACTGCAGTACTGTTCGAATACTAACAAGAGACGAAGAAAAGTTCCTCAAGGATCGATCAGCAATTGTTATCAAGGAGGAGATGGAAGATGCTATGCCAGCTCCTGCTCTCATTCCAGAACACCTACCCAAGAGTGTCCTGGCGGAAGCAGAAGTTAGTGATGATGATGACTGCTACATAATTATGGGAGATGCAAAAGAATTGAATCAACCCAATACTGACGCTGACAATGCCGTCAAAGACTCGGCAGAAAAATCTCTGGTACCAAAACTGCAGAACGGTAGTTGTGAAAGACCAGAGATTTTTTTGACGACAATGAAGGGATCAGGTGAAAGCGCCATGCCTTCACTGAGGGAAGATTCCCAGATGACAAAACAAAATGAGATAAGAAGCGATTCTTTGCCCTCCTCACAACCCGTTACCGTTGCGCTTGAGGGAAGATCCAAGCTCTGTGCTGCCAAAATCGATATTCCCAGAGTGTCTGATGGAGAGTGCGGGTCGAGTGCTGAAAAAGATAGCCCCACAGCAGTGACATGCGTTCTTGGCAACGGTGCTTCCGCAAAGGCCCCCATTGGGTCAGTCTGCTTTGACAAGCGCAAGATTGGCGAAGCGAGCGTTTTTGTTGGCTTGTGTAATGCAAAAAAGAAGTCTTCCGTGCCTTCATCTTCGAAAGAGGCCAATGTTGCTAGTCTACCTC
>Ga0163148_10004263_pt1 | contig 15069 bp, 8 predicted proteins | sample OliLakLV19MP7P2_FD_148606 | JGI IMG/M metagenome (GOLD analysis project Ga0163148, IMG submission 148606) | Freshwater microbial mat bacterial communities from Lake Vanda, McMurdo Dry Valleys, Antarctica- Oligotrophic Lake LV.19.MP7.P2 | ecosystem: Environmental > Aquatic > Freshwater > Lake >...
ACGCCACAATCAGGTCACGGGCTTTTTCGTGTAGGGGGTCGAGTTTGTCTGCGAGGCGGGTGGCGGTGAAATCTTGAATGAGGGTGTGTAGATGATAATACGGTGCGCCATAACGCTCGGTTTTTTCGACCATATTGAGTTGCGCCAGCACATTCATCGCCTGCTGAATAGATTCCACAGGGGCGCTGGTGAGCAGGCTCATAAATTCTGCCGATGCCCCGCCATTAAATACCGCTCCAAGCATGAGCGCAACGCCTTGTAGGGCGCTATTGAGGGCGCGGAAACTGGCATTAAAGGCATTGGTGACAGATGCGCCGTTTGCACCCGCAATTTGCTTGAGGGTGTTAATAAACACATCGGGGGTTTGCTTGCCTGCGACCATCGCACGGGCGGCGATGATAATGGCGAGTGGGGTGGTTTCGATATATTTGAGGATACCAAACACATCGGTATCATGGTCAAACGTTGTCAGACGGGCTTCACGCTTAAACAGCGCCGCCGCGTCATCGGGATTTAATTTGGCGATTTCGACAGGTGTCCATGGACCCTCTAGCAAATCGGGGTTGATGATGACCACTGGCACTTCTTCGGCACAACGGGTCACAAAGCGGCTGGCGACATCTGCCTGAATTTTGCCATCAATCACCACCAAGGGACGATTCCGTTGCAAGGCTGTTTCCACGGACCCCATGAGGTTAATCGGTGAATCGCTATTGACCACTTCATCTAGTCCATACGCCCTGCCCACACGCACAATCAGTTCTTCTAGGCGTGGCATGTTGACATTCATCCACAGCACACCACCCGGTTGTTGGGTATATAAATTGGCGAGCGCGGCAACTAGCCCTGTTTTGCCTACACCTGCTTGTCCATACAATAAAACGGCATTATTTTCTTTTAGTTCATTATAGACTTGTTGCAACACTGCGTCGCGCCCGACCAATTTACCGGGCAACATCACGGGCAGGGCTTTGATGTCCTTCACGATTGTTTCATGGGAGCTAGTTTCAGCCATTGGCTTACCCTCGTGTTAAGATGCTTAATGAAAAAACATAATAGTGAGAGTATACACTTTTATAGCGCCTACCGCAATTTTTTATGGGATAACAACCGCGCTAACCGTCAATAAATGCCCCTCAAAGGGGATGCTGGTCTCGCTAATGGGCAAATTAGGTAAAATTTCCCCCCTATCAGTGATGCCATATAGCGTGAGCGTAAGCGCATAATTTCCACTGGGCAAATCGCACGGAATCGTCAAATGGCGTTCATCGTAATAGGCATTATCCCCCTCCCAAAATTGGACGGGGATGGGCGATAGGGGGGCATCGGTGTTGATAATGGCGCGTGTGATGGGGTTATCCACCAATGCCAATGACAGATGAATCGTTTGTGATTGTGTGCGGGTTGTCTGCCATGCGCTTTGTAGCACAACAGTGTCACATGCACCAAAATCGGTGTCATTCACAAATTGCCATCCCATGAGGGTTATATCCCCAAAAGTGGCGTGTGGTCTTGTAGCGAATGGACGGATATAACGGGTGATTTGAATATTTTCTGGGGTGATAAAATACCCTGCAGGGACAAAGTGTGCCTCTATATCCCCACGAAAAGCGGGGAGTGCCTCCCCTTGATACAACGGTGGACGCACAACATACCACACACCATTTTTATCCCCCAAAAATGTCGTGAGTGCCTCATGCGATGCGGGTGTATCCCCCAACCAGAGGACTTGTGGCGGGTTGGGGGATTGTTGAATATCCGCCAGCATATTGTCATCGGTGGCGGGTGCGAGATGAAAAACTGACTCATGCGGAATCGTTGCCAAGAAATAATCACGCAGGTGCAGGCTTTGCCACGCCGATTCGCTGTTGAGAATTACTGCATCATACGTGTCAAAACGGGCTATGACGGTTTGTATGGGCAAATGGGCATAACCTGCCAAATGCCGATGTGCCAATTGGTCTAGGTTATCCCAATCGGTCATCCACTCGGCATAAATACACGTCCTATCACCTGTGAGGGGATAATTTTGGGCGCACTCGCCATTTTTCTGGGCATCATCCAACGGGAACGCCAATTCGTTAAAACTGATATACGGGATTTCTGTGATGAGCGTGTTGACATGCAAACCGAGTAGCATCACCATCATCAGACTGAGGATGATTTTTTCTGAGCGCGGTGCATAGGTGATATGCACCGCGCTCAGGCTGATAACGATTAACCAAAATAATAGGGATAGGGGTAAGTATCGCTCATTGAGCGCCAAAATGGTGTTATCGGTGTGGTCTGCGAGGTTTTGCAAAACGGTGATAATCGCAATCATGCCGATTGACCCGCACGCATAAACCGTGATTCCCATTGGTATCGCCAGCGTTTTGAATCCATCCCGCCGATAGATTTTCCATGTGGTATAACCTAATATGCCGATTCCAAGCAATGCGGGCAAAATGAGCCATGCTGTCATCTCGACACTGGCAAAATACACCACTTGAGGGGTATCTGGAATGGGGGAATAAGTCATGTTGCTGGCGATCGGACGGCTTATCATCACCAATCCCAGACGGATGATTTCTGCTATATCCGCGAATTGTGGGGCGTTATACCAATTCCCCGCAATGCTCAAGCCACTTTTTAGGGTGATGAGCGCAAACACACCACTCATCGCTAAAATAATCCCATAGCGCCAATAGGCACGGTTGCCATTGAGCCATAACACGATAATTAGCACCGCCCAGATGATAATGCCATTGCCCAATGATAGGGTAGCACACGCCCCACTGATGACCGCGCCCATAAATCCCCACCATTTGGGATGATAACTCAGGCGAATGGTGATGAGGCTAAACATCAAGACAAATTGCCAACTGGTCTGCAATCCAGACAGCCAATTCACGGCTTGGTCTAGGTTCATGACAAAAAATGTCGTGATGAGGAGCATAAACGGCGCGGATTTCCCCCAAAACCGCCATAACAGCGATGCGAGTAACCCGCAATTGATTGCCCCCAATGCCACTGTGAGCATGACCTCATAGCGCACATCCCACGCGCTGATTTCGGTGAGCAATGCCGTTGTGAGCCGTGTGAATATCACCCGATGGCGATAATGCGGGGTGAATAAATCGTTGAGGGTGAGCGTGTTGTCGTGCGCGAGAATTGCCGTGTCGCCGTTGGCGATGGTCGTATCGGCATACGGATAGCCCGACATACCGTATAAAGAAATAAACACGATGACCGCCAAAATGGGGATGAGTGCAATCGGGTATACGGCAATTTTGCGCCACATGATGGTTATTTCACCTCAAAATTTCCAATGATAAGCAAATGCCCTTGTGTGCGAATCGTATCGCTGGTGACGGGCAAATTGGGCAGAATGTCGCCCGTATCGCTGATTCCGTACAAGCTGAGTGTAAGCGAATATGCGCCAATGGGCAAATCACAGGGGAGTGTTAGTCTGCGCTCATCATAATAAGGTGTATCCACATCCCAAAATTGAATGGGTATGGGGGATATGGGCGCATCAGCGTTGATAACAGCGCGGGTGATGGGGTTATCCACCAGCGCCAATGATAAATGGATGGTTTGCGTTTGGGCGATAGTTGCCGTCCATACGGTTTGTAGGGTGATGGTCGCGCACGCCTCAAAATTTTCATCCCCGATAAATTGCCACCCCATGAGGGTTATATCCCCAAAATTGGCGCGTGGTTGTGTGGCGAATGGACGGATATAACGGGTGATAATCACATTGTCCGGTGTGGTTTCACGATAGGCAGGGGCAAAATTGCCTTCTATGAGGGCGCGATACTCGGATAGGGTTTCATCGGCATACAGTTGTGAACGGGTGATATACCAGAATGCCGATTCACCCGCCACAAAATCGAGCAAAATATCGGGTGTATAACCGAATAGGGCGTGTTGTGGTGGCGCGGGGATTCGGCTGATGTCACCCGTGAAAACGGCTTGTTGACCATCGGTAGCGATGTGCAGAATGTTGTTGTTATCTGCACCATCCAGCAAAAAGTCACGGATATGAACGCCTTGCCATGCGGTTTCGGTGTTGATGATAATTTTTTCGTCAGCATAACCCGATACAATCATCGCCTGCGGGATTCTGGCATACCCCGCCAAGCGCCACGCGGCGGTCAGGTGCATATTAGTGATGTTGGGGGAATGTCGTGCGGCATCCCAACAACCTGTATACTCGGTCACGGGGAATTGCGCGAGGCAGTCACTTTGTGCCTGTACACCGTCTACGGGCAAATCAAATTCCAGATACGCCCATTCTCGACTGAGGGTGATGAGATGTAAGCCAATTATCCCCACCATAAAGCCTATATTCATCACAGAAACCAGCCGTTTGGTGCTGATGTTGATGAGGCACACGGCGAATAACGCCACCCAAAACGGCAGGGTGGGATGTAAATAACGTTCTGTCTGGGCGATGGTCATCCCAAAATAATAATATCGGCTCACCGCCAATAAACACGCATTGCCAAAGCTATACGCCACAATCGGCAACCATATCGCCATGCCTGTGAGGGTCTTATGCCGTTGGTAGTAGATGGCAAAATTGATGAGCAACACGGCAATCGCCAAACCGCCGATGAACGGTGCAAAAAATTCCTGCTGGTTATTGATTACGGGACGCGCCACCAAAATTAGCCCAAAGGTGATAAATGTGAGCGGGTCTGGTGGTAATACACGCCCATATTCGGGTGATGACCAGCCTCCACCCATGCCCGTATTGCTAAAATACAACATCACCGCCAGTCCGCCCGCGCCAATGATAAATAGATAGTGCTTCCAATCTCGATAATTCAGGCTGATGAGTGCGATAATCAATACACCCCATACCACCAAGCCCGCCGCCATCGAAAATGTCGCGCATAACCCGAATAACCCCGATAGCCCCACAGAACGCCATTTTTTGCCTGTGTAGGTGAGCGATAGCACCGCTAACAGGTTAAAAAATAGCGCAAAGTGCCACACATTATGCACCCCTGCCAACCAATTAATGGCTTGGTCGGTGGTGAGGATAAAAAGTCCCGCAGGCAATATCACCCAATGGGCGCGTTGCGGATGAAAACGGGCAAATATCGTTATCAGGATGAGCCAATTCAGCACCCCTAACACGACAGTTGACCACACCTCAACCCGTGTATCCCAATCGAGCGTGGCGGTGGAAAGTGCCGTGAGCGCACGCGAAAAAACCATGCGGTGTCCATAATGAATGGCGAGTAAATCTTGGGCAGTGAGTGACCCGTCTGCTGTTTTGAGCGCCGTGAGGACACTGGTCACATTGGTATCACCAAACGGATATTCCGATTTTCCGTATGCGAGCATAAAGGCGATGAGCGCCACCAGGGGCATCATGCCGATGAATATCACAATGGGGCGGATAGTGAGGCGTGTGGTCATAGGAGAATCCGATTTATTCAAAAATGGTGGCAAAAATGGCGGGTAGGGCAATATCTAAATTCCCATTAAATGGTTTTGACGGAATATTGAGCGTTTGCAAGATGGTATAAAAGCGTTGATAACCCTGTAGGGCGCTCAATTCGACCCATAACACCGCGTATGTGTCGGATTGCGATTTATTGAGATTAGAGAGTTTGTCGGCAATAAAAACGGCGCTTTGACGGGCAAAAATAGCATCTGCAACCTCTGGATTGCCTTTGCCCATCAATTTAATTTCACACGGATATTCTTTATCTTCATTGAGTAAATAAAAATCTACCTCGCGTCCCTGTCCTGTTTTGCCCACCAGCCGATAATAATCGGGTGATACACCAAATAACGCGCAGAGTGTGAGCATGAGGGGTTTTTCGATTTGTTTGCCCAATGTACTCCACGCGCCACCGCGTAATTGTGCGCGTTTTACCGCTAGAGTATTGATGACAATTAGACTTTCGTTGATGGTGAGGTCTATACTTGTCCCGCGAAATTTGATATTAAGAGTGAGGTCAATTTCGCTATCTTGTGATGTGAGGGTCTGAATAACTGCCAACAATTCATCATAATATTTTGGCACGATTTCGATAACCAGTTGACGATTTGCAGTTTTATAAATATTTTCCACCGTTTTTTTATTGAGTCCCGCATTAATAATCATATCATTGGTGGATAGGTCTTCATTGGTGATAAATTCACGTTTATACCAATCGCCATCAATATCTATATTCCGCATTTTGGCTTCTGCCACTTTGATAAAAAATTGAATGGCATATTCCAAAAATTCGGCGTTAATAAGTGCCAAAATAACCGTGCGGTGGTCTTCATTTTTGAGCAGATGTGTAATAACGCGCTGAGTATCGGTGGGAGATAATTTCATTCCGATAATTCCTTTAGCATGTTTGCCATCTCATCTAGTGTCATAAAGCGATTTTTGACGAAGAATGTATCTGCCAAAACATCCCGTATGCGCTCAAAATAGGTCGGGTCTTGTTCGGTCAAAAAGAAATTGCGTCCCATGCCCATCGCTACTTTGCCCAATGTGCCACTGCCACCGAATGGGTCAAAAACCAAATCACCCATATATGAATAAAACCCAATCACCCGCCGACACAATTCGGCTGGGAATACGGCACTATGCACCTTATCAAATGTGGGGTCTATATGCCAGACATTGCTGGTCTCATAATCCCCTGTGATTTTGCTCTCGTTGATGACTTGTTCATCGTATTGGCGCATGTTCCAATCAATTAGTTTGTCGGTTTTTTTGCGATATACCATCAAATATTCGGTGATGGTGTTGGGTTTATAGCCTAATGGCTTGCGATGTTGTAAAAATCCACCATTACGATTTTTGACGCTGGCTTCTGGCTTGACCCATACAATATCATCCACAAATTCCCAGCCAATGCCCACCAAACGGGCATGTAAATCGAATGGGATGGGGTAGCGCACACTGGCATGGGCGCGACTCACTCGTGGCACAATCACAGGCGATGTATTCACCACCAAAAAGCGCCCCTCTTTGGTGATACGGTGTGTTTGGGCGAAAATATCGGTCAAAAAATCGAGATAGGCGGTATAACTGGGATAGATGGAATAATCCCGCGCATTATAGTAGGGGGGCGATGTAAAGGTGAGATGCACCGCTTCATCTGGAATATGGGGTAATGTTTGTTGAACATCACCAAATATCGCCAGATTATGCATCCATTCGGGTGATAGCGAATGGGGAATAGTCGTTTTGGTGGTGGATTGCCCTAATTCTTTGGATACAAACGCGCTCACCGTCTCATTGGGATGATTGCACAGGGTTTGTAATTTGGTCATGACGGCGGATTGTGATTTGAAAATGACCAATCCGCGCACTGCTTGTAGCACGATTTTGGGGTCTGGGTCATCGCAAAAGGATAACAACATTGGCACACACCGCGCATCGCGCATTCTGCCAATGGCAGAAACGGCTTCTCTGCGGACTAATGAATCGGTATCATGTATGGCACTTTGATGAAATGGCTCAAGATATGCCATATCGGTCAATTTGCCGAGATTTTTAATCGCCAATGCGCGAACATCGCTGTTATCGTGTTCTATCAGTGATAATAAGACCTGACCATCAAAGCCATCTGGCAGATGTCCTAAATTTTCGAGTAAATGCACACTATCTCGCGCCGATTTCGCGCTTCTAATGGCTTCATAAACCCGATTGAGGTTGGTGGTCTTAAATGCTTCAATTTGAGCTTTGGTGAGTAGCACGGCAAATTCTCCCTATCATCAAATTATATTATGCCATGCGCCCAAATCGCCTGTAAACGGCTCATCGGCGGGCAATCTTGCCTATCGCCAGCGCCCACAACAGATAAGACGCATAAAATCCAACGGCATACAGCGACCACCACGGCAGGCGTGTATCGCCCAATCTGACCACGATGCTCAGATATAGCGTTAACCCGATGACCGACACCATCAATATCCCCGCATCGCGCCACCCGCTATACCGAAATACCAACCAAAATACCAAAAAGTAGGGTGGCATCCCCGTTACCCACAAGGTAGACCCTACCAAGAGTGCCATGATAAGCGTTGCCCCATAGCCCAAATCAAACCCACGTCCCATATCGCGCCCGTGCCACAATGATATGCCGTATGTCATGACGATGGTGAATATCATCACCCCATAACGGGTAATTTGGAACAGCGTATGGTTCACCACCAACGGCTCAATTTTCTCATGCTCTGTAAATAAGCGCGATGCAAATCCTAAGATAGACGAATTTTGAAACGACCCGCCCTCTTGCCCATAGGCAAATAGTGTTAGCATCACCTGAAAGGCTTCTATCATCATATCTATCCCAGAAACAAGTATCTGGAATATCCCCAATGCCACCCCGCCGATGACCACCCCACGCACTACACGCCAGTCGCGCCGTAAAATGAAATACAACACGATAAATACGGGGAATACCTTTATCCAGCACGCCAAAGCCAGCCACATCCCCGCCCGTATGTGTTTTTCTTGATGATAATCATGCCATGTGAGCATGAATAAAAAAGCGAGAATGATGGTCACTTGTCCAAGATATAACGTATTGGTGATGGGGAAGAATATCACAGGGAACACCCATAGCCAAATATGATGTTGCGGTGCAGTATAACGGCGCATGAGCAAAATGATGCCGACAATACACCCCACATTGAGCCAATACCACAAACTGGCGGTGGATGGTTCTCCGAGTATGCCGATGAATGGCGCTAAGAGTTGCGCTAATAGGGGTGGATAGAGATACAAATGTCGTTGGTCAAATTGTGGGCTATAAGGCGATATGCCATCTACCAATGCTTGTGCGCCTTTGGCATAGGCAATAAAATCGTAGCGTCCAAACGCGCCTACATCGGCAAAGGTGAATAAGACCCAACTGTTGACGATGAACACCATCCATAAGAAGATGACCAATCCCCACCAAACGCGCCTCATCTCGCTGAGTGATTTATATATCGTTGTCAGTGTATTCATCGTTATTATCGGCTAACCCATTGAGTAGATTTTGTTCTTGTTGTTTTTTTAGCTCCACCACCCGCATGATTTGCGTGCGCGATAAAATTACTGACGAATCTTTTTCTTGACGCAATTCGTCTGGGATAGGGATATTGCGTTTTTCTAAGAAGTCCTCTATGGCATCGCTGATAGTATGCGAGGGCGAATAATCACCGAGTTGCTCACGCAAATCACGCAGATGGTCAACCAGCCATAGGTATAAATCGGCTTCGGTACGCCCACCCAAAATATCGGTCATTTCATATTTGCGGATGAGGGTGATAGCAGGACGATAGACGTTATCATACCAATGAGCCGCCGCCGCAGGCAGGTCTATATCGGTATTTTGCTCATGCGATAACAACGCCTGATACAAAAAGATATGCCCTAGCAAATCGGCATAACGTGACCGCTCGCTCAATTTGAGGGGTTGATGATGCAGACGTGTTTTGGGGAGACTCGTCTCTTCTAAAAATGCCGCATATGCCACCGCATCATCGAGGTCGGATGGCGACATATCGGGACGCAAATCTATGGTGGTGGGCAATTCGGTCACATGCCCCTGAATGGTCTTTGCACCAATTTGACGCGCCACCGACACGCGATGATTGCCATCACGCACAAAATAGAGGTCATCCACCTTATACACTTCTATCGGCGGAAGCCCTACGAGGCTATTAGCTTGGGCATAAACTCTGCTCCAACGTTCTTGCAAGCCAGCACTTTTTGGCAAAAAGTCACGGGTAAATTCGCGGTAGCGTCCCACGCTCCCCACAATTTTATCTACAGGAATATCTTGCAAGCCCTTATAACTCTCTTCACGCAGACGCAACCGACTGCGAATATCATCGAAGCTCAATAACTCCATCGGCTTTCCGCGAATGAAGTTAATCATTTCTTTCCAAAAGGCACGCGCCCGCGCATTATTAAAGCGGTTTTTGCCTTCTAGTAAACTCATTCTAAAATTTTGGTCATCGGACATGGTGGCTTACTTTCTTCACCGATGGATATTTGAAATGGGAATCAAACTTCTTATCGAGATATTCCCAATTTGATTATAGCCGAAATCCGATTAACATTTGTGGGTAAATGTTGATAAAACCGATAAATCCAATATTGGAGTGTTTGAACATGAGTTATATTTTAATTACAAACGATGATGGTGTCCATGCGCCCGGTATTTTGGCATTGACCCAAGCCATGAAAAAATTTGGTGAGGTGCAGGTCATTGCCCCCAAATTTAACCAAAGTGCTGGTGGGCATAAAAAGACGCTATTCACCAACATCCCGTTTGAAAAAACCCACATGGCAGATGGCACAGAAGCCTTATCTATCAGTGGCTCACCCGCGGATTGTATCGCCCTCTCCGCATTAGGCGCGATGCCGTGGCCCCCACGGCTGATTGTCTCTGGCATCAATAGAGGGTCTAATATGGGGCAGGATGTGACCTATAGTGGTACTGTCAGCGCCGCCTTAGAGGGGTCATTACACGGGATTCGTGCTATTGCCTTTTCGTTGGATGACCACAATGCTAATTCGGTGGAAGATTATCAAATTGCCGCCCAAGTCGCACAACAAGTCGTGGAGTGGGTGTTTCGGCGTGAATTTCCGTTGCATACGATTCTCAATGTGAATATCCCCTCTGGCGACAAACTTAAGGGGTTACGGGTGACTCGGCAGGGTATCCGTGAATATCTCGATGCCCTAGAGCAAGACGGTGATGTGTATCGGATTGTCGGCGACCCACCCGCAGGCAGGCTCGATGAAGTGGGGACAGACCTGTGGGCGGTGCATAACCAATATGTGAGCCTCACGCCCATTCATCTGGATTTGACCGCCCATCACTTCATGGCAGAATTGTTTGCGTGGGATATTGGGTTATAAATCTAACACCTTTTGGGTTATGAGGTCTATGGCATTAATTTGCGCTTCTGCCGATTCTCGTGCCAACCGCCTCATCCCACCAATGCCCCCTTTAATTTCGGCTGTCCTGATGAATAGTGTCGCCTCATGCGCCTCTTTTGACAGGCGGGCAAGTTCGATATGGTCGGCATTGGTTGGGTCAAATGGCGGAATGGCACACGCCTCAAACGGTGTACGTCCAATATCTCTTTCACCAAATAACCCTTGCGACTGATAGGCTTTAATGGCTTGGTTGGTGCAAGGGGCATTGAGGATGGCGCACAAATAATGTGCTTCATCTAATGTGGTTGTATCGCAATAATATGTCTTAATATCTATGACAAACCCCATTGAAGGCAAGTTATATACCGATAAATCGGTCTCTGGAATGTTCATCACACATGCCGCGATATTTGTCCCACTGGCATTGTATAATAACTTATATGGTGCTTTGATATTCTGGTTGGTTAGAGTGCGTTGATAATCCCAGCGTTCTAAGAGGGTCATTTTAGAATCTTCTTTTTTTAGTTCGTTCCACTTTGCATCTGCCGCCTCAAACCAATCTTTAGCCCATAATGTATCACGTTCTACAAATTGCATTCCCCATATAAATTGCAATTTGTTATCCTCAATCACAAGGGGTAGTGCCACTGTGTTTAGTTTGTGAAAGCCGAATGGATATAGATATTTGCTCAGGAGGGTGGTGAAAATATAGGGACTTTCTAAATTACCCTCTAATTGAATATTTTTATATGGTGCATGTGAGTCGGCTACGATACTTGGGTCTGTGATAACAAAAGGACTGCTAGGTATAGTGGCTTTTGGGCGGGCAATAAAACTGAGTGTGCGCGGAAATATACTACCACCGACGTTAAATTTAGGGTGATAATGTGGACTTCGTATGTTGGAATCTACAAAGCTAGTAATTGTTTCTTTTGATGTTAAATAAGGTCTTGCATCATCTAATTCCATCTCATGTTGGGGCAATTTGCCTTTATAGGCAATGCTGGGTATCGCATCGGTATGTAAATCCCCATCTTGAATCATGACACAAGACGGTACATTAAATAGTGGTGACACTTTTTCCATGTCTAATACACGGCTAAAGCCCATTTGTTGAAATGGGCGGTGTTGTTTTGCCCCTGTAATGACTGCGCGGGGCATGACAAAAGCAATTTTGCCATTTGGTTTGAGATAACGGTCACGGGCAATGGCATAAAACAGGGTGCTTAAATCCATTTGGGTGAACAATTTGACATCTTTTTTTCTAATCAATTGATAATGCTGATAGAGTGATTTGACATCTTGTTGATAATCGGCATTGCGAACATACCGGTAACTGAGCCAAGGCGGATTGCCCACCACCACATCAAATTTGTCTTGGGCAAAAATCATGGGACGCATCAAATTTTTAAGAATATATGCCCAAATGCCATTTCTGTCTTGGATTTTGAGGTCGGTGAGCAAGATAAAATTTTGTCGCCATATTTGGCTTGCTTCAAATGATAATCCATAGGTGTTTTGCAATAACTGCTCAAAATAGTGTGCATATTCAGGGGATGATTTAGCTTTATAGGCTTGCTCTGAATAACTTTCAAGTTTATTCACTAATTCGCTGAATTTATTAGAATCCAGCGTACTTTCATACGGGATTTCAAAGGCTTCGTCGTGTTCGCCATTGATGGGTAATCTGAGCGACATGCCAGATTGACCTTGTTTGGGCTTAATCATGGCATCTGCCATATAGACAGGAATAAAATAACCATCTCGGTGTGGTGTGTTTGTCTGCATTTCTTTAGAGAGCGCCAGCAAATAATTGACCCGCGCAATCGTCACCGCCAGTGGATGTACATCCGTCCCCATGACATTATTCATGCAAAATTTGACCAGCTCTTCGCCACGCAAACCCGATGAGATGAGCCGTTTAATGGCGGTGAATAAAAATGTGCCACTGCCACAAGCCGGGTCATATAGGCTTTGTGGGGCGTTATAATCAATATCGGCTAGGGTGAGGTCTGCCAGCCAATCGGGGGTGTAATATTCGCCCAAATCGTGACGAGTAGACGGGTCTACGAGGTTCTGATAGAGTTGTTTGAGCAAGTCTTGGTCAATGCGCGAGAGGTCATAGACCACAAGATGATTAATCAGGGTAAAAAAGATAGGCAGTGCCTCATCCCGAATTTCTGGCAATAAGACCCAGCTATAAAAATCATTTTCGCCAATATTGCCAATGCCAAATTGCTCAAATGCCGAGCCATTGAGGATTGCTTCGAGTGCATGAGGGGTATTAGGCATGTCTGATTGACTATTGAGCAACGAGGCATACCCAATGAGGCGGGCAAATTGTGCCAAATAGGTGTGGCGGATGAACAGGTCATCGGTGGTAATATCTGAGCCATACACCTTGCTCAATAATCGCGCCCATTGCACCCGCCATGTATCGAGTTTTGGGGAATGGCGAATTTTTGCCAATAGGTCTAGGAGCGTTTTTTCCATCTGCTTAAAGGTTGGGCTATTGCTCCCAAAACGTCTCACAACATCTTCTGGGTTAGGGGGGCGTTGCACTTGGGTGAAGAGATAGGCATCCAAATGAATATAGGCGCTGATGGGGTCTAATTCGGCTAAATTGAACGAGTCAAATTTTTCGATTTGGTCATGATTAAGCCGATACGCCTCAAAACGGATGCCATCGGTCAATAAACCAATGTACTTTTGCTTGTCGTCCACTTCCAATTGAATGAGATAATTTTGAAGCTGGTCTTGCCACAGCTGGATATATTTTTTATCTAACAGTATCTTGGCGCGTTTGAACTCAAAGACCAAATTATTAAACAGCAAATCGGTGCGCCCTGTGCGTTGCAAATTGAGCATGTTGAGGCTTTTTTCTTGGGTAATCTCAAAATTATTGACCCCAAAGGCATAGGTGATAAACCCCCGAAAAGTTGAAATTAAATTTTGTTCGGCTTTATCTTGGTCGCTGGTTATTTTTGCCGTTTGTAAGTATTCATAAAAGAGTTGCTCAAATTGTTTCTCATCCGACATGATATATCCCTAATTGATATGCACTAACAGGCTTATTATAGCATTTTTATGCCGATGACGGAACAGGTGTGTTGATTTTGAATCGTATCACTTAAACGCCTACCCTACGCGCTATTGCGCCTCTGTACACTTTTCATATTACCCGTGTTATAATCATGGGCGCTTATGGGGTATTATTATCCCCTTCCATCGAGTTTTTGGAGAAAAAACGCATGTTGCATCATCGTCTATTGAAAATTTCTAGCTTGCTCATCATCCTTTTTGGTGTGATGTTCGCCCAAAATGTCACCGATCCAGCCTTAGCACAAACCAATTTGCTCGTAGACCCCGGTTTTGAAAACGGGACATTTAAGGTCGTTGCTGACCGTAGTGGCAGTGAAGGCGTACTCTGTACTGTCCCTGCCGATTGGAATGGCTGGTTCACCGAAACCCCCCGTAATGCAGAATGGCAAAATCGGGTTCCCGTTTGTACAGGTCAGACCGATATTGGCAATAGCTTTGTCCGTAGTGGCACGCGCTCTCACGAATTTAGTCGTGGGCAAGCCACTTTCACCGCCGCCATCTATCAGACGGTAGCGGTGGCGGCAGGGACAAATGTCGTTGGGCAAGCCTATTATGTGATGGATGTGGGGACGGGTTCTACCGCCCAAGTGCGTGTGGGTATTGACCCCAATGGTGGCTCAAGCCCATTTGATAGTGATATTGTGTGGTCAAGTTGGGGTAGTGTGAGACGTAACACCGATGGTTTTGGTCCGCTCACTGTGAACGCCACCGCCACTGGCACCAGTGTGACCCTATTCATCTATACCACCCAAACCTTCCCGACTGCTGGCTCATCCGACCCCAATAAAGTGTTCATTGACGATGCGTCATTGGTTGTCGGTGGCACGGGCGGGGGAGCGCCTGCTGGACCTGGTACCGCCGTTGCACCACCCACAGCGACACCTGTCCCTGTGTTGGTGGCGAATTTTGTCGCCCCACAAGGCACACAAGATGACGGTTCAATCGTCCATACGGTGGTTGAAGGCGACACCCTCGCGGCGATTGCCACTGCCTATCGTATTTCCATTGATGTCTTACGTGAACTCAACCCCGATATTGGGCGCGGGTCATTTTTGTTCATAGGACAACGCATCCTCGTG
>Ga0163148_10004267_pt1 | contig 15052 bp, 10 predicted proteins | sample OliLakLV19MP7P2_FD_148606 | JGI IMG/M metagenome (GOLD analysis project Ga0163148, IMG submission 148606) | Freshwater microbial mat bacterial communities from Lake Vanda, McMurdo Dry Valleys, Antarctica- Oligotrophic Lake LV.19.MP7.P2 | ecosystem: Environmental > Aquatic > Freshwater > Lake >...
CTTTCTCTCGCTCTCTCATTCATTCTCTATCTGCTCTGCGTTCAACTGACTTTGATATCCGCTCAGAAAAAGGAAAGTCCTATGTCCATCAAGCGTGAGTACAACTACGAGATCATGTTCCTCATTGGCCAGAACCAGTCTGGCGACCTCGCCGTTGTCATCGACCACATCAAGGAAATCATCTCCCGCGGTCATGGTGAGATTCTGGCGATGAAGAAGTGGGACGATCGTCGCCTTGCCTATGAAATCGGCGGGCAGAAGCGCGGCCTCTACATCCTCTGCTACGCCCGCTGCCCGGGCGCCGACATGTCGCACATCGAGCGCGACTGCAACTTGTCGGAAAAGATTCTTCGCACCCTCATCATCCGCATCGACCATCTCTCGACCGAGGAACTCAAGGCCCTCGATGCCACGGCGGACCTGCACGCCGAGGCCAAACTCCGTGCGGATCGCAGCAAGGAAGCACCGGTCGCGGAACCAACCGAGCCAGTTGCCGCAGCGGAGTAATGAACGCGTAGCAGACCCGGAGCGTCGGTGTCGAGGCCTCGGGGCAGGATCAAACCGGACAAGTGTATTGAAATCAAGATTCTGTGAAACGGTGACGAAAGTCACCGTTTTTTCTTTTCGGCATACTTCGTGTCATTTCTGCGACATCTGGCGGACCATGCGCTCACGCTTGGACTCCATGCGCGGCAATCCAGCGGACCCCGTGCCGACGTTTGGGGTTCGTATGCTCTTGGGTGCCCGCACTCCCCCACGATCAGAGCCCCCACTTCTCCGCCGCGCAGTTCATCACCGCCGACATTCCACCCCTTGGCGGCATCATCAAGCAGCGCCCCGAGGACTTTCTCGTCGATGAGCAGCCGCAGTATCAGCCCTGCGGCGAGGGGGAGCACATCTACATGCTGGTGCAGAAGCGCGGGCTCTCGACGATGCACATGCTGGGCATCCTTGCCGAGCACTTCAAGGTGCGGCGCAGCAACCTGGGTTATGCTGGCCTCAAGGACAAGCAAGCCATCACGCGCCAGGTGATTTCACTACACGCGCCGGGGAAAAAAATCGAAGACTTCCCGATGCTCGAGCACGAGCAGATCGCGATCCTCTGGGCCGACTACCACACCAACAAACTGCGCCAGGGGCACCTGCGGGGTAATCGCTTCTCGATACGTATCCGCAACGTCGATCCCATGCGCGTCCGCGATGCGCAGCGAGTGCTGTCGCGGCTGCAAGTGATTGGCGTGCCCAATCGCATCGGCGAGCAGCGCTTCGGGATGCTCGCCAACAACCACATCATCGGGCGATGCATCATCACGGGCGACTATGACGGCGCGGTGCGGACGCTCTTGGGCAAGAACTCGTTCCGCCCTGAATTGAACGCCGAGGCCCGCGAGCTCTTTGAGCAGGGCAAGTTCGATGAGGCCATCCGCCACTACCCGATGCAGGCCACGATCGAGACTCGCGTGCTGCGCAGCCTCGCCGATGGCAAGGACGCGCGACGCGCCATCACGAGCCTCGACGAGATCGCGATCCGCTTCTATCTCTCCGCGTTCCAGAGCGCGGTCTTCAACGCGGTGCTGGATCGCCGGCTTGATGAGCCTGAGCACGAATCGCACGATCAATCCCCGCAGCGAGCCACTTCGCTACCATCAATAGCCAAAACACCGGCAGGCAATACGCTGGCAGGTACCTGGCTGGGCAAATTGCGTGATGGGGACATCGCCTTCAAGCACGAGAACGGCGCGGTCTTCGCCGTGGATGCAGCGACGCTCGCCGAGCCCGACCTTGCACAGCGTCTTGCCACGTTTGACATCAGCCCCAGTGGCCCGATGTGGGGTAGTTCTCTGCTGCGTGGTGCCGCGGGCTTTGCGACCGACACCACCGAACTTGCGTGTCTTCACGCAGCGGGCGTGAGGCTCGAACAACTCGCGGCATTCGACAAGGCGTGCCCCTGGCCGCTCGAAGGGAAGCGCCGCGCTCTGCGCGTTCCGCTGATTGACCCTGAAGTCGAGGGCGGCATCGACGAGCACGGAACCTTTGTCCGCTGCGCGTTTGAACTACCTCGAGGCAGTTTCGCCACGGTCGCGATGCGTGAAGTCATGAAGGATGCGCTAGCCGAGGATGATGAGGATGAACCTCGGGCGTGATCAGACAAGATGAAGCTAGACCGATCGAGTCGATGAGGCGTCATGATGGCTGGGACCATGGCACCGACCATGGCTGTGCGCAGTCGATACCACGACTCAATTTTGAGCAATGGTCAGACTGAGCGTCGCGACCGGCGAGCCCGCAGGCCAGCCATCCCCAGCACCAGCACCACAACGACACCGGACGTTGGGATCAACTGCCCGGAGATGCCAAACGCCACATCATTGAAGCTCGATTCAAAGAATGTTTGCCCGCTGAGCATGATCTGTGGTTGTGCAGGTTGCTCACTCAGCAATTGCAATCCCGCGACGGACCAAGAACCGTTCTGCCCGTTGAAGATGCCGTCATCGCTGATGATCTGGGGATTGATCATCGACCAGTTCAAGTAAAAGAAGCCCGAGCCCAGGAGGTTCCAGGTGCCGACAATTCCAGCTTCGAATCTGTCGCCATCAAAGTCGGTGATCACCAACGTACCAACCGATGACCCGGTGTCCACGCCCGTGCGCACGAATGTCGTCGTGAAGACGATGTCCGCGGGACCAGGCAGGCTGGTGAATCCCGCACCGAAGTCGGCGTTGCCGACTGAAACGATGGCGCGATCGAAGTTTCCAACCGTTCGCAGCAAAGGTTGATCGACCGCGCGACCAGTGAACACCCCGTTGTTCGCATCGGTTGCGACATAGCTCGCCTTCAGCGAGTCATTCGAGAAGGAAAGCAGAGCGTCGGCTGCGCTGGCATGACCAGCGCAGCAACTGGCAATGACGATCAACCCGAACCGCTTGTCACTCTTCGGCACATCATCGTCCTGCTCCCGTCCGTTGAGCAACCATCAGCGTGCAAATCGATCAGATCGAAGTTGGTCTTCACAAGTCGATCGAAGACCTCGAAAAAAAAGGACGACACTTTTCAGTGTCGCCCTTGACAAGACTGTTTCTGATCAAACGTCGCTTAGCGGCGACGGCGAGCGGCAGCGAGACCACCCAGGCCCATCAGCGCCAGAGCACCTGGGGTTGGAATGATCTGGCCGGAGATGCCGACCGCGCGATTGGCGTAACTCGTGTTGAAGAAGTTGGTGCCTCCACCAACGACGAGATTCACGATCGCGCCTTCGAGGAAGTCGGCGGGCAGGGGCACGCCGAAGCTGCCGGTGTACCCGTTGAACAGGCCGTCGTTGCTGGTGAAACTGATGTTGCTGAGCGAGCCGGAGAAGACGGCGAAGCCGGGGGCGATTTCGCTCCAGCCTTCGGTCTGGGGTGTCCCGGGATTGTTCACGCCGTTGATGGTTGCGGTGAACACATCACCATCGACATCGACAATAGTGATTGAACCAAAACCATCGGCGGTGGAGGCCGAAGTCTTGGTGATCGACATGCTGGTGAAAATGTCAGCCGCGTTCAGGTCTGAAACGAAGCCGTTGGGGAAGTCAGCGGTGCCAACAGCGGGCACAATGCGCTGAAAGAAACCACCCGTGGTCAGTGACTGGGTGTTGGCTGCAGCAGCAGAAAAGGTACCGGTCGTAGCGGTCGAGGCCACGTACGAACCAGAAAGGCTGTCGTACGAGAACGACGCGAGAACGTCTTGGGCCGAAGCGCTCGAAGCGCCAGCGGCCAAGGCCATCAAGCCTGCAAGAACAACTGTGGAACGCATGATATCTCTCCTCCGTTTGTACGCTGCGGTCTCTAGTCGCAACGTGGTCTTGTCTTACTCCTGCCAAAGCAGGGTGTCTCTTGATTGAGTATAACCTAAACGCGAGGGGTACTCAAGCGCAAAGCGCGCAGTTTTTACAGGTCCTTGCCAGTCTTTGCGGACTTTGAATAGAAACGGCTACTAAGCACTCTGGAAAGGGATCGTTTGACTCAGCACCTCGGATCAATGCATCTCCGGAGCCTCGCCCCCCAATCATCACCCTACCCCACCTATCTCCACTCACCACCTCCATTCTGTGATGTGCAGAAGGTGTCGCTAGATTGTTCTCTTCAAGCAGGTTTTTGTTGTTGTCTACTTGTAGTGACTATTGCACCAAGCAGCGGGGTTGCATGCCGCGATTGTAATCAGAATGATGCGCACGGTCATGCACATGTTGTTGTGCCGCAGATTTTGGCTTCTTTCTGGATCAAATCAACAAGCCCCCAGGTCTAAACCCAGGGGCTTGCAATGAACCTTGAAAGGGATCGAAGGGATCGAAGGGATCGAAGGGATCGAAGCGATCAAAGAGAGCAAGGCGATCGGAACAAGCAGATCAGCGGCGGCGACGGCCGGATGCAGCCGCCAGACCCATCATCGCCAGGGCGACAGTGCCGGGGGTGGGAAGAATCTGACCTGAGATACCTGTCGGGCGACCAACATAGTTGGTATTGAAGAAACCCGAGGTACTGAGGACCAGAGATACCGATGCGCCAGTGAGGTTGGCGGTGTTGAAGTTGGTAGACCAGCCACCAGCATACCCGTTGAACGTGCCATCCTGGGCGCCGTTGTCGATGAACGTGGGATTAACCATCGAAGCATTGAAATTGACACCCACCTGCGTGCGAATCCAGATACCACTGAGGCCAGTCGTGAACTGATCGCCATCGATGTCGGTAATGGTCAATTGACCAACGCCTAGGGCAGTGACCGCGCTGGTCACGGTGACGTTGACAGTCAACTGAATGTCTGCAAAGTTCGCATCGTTCACGAAACCAGCTGGGAACGCGGCATTCTGGAACGCGGGGAGCAATCGGTTGAAGTCGCCCGCTGTGGTAAGCGTGCCGTCTGAAACGGCTGCCGCGTTGAACACACCAGTGGTCGCGCTCGATTGGGTGTAACTGCCGGTCGTGCTGTTATAGCTGAAAGATGCGACAGGCACATCAGCCGCTTGGGCAGTTCCGCCCACAGTGATCGCACTACCACTGAGAATCAGCAGCAGCGTATTGGAAACCTTGTTCATCGCACTCCTCCTGTACCCACTTCTGGCGGGTCCCGGTCTCTCTCGTATCATCAACTACTCATCAACTATTCACTTATTCACTGTTCATCGATGCGAACGTTGTTCGGTCTCTCAGCGAACATTGTTCCTAATCGATTACTCTCGATATTGCTCTCGTAGGTTTCAGGACTACTAGACTGGTCTAAGCATGGCCAAGGACCAAACCTCGACCAGACAATATGTAGTTCTGGTACCTGATTGATTAGCGACGACGACGGGCTGCCAGCAGGCCACCCATGCCCAACAGCGCCATTGCACCGGGGGTAGGAATCACCTGACCAGACACACCCACCGCGAAATCATTGAAGTCTTGGACGAACCAGTTCGTACCGCCGAAGACGAGGTTGACGATTGCGCCTTCGAGGGGATTGCCAGGAAGGTTCATCACCCATGAGCCGCTGTAGCCATCAAACGTACCATCAGCAGCACCGTTATCAACGAACGAGATGTTCGTCAGGTTGCCGTTGAAGAACGTGAAGCCTGGGCCCAGCAGGTACCAGTCACCGTCGATCACTGCGTTGAACACATCACCGTCAATATCAGTGATGCTGATCTGACCAGCAACCGTGCTCGCAGTGGTTCCGCTCGTCACTGCCACGGGCAGCGACAACTGGATGTTTGCGGGGTTTGCGTCGTTGACGAAACCAGCAGGGAAGTCGGCATTGCCGACGCTGGCGATCGTGCGATCGAAGTTGCCAACCGTGCGAAGCAGTGGTTGATCCACAGCGTTTGCACTGAAGACACCAGAAGTTGGGGTGCCAGCGACGTACGAGCCGGAAAGGCTGTCGTACGAGAACGAGGCCAGCGTGGTCTGTGCATGAGCAACAGTACCAGTAGCCAAGACGATACCAACAATGGTCAAAGCGCGAAGCGAACGCGTCATCGGTCTCCTCCTTCACTCTGCGGAACCCTGCTCGGAAAGCCAAGCGTGTCTGTGCCGATTGCTCGACGTGTCTCTCTGACTGGCATTATGCGCGAAGTCACCCACTAACTCAAGGGCTATGCAACCAAAATGGAGAGAATTTTTCATCCCTAGCGCGTTTTGAACACACGACTTGCGCCGCCCGATCTGATTGCAAATACTAAAAATACACCCAGAAAAACAGAAACCCCCGGGCGGTGGGACCCGGGGGCTCAATGAACGGGGCGTGTCCAACGTTTTATAAGACGTGGACGGCCTGGGTGGAAAGGCCTAGTACGCCCCGAGGTGGGTGGACTATGGAAAAGTGGCGGATTGAAGTTTCAAACCGCCACAGTTTTCGGACGTTGAGGGGTGTGCTGCTCGCATCAAACAGACCTTGCGTGTACCCTCTGGATCGGACTCCTTGGCTGTGGACGCTATTGGGATGAGCCCCCTTGCGTCCGCTTTCCTTAATCTTCCTCGTGGCGCGACTCATTGCTGAGCCTCGTCCCGATCGCCTTCGTTGCTTTCCTTCAGGCGTAGCACAAGCGACAGGCAATCCACTTACCTCATCGCCCCGGGCACTCATCCATGAGCAACCCGGCTTCACAACTCGGGCTGGCTCACACTCGCGAGCACACCCCTCGACGTCCGAAACACAATCCACTCTTCTTCCTGACTGCCCTTTTTGCTGGCAGCAACTTGCCGGGCTGCAATCAACTGCAACCCATGCTGTTGCCGTAATTCATGCACTTGTAGCATGTGCCACTTCGAACCGTGATGGTGCCGCACATATCGCAGGGCGGAGCATCGCTCACCGCTTCCATAGCTCGGTCCAGCGTGCTGGCCTTGCCTCCCTGGATTCGCACGATGTCCACGTTGGCCACGTCGGTCGCTTCCTTATGGTTGTTCACCGCCTTGCCCGCCTGGCCCGTCTGGCCTGGTCGAATCACAGGTTCATTCAAAAGACCCGGCGCGATCTCTTTGGACAGCCCCCCCACCGCGGTGCTGTTGCTCACGGTCATGCGGTGTGCGGGAGCCTCGACCTTGGGCGCTTCGCTTTCGTTGGATCGCTGCGGCGCGTTGGCCTCGCGATAACCGGGCACAAACTCCATGCCCATCCAGCGGAAGATGTAGTCCACCAGGCTCTTGGCAAAGGGAATATCGCGGTTCTCTGTCCATCCCGCAGGTTCAAAGCGCTGATGGCTGAACTTGCTGACCAGGCTGCTGACGGGCACACCATATTGCAGAGCGATGCTGGTCGCTGTGCCCAAACTGTCCATCAGACCGCCGATCGTCGAGCCTTCTTTGCTCATCGTGATGAACAGTTCGCCCGGCTGTCCATCCTCGAACAGACCGACCGTGAGGTATCCCTCGTGCCCACTGACATTGAACTTATGTGTCACGCTGCGGCGCGTGTCGGGCAGGCGTCGACGCCTGGGGACGATCTTGGCAAGTGCCGCCTCAGTGGGCTTGGTCTCCACAACCATCGTGGGAACAGCCACCCCGGAAGTTGATACCCCAGGAATTGGCACTTTGGTCAAAGTCGAAGGCACTGACTCGCCCGACTTTCCCTGCTCGTCCTCCTTACCAATCTCCTTCTTGGCCTCGTCGGCGGTCGAAGAGAGCGGCTGGCTGAGTTTGCACCCGTCGCGATACAGCGCGTTGGCCTTCAGGCCCAACTCCCACGACATGCGATAGCAGTCCTTGATGTCCTTCACGCTCGCGTCGTTGGGGAGATTGATGGTCTTGGAGATTGCGCCGCTGATGAACGGCTGCGCGGCCGCCATCATGCGGATGTGGCCCTGGGGAGCAATATAGCGTTTGCCAAACTTGCCGCACTTGTTGGCACAGTCAAAGACGGGCAGATGCTCGCTCTTGAGGTGCGGCGCACCCTCGATGGTGCTGGTGCCGCAGATCGTGGTAGCAAGTTGCTCGAACTGCGCGTCGGTGACACCCAGCGTTTTAAGCAGGTTGAACGATGGATCGCTCATCGCCTTGCTCGAGTCGATGCCGCACGAGGCGAGCGCCTCGGGCGAGATTGCCCAGCCTGCAAATGCGAACGACAACTCGAAGACGCCCGGCAGGCCATCTTCGATCTGCTTGATGTCCTTCTCGGGCACGCCCTTGCTGGCCAGGAACTGTCGAATGGTGAGGGTGGTGCCAGGCACCTGCACATCCAAGTGCAGCGCTCCCAGCAGGTACGTCATGATGTCACGCACCTGCTGCTCGCTGTAGCCCATCGCCACCAAGGCGGGGCGGACGGACTCGTTGGCGATCTTGAAGTAGCCGCCGCCCGCGAGTTTCTTGAACTTGACAAGCGCGAAGTCGGGCTCGACACCCGTGGTGTCGCAGTCCATCAGCAGGCCGATCGTGCCGGTGGGCGCGATCACGGTCGTCTGGGCGTTGCGATAGCCAAACTGCTCGCCAAAGCTCACGGCTTCGTCCCATGCGATCACGCTCCGCTCGAGCAATCTGGCGGCATTAGCGATGGGCACACCGCCTCGCTTGAGCAGGGCATGATCGATTGGCACGGGACGAATCTTCAGGTGCTCGTACCGGACGCTCGCGCGTTCCGCGCCGTGGGCCGCGGCCCGGTGATTGCGCATCACGCGGAGCATGTTCTCACGATCGGCGGCGAAGCCCGCGAACGCGCCCAATTCCTTGGCCATCAGGCTGCTCATGCGATAACTGCGGCCCGTCAGAATCGCGCTCAGGCATGCGCACACCGCGCGTCCCTCTTCGCTGTCATAGGGAATGCCCGCCTGAATCAGCATCGCGCCCAGGTTCGCGTACCCCAGGCCCAGCGTGCGGAAGCGGTAGGAGAGATCGGCGATGTCCTTGCTGGGGAAAGCGGCCATCAGCACGCTGATTTCCAGCACGATGGTCCACAGGTCCACGCCATGCTCGTACCGCTCGACGTCAAACGCGCGGGTCTTGGCGTCGTAGAACTTCATTACGTTGAGCGACGCGAGATTGCAGGCCGTGTTGTCGAGGAACATGTACTCGCTGCACGGATTGCTGGCGTTGATGCGACCCGCGCTGGGGCAGGTGTGCCAGGCATTGATGGTGCTGTCGTACTGCACGCCCGGGTCCGCGCAGCGCCACGCGGCGTCGCCAATCGCGTCCCACAGCACATCGGCTTTGTAGGTCTTTGCGACCCTGGTCTTGCCCGCTGCTTTGGAGGTACGGAAGTAGGTGTTCCACTCCTGCCCAGCGTCGAGAGCCTCGAAGAACTCATCGGGAATGCGCACGCTGTTGTTGCTGTTCTGGCCCGAGACGGTCATGTAGGCTTCGCCATTGAAGTCGTAATCGAGCTTGAGGCCCAGCTTGTCGGCGAGGCCACTGATGTCCTTGTTCTTCTGCTTGATCAGCTTCATTCCCTCGACCATCGCCTGGACCTTGATCTCTTCGCGGACCTTCCAATTGACAAACTCGAGAATGTCGGGATGGTCCATGTCGAGGCAGACCATCTTGGCAGCGCGCCGGGTCGTGCCACCAGACTTGATGGCGCTGGCAGCCCGATCACCAATGCGCAGCCAACTCATGAGGCCACTGCTGCGCCCGCCGCCGCTGAGTTTTTCGCCATCGCCTCGGAGGTTGCTGAAGTTGGTGCCCGTGCCCGATCCATACTTGAAGAGCCGAGCCTCGCGCACCCACAGGTCCATGATCCCGCCCTCGTTGACGAGGTCGTCGCTCACGCTCTGGATGAAGCACGCGTGGGGCTGCGGATGCGTGTACGCATCGTCGGCAAGTTTGGCCTCGCCCGTGATCGCATCAACGATCCAATGGCCCTGGGCCGGACCGGTGATTCCATACGCATAGTTCAGGCCCGTGTTGAACCACTGCGGGCTGTTGGGGGCGCACATCTGGTGCGTCATCATGTACGCGAGTTCGTCGTAGAACGCCTGCGCGTCGTCGCTACTGTCAAAGTAGCCGTGGGTCTCGCCCCAATACCGCCAGCACCCGGCGAGGCGATGAATCACCTGCTTGGCTGACTTCTCCGGACCAGTGACAACCTGACCACTGCTGTCACGTTGCTTCTCGTCCGACAGTGAATCCTTCCCCGCCGCAACCAGCGGCACGCCAGCCTTGCGGAAGTACTTGCTGACCATGATGTCGGTCGAGAGTTGGCTCCAGGTGGCGGGCACCTCGGCATCGTCCATCTGGAAGACGATCGTGCCATCGGGGTTGGTGATTTTGCTGGAACGGTTGACCCAGTCGACAGAAGCGAATGGGTCGCGTCCTGCGACGGTGAACTTCCGAGTGATTTTCATTGCTTACCTCGTGCGTCCTTGCGTGTGAATGTGGCCCTGTGCTCGGCATTCGGCATTCGTGATTCGGCATTCGTGGTAACAGTCGCAACGCGACTCACACCCATATGACGGATCAGGCCAGCTAACACCTTGCTTACTTCATTCCAATCCGCCAGGAGACTTTCGTACCCCTTCGCAGAGATGTATCCGAGTTCGTGAGCCAGCAGCAACTGGGTGTCCAACTCGAACAAGCTTCCTCTCGCCATCTTCAAAAATCGCAGATAGTCAGCTCTACTTCCTCGTCCAAAGCCTTCTGCAATATTGCTCGGCACCGAAACCGCAGAACGCCTTGCCTGAGACACAAGCCCGCTTGCTTCAAACTTTGGAAACGTATTCGCTGCACGCATTGCCCTGTTTGCGAACGCCATGCTCATCTGCCAAGCTCGAAGGTCCCGATGGACTTAATTGCTGCCACAGCACCCTCCCCGCACCTCGATCCGACTCCACGAATGCCGAATCACGAATGCCGAATCACGAATGCCGAATGCCGTCTCAATCCACCTTCGGCAACGTCAACCCATCCTGGTCCTGATACTTCCCGCCCTTATCCGCATAGCTCACCTTGCACACCTGATCTGCGACAAAGAACACAAACTGAGCAATCCCTTCATTCGCGTAAACTTTGGCCGGCAACGGCGTCGTATTCGAAATCTCAATCGTCACCTTCCCCTTCCACTCCGGCTCAAGCGGCGTGACGTTGACGATCAATCCGCATCGCGCGTACGTGCTCTTGCCCACGCAAATCACCAGCACGTCCCGAGGCACTTCGAGATACTCGACAGTTTCACAAAGGGCAAACGAGTTGGGCGGGATGATGACGTGATCGAGCCCCAACTTGTCGCAATCCACCTCGACCAGCAAGTCATCCGTAAAGGCCTTGGGATCCACCACCGTGATCTGGCCCGTGCGGGGCGTGGGTGTAAAAATCTTGAAGCGCGGCCCCACCCGCACGTCATAGCCATAGCTGCTGACGCCGTAGCTGATCTTGCCCGGGCGCTTGCGTGCCTCTTCGAAGGGCACGATCTTGACGCGCGAACGGATTTGATGATCTGCGAGCACGCCCACCTGCGACGCTCCTGCGAAAGCCCACAACACCTGAATCACCTGAATCACAAGACACACGAAAAGACAAACGAAAACAGGTACCACACCCAAGCAAGCAACCGGGACACCGAAACCCGGCCAAAACACTTTCAAACACTGAACAGAATAGCATGCTCACCAAGCAATACCGGCGAGTCAGGCCCCAAAGTTATAGGACATACATCAGATTAAAACTACCTCACATCGCCGACCGAACCAGCACACCAAGGAACGATGAGCGATGCGAGGGGACAGCATACCACAACCCATCGTATGTTCAACGGCAACTGACCACAAAATAATGGGTGAAAGTTGTGCAGGGTCTGTCACCAGCGCGCAAGTGCCAGTGAACCACACATTTGCGATTCTTGCGCGAAGATGAAGATTTTTCGGCTCGGGTGAACGCCCCTGTGGAAAACGACAGCAACTGACAGGCAACCGCCAATTTGTTAGGGGTGTTCTCCCGAGAGTGGCGACTCGCCGCTCCTGATGTGCGATACTCCCCGCCCTCTGCACGATCCGAAAAGGCTGCGTGTATAGTGCTGCGAGCGTCATGGTGTACCCGCATCACGACATGGACTCGCGCCCGCAGGGCGCAACCGGGGCACGGCCCCGCACCACCCAAGAGGCCCTTTCATGCGTTCAACTAGTCGTTCAACTAGGCCTTTAACTCGTTCCGCGCTATTGCGTCTGCCGATTGGCGTGGTTCCTGCCGCGCTGGTCATCGCTTCCTTCATTGCGGTGCAAGGCTGCAGCAGTACGCCCCCGCCCACGCCCAAGTCGGTCGCGTCGGACTTGCCACCGGTGCCCGCCGCGCTGCGCGGCTTGGTGGGCAGCGAGGTGCAGTTCCGCAACGTTGCACCAACGCTGGTAGCGGGGTATGGCGTTGTGGTGGGTGTGAATGGGACGGGCGGGCAGCCCTTCAGTGACCAGTTGCTCGCCTCGCTCGAACGCCAGTTGACGCTCGCGGGCATCACCTCCAACAACGCGGCGTTGCAGGGCACGCCGCTCGAAGGCAAGTCGGCCAACGAAATCCTGCGTGATCCAAACGTTGCCGTGGTTTCGGTCTCGGCCGCGATCGCGCCGGGCCTGCCCGAAGGCACCGACTTTGACGTGGTGGTGGAGGCCATCAATGCGACCAGTCTGGAGGGCGGGCAACTGTGGACGACGGACTTACGTCTCGGTTCCCCGGCGGTCTTTGGGCAGGCCCAGACGACCAAGATCGCCGAGGCGCGCGGGCCCATCTTCGTGAATCCGTTCACTTCGGAATCAGGGGCAATCGGTCGCGTGCTGGGCGGAGGAACGGTGACATCCTCGCTGGACATCATCATGACGCTCAACACGCCCAGCCACCAGCGGGCGCGACAGATTCAAAGTTCAATTAACAGCCGATTCCCACAAGCCTCGGGTGATCGATCGTCCACTGCCCGTGGTCGCAACGACAGCACGATCGAGATCATCGTTCCCGAGATGTTCCGAAGGGAACCAACTAACTTCCTGTCGCTGCTGCGCCACACGCAGATCGACCAGTCCCAGCCCGAGGCCTATGCGCGGCGCTATGTTGAAACGATCAAGGCTGAGCCCGCCCAGGCTGATTCGATGGCGTGGGCGATCGAAGCGCTGGGCCCTCGCGCGCTACCGGTGGTTCGCGAGTTGTATGAGTATCCCGAACTTGCACCAAGGCGTGCGGGATTGCGAGCGGGAGCGCGCCTGAACGATCCGCGCGTGGCGCGCCCGCTGCAAGAACTGATCAAGTCCAGCCAGGGCGTTGTGCGTTCGCAGGCGATCGAATTACTTGCGCTTGTCGACGCCGGTCCCACTATCGACCTGTACCTGCGCGAGTTGCTGCGATCTGAAGATCTGCTCACGCGAATCGCGGCGTACGAGTCGCTCGCGGATCGAGCCGAAAAGGCTCGGTTCTGTACCTCCAGCGAGCCGTGCGCGAATCCCCGGACCTGCGCCGGGGCAACACGACCGCTGCTCAACTCAACGTGATCGCACGCACGAGCCTTCCTGCGGGCACCATCCAGGGCGTAAGCCGAGAGCCTATTGAGGGCAAGTTCCTGCTCGATCGCGTACCCGAAGGCTCACCCTTGATCTACATAACGCAGCAGGCAGTGCCTCGCATCGTGCTCTTTGGTTCCGACGAGGGGCTGGACTTTGCCAACGCTCCCAATGGCGTGCCCGTGTGGAATGGCCGGCTCATGCTGGGCCTGGATCCGGTTCGTCCTGGATCCATCAAGGCTCGCTTCCAGCGGCCTAGTAGTCCCGCAATCACGCACAGCGTGCCCGCCAAACTCAGCGATCTGGTCTCGTTGCTGGCGCGCCAGACGAGTCCGAGCGACCCTCGCCCGGGTCTGAATCTGACGTACTCCGAGGTTGTCGCGGCGCTGTCGCAACTTGAGCAGGCTGGTGCCACCAAGGCAGCGTTCGCAACCGAGCGAGATCGCCTGCAAGGATTGCTGTTAGCGGCTCAGGAAAGCCAGTCGACGCTGGCGCGTCCTGAAAATGATGAGGATCCAACGCCCGTGGTTGTTCGCCAGGGAAGCAGCATCGTGAAGCCGGGTGAGATTCCTGAGGCTGAGAAACCCAAGATCGTACCCATCACGCCTGTTCTACCCAAGTAATTTTTTGTATCCTTCACAATGCCATTCTCGACAGTCGTGGAAGTGCGACCAATGAAGCCTTGCCCGCCAGAACTCGCCGTGGTCGCGCTCACGCCTTACGCCCATGTGGCGGACGTGGAGCAGTCGCTTGCGTTCTATGCTTTGCTGGGACTGGTTCCGGGCACGCGCTTCAAACTCCCGACGGGCAAGACCGTGTGGGCCGATGCGTCGCACGGTTCGGCCCGCATCATGCTCGCGCAAGCCGACGGGGAAGTCGATCCGACGCAGCAAGCGGTTCTCTTTTACTTGTATTGCAATGACGTCGCCGCGATGCGCGGTCATTTGCTGAGCCAGGGTGTCCACGATGGGGGTCGCTACTGCGGACAACCAGGCCCAAACAACGGATGTCGGGTGGTATTTGAAGTGACGCATCCGCACTACATGCCGGCGGGCCAAGTGCGTGTTGCCGACCCGGATGGATTCTGCTTGCTGATTGGGCAGTTGAAGTAAGTTATAGTGCAGGCTGTGCCGCCCGATAACACCACTCCATGCATCGACTTCACTGATCGACCTTGACAGGTCGTCTGGTCTGCGTTAATCTAGTTGCAGACAATGCGGAACATCTGTTCGTTCCGGTGTTGGGCATTTTTTTAGGAGAAGAGAGATATGAAGATTGCCTTTGGCGTTATCGTTGCGCTTGCTGGTTCCGTTGCCAGCGCTCGCATTCAGGACACCTCCACGGCTGCGCTCACCGATGGCTTCGGCGATCGTGCGCAGGCCGCATGGACCACCAGCCTTGAAGCGTCGCAGGGCTTCGCGGTCGGTCAGTTGGACAACCAGAATGGCTGGGCAGCCTCTGGCGCGAACACCAACTGGAGCAACATCTCCACCGCCAATCCTCAGAACGGCACCCAGCACGCCCGCTTCACCCAGGACACCAGCGTTCCCCAGGGCACGCAGCGCCTCCAGTTCACCCCCACAGTCCCGACCGCCGCGAACACCGCGGATACGACCAGCTGGTGGTTCTACATCGACG
>Ga0163148_10004271_pt1 | contig 15047 bp, 1 predicted proteins | sample OliLakLV19MP7P2_FD_148606 | JGI IMG/M metagenome (GOLD analysis project Ga0163148, IMG submission 148606) | Freshwater microbial mat bacterial communities from Lake Vanda, McMurdo Dry Valleys, Antarctica- Oligotrophic Lake LV.19.MP7.P2 | ecosystem: Environmental > Aquatic > Freshwater > Lake >...
CCGCAACGACCACTTCTTCGAACTGGGTGGGCACTCGTTGCTGGTGATGCAGCTGGTGATCCGTGTGCGCGACCAGTTCCACGTCGACGTTCCGCTGCGGGCTCTGTTTGAAAAGCCAGTGCTCTGGTCGCTTGCGCAAATGGTCATAGCCGCGCGGATCGAAGTGTTTTCAGACAGCGATGTTGCGGATGTTGAAAAAGAATTGGGCGATCTGTCCGAGAGTGAACTGCTTGCCATGCTGTCGAAGGAATCTGCTTATGAACGCTGACAAGAGTCAGACATTGGAACACCTGAGGCGCGCAGTAGCGCTGCAGCGCCTTCAGCAGCGCGATGGCACGCGTCATGAAAAAGCACTCATACCACCGATCGCGCGCGCCGACCGCAGCGCGCCTCTGCCCTTGTCGTGGGCGCAGCTGCGGCTTTGGTTCCTGGATCAGCTCGATCACGCGGCAGGCGCTGCCTACCACATGCCCGTGGCGTTGCGATTGTCCGGCCGGCTCGATCAGTTGGCACTGCAGGCGACTCTGAATCGAGTCGTCGCGCGCCACGAAAATCTGCGCACGACTTTTGGCAGCGGTGTCGATGGATCGCCCACGCAATTGATCGCACCTGCGGACTGCGGTTTCAACCTGATCACAATTGATCTGAGCGACCTGGACGCTGGTACGCAGGACGCGACCGTTGCGGCGCAGACCATCAGCGAAGCACAGGCTGCGTTCGACCTGGCGTCCGGTCCTCTGATTCGTGGCCGTCTGCTGCGACTGGCCGACGCCGAGCATTTGCTGTTGCTGACTCAGCACCACATCATCTCAGACGGTTGGTCAATTGGTGTGCTGGTGAAGGAAGTGAGCGCCTTGTACACGGCCTTCAGTCAACAACTGCCCGACCCGTTGCCTGATCTGGCGATCCAGTACGCCGATTACGCATTGTGGCAGCGGCAGTGGATGCAGGACCAGGTGCTGCAAGAACAGATTGCTTTCTGGCGGACGCAGTTGGCGGGGGCGCCAACCTTGCTCGAGCTGCCGGCCGACAGGTCGCGACCGGTGACACCAAGTTACGCGGGCAACCGCGTCGACATTCGTTTGTCAGCCCAACTGACGGCGGCCTTGCGCGCGCTGTCGCGGCGCCACGGTACGACCGTGTTCATGACCTTGCTCGCGGGCTGGTCGTTGCTGCTGTCGCGGCTTAGCGGACAGGATGACGTCGTGATCGGTACCGCAGTGGCGAACCGTCAGCGCTCGGAGTTCGAATCGCTGATCGGTTTCTTCGTCAATACTCTGGCGCTGCGCGTCAGCGTCACCGCCAAGCAGACGGTCAGTGAGTTGCTGGCGCAGGTCAAGGCGACGACGCTGGATGCCTATGCGCATCAGGATCTGCCGTTCGAGCAGGTGGTGGAAGCTTTGCAGCCGGCACGAACGCTGAGCTACAGCCCGATTTTCCAGACCGTGCTGGCGTTCAACAATACCCCTGGCGGTGGTGAACTGGCATTGCCAGGATTGTCCGTGGCTCGTGTAGGAGCCCCACGTCACTCCGCGCACTTCGATTTGGAGTTGTCGCTGTGGGAAGCAGGCGAGGCGTTGCACGGCAATCTCGGATACGCCACCGACCTGTTCGATCGGAGCACGGTAGAGCGCTTCGTCGAGTATTTTGTCGCGGTGCTGGACACCATGGTTACCGACGACACGCAACCCGTGAGCCGGTTGCTGCTGTTGTCGGCGAGTCAGCGGCAACAGCTGTTAGTGGAGTTCAACGCGACGCAGACGCCGTATCCGCAGGATCGACTCATCCATGCATGGTTCGAGGAACAGGCGCAATGTAATCCGAATGCCGCAGCGCTGGTGTTTGATGGACAGGCACTGAGCTATTCCGAATTGAACCGACGCGCGAACCAGACCGCACACCGTCTGTTGGCGCTGGGGGTGAAACCTGACGATCGCGTGGCGATCTGCGTCGAGCGCAGTCTGGAGCTGGTGATTGGCGTGCTGGGTGTGCTCAAGGCGGGCGGCGGCTACGTGCCGTTGGATCCGCTCTACCCGGACGATCGTCTCGGATACATGCTGGCTGATAGCGCTCCGGTTGCGTTGCTCACCCAGTCGGCGTTACAGGGCAAGGCGTGGATGCAGGCGTCTGCACAGGTGCCAGTGCTGGTGCTGGACGACGGTTCGTTGTCAGCGCAGCCGACACATGATCCCGTTCTGGCGGGCCTGACATCGCGACACCTGGCCTACGTGATTTATACCTCTGGTTCGACCGGCCAACCTAAAGGCGTAATGGTTGAGCATCGAAGTTTGTCCAATCTGGCCACGGCACAGATTGATCTGTTCTCTGTACGCCCAGAAAGTCAGGTGCTGCAATTTGCGTCGTTTAGCTTCGACGCCAGTATTTTTGAAATTGTCATGACGTTGTGCGTTGGCGCCTGCCTGCATCTCGCGCGGCGTGAAGCGTTGCTTCCTGGCGAACCCTTGCTGAACACGTTACGCCAGGGTCAGATTACCCATGTCACGTTGCCGCCATCCGCCTTGATGGCCTTTGCCGATGCAGATATCCGCGACGCGGAAGTGACCCTGATCGTCGCGGGCGAAGCGCTTCCGCCGCAACTGGCGCGAAAATGGGCACGCAGGAATCGTTTGTTCAATGCGTACGGCCCAACCGAGACCACCGTCTGCGCAACCTCCCACTTGTGCGGATCGGATCAAACACACCGCGTCCCCATCGGTCGACCGATCGCAAACACGCTGATCTACATTTTGGATCGCTGCCAGCAACCCGTGCCGCTCGGAGTGGCTGGCGAGATTTGCATCGGTGGCGTCGGTGTGGCGCGCGGGTATCTCAATCGCCCCGAACTGACTCTGGAGCGTTTCCTGTCCGACCCGTTCACGGCTGAACCAAATGCGCGGATGTACAGGACCGGCGATTTGGGGCGCTGGCTGCCAGATGGTGAGATCGAGTATCTAGGGCGCAACGATTTCCAGGTGAAGATCCGCGGATTCCGGATCGAATTAGGCGAGATCGAAACCAAGTTGACCGCCTGTGAAGGTGTGCGCGAAGCCGTGGTAATCGCGCGCGAAGACGTCGCCGGCGATAAACGGCTGGTGGCCTATGTGGTGCCGCACGAAGGCGTTGTGCTGTCACTGCTGCAGCTTCGTGAATCGCTGTCGCGCGCATTGGCTGAGCACATGATTCCCAGCGCGTTTGTGAGTTTGGAATCGCTGCCGTTGACGCTCAACGGAAAACTGGATCGCAAGGCGTTGCCAGCGCCAGATCATTTGGCGGTGCTCAGCCGAAAATACGAAGCGCCGGTGGGCAAGATTGAGCAGAGCATTTCCACGATCTGGCAAGAATTGCTGGGACTGCAGCAGGTGGGTCGTCACGACCATTTCTTCGAGCTGGGCGGGCATTCGCTGCTGGTAGTAAGTCTGATCGAACGCCTGCGCCGACATGGACTGCATGCCGATGTACGTATGGTGTTTGCCGCGCCAACGCTCAGTGCCTTGGCCGAGCGACTAAGCGCTGATCCGGTTGCCGATGCTGTGGATGTCGCAGCAAATTTGATTACGTTGGAAACTACGGCGATCACGCCCGAGCTCTTGCCGTTGGTGAATTTGACTGCAGAGGCGATCGACACGATCGTGGCCAGTGTGCCGGGAGGGGTGTCGAACGTACAGGACATCTATCCGTTGGCACCGCTGCAGGAAGGCATACTGTTCCATCATCTGCTGGAAGCCGAGAGTGAGGGCGACACCTACCTGATGCGCTCGGTGGTGGCGTTCGACAGCCGTGAGCGGATGGATGGATTCCTGGTTGCCTTGCAGTCAGTGATCGACCGTCACGATATCCTGCGTACCTCACTGCATTGGCAGGGGCTGTCGCAACCGGTACAAGTGGTGCATCGCCGCGCGCGACTACCGGTGCATGTGCTGACGCTGTCGCCGGAAGAGGCGGCGTTGCCGCAGTTGTTGGCGCACACCGATCCACGCCGCATGCGGCTCGACCTGCAGCGTGCTCCGATCCTGGCAGCCTATGCCGCCAACGACACTCGGTCCAACGAATGGCTGTTGGCGCTGTCACGCCATCACGTGGTGTGTGATCACATCACCATGGATCTGATTCTGGCGGAGATTCAAATACTGTTGCAGGGACAGCACGATCGCTTGCCAACGCCCATGCCGTATCGCGATTTCATCGCGCGAACACATGCGATTCCAGAGGCAGAGCACGAAGCATACTTCCGGCATCAGCTGGGCGACGTGGACCAGCCGACGGCACCGTTTGGGGTGCTCAACGTGCAAGGCGACGGCAAGCAGGTGGAAGAGTCGCGGCTCATTTTCGGTGACCTGCTGGCGCAGCGCATCCGCGAAAGCGCGCGCCATTGCGGTGTGGCACCGGCGGTGCTGTTCCACGTAGCTTGGGCGCAGGTGCTGGCGCAGTGCAGCGGTCGGAACGACGTGGTGTTCGGCACCGTGTTGTCGGGCCGGCTGCAGGGATCGGAGGGCGCCGAGCGCGTCGTCGGCATGTTCATCAATACCTTGCCGATACGCATTCCGCTGGCGCAGCTGAGCGTGGCTGAAGCCGTGCGCGACACCTACCGTCGCCTGAGCGATCTGTTGTCACATGAGCAAGCATCCTTGTCCTTGGCACAGCGCTGCAGTGCGATCTCGCCGCCGTTGCCGTTGTTCACCTCGCTGCTCAACTATCGGCATAGCCGTGACGCGACGCCGGACCAGCAATCGGAGTCGGCGCAGGTGTGGGCGGGCGTGCGGCAGATCGGCGGTGAGGAACGCACCAATTACCCGGTGACGATGTCGGTCGATGATTTGGGGCTGGGCTTTGGCATCGCCGCGTTGACCGTGTCGGAAATCGATGGCCTGCGCTTGTTGCGCTATCTGGAAGCAACCATGCAAGCGTTGGTCGACGCGCTCGCCGACAATCCGCAGCAACCGCTGCTGCGCTTGAACGTGCTACCCGCTGCAGAGCGCCAACAGGTGCTGAGCGGTTTCAACATGCCGCAGTCAGTGTATCCGGCGGATCAGTCGATCCACGCGCTGTTCGAAGAGCAGGTGCGGCGGCATCCAGATGCGATCGCACTCGTGTTCGAGGATCAGGTGCTCAGCTATGCGGAGTTGAACCAACGCGCGAACCAGGTGGCGCATCGTCTGCTCGCGCTGGGCGTGAAACCGGATGACCGGGTGGCGATCTGCGTTGCGCGCAGCGTGGAACTGGTGATCGGCGTCTTGGGGATTTTGAAATCGGGCGGCGGCTACGTGCCGGTGGACCCGGTGTATCCAGCGGATCGTCTCGCCTACATGTTGGCCGACAGTTCGCCGATCGCGATCCTCACCCAATCCGCATTGCGCTATGAGTTGGCGATGCTGGAGGGCGCGGAACTGCCGGTGATTCTGTTGGACGATGTTTCTCTGTCGTCGCAAGCCACGCACAATCCCGATCCGGCCATTTCGGGACTGACTTCGAATCACCTCGCCTACGTAATCTACACTTCTGGATCGACCGGGCAGCCCAAGGGCGTGATGGTCGAACACGGCCATGTGACGCGACTGTTCGCAGCGACCCAGGACTGGTTCGCTTTCGACCGGAGCGACGTGTGGACGCTATTCCACTCGTTCGCGTTCGATTTTTCGGTATGGGAGATATGGGGCGCATTGCTGTACGGCGGTCGCCTGGTTGTGGTGCCGGAACTGTGCGCGCGCGCTCCGTCAGATTTCTATGCGCTATTGACTCGTGAGGGAGTCACCGTACTGAATCAGACGCCGAGTGCGTTCCGCTCGCTGATCGTTGCGCAGAGCCAGAGCGCGACACCGCATTCTTTACGCACCGTGATCTTTGGTGGTGAGGCGCTTGAGCTGCACATGCTGGCACCGTGGATCGAACGTAACGATGCCGAGCGGACGCAGCTGATCAATATGTACGGGATCACTGAGATCACCGTGCACGCGACCTACCGGCGCATTACTGCGGCGGATATGACTGCGCCGCGCGGTAGTTTGATTGGAAGGGCGTTGCCGGACTTGCAGCTGTACGTGCTTGGCGATGATCGCGAGCCGTTGCCGATCGGGGTCACCGGCGAGTTGTACGTCGGTGGCTCTGGAGTGGCGCGTGGTTATTTAAATCGAGCGCAGCTGACGACCGAGCGGTTTATCGCCGATCCGTACAGTGGCCTGGCCGGAGCGCGGTTGTATAGGACCGGCGATCTCGCGCGTTGGTTGTCGGACGGTACGCTTGAGTATCTAGGACGCAATGATTTCCAGGTGAAAATCCGTGGATTCCGCATCGAGCTGGGTGAGATCGAGGCGAAGTTGTCGGCGTGCGCGGGCGTGCGCGAGGCCGTGGTGATCGCGCGCGAAGATAGTCCGGGCGACAAACGACTGGTGGCGTACGTCGTGGGTCAAGACGGCGTTGAGCTTGCCGCGGCGGAACTGCGTGCGTCGCTTTCGCGCAGTTTGGCGGAATACATGATCCCCAGCGCTTTCGTGAATCTGGCGGTGCTGCCGCTGACGCCCAATGGCAAGCTTGATCGCAAGGCGCTACCGGCACCAGACCAGGCGGCGGTCGCCAGTCGTATGTACGTAGCACCAGTAGGCGAAGTCGAGACAGCCATCGCCGCGATCTGGCAAGAGCTGCTCGGCCTGGAGCAGGTGGGCCGACACGACCACTTCTTTGAGCTGGGCGGCCATTCGCTGTTGGTGATCGGACTGATCGAACGATTGCGCCAGCGCGGACTGAGCCTGGATGTGCGCGCGGTTTTCACCTCACCGACACTGAGTGACCTGGCCACGCATATGCTCACTGATCAGGGCGCAGCATCTGCGGACATTCCGGCCAATCTGATCACGGCCCAGACCGCGGTACTTACGCCAGAGCTGCTGCCTTTGGTGAATTTGAAGCAGGCAGAAATCGACGCAATTGCAGCCAGCGTGCCAGGCGGCGTAGCGAACATCCAGGACATCTATCCGCTCGCGCCGTTGCAGGAAGGCATCCTGTTTCATCACTTGCTGGAAGGCGAAAGCGGCGGCGATACCTACTTGCTGCGTTCGGTAGTGGCGTTCGACAGTCGCGGGCGGTTGGATGGGTTCCTGGTTGCCTTGCAGGCGGTGATCGACCGTCACGATATCCTGCGGAGCGCAATGCACTGGCAGGGGCTGTCGCAGCCAGTGCAGGTGGTGCACCGCCGCGCGCCATTGCCGATTCATGAACTGACACTATCGCCGGATGAGGCAACCCTGCCGCAGTTGCTCGCGCGCACGGATCCGCGTCGGGTACGGCTGGACTTGCAGCGCGCACCGCTCCTGGCGGCGTACATTTCATACGATGCTCAGACCGGCGAGTGGCTGCTGGCGCTGCTCAATCATCACATCGTGGAGGACAACTATTCTAAACAGCTGATGCTCAGAGAGGCGGGCATGTTGCTGCAGGGCCTAGGTGATCAATTACCAGCGCCGATGCCGTATCGCAATTTCATTGCGCGCACACACGCCGTGCCGGAGACGCAGCACGAGATCTACTTCCGCGAGCAATTGGGTGATGTGGACGAGCCAACAGCGCCGTTTGGTGTGCTCAACGTGCAAATGGACGGTGGGCAAGCAAACGAGACTCGTGTCCGCCTCGATGATGCACTGGCGCGGCGCATTCGCGACTGTGCACGCCGACACGCGGTGACACCGTCGGTGCTTTTCCACGTCGCCTGGGCACAGGTGTTGGCGCAGTGCAGCGGTCGCGAAGATGTGGTGTTCGGCACCGTACTGTCGGGTCGTTTGCAGGGATCGGAGGGCGCCGACCAGGTGGTGGGCATGTTCATCAACACGCTTCCGATCCGAATTCCCTTGGCTCAGGTCAGTGTGGTTGAAGCGGTGCGCGACACCTATCGTCGCCTGAGTGATTTGTTGGCGCACGAGCAGGCGTCTTTGACCGTGGCGCAGCGATGCAGTGCGATAGCGCCGCCGCTGCCGCTGTTTACCGCGTTGCTCAATTACCGCAATCGCCGAGAGGTCAGCAAGGCGGACGATGCGGCGGCGGCGGAGTCGATCTGGGAAGGCGTGCGGCCATTGAGTGGCGATACGCGCAACAATTATCCGTTGACGATGTCTGTGGAGGATCGTGGGCAGGAATTCGGATTGACCCTGATGTCCGTGCCCGGCATCGATGGCGCGCGTGTCTCGAGCTATCTGGAGACAGCAATGGAGGCGCTGGCGAAGGCGCTGGAAACCGATGCAACGCGTCCGCTGCGCAGTCTGTCGGTGTTGCCCGCATCCGAACGCGATCAGGTGTTGTACGGGTTTAACGCGACGGCGACGGATGCGGCGCACGATCAATTGATCCATGAACTGTTCGAAGCGCAGGTGCTGGCGCAGCCGCAGGCGGAAGCGCTGATTTATGCCGATGAGGTATTGAGCTACGCGGATCTGAACCGGCGCGCCAACCAGGTCGCGCATCGATTGCTGGGTATGGGCGTCAAGCCCGAAGACCGGGTGGCGATCTGTGCTGATCGAAGCCTTGGGATGGTGATCGGAGTGCTGGGCATTCTCAAGGCGGGCGGCGCCTACGTGCCCCTGGACCCGGCGTATCCAGTGGATCGTCTGGCCTACATGCTGGAAGACAGCGCGCCGCTGGCGGTGCTGACGCAGTCGGCGTTGCGCAGCTCGCTGCCGATGCTCGAAGGTGCCGGTGTTCCCGTCATCGTGCTGGATGATGATTCGTTGTCGTCGCAGCCTGAGCACAATGCGCAGGTGGCGCAGCTGACGTCGCGGCATCTGGCGTACGTGATCTACACCTCGGGTTCGACCGGCCAGCCCAAGGGGGTGATGGTGGAGCACCGCAGCGCGGTGAACTTCTGGCGAGTGATGGGGGAGACGACGCACCGCGAGATGGCGGCGAAGTCGCGGATCGCGCTGAACGCGGCGTTCTCGTTCGACATGTCGCTGAAGGGTATTTTGCAGTTGCTGTCTGGACATTGCCTGGTGCTGATCCCGCAGGCGATCCGCGCCAGCGGAGCGGCGATGCTGTCGTTCATTGACCGCTACCGGATCGATGCATTGGACAGCACACCCTCGCAACTGGCGGTGTTGTTGGCGGCGGGGCTGATCGACAAGCCCGGTCATCGGCCGAGCAGTGTGCTGCTGGGCGGAGAAGCGATCGGTGGGGCGATGTGGGCGCAACTGCAGGCCTGCAAGACGATCCACTTCCACAACATGTACGGCCCGACCGAGTGCACGGTGGATGCAACCATTGGCAGCATCCGCGATTCGGTGGGTGGCCCGGTGATCGGCAAGCCGATCGCGAACACGCAGGTGTACTTGCTGGATGCACGAGGCGAGCCGGTGCCGGTAGGCGTGCCTGGGGAAATGTACCTGGGCGGCGTGCAGGTGGCACGAGGCTATCTCAATCGGCCTGAGCTGACGGCGGAGCGCTTCGTTGCTGATCCATTCTCCAAGACACCGAAGGCGCGCATGTACAAGACCGGTGATCTGGGTCGCTGGCTGAGCGATGGCACGATCGAGTATCTGGGGCGCAACGACTTCCAGGTGAAGATCCGCGGCTTCCGCATTGAGCTGGGCGAGATCGAAGCGAAGCTCAGGCAGTGCAGCGGTGTGGCCGATGCGGTGGTGATCGCGCGCGAAGACATTGCGGGCGACAAGCGTCTGGTGGCGTATGTGGTCAGCGACGAAGGCATGGAAGTATCGGCAGTGGCGCTACGCGAAGCGCTGTCGCGCGATCTGGCCGAGTACATGATCCCGAGCGCGTTTGTCAGCCTGGGCGCGTTGCCGCTGAACCCCAACGGTAAGCTGGATCGCAAGGCTTTGCCATCGCCGGATCAATCATCGGTAGCAAGCCGCGCTTACGCAGCGCCGGTGGGCGAAGTGGAGCAGGCGATCGCACAGATCTGGCAGGAACTGCTGGGGTTGGAGCGGGTCGGCCGCAACGACCACTTCTTCGAACTGGGTGGGCACTCGTTGCTCGCCGTGCAATTGGTGATACGCCTGCGCGAGATGCTCGGAGTCGAGCTGGCTCTGCGCGATGTATTCGCCCAGCCAACGGTTTCAAGCATGGCGCAGAGTCTGGCCGGAACTGCCCAGCTCGCGCTCTCGCCAATTCTTCCGGCAGACCGTGGTGCACCGTTGTTGCTTTCCATGGCACAGCAACGGCTGTGGCTGCTGGATCAACTCGATCATGCCGCCGGCGCGGCGTATCACATGCCGATGGCGCTGCGCATGAGCGGCACGCTCAATCGCGAAGTGCTGCAGGCGACACTTGACCGGATCGTCGCGCGGCACGAGAACCTGCGCACCATCTTTGTCAGCGTTGGTGGTGTGCCGACGCAGGTGATCGCGCCGGAAGATCGTGGCTTCTCGCTGGCCTATCACGATTTGAGCGCATTCGATCCAGCCACGCAAAAGCTCGTTGTTGCTGAGCACAGTGTCAACGAAGCCCACGAGCTGTTCGATCTGACCACGGGCCCGTTGGTACGCGGTCGCCTGTTGCGCTTGGCCCAGGACGAGCATGTGTTGCTGTTGACTCAGCACCATATCGTTACCGATGGCTGGTCGCTTGGCGTGTTGCTGCGTGAAGTAAAGGCGCTTTACAGCGCTTTCTGTCAAGGTCAGCCGGACCCGCTGCCGGCGTTGGCGGTGCAGTATGCGGACTACGCAGCATGGCAGCGACAGTGGTTGCAGGGTCCGGTACTGGATGGACAAGTGGAGTATTGGCGCGAGCACCTGGGCGGTGCGCCGGCATTGCTGGAACTGGGCACTGACCGTCCGCGTCCTCCACAGCAAAGCTACAACGGCGATCGCCTGCCGTTGCTCCTGTCGACCGAGCTGACCACGGCGCTGCGCGCGATGTCCAAGCGTCACGGCACCACGATGTTCATGACGTTGCTCGCTGGCTGGTCGGTGTTGCTGACACGCTTGAGCCAACAGGACGAGGTCGTGATCGGAACGCCGGTGGCAAATCGACAGCATTCCGAGACTGAGCCGCTGATCGGATTTTTCCTCAACACGCTGGCGCTGCGCGTGCGTATGGAAGCTGACCCAAGCGTGGCCGAGTTACTGGCGCAGATCAAGGCAACCACGTTGGGCGGCTACGCGCACCAAGACCTTCAGTTCGAGCAGGTTGTCGAGGCGTTGCAGCCAGAGCGCAGCCTGAGCCACAACCTGCTCTTCCAGGCGATGTTGACCTTGGATAATACGCCCAGAGGCGGCACGCTCGCGTTGCCGGGTGTCGAGCTGACGCAGATGGATTTGCTGTACTACAAGTCTCACTTCGATTTGGGGTTGTTCTTCGGCGACGGTGGCGAGGCAGAGCTCAGCGGCGAGTTGGAGTACGCCACTGATCTTTTCGACCGCTCCACCATCGAGAGGATGATGGCGCAGTGGACGACGCTGATGACTGCGATGGCCGCGGACGACACGCAGCGCGTCAGTCGCTTGCCGATGTTGTCGGCGACCGAACGCGAGCAGGTGGTGAGCGGCTTCAATGCTACTCAGAAACCTTACCCGCACGATCTGGTGGCTCATGCGTTGTTCGAGCAGCAGGTGCGCAGGAACGCCGACGCGCCAGCACTGGTGTGCGGTGAAAGTACGCTGAGCTACGGCGAACTGAATCGCCGCGCCAACCAGCTCGCACATCGCCTGATCGCACTCGGAGTCCAGCCCGACGACCGCGTGGCGATCTGCGTTGAACGCAGCCCGGCGATGCTGATCGGGCTACTTGGCACGCTCAAGGCCGGTGCGGCGTATGTGCCGCTGGACCCAAGCTATCCGGCTGAGCGACTGGCGTACATGCTTGATGACAGCGCGCCGATCGCACTGCTGACGCAGTCGACGCTGAGCGAACGAGTGCGGGCAACGACGCGCCTGACGGTTCTGGTGCTCGACGACGATTCGTCGTCGTCGCAGCCTGTGCATGACCCTGTGGTCGACGCCCTGACGCCGCAACATCTGGCTTATGTGATCTACACCTCCGGCTCCACCGGCCAACCGAAGGGCGTGATGGTGCACCATCAGGGGCTGGTAAATTACCTTGAGCACGCGTCCGCGCAGTATCTGCACGACGGCATAAGCGGCGCACTGGTCGCCACGCCGTTCGGCTTCGACGCGACGGTGACAACGCTGATGACGTCGTGGTTGAGTGGCAAACCAATCGTGCTGTTGCCAGAGGACAGTCATGAATGCCTGACGCAACTGCTGTCCTACTGCCAACAGTCTGAGCCGTGGCTTTTCAAGCTGACCCCGGCGCATCTGGACGCTCTGGCGCATCTCGCCAGCGGACCACTGACGTCGACCGCCCATGTGCTGGTGGTTGGCGGTGAGCAGCTGACGCGTCGCTGTCTGGTCAAGTTCCGCGAGCGCGTGTTGCCGGCGGCGGTAGTGATCAACGAGTACGGTCCGACCGAAAACGTGGTGGGCTGCAGTACCTATGTCAGCGATGGTCGCGATACGCATACGCAGGGCGATGTGGTTCCAATCGGCCGCCCGATTGCGAATACGCAGATCTACTTGCTCGACGCGTCAGGCGAACCGGTTCCGGTGAGCGTGGCTGGCGAGATGTACCTTGGCGGCGTGCAAGTGGCGCGCGGGTACTTGAACCGTCCGCAGCTGACAGCGGATCGCTTTGTCGAAGATCGCTTTGGCGCTCCGGGTGCGCGTCTATACAAGACCGGTGATCTGGCACGTTGGCTGCCAGACGGCACACTGGAATACCTGGGTCGCAATGATTTTCAGGTCAAGATCCGCGGTTTCCGCATTGAGCTGGGCGAGATCGAGGCGAAGCTGGCGGCGTGCGTGGGAGTGCGTGAGGTGGTGGTGGTTGCGCGCGAGGATATTGAAGGCGACAAGCGCTTGGTGGCGTACTTGGTGGCCGAGATTGGTGTGACGTTGGAGGCTGTCCAACTGCGCGCGACGCTGTCGCGCGAGCTGGCTGAGTACATGATTCCGAGCGCGTTCGTGAGTATGGAGGCACTGCCGTTGACCGCAAACGGCAAGCTCGATCGTAAGGCGCTGCCATCGCCCGACCAGACATCTGTGGCGAGTCGAGTCTATGCGGCGCCGATGGGTGAGGTCGAGCAGACCATCGCCGAGGTGTGGCAGCAATTGCTCGGGCTGGAGCGAGTGAGTCGCCACGACCACTTCTTCGAGCTGGGCGGGCACTCGTTGCTGGCCATCAGCCTTATCGAACGGTTGCGCCAGCGTGGGTTGAGCGCTGATGTTGGCACCGTGTTCACCATGCCGACACTGAGTGTATTGGCGGCGAAGCTGAGTGCTGCGAGTGAACCTGGCGCGGCCTTCGAGGTGCCGGCCAATCTGATCGCTGACCGTCGAAACCAAGAAATGGACGACGCGCAGATCGAGGAGTTCAGCATATGAGTGTGCACGAACTGCTACTCCGGCTACGCGAGTGCAATATCGCCGTCCACGTCAGGGACGGCGAGTTGGCGATCCGTGCGCCGCGCGGTGTCATGACCGCCGACATGTTGGAACTGCTGAAGCGGCACAAGGGCGAATTGCTGGCAATGCCACCAGATGAGCATGGTCGGCTGACTGCATCCGATCTCGTCAAGCCCAGCGTTCCGCGAAGGATTACGCCGGACCTGTTGCCGTTGGTGAAACTGACCCAGGACGAAATCGACAGCATCGTCACCACCGTGCCTGGGGGGGTGGAAAATGTCCAAGACATCTATCCGCTCGCACCGTTGCAGGAAGGCATCCTGTTCCACCATTTGCTGGAAGGCGAAAGCGGTGGCGATACCTACCTGTTGCGCTCGGTAGTGGCCTTCGATAGTCGCGAACGTCTCGACACTTTCCTGGCTGCGTTGCAGGTGGTGATCGACCGCCACGACATCCTGCGCAGTTCGATGTGCTGGCAAGGGCTGTCGCAGCCGGTGCAGGTTGTCCTGTGTCATGCGCTGCTGCCGGTACAGGAGCTGGTGTTGTCGCCGGATGAGCCTGCACTGCAACAGTTGCTCTATCGTAGTGACCCGCGTCGCATCCGGCTCGACCTGCAGCGCGCGCCGTTGTTGGCCGCGCAGGTCGCGCTCGATCTGCAAAACGGTGAGTGGCTGCTGGCCCTGCTCAATCACCACCTGGTCTGCGACCACGTGACCATGGATCTGATCATGGCTGAGATTCAACAGTTGTTGCAGGGGCAGGGCGCGCACCTGCGTCGCTCGCTGCCGTTCCGAAATTTCATCGCACGCACGCACGCCGTGCCGGAGACGGAACACGAGGCATATTTCCGCGAACAGCTCGGCGACATCGACGAGCCGACTGCGCCGTTTGGCATACTCAATGTGCAGGATGGTGCTCAGGCAGACAAGGCGCGCATCCGGCTCGACGACGCACTGGCGCAGCGCATCCGCGACGCTGCCCGTCGCTGTGGCGTGACTGCGGCGGTTCTGTTCCACGTCGCCTGGGCGCAGGTCCTGGCGCAGAGCAGCGGTTGCGATGATGTGGTGTTCGGCACCGTGCTGTCCGGTCGATTGCAGGGATCGGAAGGCGCTGATCAGGTCTTCGGCATGTTTCTCAATACCTTGCCGATGCGCATAACGTTGGAGCACTCCGCCGTCGGCGAGGCGGTGCGCGACGCGCATCGTCGCCTCAGCGAACTTTTGACGCATGAGCAGGCATCGTTAGCCCTGGCGCAGCGTTGCAGCGCAATTGTGCCGCCGCTGCCGTTGTTCACCAGTCTGCTCAACTACCGCCATAGCCACGAATCCGGCGCTGCTGATGGAGCCGCGGACTCGGCCTGGGAGGGCATGCGAGTTCTGAGCGGCGACACGCGCAACAATTATCCGTTAACGATGTCTGTGGAGGATTGGGGGCTGGGTTTTGGTCTGACCGTGCTGTCGGTGTCCGGCATCAATGGAGCGCGCGTGGCGCGCTACATGGAAACTGCGATCGACTCGTTGGTGACAGCGCTGGAAACCGATGCAACGCGTCCGCTGCGCAGTCTGTCGGTGTTGCCCGCATCCGAACGCGATCAGGTGTTGTACGGGTTTAACGCGACGGCGACGGATGCGGCGCACGATCAATTGATCCATG
>Ga0163148_10004274_pt1 | contig 15039 bp, 10 predicted proteins | sample OliLakLV19MP7P2_FD_148606 | JGI IMG/M metagenome (GOLD analysis project Ga0163148, IMG submission 148606) | Freshwater microbial mat bacterial communities from Lake Vanda, McMurdo Dry Valleys, Antarctica- Oligotrophic Lake LV.19.MP7.P2 | ecosystem: Environmental > Aquatic > Freshwater > Lake >...
ATTGCTCGCCGAACTACTTACCGACGCAAAAGCTCGAAAAAATCTCGCCAAGCAGGTCGTCACTGCGCACGTCGCCGGTGATCTGGCCCAGCGTTTCATGCGCGCAGCGCAGTTCGGCTGCCACCAGTTCGCCGGCCCCCACCTGCAATTGCTGATCGGCCAGTTCGAGTTGTTCACCCACGTGGAGCAAGGCAGCGACGTGGCGTGCGCGGGCACTGAAGGCACCTGTTGCGCTGTCGCCCGTGGCGGCTACCTTCAATAGTTCGCGCAGCGCGGCCAGCCCGTCGCCACGCGTCGCGGAGAGCCACAGATGAACGCCGTCGCTGCTGTCCTCTCGGTGTGGCTGACTGTCACTTTGATCGATCTTGTTGTGCACCCAAACGATGGCCGCGTCTTTACCCAAGACGCCTTCAGCAAGGGCTTGCTGCAGCTCAAGGGCAGCATTGCCGTCTCCATCTTCAACCACGGCCAGCAGCAGGTCGGCGCCTCGGCTCTCGGCATGCGCGCGGCGCATGCCCTCGCGTTCGATCGGATCGTCGCTGTGCTGGCGCAACCCGGCGGTGTCGACCAAGGACAGCTCGACGCCATCGATCTGCAGGGTTTCATGCAGAAGATCACGGGTGGTACCCGCGACGGCTGTAACGATCGCGCGATCGCTGCCTGTCAGCGCGTTCAGCAACGAACTCTTGCCCGCATTGGGTGGGCCGACAATGACCACGTGCAAACCGTCACGCAGGCGCTGACCGCGCTGTGATTCGGTGAGTAGATCAAGGTGCTCGGCACGCAGCGAGGCAAGTGCGGCGGCGATCTGACCGTCGCCGAGAAAATCGATTTCTTCCTCTGGAAAATCGATCGCCGCCTCAACGTGCACGCGCAAACTCAGCAGGCCTTGGCGCAGTGTTTCGACGCGCTTGGAGAACTCGCCGGCAAGGGAACGCAAGGCCGCACGCGCTGCCGCTTGCGATCCAGCCGCAATCAGATCCGCAACGGCTTCGGCCTGTGCGAGATCGAGCTTGCCATTGAGAAACGCGCGTTCAGTGAACTCGCCGGGGCGGGCGATGCGCGAGCCAAGCGCGCAGACCCGTTGCAATAGCGTGGCCAACACGGGCGCACTGCCGTGCACTTGCAACTCCAGCACGTGTTCGCCGGTGTAGGAGCGTGGTGCGGGAAAGAACACCAGCAGGCCGTGATCGATCAGGCTTCCGTCTGCATCCTGAAAGCGAGCGTAGTGCGCGTACCGGGCCTTTGGGGGGCGACGGAGCAAGGTTTCTGCAATCCCCTCGGCCATCGGTCCGCTGATTCGCAGCACGCCGATCCCGCCGGCACCGGCCGCAGTGGCGATGGCGGCAATGGTGTCGGTCATGGCGCCAGAGTCAGGGGCAGCGCCGCGAACTCGCACCGCGCTACCCCGGCCACAACGGCTGGGGCGCGCTTACACCTTGGCCGGTGCCGGTCCACCGTGGCGCTTGTTGATGAACCACTGTTGCAGCAATCCCAATCCGCCGTTGACCGTCCAATAGAGCACCAGCCCTGCCGGGAAGAACGCAAACATCACGCCAAACACCAGTGGCATGTAGGTCATGATCTTCTTCTGCATCGGGTCCATACCCGGCGAGGGTGACAGTTTCTGGGTAAACCACATGGTCAACAGGTTGAGCACCGGCAGTACGAAGAATGGGTCCGGTGCCGACAGATTGGTGATCCACAGGATCCACGGCGCGTGGCGCAGCTCCACCGATTCCAACAACACCCAATACAAGGAAATGAATACGGGGATCTGCACCAGAATCGGCAGACAGCCGCCCATCGGGTTGATCTTTTCCTTCTTGTACAGCTCCATCATCGCCATGTTGAATTTTTGCTTGTCTTCGCCGTAGCGCTCCTTCAGCGATTCGATGCGCGGCTGCACGGCGCGCATCTTGGCGAAGCTCTTGTACTGCGCCTCCGACAGCTTGAAGAACGCCGCTTTAATGACCAACACCAGCAGGATGATCGCCCAGCCCCAGTTGCCAGTGAGGCTATGGAAGAACGACAGCAGCCAGAAAAGTGGCTCGGCCAGCAGGGTCAAAATGCCGTAGTCGATGGTCCGCTCGAGGCCGGGAGCGACGCCGGCCAGGTGTTCCTGCAGCTTGGGACCCACATACAGTCGAGTATGTGCTTGCTGGCTGGCACCACTCGCAATTTCGATCGTTGGGGCGGATGCGCGAATCAGATAGCGGCCGCGAACCACCGCCGTGCTGAAGCGGCTGGCCTCGGCCGGGTCAGGAATCCAGGCAGCGAAAAAATAGTGCTGCAACATCGCCACCCAGCCGCCTTGGCCGGCAACGTCTAGCGGTTTCGCAGGTTCGATATCATCAAACTTGAGCTTGTTGAATTTCTCGCCAGGCGAAAACCAAGCCGCGCCAACGAAGCTGTAGGCTTCCGGATTGGTCATCCCTCCGCCTTTGCTCGCTGGTGGCTGGCGCAGCATTTGTCGATAGGCGTAGCCGCGCCAGGCTTGTCCGCTGCCGTTCTGCAGCGTCTCCTGCATGTCGATGACGTAGCTTGAACGCTCAAAAACAAAGGTCTTGGTAAGCTCGAATCCGGAGGCATCGCGCCAACGAAACGGCACTTCGATGCGCCCTGAACCGTTTTCAAGCCTATAGGCTTGCGCGTCGCTGCGAAAAATCTGTTGGTGACTGGGCGAGGGACCGTTGTTGCTGACCCAGCCCGCCTGGGCCGAAAAATCGTGCCCCGCCTCTTGACTGAACAGCTCGACCGAGGGCGCGCCACGCTGCGTGGTTTGCGGATAATTCAATAGCTCGGCGCGAATGATGCTGGCACCACGCGGATCGATCGTGAGCCGCAGCACATCGGTAGTCACAACTACCGGTTCAAGCCTTACCGCAGCTTCAATGCTGTCTGTAAGCTCCGTTCCAACGCCGCTTGGGTCGCCAGCTATTGGCGCGGCTGCCTCCGCTGCGGGCAGGCTGGCGTCGTCCGAAAACGCGGGCAATTCAGCATCCACAGACTCGATGGCTGGCTGACTCGTCGCTGGCTGACTGCTAGTCGGGGAGTGGTAATCCACCTGCCAGGCTTGCCAAATGAGGAAGCCAACCAGCGCCCACGCAAATAGAAGAAACGTTCGTGTCTGATTCATGCGCTCGGAGTCGACGGCGCATCGAGCGGCAAGCGCTCGACGTCGCGGGAGGGAAGGGTGGCAGGTGAGGCGGGCTCACATGGCTGACCTGGGCCAGCAGCAGGCGGACTGATTGTGCCTTGGGTATGTGACGCCGGCAACGCTGCGATCTTGCGCCAAACTCGGTTCAGTTCGTCATTTAGCGTTTGATTGTCCGCCGCCACGGCGTCGCGAAAGGCGACCAGCACCGCATCGCCGCAAGGCAAGTCCGCGCAGTGGAGCCGAAAACTCTCGCGGGCCAAACGCTTGATCCGATTGCGGTCAACTGCTCGCTTGGACACCTTGCGAGATACTGCCAAGCCCAGCCTCGCCTCAGTGGTCGAGGGACACCAATGGACGCGGAAGTAGCGGCAGGGAAAGCGCTTGCTGGCTGCAAAACTGCGATTGAAATCGGCGCTCGCGAGGACTCTGCGCTCGCGCGGAAAGGCCTTGCTGCGGGGTTCGTTGTCGCGCGGAGTCATGGCAGCCGGCGTAGTCATAACCCGCGAGCTGCACGCGCGGTTGGCGTGCAACTGAACCGGATATCAGTGAACCGAATATCAGAATGGGCGGTGGGTGGATGTGACCGCGAAATGCGGTCCGATCCACCCCAGCCCTGCTAAGGGATCAGACGCTTACGGCCTTTGGCGCGACGAGCATTAAGAATCTTGCGGCCATCAGCGGTGGCCATGCGTGCGCGAAACCCGTGGGTGCGAGCGCGTTTGAGATTACTGGGTTGGAAAGTGCGCTTCATGGCGGCAACCGTCGATGAGTTTTGGCGGAAAAGACTGCTGAGAATAGCCTACCTTGAATATCGCCGTCAATTAGTGGTCGCTTGGCATCCTCGTGACGCCGGGCGTAGACTCACCAGCCACCCATCCTCCGGCCCATCGCCATGCGCGCCGAGCGCCGCGATGGCGTCTTCCGACTTGCCGCAGACTGCCCCTGATGAGCGTTTGGATTTCCTGCCTCGAGCGACTCCAGGGCGAACTGGCCGTCGACGAGTTCATGACTTGGTTAAAACCATTACAGGCAGAGATGCGCGATGGCGGGCTCGTCGTGCTGGCCCCCAACGCCTTCGTCATTCACACAGTTCGCGAACGCTATTTGCCGCGCATCGCCGAGTTGGCTCGCCATTACGCAGCCGATAGCGGTCTGCTGGTGCGGCTGGAGGTGGGTAGCTTTGCTCGCGCCGAAGTGACCGCCAGCAAGCGCGCGCCCGCGTTGTCCAGCCGTGGCTTGGGCGAGCCCTCCAGCAACCTAGAACCCGCCTATCGCTTCGATACCTTTGTCGAGGGCAAGTCCAACCAACTGGGTCGCGCCGCCGCGATGCAGGTTGCGGCGAGTCCGGGCCGGGCCTATAACCCGCTGTTGTTGTACGGAGGAACTGGTCTAGGCAAAACCCATCTGATGCACGCGGCAGGCAATGCGATGCGTTTGCAGAACCCGGCAACGCGCGTGTTGTACTTGCGCTCAGAGCAATTCTTCGCTGGCATGATGAAGGCGTTGGCCGAGAAATCGATGGATCAATTCAAGCGCCAGTTTCAACAAGTGGATGCGTTGTTGATTGACGACATTCAGTTTTTTGCTGGCAAAGACCGCACCCAGGAAGAGTTTTTCCACACTTTCAACGCGCTGTTCGACGGCAAGCAGCAGATCATTTTGACTTGCGACCGCTACCCCAAGGAAGTCGAGAATCTCGAACCTCGACTCAAGTCCCGACTGGGGTGGGGCCTGTCGGTGGCCATTGAGCCACCAGATTTTGAGACCCGCGCAGCCATTTTGCTTACCAAGGCCCGCGAGCGCGGAGTCGACTTGCCCGACGACGTCGCTTTCCTGATTGCCAAACGCATGCGCTCCAACGTGCGCGACCTCGAGGGCGCCTTGAATACGCTGGCGGCTCGCGCCAACTTCATGGGTCGCGCAATCAGTGTGGAGTTCGCCCAAGAGACCTTGCGTGACTTGCTGCGCGCGCAGCAGCTGGCGATCAGCATCCCTAACATCCAAAAGACCGTGGCAGACTACTACGGGCTGCAGATCAAGGAGCTTTTGTCGAAGCGACGCACGCGGTCGCTCGCCCGACCGAGGCAAACGGCGATGGCGTTGACCAAGGAACTGACCGAGCACAGCCTGCCCGAAATCGGTGATGCTTTTGGTGGTCGTGACCACACCACGGTGTTGCACGCGTGCCGTCAAATGCGTCTGCTGATGGAAACCGACGGAAAGCTGCGGGAAGACTGGGACAAGTTGGTTCGCAAACTTACCGAATAGGGCAATTGATGCAGGGAAACAGCTCGATCAAAGCCTCAATGTGGAAATCCTGTGGATAAGCTGATGACAGCCCGTGACGGCGCGAGTTATCCACAAGAAGTACACTGCTGAGCAGAAACTCGCCAACAACGTTTCCGCTCTAAATTAGTCTTTTAATTCAAGTGCTTTGCCGGGTTTTCCCGGATTTACCGCGACACCACCACCACCATCTTTTAATATTTACTAACTGCTTGAAGCTAGCTTCGAGCCTGCCAACGGGGACCCGGGATGCGATTCAGCCTGCAACGAGAAGCCCTGCTGCGACCGCTGCAGCACGTCGTCAATGTGGTGGAACGACGGCAGACTTTGCCGGTACTGGCGAACCTGCTGGTGGTGGTTGCTGACGGGCGACTGTCACTGACGGGCACCGACCTCGAAGTTGAGATGGTTGCAAGCGCTGCGGTTGAAGACAGCCTCAATGGCGAAATTACCGTGCCCGCGCGCAAACTGTTTGACATTGTCCGAGCGCTACCTGACGGCAGCCGGGTGCAGTTGGTGGGCAGTGCTGACAAGGTAGTGGTCAGTGCCGGACGCAGCCGGTTTACTTTGGCTACCTTGCCGGCGAACGAGTTTCCTTCGATCGAAGACGTGGAACTGGTTGAGCGAGTGCGGGTGGGTGAAGGCGTTTTGAAGGAGTTGATTGAACGCACCGCGTTTGCGATGGCGCAGCAGGACGTGCGCTTCTACTTGAACGGTCTGTTGTTTGATCTGCGTGAGAACAGCCTGCGCTGCGTGGCCACCGACGGCCACCGGCTAGCGCTTTGCGAAGCGACCTTGCCTGGTGCGGCGCAGACACGTAAGCAGATCATCCTGCCGCGCAAGGGCGTGCTGGAGTTGCAGCGCTTGCTGGAAGGCGGCGAGACTGAGGTGGAGCTGGAGATCGGCCGCAGTCATGTGCGAGTACGGCGCAGCGATCTTACATTTACCTCCAAACTTATTGACGGCAAGTTTCCCGATTACGAAGCGGTTATCCCGATCGGCGCGGACAAGTTGGTCACGGTAGATCGAGAGGTGTTGCGCGCTGCCTTGCAGCGTGCGGCGATCCTGTCAAACGAGAAGTTCCGTGGTGTCAAATTGGAAGTGGAACCCGGGCAGTTGCGCATCGTTGCGCACAATCCTGAGAACGAGGAGGCGGTCGAGGAAGTCGAGGCGCAAACTTCGGTGCAGGGACTGGGGATCGGCTTCAATGTTACCTACCTGCTGGAGGCACTGTCCTCGCTGCGCGGTGAAAGCATCGTTATCCAACTGCGTGATTCCAACTCATCAGCGTTGGTACGCGAATCTGCCGATGAGCGCTGCCGCAACGTGGTGATGCCATTGCGCCTCTAACCGGCAAGCGAGACCCAGGGTGCGTGTTAAGCGACTGCGGGTCGAGCGTTTACGGATCATCGAGTCGGTCGAGATAGAACCTGGCCCGGCAATCAACCTGCTGGTTGGTCCCAATGGCTCAGGCAAGACCAGTGTGCTTGAGTCCCTGCACGTGCTTGCCTACGGTAAGTCGTTTCGTTCGCCTTCGCGGGAGGTGTTGATTCGGCGAGGTGCCTCTGACTTCTCCATTTTTGCGGAAGTCCAGTCAGCAGCCGACACCGTAAGGCATCGCTTGGGATTGGCCTGCAGCACGCGGAGTTGGCAAGCGCGTGTTGATGGTGACTCAGTGGCGACCTTGGGCGAACTGCTGCGCTTTTGCCCGGTTGTCTGTTTTGAGCCTGGGTCGCATGCCCTGATTGCCGGGCCGTCTGAACAGCGTCGACGGTTCCTCGATTGGGGTTTGTTTCACGTGGAACCGACGTTCACCGACGTTTGGCGTCGTTTCCAACGCGCTCTCAAACAACGCAACGCTCTACTGAAGTCGGGGCAAGGTCGCAAAGCGTTAGATGCCTGGGACGCGGAAATCGCCGATTCAGGTGAGCAATTGCACATGCTGCGACAAAAATACTCAGCGAGCCTTGTTCCCTATTTCCGCGCAGCAGCAGCGAAGCTGATGCCCGAAGCTGGCGCACCGGAATTCACGTACTTGGCCGGATGGCGAAGTGACAGGGAGTCGTTGGGTCAGGTGTTGGCGCAATCCCGTGATCGGGATATGGCGACCGGCCACACCCGTGTCGGTCCGCATCGATGTAACTGGGAGTTGACCTATCCGGAACTCCCGCAGCGTGACTCGTTCTCCCGCGGGCAAGAAAAACTGACCGCGCTAATCTGTGTTGTCGCGCAAGCGGATCATTTTGCCGGGACATGTGGGCACTGGCCGATCATCGCACTTGACGACCTCGGCTCGGAGTTGGATCAGGCGCACCAACGTCATGCGATTACCGCGGTGGCAGAATGCGGAGCACAGGTGTGGATCACGGGAACATCTGCGCCTACGGGCCTTGCTGAACACCCCGATGCCGTCACCACGTTCCACGTGGAACAGGGCTGCATCCGTCGAGCGGTATAATCGCGCTTACTCCCTCCATCTACTCTGCGGTCGCCTGACGATCGCTTCAGGCCACTTTGTTCATGACTGATACGCAAGACGAAGCGCCGCTGTACGACTCCAGCCGAATCACCGTCCTGCGAGGACTCGACGCGGTCCGCAAACGCCCCGGCATGTACATCGGCGATGTACACGACGGTACCGGTCTGCATCACATGGTGTTCGAGGTTGTTGACAACGCGGTTGATGAAGCCCTGGCCGGCTACTGCGACCAGATTCACGTCGTCATCCACATCGATGGCTCGGTCAGCGTGACTGATAACGGCCGTGGTATCCCGGTGGATATTCACAAAGAAGAGGGGCGCTCGGCGGCCGAAGTCATCATGACCGTGCTGCATGCCGGCGGAAAGTTTGACGACAACAGCTACAAAGTCTCGGGTGGCTTGCATGGTGTCGGCGTGTCGGTCGTCAATGCACTTTCCGAACACCTGCGTTTGGATATCTGGCGCGATGGCTTTCACCACGAGCAGGAATACGCTCTGGGTGAGCCGGTGTATCCCTTGCGCGTGGTCGCTCCCTCCAGCAAGCGCGGTAGCCGGATTCTGTTTCGACCAGCGGTCGCGATCTTCACCGACACCGAGTTTCACTACGACATCCTAGCCAAGCGCCTTCGGGAACTGAGTTTTCTAAACTCCGGCGTGCGCATCGAGCTGGTGGATGAGCGCGGTGAAGGCAAAACCGACTTGTTCGCTTACGAGGGCGGTATTGGTTCGTTTGTCGAGCATTTGGCGGCGCTGAAAACTCCTCTGCATGCCTCGGTGATCTCGTTGCAGGGTCAAGAACCGAACGGAATCAGCGTTGACGTCGCCTTGCAATGGACAGATTCTTACCAGGAAACAATGTTTTGTTTCACCAACAACATCCCACAAAAAGACGGTGGCACCCATCTCGCTGGATTTCGGGCGGCACTGACTCGCACCCTGGGTGGCTATATCGAGAAATCGGGCTTGCTCAAGCAGGCAAAAGTGACGATGGCTGGCGACGACATGCGCGAGGGCATGATTGCTGTGCTTTCGGTCAAAGTGCCTGATCCGAGCTTCTCCTCGCAGACCAAAGAGAAGCTGGTCAGCTCGGAAGTCAAGCCAGCGGTGGAGAGCATCGTCAGCCGCAAGCTGGAAGAGTTTCTGCAAGAGCATCCCGTGGAGGCGCGTGCCATCACCGGCAAGGTGGTCGATGCAGCGCGCGCGCGCGAAGCCGCGCGCAAAGCGCGTGAGATGACGCGTCGCAAAGGAGCCTTGGATATCGCCGGTCTACCCGGCAAGTTGGCTGATTGCCAAGAAAAGGATCCTGCGCTGTCCGAGCTGTTCATTGTCGAGGGTGACTCGGCCGGCGGCTCAGCCAAGCAAGGGCGCAACCGCAAGACCCAAGCCATCCTGCCGTTGAAGGGCAAGATCTTGAACGTCGAGCGCGCTCGCTTCGACCGCATGTTGGCGTCTGCAGAAGTGGGTACCTTGATCACGGCGCTTGGCTGTGGCATAGGCAAAGATGAGTACAACCCGGACAAGCTGCGCTACCACCGCATCATCATCATGACCGACGCCGACGTCGACGGTTCACATATCCGCACCTTGTTGTTGACGTTTTTTTACCGGCAGATGCCAGAGCTCATCGAGCGCGGCCACATCTACATTGGTCTGCCCCCTCTGTACAAGATAAAACAGGGCAAGAATGAGCAATATATCAAGGACGATCAAGCACTTAGCGCATACTTGATCAATCATGCGGTGGATGGTGCAGCGCTTCACTACGCGCCTGAGACTCCACCAATCAGTGGTCCCGCGCTCGAAGCGCTGATGAACGAGTTCAGTGCGGCCGGAGACGCCGTACGCCGCTTGGGCCATCGCTTCGATACCCGCGTACTGGAGGCACTGATCGACCTGCCGCCGCTGACGCCGGCCCAATTCAACGACATCGACGCGCTTTCGCCGTGGGTGGCGCGGCTGGAGCAGAAGCTTCGCGCCGCCGGATTGGGCGCGCCGCGCTACCGCGTGCATGCGCAAGCCAGCAGCGAGGAGAATCCCGGCGGGCTGGTCATCGAGCGTCAGCATCACGGTCTGACCTCCAATCAGACATTGCCCGCCACCTTGTTTGCGGCCAGCGAGTGGCGACCGATTCAAGAAGCGGCCACACGTATTGCCGACCTGATCCAGCCCGGTGCCCGCATCGAGCGTGGAGGCCGTAGTCAAACCGTCGGTCGCTTCGAGCAGGCCCACGCCTGGCTGATGGAGGAGGCCAAACGAGGACGCACCATTCAGCGCTTCAAAGGCTTGGGCGAAATGAATCCAGAGCAATTGTGGGAAACGACGGTCAATCCGGAGACCCGCCGCATGCTGAAGGTGCGAATCGAAGATGCGGTTGCGGCCGATGAGATCTTCTCGACCCTGATGGGCGATGTGGTTGAACCCCGCCGGGAGTTCATCGAGAACAACGCGCTCAAAGTCGCCAACCTCGACGTATAAATTCCGCCGCAGGCGTCGCCCAATCGGCGCTGACTCGCCGATTGGGCGAGGGTGTTGATCGCTGTGCTCGTGTTGTTCCACTCTCATCGTGGCCGTTGTCAGCGCGTCTCAACGGCGCTCTTCTGTGGCCACTGTGCGCAACGACGAATCGCTATACTTTGACCATTCGCGACGTTTCGTCGCGCGCGGAAGGGGAGCCGCGGAAACGCCGCCGTCTATGAAGAAAACCCATCTTGTCGTGCTCGCTTTGCTGCTCGCTTTGGGTGGCGCGTCGGCCATTTTTTACAAATGGAAAGTGCTGCAATTCCCGCTAGAAGCAGTGTCCGAGGTCGACGTTTGGACAGTGCAGGCGCGGGTCGAGTACCAGCCCCGCCGTGGACCCAACACGGTCACTCTGCAGTTGCCTTCGGCGACGGCGACGCCCGGTTTCTCGCTTCTCGACGAACGCTTCGTTGCCCGCAACTACTCGAGGCTGGAGGAGACCCGGCGCGGCAACCGAGAAGTTCAATGGGCGATTCGTCGCGCCACGGGCGTGCAGGCCCTCTACTACCGAGCTACCGTGGTTCGCAGCACCGGGGCACCCACATTTGCACAGAAAGCCAAGGTGGGAGAGCCGCCTGTGCTGGAAGAACCGTACGCAAGTGCAGCGCAGGTGCTGTTGGAAGAGGTGCGTTCTGGCTCGGCGGATATCGGCACTTTCGCCCGCGAACTGGTGCGGCAATTCAATGCCAAGCCTGTCGGAGAAGAAGTAGCTCTGCTGCAAGAGACCTTGCCAACCGCGGAGGACCGGGCGCAGTTCATCGCTGCTTTGCTGGCCACTCGCAATATTCCAGCTCACGTGGTGCATGGTTTTGAACTAGGCGAGACTCAGGGCCAAGCCGAGTTGCTGCCGTGGTTGCAGGTGCACAACGGTACCGAGTGGCTAACGATTGATCTGCGTACGGCGGCCGAGGGCTGGCCTGAAAATCTGTTCTTGTGGACCGCCAGCCGTTCGCCCTCAATTGTCGTTGACGAAACTCCACGGGCGACCGTCACCTTTTCCGTCAGTCGGAATCTGGCCGATGCCATGGCCATCGCGGAACGCCGACTGGAAGTCCAGGACGCCAACCTGGTGCGCTATTCGTTGCTCAGTCTGCCGCTGCAAAGCCAGCAGGTCTACCGGGTGCTACTGATGGTGCCAATCGGCGCTTTCATGATGCTGTTGCTGCGCAATCTGGTTGGCGTCAAGACGTACGGAACCTTCATGCCAGTGCTGGTGGCGTTGGCGTTTCGGGACACCGGCGTGGTCGCCGGCATCGCCCTGTTCGCTCTGGTTGTCGGGGCGGGCTTGCTGGTTCGCTTTTATCTCGAGCGGTTGCGCCTGCTGCTGGTGCCGCGATTGGCCGCGGTGCTGACCATCGTGGTGCTGCTGATGGCGCTGGTATCGGTATTGTCCAATCAGCTCAATATTGAAGTTGGGCTATCGGTAGCGCTGTTTCCCATGGTCATCATGGCGATGACCATCGAGCGCATGTCGATTGCTTGGGAAGAACGCGGTGCCGGCCACGCCATCAAAGAAGGCGTCGGTACGTTGCTGGTGGCAGCGCTTGCCAGTGTGGTGATGAGTTGGGATCGGCTGGAACACATCGTGTTTGTATTCCCCGAGGTGTTGCTCATCCTGCTGGCGCTCATTTTGTTGCTGGGTCGATATTCGGGTTATCGCTTGACCGAGTTGTTCCGCTTTCGAGCGTTGGCTCGCGAGGCGGCTGCGGGCAGCAGCCTACCGGTGCCGATCGTGGCCGACGGCGCTTCCGCAGCCGCAACGACCCCGGCAGCGAGCGACGATGGGCAAACAAGCCGCCCGGTGGATCGCTGATTCGCATGCTCAATCCTTTCACCATTGCCCGCAATTTGCGCAAGATCGGCCTGATCGGAATAGGTCAGCGAAACGCTGACTACGTGCTTGTGCACAACCAGCGCAAGTTCTATCCGCGGGTCGACGACAAGTGGATCACCAAGCAATTGGCGATCAAGGCGGGCTTACCCGTGCCTGAGCTGTATGCCTTGGTGCGCGAGGAGCATGAAATCGCCGAGCTGCACGCCAAGCTGGCTCCCTACGAGCAGTTTGTAGTCAAGCCTGCGCACGGCTCGGGCGGCGACGGCATCCTGGTGATCTCGGGCCGCCGCGGTGACAGGTACCGTCGTTCCAATGGCCATTTGATGGGGCGCGGCGAATTCGAGCACCACCTTTCCAACGCACTCTCGGGACTGTTTTCTCTGGGCGGCCACCCCGATCACTTGTTGGTCGAATACTGCGTCCAGTTCGACCCGGTATTTGATCAAGTCAGCTACAAAGGTGTGCCGGACGTACGCATCATCGTGTTCCTCGGCTATCCGGTGATGGCCATGGTGCGACTGCCAACACGCATGTCAGACGGCAAGGCAAACCTGCATCAAGGCGCGATTGGCGTCGGCATCGACATCCCAACCGGTCTCACTCGCCGCGGCGTCTGGGGCAATGAGATCGTTCACGAGCATCCCGATACCGAACGCAGCATTGTCGGCTTGGAGATTCCCAAGTGGGCTGATCTGCTGGACATGGCTTCCCGCTGCTATGAGCTTTCTGAGCTCGGTTATGTAGGCGTTGATTTTGTCCTCGACCACATCAAGGGGCCGATGATTCTGGAGCTTAATGCAAGACCCGGCTTGGCAATCCAGATCGCCAATGGAAACGGTCTGGAGCATCGTTTACGCAAAGTCGAACAACTGAAAAAGTCCGGCAGCTTGTCCAAAGACCCCGCCGAACGGGTGGCGTACGCCCGCACCGAGTTTCCAACGCTGTAATCCGACCGCCGACACGTGCACTGCCGACCTGACGGCGAGACCAACTTGGAAACGCTGCGCTGCCTGACGGATGCACTGCAATCGACTCGGGACAATCAGCGCCCTTGAGTATTCACTCTAAAAAGCCCTAGACTCCCGCCCCCGGCCGGCTTTCCAGCGGACGCAAATCAAATGGCAGCGATCACGCGCCCCGCTGTGCAAGGACATCAGATGACAATTTCAACCCGTTTCCTACAAATGTTGCTCTTGCTCGCAAGCGCCTTGCTGATTGCGCCGAGCATGCTTGAGCCGGCGCAGGCCGCGCGCCGACCGGCAGCAGAAGAGAAGCCTGAGCCGCTGTTTCCGCTTGCCACCCGCGAAGACCGGGCTCCCAAGATCCAAGCGCGTTACAACAAACAAGTTCAAGCGCTCGCCAAGTTCTCCGCTGAGGACAAATTCCAGGAGCTGATCGACGCCTCTGTGGTTCTCGCCACTGACCCCAAAGCCAAACCGAGCGACGTTGCAATTGGCTACCAGAACGCCGCCTACGGTGCCTTGCAACTCGACGACCTTGCGGCTGCTTTGGGGTACCTGGAGAAGGCCATTGCAGCCGATGCGCTGAGTAACGACACCCACTACCAATTGATGCTGCAGGTGGTGCAGATCGAGATGGGCGAAGAGCGCTATACCGAGGCGCTGACGTTGCTGGAACGCTTCCTGAGCGAGACCAAGTCGGTGAAGCCGGAATATCTCGCACTGAAGGGCAACGCGTTGTATCGGTTGGATCGTTTTGCCGAGGCAGCCGATGCATTGAAGCAGGCCGTCGAGACCAGCGACAAACCAGAAGATTCCTGGCAACAGTTATTGATGGCTGCGTACTTCGACCAAGAGAAGCCGGAAGAAGCAGCCCGCGTCGCCGAGTCCCTGTTGGCGCGAAATCCCGACGACAAGCGCGCGGCGATGAATCTCGCTTCCATCTACGCCCAAGGCGAACAGTTCGACAAAGCCAGCGCCACCCTGGAAGCATTGCGTGCGAAGGGCCAGTTCTCCGAAGAGCGTGACTATCGTCAGCTCTACAGCATGTATCTCAACATGGACGGCAAGGAAGCCGAGGCCATCGGTGTGATCAACGAGGGCCTGACCAAGGGCCTGTTGAAGGAGTCCGCTGAGGTCTACACCGCGCTGGCCCAAGCCTACTATTTCACCGACAAGTTCGATGAAGCGATTGTGGCTTATCAGAAAGCCGCGCCGCTGGCGAGCGATGGCGAAGCGGGGCTCAATCTCGCGCGCGTGCTTTCCAATGAAGAACGGTTTGCTGAGTCCAAGGCCGCTGCACAAGCCGCACTGGCCAAGGGTCTGAAGAAACCAGGCGAAGCCTGGCTCACCATCGCGCGCTCGGAACTTGGGTTGAATAACAAGGCGGCCGCCAGCGCTGCGTACAAAGAAGCGGCGAAATTTCCCGAAACAAAAAAGCAAGCAGATGAAGGCTTGCTTCAAAGCAGCAGATGACAGATTTTTTGTTTGCTCGGGCGTGTGCAGCTCGGGTTGCTTGAGTTAAGCTAGACCTCCTGTTTTATACGTTGATACGCCTGCCGTCATGGCAAGCGTGCTATCCCGACCTCGCCTTAATTAATACTGCTGGTGCGCATGACGGAATCGACCAACAATCGCTACGACACGCCAGACAAGTTCCACTGGGGACGGGTCACGGGCTTGGCGTTTGCGTTCGCCCTGCATGTTGCCGGGTTCATGGTGCTGATGGCGCCCGTCGGGGCTCCGTCCACTGGCGAAGAAGAAGCGGAGATCGTCGAGGTCACCTTCATCGAGCCGCCGCC
>Ga0163148_10004277_pt1 | contig 15030 bp, 19 predicted proteins | sample OliLakLV19MP7P2_FD_148606 | JGI IMG/M metagenome (GOLD analysis project Ga0163148, IMG submission 148606) | Freshwater microbial mat bacterial communities from Lake Vanda, McMurdo Dry Valleys, Antarctica- Oligotrophic Lake LV.19.MP7.P2 | ecosystem: Environmental > Aquatic > Freshwater > Lake >...
CCTCACCCCCAACCTCAGAAGACGCCTCACCCCCAACCTCAGAAGACGCCTCACCCCCAACCTCAGAAGACGCCTCACCCCCAACCCCTCTCCCAGACGCAGGAGAGGGGAGCGAGGACGGGATACTGATGAGCGACGGGCGTCCGCCGATCCCGCCGCCGGGTAGCAAGCGGGTGGTTACGGGCGCGGTCGTCGGTATGGACGCCAGCCGGACGCCGATTGAGGAGGTGACGTTTGCTGAGGCGCTGGCAAGCGGGTGGTACAGCGCGGCGGAAATGTCTGAGATTGGCAACCGTGAGATACGGGTGGCGGGGCAAAATCTGTGGTGGCAGCTACAAAAAAATCGCGCCGGGCGGGAATGGACAGGACTTGTGATGCGCTTGCCGGACGCCGTGCCAGCGGGGTAAAGACGCCTCACCGAGCGGGGGGTAGTGAAATTAGCCTCACCCCCGACCCCTCTCCCAAAAGCAGGAGAGGGGAGACAAGCAAGAATCGTAAGGGAAAGCAGGGAAGGGGATCGAGATGGGCGAACAAACGATTTATCAGCAGCAGGTATTGGCGGAAATTGTCACCGCTGTAGGGATGGGCCCTGATGTGACGCTGGATCAGATCGAACAGCGTCTTGGCACGTTGTATGTGCAGCACAAACACGCGAATGACGCTGCGGCGATGCTATTGATCAATGAAGCGTGGGCGAAAATCCAGAGCATGGCGCAGACGACAGGGAAGGCGATTGATATTGCGGCGGCGGCACGGGAAATGCTGACACAGACTGTGGGTCAACGGGACGCGGTGATTGCGGAACATCAGACGTTGAAAAAGGCGATCCAGGATGCGGATGTTGAGCATCCCGACTTGAGCGACTTGGTGGAAGCCGTGCAGGAAATGATCGAAGATGACCTGATGGCGAGTGGGGTGTATATGTCGCCGAACCCCGGCGAGGACATTGTGAACAACGCCATGATCGCTGTGTCGGTGACTCAGGCAGAAATATTTCACGATGCTTTGACGGGGCAGCGGCTCTATGACCTTGATGACGAAACCGCTGAGATGCTACGCAGGGAGTTGAAGGATTTCATCACCCTGTTTGTCTGGAAGGTCTACTGTGCGGAACTCGAACGCGATAAGCAACTCGTCACCGATCATGACTGGAGCGACGAATCATGACGACCACAGGTGTGCTACGGACGATTGATGACGTGGTGAACGACGTGTATGGGCGGCTGGCGGGGATACAGAATGTCCTTTATCACAAGTCTGCCAGTCAAGAGGAACTGCATCGGGTATGGGCGGACGTGCAGTTGATGGCGGCTGCGCTCAAGGACGGGGATCAACTGCTGGCGCTGTCGATTATGGCGAGCATTGATATGGAATTACAGCGCGACTCGGCGATCAACGCGGTGGCGGCGCAGCGGGCAGGCTGGATCGCGTTCGCTGAGAAGCAGGAGCGGCGGGTATTGGCGGCGAGTCTGTCGATGGATAAGGACGGAATCGACGAGGACGCGATCCGGCGGGCGTTGGATTATTTGGCGGGGGAGATTGGTGGGGATGTGAGCGAGGGCGCTCACATGGACGCAGCGCGGGCGCTGCAACGGCTGGGCGAAGAACTCAATCAGAAGGGGGTGTAAGGGTGAGCATGAAAGTGATCACACTGACGAACGAAAAAGGCGGCGTGGGTAAGACCACGATGGCGCTGCATATCGCGGCGGGGCTGGCGTTGATGAATAAGCGGGTGCTGCTGATTGACAGCGATCCGCAGGGGCATGTGGCGCATCAGTTGAAGATGAAAGATTATGGCGGGCTGTATCGACTCCTGATTCAGGACGAGGAATGGAAAACGGTGCTGCGTGAACCGGAGTTTGCGCGGTGGGGCGGTAAGTTGGCAACGTCGGGGCGGCTGCTGGTGCTGCAAAGCAATATCGAAACGCGGGGAATCCCGCTGATGACAGGGAACACCCGATTGCTGCGGGAGCGGCTCGTAGAACTGGACGGGGTACTCGATTACGTGGTTATCGATACGCCCCCTACCGCGTCGATGTTGCAAGCGATGGTATTCGCCGCGACGGACTATGTATTGTTCCCGACGTTGTGTGAGTCGTTGAGCCTCGATGGGCTGGCGAAAAGCACGTTTCACGTGCAGGAGCAAAATGAAGCACGCCCAGAACACGGGTTGAGCGGCGAGGCGGTGCTGATGGGGGTCATTCCGACAATGGTCAATATGCAGACGGCGGCGCATTGTCACGGGATTGATTTGTTGGAAGAACATTTCACAAAAAAGTATGGCAACAGCAACCTCATCTGGACGCCGTTCGCACAACGGACGATCTGGCGTGAGGCAGGTTTCGCGCAAAAGACGTTATTTGCCTATGAAGCGCATCACGAGGTGACGACAGAAGTCGCCTTGATGGTTGAGAAGGTGGCGTCCCATGCGGCGTAGAAACTTCGAGCAGGACGACCCACTTGAGCAACCGTCACGGAACAATTTACAAGACTTCGATGAGTCGATGTATGGCGCTTTGCCGGGGATACCGGACAGCGGGCGGGTGATTGCCAAGCCGACGGATATTTACTCGATGCGCCCGGATCGGCGGCAGCCGCGACGGTTGCTACCGCAAGCAGTGCGCGGGAGTTGGGACGGTGATCCTGTGGATGTGCCGATTCTGCTGGGGCGCTGGCTCAATCTGGTATCGACGTGGCTGGGGGTCAAAATTCCGATTGAGGACGCAATCGTCGGGGCGTGGGAACCTCAGTTGACTGACGCGCAAAAAGCCGACCCGGTGGTCGCGCAGTTTCTGGAAACGATCAGCCTAGCGGTGACGATCAAACATGATGGTCAACGTGACCCGGTGGAATATGCGGGGGATGTTCTGATCGACGGGGAGCGGCGCTGGTGGGCGTTTCATATGCTGAACCTGTGGGTGGGCAGCGATTACGCCAAAATCCTCGCGGTGGTCAAGCCTAAGCCCGATGTGTGGGCGCAAGCGACGAAGAATGGCGCACGGGTGGGGCTGAATGCGATCAGCATGGCGCGGCAGATTGCACTGCTGATTATGGATATGTATGAGCAGGACGCGGGCGCGGATTTTAATACGTTTGATGCGCTGGTGCTGCCGGGTGAGATTGACCGCCGATTTTATGCACAGGTGCGGGATGGGAATTTGTACCCGATCAAGCGCGGGATGGGCGAACGGGTCAAGAGCGTGATCGGCGTGAAATCTGACAGCGCAGTCCGCAATTACCGTGCGCTGCTGTCAATACCCGACACGCTGTGGCTGAAAGCGGATGAACAGAACTGGACGGAATGGCAAATCCGCGATTATTTGGTCGCCGTGAAAGCTGATAATGCTGATGTGACTTTATTGCATGGCGTTGCGGACGTGACGGTATCGGATGGGGAAATCGCCTCACCCCCGACCCCTCTCCCAGAAGCAGGAGAGGGGAGACAAACGGGCGGGGTGTATGTGAAGCCGCCGCCGATCCTCCCGGCGAAGTATGACGACGAGTTTGAGGACACCGAAGAGGAGATTGAGGAAGCCGATTACCCCGATTACGAGGCGCAAGAGTCACAGGTGGCGATCCTCGCCGGGTGGACGGCAAAGGGTCACAACGCGGGGGCGGTGCTGTCGTTCATGAAGCAACTGGCGAAGGATGATCCTAAACTGCGCCTGAGAATCACCGAATTGATGACCTACAGCCGCGAGAATTTAAGAAAGGATCAGACGGGGACGCGAGAAGGCTGGTGGGAGACGTATCTCGAAAGCACTGGGAGTTGGTTTGGAGAGCTGCTGGAGCGGGAAGTCATCAAAGTGCTTAGGGAGTACTTTGAGCATTTGCGGGAACAAGAGCGGGAAATCCGCGAGAAGAATGAACGGCGACGGTGAGGGTGGGGGGGATCATGGGGGCGAGTGTAAATCCGGCGTGGTGGGAGAATCGTCAACGGTTGATCGCACGGCGGCTTCGAGAGATGAATTACGGGACGTTGCTCACGGAGCGGGACGGGTTGCCCGATGGCATGACGATCAAGCTGGTGGCATCTGCGTATTACGTGTGGATAGATGGTAACGCGATCCACCGTGAACAATTTGTCTACGGGATTGAGAAGGCGGCAAAGAAATTGGCGGCGTGGGTAGAGGAGAACGGGGACAACATGGCTACGGGAATTTCAGACAAGGCGATTGAACTTTTGCGAGAATTGGCGGCGGCGGGCACGGTGGGGATTGCCCGGAAGCGTTTGGGCTATCCGGCGAATTTGGTCACGTCGCTGGAACGGAAGCAACCGCCGATGATCATCAACGCGGGCGGGCTGATTACGCTGACGATTGCGGGGGCTGAGTACCTGCGGGGGCTGCCTGAATTTGACACGCCTGTGCCGGATATGGGTATGGGTGATGCGCCTCAAGTCCAAGAGCCGCCGTTCCCTCGGATAAGCGGGGGAAACATGGCTACGGGAAGTTTAGGCAAGGCGATTGAACTTTTGCGGGAATTGGCGGCTGCTGAGGGGGGGGTGACACGCAGCACCCTGAATTATCCGCGCAGTTTGGTTAAGTGGCTGGAAGATTATGGGCTGCTCGTTGAGGAGGATGGGAAATTGTGCATCACGCCGATCGGGGGGGCGTATTTGCGACGACCTGAATTTGATACGCCGATCAACACGCCTCACCCCCAACCCCTCTCCCAACCGCAGGAGAGGGGAGAAGAGCCGGACGCGCTGGTGCGGGTTGTGATGGCGGACGGATTTGGATTGGGCGATTTTGTGGGTCAACGCTGCGCCGCTGAATTTAACGCGGGCAAGGTGACGTTTTATCTCGATATTAAGGAGGCACTGGCGCGGGTGCTGTATCCGCATTTGAACGCGGTGACGGAATCGCTGGGAATGGCGGGGCTTGAAACTGAACTGATCGCTGAAATGACGATCAGCCTTATTCAGAAGTTTGACGCTGAGAAAGTCAACGAAATCCCGTTTTAGGCTGGCATAAATGACCTTCTATCAACTAAGAGAGGAAATGATCATGGCGAATTACGGATTATTCAGCGGTAAAGAGTTGGTGCGTGTTGGGGATGATGTGGCGGGACTGCTACCCTATGCGGCGGTCACTCGCGGGTGGCGGATTGTGCGGTGGTCTGATGGCGTGGTGATGGCGCAGCTGGCGACAATGGACGAGCGCGTGTTGTATTTGATTACGGCGTATGTGGGGGCGCATCCGAAGGTGTCGTCCGTGGACGTACAAATGGAATTCGGCGGGTCGCTGGGGGGCGCGATCAAGCTGCTGGCGCAATGTGAGATTGCCGGGTTGATCACCTCGGAAATGCAAGTCAAACGGAACAAACACGTCGGGGTACGGGTCTACAGCATCAAGGCGGCGTGAAAGACGGTTGTGGAAAGCGAGGATGGGGTATGGATGGGGTAGAAATACTCGAAATGATGATCAGCGAGGGGCGCGTGATTGAAGACAATCAACGGTATCGCCTGAGTGAAGCAGGGAAAGCGATGTTTTGGGCGGCGTATGCCCAGTTCCGAGAAGTGCGGGAATGCTATCACAAGGCGCTGGCGGAGGGTATGCACAGCGGATTGGCTGAATTGATGGTGGTCGGGGAGTTGTATCGACTGGCTCTCAGCAAAGAGCAGGAATAACGGCTGGACTGACATTGACGCATGGGGGAATCGGGCGGGGAAGCAACCCCGATTCCCCCATTGGTGAGGAATGAAAGGGAAATTATGAGTACAGGGGCGCGGCTGATTAGTCTGCCGGTTAAGATGGATATGCTGCTGATACGTCAGGAGTATCTGACGATCACGAATGGGGATGCGTGCGCGGCGGCGCTGCTCAACTGGTTTGAACGGCTGACGCTGTGGCTGAAAGATACGGGTAAAGCCGGGTGGATACGCATCTATCAGGCGGCGGGAGCGGACATCGAAGGGCGCTGCGAGAAGGGTAAGGCGGAGTGGATACGAATCAGCAACCAGACGGCGCTAGGCGCGGCGCTGCTGGGCGCATTTAAAGGAAGTCAGGTCAAGACGGCGATGAATTTGCTGCGGCGGCTGGGCTTCATCACGGCGGCGGATGGGGGCGTCAATCGGTACGACAAGCGGCTGAAGTATACGTTGGTCGTGGAAGCGGTACAGGATGCGATCAACGCGGCGCTGAATGGCGGCGAAAGTTCGCCCATCGAAACACCGTCGGGGACTGATGGAACGGACACGGGCGACTCATCGAATGGTCAAAATACACCACTCGATAAGTCGCCGGTGACTTATCGAGTGGTGGCGGGCGACCTCTCTCCATTAAAAGATCAGGTATTAGATCAGGAATCATTGAATCAGGTATTAGATCAGGGACCTGAGTCAGCAGCAACAAAACGCGCGGACGAGGACGACATCCATCATCCACCAGCGGCGGGAGAATGGCTGAATGAAGGGCAAGGGCAAGAACCAAACGCCTTCGAAGCAATGAGCCACTCGCTGCGCCGACTAGCCTCACCCCCCCATTCCGCGCCCCCCCCTCTCCAAAACGGCAACGCGGCGATTGCCGCGTTTGAGGCGAACATCGGCAAGGCGGGCGCGGTGGTACAGGATGCGATCAACGCGGCGGTGATCACACACGGCGCGGCTGATGTGATTGAGAAAATCGAGAAGGCGGCGAAGCATAGTGCGCGGGGCTGGGCGTATGTCGAGCGGATGTACAGCGAGAAAACGCCGACGCGGGAATCTAACGACAAGCGGTGGGTTGACGCCGACGCGGGGGACGAGATATTGGAACGGGCGGAGGAAAGACGGGCGGCACGTGAGGCGCTGCCGCCTCATGAGCGGGTGTGGGCAGCTGTGTATGAGCGGTTGGGACTGCAACTGGATAGACACCTGTTTGAAACGTGGGTGAAAGATGTGTCGCTGCTGCGCGTTGAGGGCGGCGTGGAGGGTGGCGTGGAGGGCGGCGTGTATGTGATCGGCGTGGCGAATAAGTATGCCGTGCAGATACTAGGCGAGCGGCTGAAACGGCAGCTTGTGCGGACGCTGCAGGAATTTGCGGGTGTCGGCGCGGACATGCGGGTTGAACTGGTGGAAGTGGGGGAAACGACGTGAGCGACGGCGTAAGAATCAAGGCGAGTGATGCGCGGGGACGTGCGGACACGATCAAGCAGGCGCTTGAAGATTTGTGTGACCGGATTGTGATCGCCGGGTCGATGCGACGGGGTAAGGAGGATGTTGGGGATGTGGAGATCGTCGCGCTGCCCCATCGTGCGCCAGAACTGCTGGCGCGGTTGGATGCGCTGGTGGCGGCGGGCGTGATCACGAAAGCGCGATATGGCGCTGGGGCGACGCGGTGGGGGGTGAAGTATCGCGGGCTGATGTTCGAGGGGCTGCGGATTGAGGTGTTTCTCGCTGATCAACACAACGAGGGGTACATCCTGTGGCTACGGACGGGCCCGGGGGACGCCAATCAGTATGTGATGCAGGAATGCATCCGCCAATCCGCGCCGTACCGGGCGGAGGGGGGCTATTGGCGCGTCAAGGGGGACGGTGACAATCCTGAGCCCGAGGCAAAGCGAATCAGCGTGCCGGATGAGAAAGAAATGTTTCGGCTGCTGGGCATGGCATGGGTCGCTCCTGCGGAGAGAACGCTGGCAATGTATCGCCAGATGATGCGAAATGTGAGCTGGGCGCAGCAGGTGACGTTTGTGCCGGATGAACCGCTGGTGTCGGTTCAATCCACGATGTTTTAGGCGTATAGAAAGCGATTTATCAATGCACACGATGCTATTTGAGAAGCCGATTTCAGACATCGCACGGTTGTTCAGGATCGTATCTATCGTGCAGGAGCGTCAACGCAACATGCCGCCGGATCGGGGCGTGCTGCCTGTCACCGTACAGGCGTTCATCGACGAATACCGGGCAGAACAAACGCTGCGGCGCGATATGAGTCTGCTGTGGCAAGCGGGTTATCTGGAACGGGTGGGCGGCAAGGAAGGCTGCCGACGGGGGTATCGGGTGGGGGAGTGGGCGCAGCCGCAGATCGCCGCGCCGTATCGGGTGAGTGCGTGGACGCCGCTGATGCTGTTGGGCGGGGCGTGATGCGGGCAAGAGAAATGTGACGGGGTGAGAGGGGAATATGATGGCTAAAGGCAAATTTGCACAAGAGACAATCGTATCGCCTGAAAAGACGTTAAATGAAGTTCAGGCGTTGATCAAGCGGTATGGTGCTACAAAATTCGCGTATGGTGAGGATGAGAACCGGGTCGGGGTCACGTTTGAGATGAAGAATCGGCGCGTGCGGTTCGTCATGCCATTGCCCACCAAGGACGCGGGCAAGTTGACCGGAAGCAATCAATTTGGGTACAAAGGTCAATTCAGTCCAGGAAAATATGAACAGGCGATCCGTGCGCGATGGCGGGCGCTGCTGCTGACGATTAAGGCGAAGTTAGAGAGCGTCGAAAGTGGGATTGAGACGTTTGAAGAGGCGTTCATGGGACAGATTGTGCTGCCGAATCAGCAGACAGTGAGCGAATGGCTTAAGCCGCAGCTCAATGCGGCGTATGAGGGCGGGAAAATGCCGCCGATGCTTTTGGGCGGGGAGTGAGCATGTATTTCAAACAGGTACGCGAAATTGTGATGCAGCGGAAAACGTGTACTCAGCGCGTGGTCAAGGATGGCGAAACGGCGCTGGGGCGTGATGGCGTGATCATCGCTGTGTATAGCGAGAACGGGCGAACCAAGTGGATGGTTGGTCGTGAATATAGCGTGGTGTTGAAACGAGGAATGCCTGCGGCGCTCCTCAAAAAGAAGTCACTGATCTTCCCGGCGGACAAGGCACATGCAGAAGTGTATAAGGCGCGGGGGTATGTGACAGTCAAGATTCTTTTGACGCGGATTGAGCGGGTCAATGTGCAAGCGATGGATGAGCGGGTCGCGGTTGCAGAGGGGGTGGAGAACGTCGACGCGTATGTCGAGCTGTGGCGGACAATCAATAAGGGGAGGGGTACACGCTGGGAGGATGATCCTCAAGTGTGGCGGCTGTGGTTTGAGTTTGTCGGTTGAGACAAGACACATTCTACAAACTGAGGAATTAGCCTCAGCGTCGGACGGTGAAAAGACGCCTCACCCCCGACCCCTCTCCGAAAAAGGAGAGGGGAGACAAGCAAGGGCAGCATTTTAGTCGAGCGAGGGATAGCGAAATGGCAATGCGGACGATTGAAAGTATTCAGGTGGATTATGAAGAGACAAGGGGACTGCCGTTTGAGGACGGCGGATCACAGGATGAAGCATTTCGAGACGGATCGCTGCGGGCGCTGAAATATGTGCTGGGGCTGCCAGATGATCAACGGTTGGGAAAGATAGTCGCGGCGGTCAACAAGGCGGGCGAATGGGTTTCGTGGGGGGATGATTACTGCGATGCTGGGCAGTTTGGTTATGAGTTATCGCTGCTGTTTTGCCTGAATCGGATTGTGCGGCGCTACCCGATCAGCGTAGAGGATATTCAGCGCGACCCGGTGGGGTGTGACCACGAGTTTGAATGGCACGGCGAGTCAGATGAGCGCGGCGGATATGTGTACGTGTGCGAGGAGTGCGGTCACAGGGAGAGTTAGCCTCAGCGCCGGACGGTGAAAAGACGCCTCACCCCCGACCCCTCTCCGAAAAAGGAGAGGGGAGACAAGCATAGAAAGAGCGAAAAGACGCGCCCAGAGTGGCGCGTTTTTGATTCCTGCGCGTTAGGCAAGGGGATCGCGGGTAGGGTGAAGGTTGATGCAATAGACATTCGCGTAGTCAGTTGAGCGAATGGCGAAAACGTGGCATGACTAGACATGATTAGCGCGAGAACGGGATATGGCTGCAAAAATGCGGTACAGCAGGGCAATGATCAAAAAGGCGATTTTGGGCGACCCTGACGTAACAATTAAAGGGAAAGATGGCAAACTGCACCCGCAGTTGTCAAGTCGTGGGGTGAAGTCGACCATTTACGGGCGATTGGGCTGTACACGCCAAACACTCGATAATTATTTGGCACGCTACCCCGATTTGGCGGCGTTGATTGAGGTGGAGGGGGAGAGCATTATTGATCTGGCGGAGAGCCAACTGCTGGTCGCAATGGCGCAGGGCGATATGAGAGCAATTCTTTTCGTGCTGGAAACGAAAGGTAAAAGGCGAGGCTGGTCTAAGCGGACGGAGATCACCGGGGCGGACGGTGTGCCGCTGGGGTTGCCGGACGATGTGATTGCGATTATGCGGGGGATGGGTGTCGAACCGACTGAGGCGGTCAATCAATTTGTGGAGATGATCCGTCGGCAGGCGGAGGTCTCCAATGGACAGGCATAGCCGGATTACCGCGCTGCAACTGGCGACGCGGTGTGAGTTTCCGTATGTAATCCATGAGGCGGGGCGGGATCGGATCGTGATCAGTGCAAAACTTAGCACGCTGTCGGGGCGCGTGTATATCACATTTGAGGACGGGGAAGAAATCGACGTGCCGCAGATGTGCCAGTTAGCGGTGTAGGGCGGGAAAGACGCCTCACCCCCGTCGGACGGGCGGGAAAGACGCCTCACCCCCTCGCCGGGTGAAAAGACGCCTCACCCCCGACAGGTGGGAAAGACGCCTCACCCCCGACCCCTCTCCCAAGAGCAGGAGAGGGGAGGCAAGCAAAGAAGGGTTGGGAAAGAAATAGAGGTCGTGGGATGGGAATACGGGATCGGGTGATTGAAGTGCGCAAGATGCGGCTGGGGGATTGTGTGCCGCATGAGGGGAATTGGCGAAAACATCCTGACGCGCAAAAGAAGGGGTACAAGGCGAGTGCGGAGAAGGTTGGCTTTACCGGGACGCTGCTGGCGCGGCTGCTGCCCGACGGACGAATCAAGCTGATTGATGGGCATATGCGGCAAGGTGTGCATCCGGACTTGGTGGCGCACGTGGCGATAACCGATTTGACGGAAGCTGAGGCGAACGCGATTTTAGCGACGTATGACCCGCTGGCGGGGATGGCTGACACAGACGGCGAACAACTTGAGGCGCTGCTGCGCGAGGTCAATGCGACGTTTGGCGATTTGGAAGGGCTGCTGGCTGAGGTGGCAGAGCAGTATGAGGTTTCTTTGACGGATGATGAGCCAGCGAGTGACCCGGGCGCACAACTTGACCGGGCTGAGGAACTGCGCGAACAGTGGGGCGTCGAGCGGGGTCAACTGTGGGTGATCGCCAGTGTGACGGGCAAGGGCGAACATCGGCTGCTGTGTGGGGATAGCACGAACGTTGAGGAGGTGGCGCGGGTGATGGGGGAGGCGAAAGCACAGGTTGTTTTTACCAGCCCGCCGTATGCTATGCAGCGCAAAGACCAGTACGGCGGTATTCCCGCCGATGCCTATGTCGATTGGTGGTCTCATATTCAATCGAATGTGCGTGCCGTGTTGAGCAAAGACGGGACGTTTTTTATCAACATCAAACCGCATGTTGATGATAGCGGCGAGCGTTCGCTGTATGTCTTCGATTTGGTTCTCGCTATGCGACGGCGGTGGGAATGGGCATTCATAGACGAGTTTTGCTGGCTTGGCAGAGGTATGCCGGGAAAATATTCTTACAGATTCAAGAATGCCTTTGAGCCGATTTACCAATTTGCTATTCATCACAAGGGATTTAAGTTTCGTCCCGATGCAGTGACTGTGCATTCCGATGCGGTCGTCAAAGCACGAGGTAAAGGCGCGGGGAATCCGAATTGGACGGACTTGCAGGGGAATTCCGATGCCGTATGGTTTAGAGACCGTTATACGCAAGGCGATGCTTACCCGTCGAATGTGCTGAAAGCATGGAGTAATCAAGAAAGTTTAGGACATCCTGCCGCATTTGCGGTTCAGCTGGTCGATTTTTTCGTAAACGCCTATAGCGATTTTGATGATATTTTCTACGAACCGTTCGGTGGCAGCGGGACGACGATGGTCGCCTGTGAGCAGTTGGGGCGGCAATGCCGCATGATCGAACTTGAGCCGAAATACTGTGCGGTTATCCTGCAACGGATGGCGGATATGGGCTTAAAGCCTGAGTTGGCATAAGGGATATTCTATGAGCCGCGCAGAGGCGACAGGCAAACAGAAAGCGGCGGAGATCGCGGTGGCGTGGTATCAGCTATTGGCGAAACGAGCGCTGCCCCCGACTTATGCGAAGCAACGCGAGTTTGTGCTGACTGAGGCACACCACGCGGCGTTTGTAGCAGGGATCGGGTCGGGCAAGTCATGGGGGGGGGCGCTGCGGGCGTGGCAAGCGGCGCACGGGTGGATTGGGAACAGGCGAATTCCGACGCCGAATTTGGGCATGTTCACCGCGCCGACTGAGGACATGATCCGGAAGGCGAGTCTGAGATCGTTTCTGGAAATTGCAGAGGCGATGGGCGAACCGATCACGAATCACAACAAAAACGAGAAGTTGATCAAGCTGAAAAATGGCAGCGAAATTTATTATGCGTCTACGCAGTTTCCGGAGCGGCTGCGGGGTCCGTCGATTAGCTGGTGGTGGGGGGATGAGGCGGCGTTGTATCCGGCTGAGGTGCGAAAGATTATGGTCGGGCGCTTGCGCCAACACGGGGTGTTAGGTTGGGATTGGATTACGACGACTCCTCGCGGGCGGAATTGGGTGTATCAGACGTTCGTCACGGAACATTTGAACGATGAAGATTACTTTATTATCAAAGCGTCGAGCCGTGAAAATACATTTATGAATCCGGCGATTGTCGAGGCGTGGCAACATGAGTATTCCGGAGACTTCGCCGCGCAGGAATTAGACGCGGAATTTGTTGCGTTTGAGGGATTGATCTACAGCGAGTTTGACCGGGTGAAACATATCCGCGTGAATATGCCGACGTATGGGCGGGCGGTGGCGGGGGTGGATTGGGGCTTTGCTAACCCCGGCGTGATCTTGGTGTCCGGGGTGGATGGGGATGGGCGGATGGGGGTGATCCGCGAGATGTATGCGCGGCAAATGCGAATTGAGGAATGGGTGAGCGCGGCGGCTCAACTGCGGGGGCTGTACCGGATTGAGCGATTTTATTGTGACCCGTCGTCACCGGATAATATCAAGGCGATGGTGGCGGCGGGGCTGCCCGCTGAAGGCGCGGATAACACGGTGCAGACGGGTATCCAGATGGTAAAGAATCGACTGGTGATGCGGGAGGACGGGCAGCCGCGATTGACGATCACGCATGACGCGATCAACTTGATAGACGAATTTGAAAGTTACCAATGGGCGAAGAATAGGCACGGCGTGCGCGATGAACCGCTCAAAACAAAGGATCATGCAATGGACGCGCTGCGCTATGCCGTGATGGGCGTTGACCAGCCGAAAACGAGACGAATTGAAGCGACGACTCAGCGATGGGCGTAAAGGGGAGAGACAATGCTTAGTGCAATCAAGGAAAAATTAACGACGGCGGGGATTGCGCTGTCGGCGACGTGGGAAACGGACGTACAGACGTGGGGTGAGACGGTGGCGCTGTATCGGGATTACAGCGAGGGTAATCACCGGGCGAAACTGACGACGGAAATGCGAAAAATGCTGCGGATCAGTGATGCGAAAACCGATCAATTTGCGATCAACTATTGCGATCTGGTGATTGCAAAAATGGGAGATCGGTTGACGGTCAGCAGTATTGACGGGGATAACGAGGCGGGGTCGGCGTGGGCGGGGGATATGTTGGAGTACAACCGATTTGACGCGCTCCAGATGGATGTGCATGACGCGGCGATCCGTGACGGGGTGTCGTATGTGATGGTGGCGTATGACAATGCTGCCCAGAAGCCGATGCTGGCGCATGAACTGGCGTGGGATGGAAGCTGGGGAATGGTCACGGTGTATGACCGGATGGGAAAGAAGATCGTCGCCGCGATCAAGATTTGGTATGAGACGGACACGGCGCGGCGCGTGAATATTTATTACGCGGATCGGGTGGAACGCTTCCGAGAAGGCGGGCTGGGCGGCGGACTGCTGGCGATTGACGAGCAAGCGATTGAGTGGATGGACGTGAGCAACGGCGGCGTCGGGGTGCCGGTGGTGGCATTCATCAACCGCGCCAAATCACGGATGACGACGGGAATCAGCGAGATTGCCAGCGTGATCCCGATGCAAGACGCGCTCAACCGCACGCTGGTGAGCATGGTCATGACGGCTGAATTGTCCGCGTTTCAGATTAAGGTGGCGTTGGGATTTCCGCCACCCGCAGAGGTGACGCCGGGGATGTGGGTAATAATTGGCGAAAACGGAATCCCCGACGGGCAGAAGGTCGATGCGTTTGTGCTGGAACAGGCGCAGCTTGTGCCGTTCATTTCACAAGCGACGTTTTTGATTGACCAGATCGGCACGGTGAGCCAAACGCCGCTGCCGAATCAGATGGGCGGGGACTCGTCGAGCGGCGAGGCGCTCAAGCAACGTGAGACGGGGCTGTTGGGTAAGCTGAAACGGTTTCAGGTGAAGGGCGGGAATAGCTGGGAAGATGTGATGGCTCTCGCTGCCCGCGTGCAGAAGGCGTTCGGGACGGGCGTCAGTATGCCGAAGGTCACACGGTGGTCGTGTCACTGGCAGGACGCGGAGATCAGGAACGACAGCGAGACGATCAAGAATGTGAAGGAAGTGGCGGACTTGATCGGGGATGAACAGGCGCTGCGCGAGATCGCGCCCGTGTTTGGGTGGGACGAGGACAAGATCAATCAAATTATGGCGGCGAAACGGTCACAACAGGCGGATGCATTCGCGGCGCTGGGGTCGAGTTTGCCGAATTTTGATGCGGTCAATGTGGATGTGCCGACGGGCGCGGGCGATCTGGTCGCGGCGTAGGGGGGAAAGACGCCTCACCGACGACGAGCAAAGACGCCTCACCCCCCGACCCCTCTCCCAAGGGAGAGGGGAGATAAGCCTCACCCCCGACGGGCGGGAAAGACGCCTCACCCCCGACCCCTCTCCCAAAAGCAGGAGAGGGGAGTAGAGAAGCCTCACCGACGACGAGCAAAGACGCCTCACCCCCGACCCCTCTCCCAAAAGCAGGAGAGGGGAGTAGAGAAGCCTCACCGAC
>Ga0163148_10004283_pt1 | contig 15015 bp, 8 predicted proteins | sample OliLakLV19MP7P2_FD_148606 | JGI IMG/M metagenome (GOLD analysis project Ga0163148, IMG submission 148606) | Freshwater microbial mat bacterial communities from Lake Vanda, McMurdo Dry Valleys, Antarctica- Oligotrophic Lake LV.19.MP7.P2 | ecosystem: Environmental > Aquatic > Freshwater > Lake >...
CCAAAAAGGACTGAAAGAAATTGAATGTAAAGGACATGAATTTAATACGGACATGATGGAGGCTATCACAGAAATTTCAGCACCTTCAGATGATTTAAAGGGTAAAGTGGTGGAAGTTTTAGAAAAAGGATATACTTTAAATGATAAAATAATCAGATATGCTAAGGTTGTTATTGGGAAATAATTTAACCTTCAGCAAAAACACAAAGCAACATTAATAAAGTAATCACACGCGGTAGTTTATTATGGCAAAAAAAGATTTTTATGAAATATTAGGTGTCACGAAATCATCGTCGCCGGAAGAAATTAAAAAAGCTTACCGGAAGATGGCATTGCAATATCATCCGGACAAGAATCCCGGGAATAAAGAATCGGAGGAAATGTTTAAGGAAGCTGCTGAAGCTTATGAGGTATTGAGTGACCCTCAGAAAAAAGCGCGTTACGATCAATACGGTCATCAAGGTGTTAGCGGTGCAAGTGGCGGCGCAGGTCATATGAATATGGATGATATTTTCAGCCAATTTGGTGATGTTTTTGGGGAATCTGTTTTTGGAGATTTTTTTGGCGGTGGCGGAAGAAGACAACAACAACAAAGACAACGAGGAGTTCGAGGTTCTAATATTCGTATTAAAGTAAAACTCACCTTAAAAGAAATTGCAGAAGGAACTCGCAAAACAATTAAAGTAAAAAAATATGTTGTTTGTGATACTTGTCATGGCAATGGAGCGAAAGATGCGTCGAGTGTAAGCACCTGCAAAACTTGTCAGGGTTCAGGCTATGTGCGCAAAGTGCAAAATACTATTCTGGGACAAATGGCAACAACTCAAACCTGTCACACTTGTCATGGCTCAGGACAGCAAGTGACTGCAAATTGTACTAAATGCCATGGTGCAGGAAGAATCTACGCGGAAGACACAATAAATATTGATATACCTGCAGGTGTGCACGATGGAATTGAATTGTCGATGAACGGAAAAGGAAATGCCGGAGAAAAAGGCGGACCGAACGGAGATCTTTTAATCAGTATCGAAGAGATTAAAGACACTGAATTAAAACGGGAAGGAAATCACGTTTTATATAATTTATATATCAGTTTTGCAGATGCAGCCTTAGGAACAAAAGTTGAAATACCTACCATTGATGGAAAGGTTCGAATAAATATTCCGGAAGGAACTCAAGGCGGGCATATCATGCGATTAAAAGGAAAAGGATTACCGGCACTTAATAGTTACGGCAAAGGTGATCAGATAATTGAAGTACATGTTTGGGTACCAAAACATTTATCCTCCGAAGAAAAGAAAATGCTCGAAAAATTAAAATCCTCCAAAAATTTCCATCCCGATGTTAATCAAAAAGAGAAAGGATTTTTTGAGAAAATGAAGGGGATGTTTGATTGAACGGGTTTCGGGTAGCGTAACGCGGGTATTGGGATATCAGTTACTTTTAAATGGAGATATTATTTTTTGATTGGAACAATAACAAAAAAGGAAATTAAAAGTGGTTTCAATTTCCTTTTTTCGTTGTATGAAATGTATTAATAAAAAACAACCGTTGGAGTTGCGCAATGATTACATAAAACTATAAACAACCAATACACCTCAAAAGCAATCCCGATATCCGATACCTCACCCCTCACTCACTAAGATCCATAAACCCTCCACTGTTATTAATAAATGCATTTTCATTCATAAACTGAATTAATTCCTCTATGGAAATGCTTTGTTGATCGCCGGTGGACATATTTTTCAGCGTGATTTTATTTTCTTTAATTTCATTGGAACCGATCACTGCTGCATAAGGAATTTTTTTATCATCGGCATATTTGAATTTTTTTGGCATTTTCACATTGAGGTCGGGATATATTTCACAACGAATGTTTTCACTGCGTAACTGAGTTGCATAATTCAAACACATTTTTTCTGCAGCCTCCTCAAATGGAATAAATAATACCTGCGTAGTTTTTAAAGCTGATTCTGGAAATAAATTTAATTCGCTGATCACATCATATATTCTGTCGAGCCCAAAGGAAATACCAACGCCACTCATGTTCGGGAGGCCAAAAATTCCGGTAAGATCATCATAACGTCCGCCACCTAATATGCTTCCGATTTTCACGTCGTTGGATATTACTTCATAGATGGTTCCTGTGTAATAACTTAAACCACGTGCCAATTTTAGATCGAAGTCTATTGTAACATTTTTATTTTCAACACCTTTTATTTTTTCAAATAATTCCTGAATTTCTGCAATTCCTTTTTTTCCTTTTTCTCCGGTAAATTTGTTTTCAAGAAAGGTTATTTTTTCTGCCGCAATTCCGTTAAAATCGAGTATTTCCGTTATCTTGTTCACCTGTTCATTTGTGAACGATTGTTCCTTTAATTCTTTTATTACTCCCTCAATTCCAATTTTGTCTAGCTTGTCGATGATATTTACCAGGAGTAGATTTTTTTCTGTTTCTCCGATATATTCATTCAGTCCGTCTAATATTTTTCTGTTATTTAATCGAATGGTAACTTTCAGGTTTAATTTTTCGAAAACTTCTTTAATGATCATTACGAGTTCGGCATCTATCAATAAGCTGTTACTTCCAATAGCATCAGCATCACACTGATAAAATTCTCTGTAGCGGCCTTTTTGCGGGCGATCTGCACGCCAAACGGGTTGTATCTGATATCGTTTAAATGGGAAACTGATCTCATTTTGGTTCATCACTACGTATCGCGCAAAAGGAACAGTAAGATCGTACCGCAAACCTTTTTCGGAAATATCAGCTATTAATTTGTTGCTGTTTTTTTCAGTGAGTGAAACAACATCCGCATCTTTTAAATAATCGCCGCTGTTTAATATTTTAAATAATAATTTATCGCCATCCGCACCATATTTTCCCATTAAAGTAGAAAGATTTTCCATCACGGGAGTTTCCAATGGCTGAAATCCATATAATTCATATACATTTTTAATAGTATCAATTATATAATTTCTTTTGGAAACTTCTTCAGGTCCAAAATCACGTGTTCCTTTTGGTATTGATGGTTTTTCTTTTGCCAAGGTTAACTTTTTTATATTAGGTTACTTTTAAATTGTTGTTAATTGTTCTTTTGTCAACGGATAAATTTACCAATGTGCTTATTTACCAATGTGACTGCACCCAAATCCTGTTGTTCCAATTGCAACCTATCTTTTATTGATAATTACAAATTTACGTTTTATTGTAAATTCAAATGTTAATCCACTCATTTATTTTTTATATAACTTCGTTTAACTCACCACTACTCTCAAATAACATTCGGTAATTCATTGCTACATTAGTGCATTTTCTCGTCTGTTCATTGGTACATTTATTCGGCTGTTCATTGGTACATTGGTACATTTTTTCGGCTGTTCATTGGTACATTTTCTCGGCTGTTCATTGTTATATTGGTACATTTATTCGGCTGTTCATTGGTACATTGGTACATTTATTCGGCTGTTCATTGGTACATTGGTACATTTATTCGGCTGTTCATTGGTACATTTCCCCGGCTGTTCATTGGTACATTTTCTCGCCTTTTCACCGCTCTATTTATTCATCCTCTTATTATTTCCTCACATGCTTTATCCAACATTTCATAAACGGTGGAATATAATTCATCATCGTAATAGGGGTCAGGAACTGCTTTATTTTGTCCCGGTTCCACTAAATTCATGATCAATTCTACTTTTTTTTTATCCTCCTCCTGAATGGCCATATTTATTACATCGCGGTAATTGGAACTATCCATGGTATAAATGCGATCAAAGTCAGAAAAATGTTTTTGTGCGAATTTTTGCGCTTTTTGTTTGCTGATATCAATGCCATTTAATTTGGCAATTTTTTGCGAACGTGGATCTGGTGCTTCGCCAATATGCCAACTTCCGGTTCCTGCGCTTTGCACTTCCCAATTTAAACCGGCAGCAAGTATTTTATGCCTCAGAATCCCTTCCGCAAGAGGACTCCTGCAAATATTTCCCAAACAAACCATAAGTATTTTCATCCTGCAAAATTAATGAAATACCGAACACCTGCCGGCTAACCAGGTCGGACGGGAGTTAAGCGTTAGAAGTGCGTTCCAATTTACAATTTAGTTTTACATGACGAAGGTCGAGGGCGAATGTATTTGTTAATTTATTAATCGGGTAATTTGATAATTAAATGGTGCCCGGCTGTTCATTGGTACATTTACACATTGGTACATTGGTACATTTCATCATTCGGCTGTACTTAATTGTCAATTAATAAAACCCATATTCAAAATAATACTCCACCCTAAACCCATCCTCCACGGTAATCGTATTTTTTGGAAGTCCATTATCTAAATAGTAATATTTTGTGGAAAATGCAGGTATTGCATCCGTTGCGGTATCATAATATACACGCATTTCAATGAGTTGATCTTTATCGTTGTAAGCGTAAAACATTTTATTATAAAATTCTTCATTCATGTTGAATGATTCTTCGGCAAGTCTGTTTTTAGCATCCCAGGTATATGTTGAATAATCTGTTTCCACCATTACCATTTTATCCAAAAAATTGCCTTCTGCATCAACTTCAAACCTCGCCGATTTTCCTATTCGCTTGATGATATTTCCTGATTTATCATATGCATAACTATATTCTCTTGCCTCGGCACTTGCGAAAATGGCTGCATTTAATTTATTTTTTTTATCATATTCAAACCCATAGGTCATCGGATACAGATCATATCCATACATGGTTATAATTCTTATTCTACCATCGGGGAAATAAGTATATTCATCTTTCATCGTATCAATTGTTTCCTCCTCATATCCACGCTCACCATTATCAAAGGTATTTCGAAATAACCATCCGTTTTCGGCAAATTCGGACACAGAAACGCGTGTTGTGATACTATCCTCATCCATCATAAATTGTGTTTGAGTTTTCACTTTGTTTTTTTTAAAGATTTCAAATTCTTTTGACTGAAACCCAATATCTCCAGGCATAAATTGACCAAAAATGGAAACATTAATAAGTATCCCGGTCAATAGAAAAGTGAAACAGCGTTTGTTCATATTGAATTATTTTGATGGTTAAAGTTATAACAAATATTTTTAGCTGTTTCTTCGTTTCCACGTTGAACAGGCACACGCAACACGCTGTTAATTTTTTTAGTCTTAGCGAACGTCTTGGTATAAAAATGAACATTCTTGAAGTTACACATTGTTTTATCTCAAACCTATGTTACAAATTTCAGTAATTGCTATACCTTCGCAAACAATGCAAATTACTGATCACAAAGATACCATTGTTGCCATAAGCACCCCGCCCGGAATTGGTGCTATTGCCGTTATCCGATTGTCGGGCGAGAAGGCCATAAAAATAACCGACGAAATTTTTGTTGGAAAGAAGCTAACCGATGTTCCATCGCATACTTTGCATTTCGGCATAATAGAAAAAAATGGAAACAAGGTTGACGAAGTAGTAGTTGGTATTTTTCGAAATCCAAAGTCGTATACCGGAGAAGATATTATTGAAATTTCCTGTCATGGTTCGCCTTTTATACAACAACAAATTCTGCAACTCCTAATTTCAAAAGGTGCCCGTTTGGCAAAACCGGGGGAGTTTACCATGCGTGCTTTTTTAAATGGGAAAATGGACCTGAGTCAGGCGGAGGCAGTTGCAGATCTTATTAATGCAGAAACACTTGCCGCACACGATATCGCATTAAAACAAATGCGGGGAGGCTACAGCGAGGAATTAAAAAAATTGCGATATGAATTAATTCACTTTGGTTCCATGGTTGAACTGGAGTTAGACTTCAGCGAAGAAGATGTGGAATTTGCCGAACGCCGACACATGCAGTTATTAATTGGGAAAATAAATACCATTTTAAATGGATTGATAAACTCTTTTGAATTAGGCAATGTAATTAAAAATGGAATTAATACCGTAATTGCCGGAAGACCCAATGCAGGAAAATCCACTTTATTAAATGCTTTATTAAATGAAGAAAGAGCCATAGTTAGTGAAATACCAGGAACTACCAGAGATACCATTGAAGAAGAATTAAATATCAACGGAATTGTATTTCGATTAATTGATACTGCCGGAATTCGCGAAGCAAAGGATGAAATAGAAAAAATGGGTGTCGCAAAAACCATGGAAAAAATTAAAACATCCACTTTATTAATGTATGTTTTTGATGTAAATACGATGCGTTTTTCAGATGTTAAAAATGATCTCGATTCTTTAATTTCCTTCGGCGATAAAATGTTACTGGTAGCAAATAAAATTGACACCCCTGATGGCGGAAAATTACGCGCTAATTTTTTCGAGTTAGAACCCGACGCCTATATTTCCTCCCTCGAAAAAACAAATATTGAAGAATTAAAAACTTCCATGTATAAAAAGATCGTCACAGAAGATCTCAACATCGGCAATATAATAGTCACCAACGCCCGCCACCTCGAAGCCCTCCAAAAAACCCGTCATTCGCTGGACGAAGTGCTCAACGCCATCAGCAGCGAATTAAGCGGAGAATTAACAGCGCTTCATATTCGTTACGCACTCAATGCACTGGGCGAAATAACAGGGGAGATAACCAATGATGATTTGTTGGATGATATTTTTAGGAATTTTTGTATCGGAAAGTAACTTCTACAAAGCATTTTGATTGATTGAGCAGTATGCCACCTTTTATAAAATTATTTAAAAGTTCCACTAAATCTGTCATGAATCTGTGAGATGCTTAAAGCTGGTTAATCCCTGTCCAGCCGATCAGACGGGTGTGATTCTGATATTATACCGTTACCTTAAAACCGCGCATTAGGCCGCCGTATTTGGAAAGTTGAGAGAATAATGGTATCATTGTTGAAAATTTTTCTGCTCAACCCTAGAAAAATATTTTTTCATCACTTAACAAAATATTAAAATGCACATTATGAAATCTTTTCTAAGCTTTTTTATTTGTTCATTGTTCATTATAAGGAGTTTCTCTCAAGTTGTTGCTCCTGACGATGCTTCAAATTATTCTGATATTATTACGTTACAAACTGGTGAGGATATTAAATGTTCTGTATTGGAGGTCGGTGTTACGGAAATAAAATATAAAAAAGAAGGCGTTCAACCTATTTATACAATTAGAAAAGAAGATGTATTTTCAATATCCTATCCAAATGGCAGTAAAGATGTGTTCACAAAAATTGTTAATGAAGAAATTATCGAAGAGGATGATTTTACTGAATTAAGAGATTTACACTCAGAAGGTATGGATGATGCAAATTTGTATTATCCACAGAAGCACACAGGATCAGGTGGAACTTTTCTCACAACATTTTTAGTCTCTCCATTGTTTGGTTTGATTCCAGCGATTGTTTGTTCAACGACGGTGCCCTCGGATTTTAATTTAAATATACCTGATCAAGAAATATCTATTGGCGAGAATGAAAGTTATTTAAGAGGGTATAAAGAAGAGGCACTTCGAATAAAGTCGAAAAAAGTTTGGGGTGCCTATGGAGCGGGATGTGGTTTATGGATTATTTTCATCATTACTTATGCAACTGTGATTTCTAATTGATAAGCTCTAAATTCATGATATCGAGTTTTTTCCTGCAGTGCTATTTACTTGAGCTTGATTAATATTAAATATTTAATTATATGGATAAGTGGGACAGACTCTTCTTCAAACGCCAGGGAATAATCATTCATAATTGTAAATGGGATCGGTGCAGATTTCATAGATGGTAGAACTTATCAGAAAAAGGCCAAGCAAAAGTCAATTGCACAAAAAGTCATTTTGTGTCTTATTGATGATGATAAAAGGGGAAAACCAGAAATGGGCGGAAAACTTTTGTATCGGAAAGTAACTACTGCGTATTATCATTAAAAATTATCAAACTATAATCTAGAAATATTTTTCCGAATTGTCTGTATTATTTCGGTGAAATTTGGTTGACCCCGGTAATATAACGCTTTCGTTTAATTAAACCGATTTGTAAACTCCTCTAAAATTTGCGGATCATTTAGTAAGAATGCTTCATTTTCAGACAATGGAATTTTCGCGTCTTTAGGAGGAAACCGTTTGGAAATATGGGATTTATATTCATTTGTTCCTGTGAACCCATCAACAATTTTATTTTCCAAAAGCATTGCTATGTCATATTGACGCATAAAATTATTCCCTGTCTCCCCTGTTTCTTTTTCGCGTCTATACTCTTCCATTTGACTAATTAATTTAGTAATGGCATTAACAATTTCTTGGTTTTTACATTTCCAAATTTTGTTAGGCTTCATTTCATTCTTGATTTATTGATTTGTAAAATTCTAACTTTTACTTTTTCTAAAATATATTTATTGTCTTCACCGAGCGAATCCAAGTTGTTTACAAGTTCAACAAGAAGAAATTCTTCTGAAACTTTTAGTGGAAAAGTGGATCTTTTTTTGAAGTTAAATGTTCTGTTGCCCAAATTCACTACCTCGTGCCGTTTGTGATTATAAACTATTCTCTCATTGTATAATTCAGTTGTTCCGTATGCTTTTACCAAACAGCGAGTTGTAATGCTAAGCGCTGTTTTAATTCACATCTGCAATTCAGGTAAACTTCTTAAGGTCTTGCTTTTTAACAAAATCTTCTTACATTAGCTTATTATTTGGCAACCCTAAAACAGTACTCTTTACCCGAATTCATTCATTTTGTAATTATAAATTCCACTCAATAAACCTTTTTTTATGAAAAAACACATTGTATTTTCCATCCTTGTATTTGGAGTTATCACCCTTCATTCCCAAACCAACACCTTCCCAACCACAGGCAATGTGGGTATCGGAACAATAACACCAACCACCCTTTTTCAGGTAAAAGACGGCATTTCACAATTGGGCAGCGGTATTGACTATGGTCAGTTCAGCAGTATTGGCGACCTTACTTTTTCCGGAGGCGGAGATTATCTTGTTGGCGGAGATAAGTATGCATTTAGGTATTCGGGAAACCAAAACTTTGGGCTATTTTTTAGCGGTACCAATAGCCGTTATGAATTTCGAGATGGCTCTGCACTGCAGGTATTTTGGATTACAGGTGGTGGAAATGGATATATAAAATCCAAATTGGCCATCGGGTCCACAATAACACCAACAGCAACTTTAGAAATAACACCTACCAGTGGTAATGCATTGAAAATAAATCCTTTTGGAACTTTAGCTGGAAATACAGGTGAACTTCGTTTGATGGAGCTGGCGGCCAACGGAACAAATTATGTTGGGTTTAAACCTGCGGATAATATCCCGACGAATAAGATATGGGTATTGCCAACAGCCGATGGCACCGCAAATCAATTATTAAAAACGGATGGAGCCGGCAATTTAAGTTGGGCAACGGATGCAGGAACTTCCTATTTACCCGGAACAGGTATTTCGATTATAGGAACAACTATCAACAATACATTACCCGACCAAACTATAATATTGACTCAGGCAGGTGCAACTACAATTACCGGAACCTATCCGAATTTTACAATTTCATCTACTGATAACAATACTACTTATACTGCCGGCACAGGATTATCTCTTGCAGGAACAACATTTAATAATACAGCACCTGATCAAACTGTCTCATTAACGCAAGGCGGTGCAACAACCATAACCGGAACCTATCCGAATTTTACAATTTCATCTACTGATAACAATACTACTTATACTGCCGGTACAGGATTATCTCTTGCAGGAACAACATTTAATAATACAGCACCTGATCAGACCGTAACACTTACAGGAACCGGGACTGCAACAGTAACAGGTACTTATCCAAATTTTAATATTAATGCAACAGGCGGCACTACTTATACCGGAGGAACAGGAATTAATGTTGCAGGAACAGTAATTAACAATACCGCTCCCGACCAAACGGTAGCTTTAACACAAGGAGGAGCAACAACCATAACCGGAACGTATCCGAATTTCACTATTTCATCTACAGATAATAATACGACTTATACTCCCGGAACAGGGATTGGAATTATTGGAACAACCATCAGTAATACGTCTCCTGACCAAACAGTATCCTTAACGGGTGGTGGAATTACAGGTATTACCGGAACCTATCCAAACTTTACAATATCCTCAACTGAAACCGACCCTCAGGTAAGCAGTTCAGTAACTAACAAGATTCCAAAGTGGAATGGCACTGCCTTAGTTGACGGAATTATTACCGATAACGGAACGAACATAGGTATAGGAACAACAACACCCACAGCCACATTGGAGGTAACAGGTGGCGATGCGGTTATTAACAGTTTAACTGTCGGAAAAGGAACAGGATTAGTTACTGATAATACGGCAATTGGAAAAAGTGCTTTATTTTCCAATACTACCGGATTTTCTAATACAGCGATTGGATATCAAACACTTTATTCCACTGCCATTGGAACCAATAACTCTGCTATTGGATCTAATGCACTTTATTCTAATACAAGTGGAGCCTATAATACAGCAACCGGAAGTTATACACTTTATGCCAATACCACCGGATTAGAGAATACTGCCACCGGCGGTTTTTCCCTTAGAAAAAACACCACCGGTTCTTATAATACTGCAAATGGAACCAATGCCCTTTTTTCAAACACCACTGGCTCTGACAATACCGCAAATGGTAGCTCTGCCCTTTATTCAAACACCACTGGCACTGGAAATACCGCTAATGGTCGCTCTTCCCTTTATTCAAACACCACTGGCATTAACAATACCGCAAATGGTCGCTCTGCCCTTTATTCAAACACCACTGGCTTTGAAAATACCGCAAGTGGTCGCACTGCCCTTTATTCAAACACCATTGGCTATAACAATACCGCAAATGGTAGCTATGCCCTTTTTTCAAACACCACTGGAACTGGAAATACCGCTAACGGTCGCTCTGCCCTTTATTCAAACACCACTGGCATTGATAATACCGCAAATGGTAGCTACGCCCTTAATTCAAACACCACCGGCACTGAAAATACCGCAAATGGTAGCTATGTCCTTTATTTTAACACAACTGGCTTTTACAATACCGCAAATGGTCGCAATGCCCTTTATTCAAACACCACCGGCTCTGCAAATACCGCTAATGGTCGCGCTGCCCTTTATTCAAACACCACTGGCTTATCCAATACCGCAAATGGTAGCTCTGCCCTTTATTCAAACACCACTGGCTTTTACAATACCGCAAATGGTAGCTCTGCCCTTTATTCAAACACCACTGGTATTAACAATACCGCAAATGGGTACAGTTCCGGTTCTTTCAATGACGATAACAATGATTGCACATTTCTTGGTTATGATGCAGATCAAATAAGCGGCACATCTTACACTAACTCCACTGCAATAGGCTCAACCAGCCGCATTACCGCAAGCAATCAGATCCGTATCGGCAACTCAACCATTACCTCAATTGGCGGTTATCAGAACTGGACCAACATAAGTGATGGCAGATATAAAAAGGAAATTAAAGAAAATGTGCCCGGATTGGAATTCATCAATAAACTAACACCGGTTACTTATCATTTGGATGTGAGCGGGATTAAAACATTTTTGGGTGAAGAAATAACAGGCGAAGAAAACAAAGAAGGATTTATCGAAAAAACTGCTGAACAAAAAAGTTTGATTGAAACCGCAGTAAGAGAAAAAGAACAAATTATTTACACAGGATTTGTTGCTCAGGATGTTGAAAAAGCAGCTAATGAAATTGGTTACGATTTTTCAGGGGTTGACAAACCGCAAAATGAAAATAGTTTATATGGTTTGCGTTATGCAGAATTTGTGGTGCCTTTGGTTAAAGCAGTGCAGGAATTAGATGAAGGAGCCAGGAACCAGGAACCAAGAATCAAGATGCTTGAAACTGAAAATGAGGAATTGAAATCAAGATTAGAAAAATTGGAAACATTATTAAATGTGAATTCAACATCTGAAACCGAAATTGATAATTTCCAAAAAATAATTCTTACCTCCAATGGCAATGCAGCAATACTCGCACAAAATATTCCCAATCCATTTATGGGAACAGCAATTATTCAATATTTTATTCCTGAAAATGTGTTATCAGCTCAAATAAAAATTACGACACAAAGCGGCGTTGAATTAAAAATATTTGACATAACCACCGGACATGGAAGTGTTGAAATTGATGCATCACAAATAACAAGTGGTAATTATTTATATTCTTTAATTGTTGATGGAAAATTAATTGATACTAAAACGATGGTGTTGATAAAATAAATCAATTATACTCAAAACCATTCTGTTTGTTTATTGCGATGGTGGTGACAAAATAATTCAATGATACATAAAACCATTCTGATATTTTTTGTCGGGATGGTTTTGATCAAATAAATAAACTAAATCTAAAATCATCCCGATATTTTGTCGGGATGATTATTACAAAATAAATCATTAATACTGTTAACCATCACTATTCTCATTTACAACTTCCCCGTTTAACCTCTGGCGATAAAATACCTGATGAAAAGACGGTATGGGCTTTTAGAGAAAACGTAACAAAAACAGGCCTTACAGAAGAATTATTTGCTCAATTTATAATTTATTTAGAAAGCAAGAATTTGATATTTAACCAAGGTCAGTTGGTTGATGCCAGCTTTACTGTAGCACCACGCCAACCTAACACAAAATAAGAAAATAAAAAATGTAAAACAAGGTGAAGCATATACTATTTATATTACATCTATAAATAAAGAACAAGAAGAAAGCCTGCCTGGTAAAACAGTAATTGCATATATAAAATAAGTGCCAGTTCTCAAATTATTTTTATTTCAATTCAATTAATGTAAGAAAGGCTCCTTGATAATAATTTAAAAAATAGGGTATTTTAGTTTTATTTAATTCTTTCACTCTTTAGTCATTGCGAAAGTTTTTCAATTAAAAATAGATATTCAAAAACATGAATCTAGCTCATTCTTCTGACGACAGTCTTTACGAAATTTTTTTACACATAAAAATAAATATAGCAAAAACTTGGAGCAATTTCATTTTTCTGGATTTATATTTTTCTATACTAAAGTTTGATACTTCTTCTCCCCCGATTGTGGTATTTTCTCTTTCCTTGTTTTAATTGAATTTTGCCTTAAATAAAAAACAAATCATGATGAAATTTACATTTACTCTTATTAGTGCATTATTAATTACAAATTATATGCATGCACAAACCAACTTATTTCCTACAACAGGAAGTGCGGGCATTGGAACTATCACCCCAAGCGCCTCATCATTACTTGACATGTCATCCACTACACAGGGATTGCTTGCACCTAGAATGACAAAAACACAAAGAGATGCTATCTTATCTCCTGCTGTAGGTTTATTAATTTATCAAACTAATTCAACAGCGGGGTTTTATTATTACGATGGAGCTGGATGGAAAGCTGTTACATCAAAAGGCGCTTCCACAGGTCTAAATAATTTAACTACTACGTCCATAAACGCAGCTCTACTTCCAAATGCAAATAACACTTTAGATCTTGGTTCTTCCATTTTAAATTGGAATGAAATCTATGTAAACTCAATTAAGTTTATGGATGGAACTACTCAATCTACCGCATCAGCAGGAGGGGGAACAACCTATACTGCAGGAACAGGAATTAATGTAACAGGCACTACCATAACAAATACTTCCCCTGATCAAACTGTAGTTCTTACTTCCGGCACAGGAATTTCTGCGACTGGTTCTTATCCTAACTTTAATATCGCCAATACCGCTCCCGACCAAACGGTAGCTTTAACACAGGGAGGAGCAACAACCATAACCGGAACGTATCCGAATTTCACTATTTCATCTACAGATAATAACACTACTTATACCGGCGGAACAGGAATTAATGTTGCAGGAACAGTAATTAACAATACCTCTCCCGACCAAACGGTAGCATTAACACAGGGAGGAGCAACAACCATAACAGGAACGTATCCGAATTTTACAATTTCATCTACTGATAATAATACAACCTATATACCCGGAACAGGGATTGGAATTATTGGAACAACCATCAGTAATACGTCTCCTGACCAAACAGTATCCTTAACGGGTGGTGGAATTACAGGTATTACCGGAACCTATCCAAACTTTACAATATCCTCAACTGAAACCGACCCTCAGGTAAGCAGTTCAGTAACTAACAAGATTCCAAAGTGGAATGGCAGCGCACTTACAGATGGGATTATTTTTGACGATGGAACCAATGTTGGAATAGGTAACACCGCGCCTACTGCTAAGCTTGATGTTACAGGGGATGCAAAAATAAATGGAATAACCGTTGGTCGTGGAGGCGGTGGTGTGAGCACAAATACCGCAAATGGTAGCTCTGCCCTTTCTTCAAACACCACTGGCTTTGAAAATACCGCAAATGGTAGCAATGCCCTTTTTTCAAACACCATTGGCTTTTACAATACCGCAAATGGTCGCTCTGCCCTTTATTCAAACACCACTGGCAATTCCAATACCGCAAATGGTATCACTGCCCTTTATTCAAACACCACTGGCTATTACAATACCGCTAATGGTTACCAAGCCCTTTTTTCAAACACCACTGGCTTTAGCAATACCGCAAATGGTCGCTCTGCCCTTTATTCAAACACCACTGGCTTTAGCAATACCGCAAATGGTAGCAATGCCCTTTATTCAAACACCACTGGCACTGAAAATACTGCAAATGGTATCTCTGCCCTTTATTCAAACACCACTGGCACTTACAATACCGCAAATGGTATCTCTGCCCTTTATGCAAACACCACTGGCACTTACAATATCGCAAATGGGTACAGTTCCGGTTCTTTCAATGATGATAACAATAATTGCACATTTCTTGGTTATGATGCAGATCAAATAAGCGGCACATCTTACACTAACTCCACTGCAATAGGCGCATTAAGCCGCATTACCGCAAGCAATCAGATCCGTATCGGCAACTCAACCATTACCTCAATTGGCGGTTATCAGAACTGGACCAACATAAGTGATGGCAGATATAAAAAGGAAATTAAAGAAAATGTGCCCG
>Ga0163148_10004293_pt1 | contig 14990 bp, 20 predicted proteins | sample OliLakLV19MP7P2_FD_148606 | JGI IMG/M metagenome (GOLD analysis project Ga0163148, IMG submission 148606) | Freshwater microbial mat bacterial communities from Lake Vanda, McMurdo Dry Valleys, Antarctica- Oligotrophic Lake LV.19.MP7.P2 | ecosystem: Environmental > Aquatic > Freshwater > Lake >...
ACTAAGAACTGATGAGCCGGGAGTACGCGAAGCTGCGGGACGCCGTCCTGAATGAAGGGCTCAATAGCCGCGCACTTGTGGAGGTTGTACATCCGATTGGCGCTACCAAGCTTCTCGGAGGGCCGGGTTGTACGCTCGTAATACTGAAGCAGGGGTTGGTCGATCTCGACTGTGGAGGTCCGCTCAACGGGCTCGCTATAGACTCGGCTTAGCTTGTCGATGATTCGGACTAGCAGGTTAATCGAGGGGACCCGTTGGATCGCCTTGACGTATGCCTTATCGCTCAGTTCCTTGCGGAGGCTTGCTTCGATCTCTGTGCGAAGCTGGCCCTCGTGTACGAGGAATAGGCGATTATTATAACTCAGGTAGTCAGTGTGATTACGGACGTGCTGCATAATGTCCGTCAGCATGGCGCGCAAGGGACGCTGAGTAGACATGAGTTAATCCTTTAGAGTTGACGGACGCGCGAGGCAGGCCTAGCACGCTTAACTGGAAAAATCCTCCAAGCGAGATAGCCGAAGGCGTCCGAAATATGCGTTAGATAGTCGGGGTTGTGCTCATGCGTTACCCGCTCAAGGTCTCGAACTAGCATGGCGCACTTAGGATCTATTTGAATCAGGCCTTGCGTCAGCCGTCCGTTGACCGTGTTAAAGCGGTCTTCCACGGCGGGGTTACGCCGCGTAGTCTGGACTTCAAAGCCGGCTGCGGTAAGTATCTGGTGGTCAGACTGAGAGGAGCTTGTCTTGCGCGAGCTGCCTGTTGCGTCCGGGACCACTACGATACGGTCGTGTGGGTAACGCTTGCGGATCTCCTGAGCCATGGCGAACGTGTTCGAGTGCTTGAGGTAGACCTCGTCAAAGGCGCGTATGCCGCCGTGCGCGACGTTCGCTAGAACGGCCGTCATCGGGTTGACGTTGAAGTCCATCCCAACGTAGATCGTCGCGCCCTCTAGTTGAGGCGTGGCGCGGATGTGCTCGTGACGGTCGAAGGCGTGGTAGACGTTGCCCTCGGCTGTAGAGACGAACTCGGCTAGAACCTCCTGCCGGATTTTCTTAGAGTCGTACCCAGCTACCATTGAGTCAATGTAGCCGGCAGGAAGGAAGGGGTTATCGTATGACGTCGCGTGAATGAGCCGGTGCTCAGCGTTCTTACGTTCGCCTACGTAGCGGGCGTGCATGTGATCGTAGCCGCGCGGAGTCGATGTGCAGCGTCCCTCTAGCCGTGCGCTAAACTTGCAGCGGAGACGGCCCAGGAGGACGTTGTAGGCCTCCTCTTTAACGAGGGTAGCTTCGTCAAGGCCGAACCATCCAATCTCGAGACCGCGTAGCATCTCATAGTTCTCCATTGAGAACGCTTTGAGCCGCGCGCCGTTTACGTCGAGAGTTACAAAGTTGGTTAGCGTTGAGTAGCTGTACTTCAGGCCTAGCTTATCTAGCTCTCTAAATAGCTCTACGAGGGTCGCGTCTCGGAGCTGCCCGTATGTCGCGGCGGCTAGGAGCCCAAGCGTCTCGGGGTTAGTTAGGAGCCTATAAATGGCATACTGTGCGAGGCTGTATGTCTTACCTGTACCGAGGCCGGCACAGAACCAAACGAACTTCTCCTTAGCCGTCAGAAAGTCCATCTGAAACGGGAGGAGGGAGATTGTATGCTTCACTTGGCGACCTCAAAGTTAATCGAGATCTCCTTATCTTGAGTCTCGCCAGCCGGGTCGATGCCCTTGACTTTAGGGACTAGGTAGTCCATGAGGCTTAGTCTAACGCGGAGCTGGGCGGCATCATCTAGGCCCTCGATAAGCGACTCAAGCTTTACAGCGAATCGCGGCTCATTGACGTACCGATGGAGCCAAGCCTCTATAGCGTGCAAGGTTGACCTCCGGAGTAAATGAGCGTTGGCTTAAGAACGGGAGAGCCAACGTCCCGGTAGCACTACTAGTGCCTACATATATACTCTTATAACTATGTCAGTTTCCTACTTATATACTCTACTAACAAGCTTGTGTGTATAGAATATGTACACAAGCCTCTACCATGTAAATATTTTACCCACGTAAATTCCAAGCCTCCTTATTTATATACTCTAAGTATCTAATAGGTAGTATATAAGAATCACCGAGTCTCACTAAATATACTCTTCTAACTTTGTCAGTTTCTCAGGGATTCGACACTTAGTCTAAAGGTTCGACACATCCCCTCCGATAAGTATTAAGTAGGGCGGAATTGTCCGTACTGATTGGAGTAAGTAGAATGGCTAAGCTGAATGTACTTAGGATTACCAAGCGGGCTAAGGACGCGGTCCGGGATATTGACTACGCTGATAAGCTCTCAAAGCCGGAACGTGAGTGGATGGAAATATTTATCGCAGCCAACTACTCTAATGATGTAGAGGGCTTGACTATTCTACAACCTAATAAAGCTAAAGCGAGGGCCTGGGGTAAGGCGGTTAGCGGCGCTAATAACTCATCCTGCCGAGATATGGCTAACAAGCATACCCGGCTCTCGCTCCCCGCAGCGGGGGAGGAAGGGGCCGACGAGGAGCAAGCCTCTCTTGATCGGACCTCCGCTAACTTCAGTTTTTATAAGTGCGGACGCTGCCTTAAGCGTGGCGATACCTGCGTCTGCCCAGCTAAGCGTGCTCAACCATACGGGAAAGAAGACTATATGCCTACCGAGATCTCTGTTGAAGACGCCTTGATTAACGAAATCGACCGGGCCAAGCATGAGGCCGCGTTCGACCTGCTCCCCTACGGCACCAACCCGCCCGACCTCAAGCCAGGCCACAAGGTAGTTATCTGCCTCCCCCAGCATTACCTGAAGGACCGTACGGGTACCGTGGTTGAGTACCGCAAGGTCAGCGGGGAGTATCTCATTGCGGCGGACCGTCCAGGCCTCAAGCATCGGGACGGCTCCCAAGCCCCTACCACGCAAGTATGGGTAAGGCCAGAGGCACTTAAGCGTGCGAAACTTTCCCGCGTCTAAACTCAAGTCTGAGATAAGTACGACGATAAGTATATTAAGGAGGGCGTAAGTAATGACATTCAAGATTCTAGCAATCAGCGGGGACGGTATCGGAGCGGGTAAGACCACGCTGGCCAACAGACTAGCCCCCGGTAAAGTGAGATCGTTGGCAGCGGCTATGAGGACGGAACTGGAAGCCCTCTACCCAGCCTACGATTGGTTTAATAAGACGCAAGAGTACAAGGCTAACACCTTGGTCAAAGAGTTCGATAATAAGACGGTACGCCAAGTCCTCATTGAGTACGGGCAAACGAGATGTGATAAGGACTCTCTGTATTGGGTACGAAAGCTGTCGTTTATGATCCTCGCAGAAGGATGTGGTACCTACGCGATTGACGATGTACGTAAGACCTGTGAGATTGATTTTCTACGTGTATTCTTTGGATCGGTAAGTCACCTTCACATCGCATATGAAGCCGCTCAACTTGAGCCTATGTTCGAGAACGAGGCCCTTCGCTCGCTAGCCGAGTACATCGTTGAGCGGGAGGACGTTAAATGAGAAACCCGCTTAAGCTCTACCCTAGCTCCTCGGCCTTTATGCTGGGAGAGCTTGTAGTCACTGACTATGACTCCGGCTGCCTCCGCTCCATCTTGCTACAAGCCAACGGCGCTAGGACTCAGATCCCAGAGATCTATATGAAAGTCGGCGCGGCGCATGAGGACTGGTATGAGGAGACGGTCCTTAAGAAGGACGCGCGTATCATCACCTACGCCACAGAAGTGCCGATTAAGCTGCCAATCGAAGGCGTGGAGGGCGTGGTCTATAGCGGGCGGATGGACGTACTAGCGGCTCACGAGAAGGTTGGAACGGTCATTCACGAGACCAAGGGTACCATTAGTAAGAATACGCGCCTTAGCGTTATCCGTAAGGGCATGGTCAAGCTTAATCAGCTAGCACAACTTGTCTCGTACATGATTGCTAAGGAGTGTACGCGCGGTAAGTTGGTAGTTGGCTACTACGAGGAGGATGGAGATGGTACGCTGGTGCATCAAGAAGGCCGTGATTTTAAGGTGGAAATTGACGACTCTGGCGCTATTCTCGTGGACTCTGTTCCTACTGGCTACTCTGCTATGGATCAACTTCGTCATCGAAATGCAGCGGCCAGAGTCCTCGCAAGTGGAGAAGTAGTCGCAGCTCGTCCGGATAAGTGGGACCAGAAGTGGGGAGGGCCGTGCGGTAACTGTAATTTCCGCGAGGTTTGTGACAAGTTTGATAGAGGGGAGTTAGGAGGTAAAAATGAATTTATCGACGCAGGACGAGCCGCAGCCAGACACGCCGACGACAACCGGAGACCAGAGCCTGAAGCCGCTAAAGTCAAAGTTGCGAAACCTAAGCCAGCCAAGCGAGTCGCCAGTAGAAGTAACGCGAAAGAACTTAAGAAGACTGACTAAGAGCCAACTCATTCACGTAATCATGGACATACTTAAGGAGAAATAAGATGGAAGCCCCTAAGTTTAACTTGAACGCTAGTAACCTCCCCAGCCAGGAGGCCCTTGACGCAGAGCTTAATAAGCCACAGGGTAAAGGCTTCGCTCCTGGCAATTATGACTTGCAGATTATTAAAGCCGTCTTCCATCCAAACAAGACGACGGGCAGTATCTTTTGTGCGGGCGATGAGTCGTGGTTCAACGTCGAGCTGACACTTGAAGGCACCGACGAACGTACTACGCGGTATTGGATTCAGGTCCCGACTGCTACCGTCCACTTCGGCCCTAAGAAGACGCTCTTCGTCTATAAGAAGTTCGTCGAGTTTATGGCGGCTATCGGCCAAGCGCTTACGACCGACAACCTTGGTAAGCTGGTCCCTAAGTTCTTCAGTGAGCCGACGGAGACCCTGGTAGGCCTCAAGCTCAACGCGGATATCGGCTACGAAGGCCCTCACGTCCAGAAGTCCGAGGACGGATGTACGATCGTTAAGAACGGTAAGCCCGTCGAAGACGAGAGCGGCGTCATGGTCTTCCCGGACCTCGCTTCGGCCAAGGCCTGTGCAGAAGGCCTGGGTATCAAGCTCTCGTACCCGAACATCGTTAAGTTCTCGTCTAAGAAAAAAACGCCTTCCGCTGCTAAGCCGGACGCGGACCTTGACTGGTAAGTAGAAACTTAGGCAGAGGCGTATAGCAGGACGCGCGAAAGACAATAGAGCGCGGAGAATGTGTGGGAAGGAGAGAGAGCTTGAAACCCACAGTACCCGCCTAGCCAGAGTAGCGACTGGCCTGCCTATCCTGACCTGGGTAAGTCGTTAAACTACCCGCCCCCTTATCGGAGTACCCAATGAAACTGTACCGTGAGTGGACTAAGAAGCCGGAGCATCGGCGTGGGACTATGCTCCCTGAGTCGCAGATTAAGCTGCTGCTTAAATCCTCCGATCCCGGCTACGAGTCGGTCTACGCCTTTGACGAGGACGCGGCCAAGACGATTATCGAGAGCAAGTCGAGCGCAGGTATGGCTCGCTTCCCGGTCTACACCCGCAGCTTGATCATGGATCTCGATAACGGCCCGGACCAGCTAGCCTTGGCAGAGGTCAAGCTGGCCGAACTGGGGCTGGGGTACGATGTCTGGTTCTCGGGCTCGAAGGGCTACCACATAGTCCTGACGCTAGATACCCTCTGTAGCGGGCGGAACGTGCCCTACAGTCAACGCAAATGGGTTGAGGGTATCTCGGTAGGGGCCGACCTCTCCCTCTACCAGCATGGCCGTATTTTGAGCCTCCCAGGACGTATCCACCCTAAGACGGGGAAACGTAAGGAGAAAGTCAAAACGGTAGCCGGTAAGTTACTTACGCTCCAACTTACTGACCCACCGAACGGAGTCAGCTTTGACTTCAAGCCCTCGGGAGGTATGGGGGAATTGGAGGCAGGCCTATGGAAGGCGATTCAGGCATTAGCCAACGCGCCTACTCCCGGCAATCGGCATACTGCTCTATGGTCTACTGCCCTCCACTTCGCGGACGCAGGCGTTAGCTACGAAGCCACACTAGAACTTATGCACAAGGTTAACGAATCATGGCTAACTCCCAAGACGGCGGCGGAAGTGGAAGCAGCGATAAGCCAAGCGTTCAAAAGAAACCCAAGCCGCCCTATAACCTAGGGACTCAGATAAGGAGTGCTCTACGATCGGCGTGGCGTATGCATCCGAACCTACAGTTTGTACTTAAGCGAGACCGGATTGAGAAGCCCTTCGTTAAGAAGGACGGCACGATATCTAGCAAGCCTCGCGTGTTCTTTAAGTGCTACGTGTGTAAGCAAGACTTCCCGCGTAAGGTAATCTCGATCGACCATATTCAGCCGGTAGGGCCAACCCCCGGCAGCCGGTACGATCGGGTAGGCCTGACATGGGACGCATTTATTAAGCGCCTATTCTGCCCTCCGGAGAACCTCGCATGTATCTGCGATGATTGTCATTTATGTAAGACGCGGGCTGAACGGGCTAGACTAAGTGCGGAGTACCAGAATGCCGGTTAAACTTCTTAGCGTGCTAGACGGAACTGGACGCAAGGCACGTCCCATGCAGCCAGAGGCCCTTAAGTGGCTTGAGGAGAACTGGGATAAGGCGGACGTATTAGCCCTTCAGCTCCCAACTGGCGTGGGTAAATCATTCATAGCGCGGACTATCCAACGCGCGACGAATGCCCGCGTCATCTCGGGAACGTCTAACCTGCTTATGGACCAGTACATCTCTACATATCCTGACGTGAACGCTCTCAAGGGCCGTGTACACTACGCCTGCACTAAGGACGTAGGCCTCACATGCGAAGACCGTAAGGAGCTGGGGGAGCTTCCCTGTGTCGGCTGCCCGTATCGCGAGTGCCGTCGTAAAGCTGTTGGGGGAGCCCCGACATTCTTTAATCCGATGAGCTTCTACTACCTACAGAAGGACCGTAACTACTCAGCGGGTAAAGTCCTGGTAGTTGACGAGGCGCATACGCTCATCGACATGCTCATGACGCTTTCTGGTAAGCGCTTCCGCAAGAGCAAGTACGGAGCCCCCGAATCACTAGATCAGCTAACGGTCGTGATCTGGCTTGATAACCAGCGCTCTATACTCAAGTCTCTGGCAGAGGTCGCAGGTAAGACCGGGGACACTCCTCGATTCATTACCCTGTGGTGCGAGCTTGAGGGCGTGATTATGACGCTTGAGGGCTTGGAAGCTGAGCCTCAGAACTACGTGTTCTACAGTGAGTCGGAAGTGTATCGAGGTAAGACTGAGGAATACTTCTGTATCAAGCCCGTTGTCCCCTCCCGTAAGTTGATCCGGCAGATTCTAGACGCGGATAAGATCGTCCTGCTTAGCGCGACCCTCCTACAATCTGACGTAGCAATCCTCGCAGCCGGACGTACGACTCTGCATTACGACTCGCCTAGCCCGATCCCCGCCGCCCAACGCGCGTCTAGATACAAGCCTCTCCCAGTAGCTATGAATTACAATACGCCCCCCGCCGTTGTCGTAAAGCACATCCTAGCGCTCTTGACCAAGCATCCGGGGGATAACGCTATCATTCACGCCAGCTATGACCAGGCGCGTAAGTGGGGGCCGCTGCTTAAGCAGGCTATCCCGGACCTCCTAACCCACACAGTCGAAACTAAGGTGAGTACCCTTGAGACATTCAAAACCAAAGGGGGCGTATTCTTGGCTTCAGGTTGTGCGGAGGGTATCGATCTCGCCGGAGAAGTCTGCCGAGTCAACATTATCCCTGCGCTACTTCGACTCAACCCGACCGATCCCGCCGTTAAGAAGAGGTTGGCTATGGAGGGGGGTAAGGCTTGGTACGACTTGGAGGCGCTTAAAACCGCGATACAGCAGGCCGGCCGAAGCACACGCAGCCCGGACGATCGAAGTGTGATCTACATATGCGACCCACAATTCCCGGTTTTATATTCAAGGCACCGTGCGTTTCTTCCGAAAAGTTTCATTGAGAGTGTACGTTTTACTGCCTAAGGAGATAAGTACATGGTTAAGGATAATTCCCGTATTCTGCTTATCAGTGATATGCATATCCCCTTTGAGCATCCGGACGCCTTCCGCTTCCTAGCCGCTCTCAAGGCTAAGTACGAGCCAAGCCGCGTCATCTGCCTGGGGGATGAGGTAGACAACCATGCGATGAGCTTCCACGACTCCGATCCCGACCTACCTAGCGCGGGAGACGAGCTTAAGGCAGCGATTAAGAAGCTTCGGACCGTCTATAAGTTGTTCCCGGACGTAGACGTGATAGACTCTAATCACGGCAGCATGCACTACCGCAAGGGTAAGCATCATGGTATTGCGCGTAAATACCTCCGAGACTACGGAGAGATTCTGGACGCCCCGGACGGATGGAAGTGGCACCACGATATGCTCATCCGCCTACCGAATGGTAACAAGCTCTACATCCATCATGGCTTGGCTAAGAATCCTATGAAAGTTGTCGCGGCTCGGGGCTGTTGCTACGTGGGCGGACACTTCCACGAGGACTTTAACGTAGGCTTCCTCGGCAATTCTGACGCCCTCCTCTGGGGTATGGCTTCCGGCTGCCTGATTGATAATAAGGCTATGGCGTTTGCCTACAACCGGACGAACATGGGTAGGCCAATCATCGGGACCTCCCTCGTCATCGACTCCATGCCCCATCTCGCGCCAATGGTCCTGAATAAAAACGGTCGGTGGAATGGCTTCGTCCCTTAAGCTAAAGTTTGACGTGCCTAAGACGATAAGTAGATAAGTAACCTAGTAAGGAGACCTCAAATGGCTTTCAACTTCAAAGCAGCCGAAGCACAAGTTGCCAAGAGCATTGATAATAAGTGCCTGGCGCTCATGCTTCTAGGCCAGAGCGGCGCGGGTAAGTCCTATACGATCGGGACGTTCGGCGTCAGGACGCTCCTTCTCTTCGGTACGGGCGAGAGCCACGGCCCCCAGTCTGCTAAGACGGCTGGCGCGGACAACGTGGTCCCTGTATGCTGGGATAAGGACGATGAGGGTAACGCCCTTAGCCCCGACCAGGCCTACAAACGGCTCCTGGAAGCGCTTGGGGACTCGGAGGGTATCAAGGCCGCAGGCTTCAAGGCAATCGCTCTGGACGGCGCTACGGAGCTTGAGCAGATGATTCGCAAGACGCTCAAGTGGAAGCAGCTATGCGAGACCGATAAGGGTAAGCATAATAACTTTGCCGAGCCGGACGCTACTAAGCAGCTATTTCGGCCTATTTTGGATGCCCTTAAGCATCTTCAGGTTATGATCGGCCTGCACTACCTGATGACTTGCATCTTGGATATCAAGCAGCTCGGTAACGACGGCTCCATTCAGGAGGCCTCCCCCAAGCTCTCCGGCTACGGCGTGGCTGAGAACCTGATTCAGCAATTCCCGGATATCGTGGCGCTTGGCCGGATGAGTAAGGACGATAAGGTAGGCCACTACTTCCAGTTCCTCGCAGGCGTGACGCGCGTAAGTAAGGATGCCTCGGGCATCGTTAAGAAGACGATGAATTTCAACCCGCGTATCACCGGCTTCAAAGCCGAGGAACTTCCCGAGGCCCCAAAGGCGGACCTTGCAGCGCTAGCCAAGTTCAAAGCGAGGACGAAATAATGTACTTCACTGACTCAGCCCCAACCGTCTACTTTGACGTTGATTCCACTCTAGTCTTTACGGAGCAGGAGGCCCCGGAACTGTTTCCAGATAGCTCGCTTGAGGACTGGGTAGAAATCGGCGGACGTAGGTTCTGGGTACACAGACCTCACGTAGAGCATATGCGGGACTTTCACGCACGAGGGCATAACGTCATCGTATGGAGCCAAGGCGGGGCGCTCTGGGCTAAGGAAGTAGTAATAACCTTGGGTCTGACCTCGATCGTACACGCATGCCTGTCTAAACCGTCATGGATATTCGACGATAAGCCGGTCGATAGTTGGTTGTGCGAACGTCAACGCTCGTACCTTATACCCTGAGGAGCGGATATGGCTACCAAACTTCTCATTGTCCTAGGCCTGCTAGTAGCCTCCTTCGCGGGAGGCTACTTCAGCCGGACGCCTGAGACGGTTACTAAGGTTGAGACTAAGACGGACACGGTAACGGTCGATAGGGTAGTTACTAAGGTTATCACGGTTAAAGAGACCAGCCCCGACAAGGCGGTTAAAGAGACGACGACGACTGAAGTGACTACCGATAAGACCGTCAAGCAAGTCGAGAAGGTCAAGGATAAGCAGGCTACCCCCACACTAGCTGCCAAGGCCCGCTCCGACTACTCCCTAGGCTTGAAGTGGCGTCCAGACTGGCGAGATCTAGACTGGAAGCCCACCGGAAGTGAACTCGGATACCGTGCGCTGGGGGATTTCTGGGTTACGGCTGAGTACGACTGGGTCGCTAAGAGCGGCGCGCTTGGACTTCGGTACGAATTTTAAGGAGGCTTCGATGCACGCTAAGTTTATAGTCGCCTGGCAATCTATCTCCGAGGAAGTCGCGCATAACGCGATTAAGAAGGGCTGGTACGATAGGGATCGGTCCGAGGCAGAGATGATAGCCCTCATCCATAGCGAGCTTAGCGAGGCTCTTGAGGCCTTCAGAGACCCTGACCCGGGTAAGCCCGATAAGCATTGCCCGAACTACAGCGCGGCAGAGGTTGAAATGGCGGACGCGGTAATCCGAATCATGGATATGGGAATGAGTAAGGGACTACGGATCGGGGAAGCCCTCATCGACAAGATGCAGTTTAACAAGACACGCCCTTATAGACATGGAGGTAAGAGATTTTGAAGACTAACGAGATGCTTATCGTGGAACTCCAAGACGCGGTTACGAGACTGGCGAACATCTGCGACTCCCTTACGGATCGGATCATGGATCTTGAGGAGGAATGCTTTAACCTTCGCGACGATCTCGAAGATCTTTTCATGACGGCGGGTCCGATAGTCAAAGCAGTAGGGGGTTAAGCCATGACGTTTAAACCGGGTATCGTCGCACTAGACTACGAGACCGCGCTGACGGACGGCACTCCCTCGGTAGAATACTACCGTGACGACTTCCGTGTTACTTCGGCTGCACTCGCATGGTTGACGGCGGACGGCTCGGTTAAGACGGTCTACCTAGAGGGGGAGGGGACCGTCCTCTCCGCCCTCCGTAACCTGAAGCGGGACGGCGTTACGGCCGTCGTACATAACTACCAGTTCGAGTACGGAGTGACTAGCCACAGGTTCCCAGGCCTTGAGGGCTGCATAGGGATCGACACTATGCGTCTCGTGCAAGTGGCGGATAACGGCGGTAAGCAGGCTCAACGGGATCACGAGCGGACCTATGAGGAGCAAGCAGAAGCCGATGATTCGCGCGCCACTACGGGACTTCGGCTAGTTGACTGCACCTCGCGCTGGCTTGAGCCACAGTACCGCAATCACAAGGGGTCGGCTTATAACTGGCTACGAGCCGCAGGGGTTAAGGCGGGTGACGAGGGTAAGAACCTCCACAAGCTCCCCCACGACCTCATGCGAGAGTACAACGTAGCGGATGCAGTAGTCACGTTGAAGCTATACCAGAGGCTAACGGACGAGTTCCAGCGGATCGGATACGACTGGCGCTTAGACCATTCTCTCTACACGGCCTCCGCTAGACGTATTGCCGAGGCCAAGGGTTACGGGGTTAAGGTCGATCGGGACGCCCTACAGAAGTACCGCGTTGAGGTAACGACTCAGATTGGCCACATAGAGCGCGCCTTTCGAGACGCCTTTAGTAGGCCTATCGCGGAGATCGAGGCAGAAACGGCTGAAGCATACGTACACGCCGTCAAGACAGAGCGGGGACAAACCCAACGTCGCGCCAAGATCGAGACAGGCGAAGCCGGAATAAGCTTCAACGTAGGGTCTAATAAGCAGCTTGCACGTCTATTCGTCGATAAGTTAGGGCTAACTCCCAGGTTCTACACTGAGGAGGGTAAGCAATCTAAGGCACGACGTAAAGACGGTCCTGAGACCTTAACCCCCTTCACTCCCTCCCCATCTTTCAAGGCAGCGCACTTGGCGACCTATGGAGACGGGGGAGAGATCTTGATAGAGCGGCGGAAGCGGATGCTGGTCCTGTCACAGATTGACAGTCTGCTAGCTCTCAGTGAGCGAGATGGTCGCTGGCATATTGACCTGAGAGCGGCGGGAACGGTAACGGGACGATTTGCAGGGGGAGGGGCTAGGTAATGGCGAAGCTCAACGTTCAAGGCCTCGCGCGCCGCGATATAGGTCTTATGAGTACCATCATCCCCCAACCCGGCTACGTCGTCGTGAGCTGCGACCTGTCGGCTGGGGAGCCCACATGTACAACCCACTACTCTAAGGACCAGAACTATTACGACGCGACGTTCGGCATGGTGGGGAAGGCCCCCTATTACGCCGACGACGTGCTTAAGATTGACGACGTGTACCTGACAGTGATGAGCGTGTCGCCGATCGGGCGGGACGTCATGCGGAACGTATTCAATGATACGTATGACGGAGATACCTTCGCGGAACGCTGGCTAAAAGACCCGGAGTTTTTCACCAAGCGCCTCCTAAAGAAGGAGCGGCAGCTTCACAAGATACTCACACTTGGGTTAAGCTACTCAATGGGTCCTAGGAAGCTCGTAAAAAGCGCCTCGGACGCAGGCCACATCCTCCCCCTCAAGACCGCCAAAGACTTCTACTCCGCTCACTGGGCTCTATTCTCAGGCGTCCAAGCCTTTGGGAAGCGCCTAGAAGCTATCTTCCAACGCCAAGGCTACCTCGTTAACGACTTCGGTTACCGCCTCATCCCTGACGCCGAATATAAATGCCTCAACTACTTTATCCAATCCAGCGTCAGCGGGGTTATGCACGTCCTGTGCGAGAAGTTCTTTAGCGTTTGCGACTTCGCACGATTCATTACCGTGATTCACGACGAGGTTATCATGGAGATACCTTTGGAGAAGTTGGCGGAGGCTAAACAATTCATGAGGAATGCCGAAGAGTCTCTTAACAGCGACCTAGGCTGGTCCGTCAGGATTCGCGTAGGCTGGGCGGAAGGTAAAAACTGGTACGAAGCTAAGTAAAGAGGCCAACTATGGAAACCAAAGACACTACGGAAGTCGAATCTAAGCGCGCTAAACGATCGAAGCTTCAGCGTTTGGAAGCGTTGAACTGGCAGAAAGTGCAGGTAGTAGGGACGCTATTTGCCGATAGTCTAGAGTCAGGCATGCTTACGGAAGACGACCTGACCAGCCTCGTACAACTCACAGGCAAGCTGCTTGAGTTCGTAGCCGAGGCTCGGGAGATCGTCTTCGATGACACTAACTCTTTACATCTTGCTAGCTAGCATGCTGCCCTCCACAACCTACGGCTATGGGGAGATTATGTGCGGGGATGTGGGTAAAGCCCGCTCCTGTGCTACGGGGGCTGTAACGGCCTCTGGGGCTCGCTTCGATACGGAGGTACCTCAGGTAGCCCTAGCCCTCCCCACGAGGCTTAGGCTTAAGGGCAGGCATGTCAGGCTTAGGGTAGACGGGGGTAAGTGCCATACCGTAGCCCTAGCCGACAAAATGCATGAGAGATGGATCGGTCAACGGGGCTTTGACCTCAACCCCGCTGCACTTCGCCTACTCACCGGGCGAACCCCCGCCGCACATTGGAGCGGACGAATTGAGTTATGTGGCTTGACGCCTGCCCCATCTACCTGATATCTTAGTATCAAAGGTCTTCTACAACCTTTTACTTAGCTGGTCCTGGTCTCCGCAAGGGGGCCGGGGCTTTTTTATTTCTAAAGTTATCTGACGCCGTGCCGAATAGGGGGGAGTGGTTAGTGTGACACCTTCCTTTAGGAGAGATCAAATGCGGTACCTAGTTCTAGCCCTAGCACTTACTGGCTGCGGCGACTTCGATGAGACGATGGAGGCCAATGACCAGCGTAAGGTGACGGTCGAGAGTGAGGACGCGGACTTGGTAGGGGAGGTCGCGACCGAAGCGGACGCCTCGCCCGTCGAAGAGGATACAGAGGAGCCGACTCCTGAAGCTACCCCCGCCGCCATAGTAGTTGAGGAAGTCCTTCCCCCGGTTGAGGAGCAGGTACTGCCTATCGAAGCCATCTTGGCTACGCGGCGGGGGCCGGTTGAGGCAGCCCTACCCGATGAGGAGGTCGTTCCACTTCCTTGGATGCCCGCTGATTTTATCAATGTAATGACTAACGTCTTTCCGAGTGATATGGTAAGGACGGTTATCTACTACAACTTCTTTGAAACGCAGGGGGGTAGGTGTCCTGAAGCGACTAGCTCCGGCGTTATCTGGGCAGTCTGCATACCGAACGAGCACGGCGTTAAGCGCTGGTACGGGTTTAGTAGGACCCACATTTACATTGACACTTACGAGGGTGTGTACCCCAAATAAGCTAAAGTAGGGACCTCCTACTGATGGTAAGTATAGTAGGAGGTACGCTAAATGGCTAAGGCTGACCAGCTCCGAGACGATAAGAACGCACGACTACTTAAATCCGTCCGAGAGGGTATAGACTCACTCCTTTTACATCCGATACCTTCTGAGGCTGGCAGACTGGTGTCTGTAATCGTCCTTCAGGGGGTGGAGGGTACCTCGACTAGGGGGGCTATTGAGACGCAGCTCGGGCGTAGTTTGAACTCCGTAGGGGCTAACTTTATGGAAGGCCTTGGAATGACGGATACGCAGCAGGTAATCCGCTTCCTTAAAATATCAAGAGGGTCCGCTTACGAATCCGTCTTCCACGCTACTTGCTTAGGCAGGTACGTGCCGGAGACTCGGAACTTAGCCCTACTTATCGACGACTACTTAGCAGCCTTCCTTATCGGATTGGTTGGCATACCCCTTGCACAGGACTTGGCAGGATAAAATATCTCTAAAGTTTCGGCTTGACTTAGCCGATAAGTCTGTATAAGATGTAAGTAGACATACATAAAATATATATACAACGTACATAAAATGCATGTAAGTAGACATAATGCATGTAAGTAGACATACTAACCAATAAGTAGTCAGTATGGCTAATAAGTAGCC
>Ga0163148_10004296_pt1 | contig 14985 bp, 4 predicted proteins | sample OliLakLV19MP7P2_FD_148606 | JGI IMG/M metagenome (GOLD analysis project Ga0163148, IMG submission 148606) | Freshwater microbial mat bacterial communities from Lake Vanda, McMurdo Dry Valleys, Antarctica- Oligotrophic Lake LV.19.MP7.P2 | ecosystem: Environmental > Aquatic > Freshwater > Lake >...
AAGTAAACCTGCCGAATGCATGCAAACAATGAAATACAAAAGTACAGATAGCAACTGAAAGATAACAGTTGTTAGTTGTTTTGGGTGCAATTAAAATTGTCGTAGTATCTGCCTGGTATTTTTTTGCCGTTTAGGCGTTTAGGCGTTTTTTTCTCGCTAAGTCACGACTGAACGCCTTAACTGCGATAACACATTTTTTTATTTAAGTACCGAGTTACAATTGTATATACAGCATTGTTAACTTACTGCTCGGCAGACGAATACAATTTCGAATTTTCAGAGTCAAGCTCCCCTTTCCCCGTCCGAACGCCAGCCATAGAGATACATTCTGACGGGGCCTGGCCGGGCGGGCTTGGGAGTATAATATAAGTGCGCTGATGTTTTGCAGAATAAAACTGGAAAATGCAAAGCTGATTCTAAATTACAGTACAATAAAAGTGAGTCCACTAATCGAATAAGAAAAGAGCTTTGGGGTATCAGTGTCAAGCTCCCCTCTGCCTTTGGAGAGAGCTTGTCCCGATCTTTTATCGGGAGGTTGGGGGTGAGGTCTTACGAGGTACAGGGATTCCAGTTCTATAGAAAAGGGGCTGGGGGTGAGGTCAAACGGGCGGCGAAATAGGCGGATGTTTTATAAACTTAAAAATCCCTTCTAAAAAAAGTGTATACTGTTTTGTAGCGCCGATAGTTATCGGATTTTAAATACACCCGTTTTTTGCGGAGGTGTTGTCGCTAAATGTGATCAGGAAACAGCGAACTCATAGCAATAAAGTAATTGAATTACACTACCGAATCATCAATATAAATTGATTATTTTTTTATGCACCATTCATTTTAAAAGTAAGTGCAGCAAAATCTTCTAAACTCAATGCTTCCGCTCTTTTATTGAAAATTTCATCTTGCAATACTTCAGGAGAAAACATGCCTTTAACGGCGTTGCGCAAGGTTTTACGGCGCTGGCCAAAAGCCGTTTTTACCAATAGTCTGAAGGATTTTTCGCTGGTATAATTTAAGTCAGTTTTTTTTCGCCTTAAACGAATTACGCCACTTTGTACTTTTGGCGGAGGAGTAAAGCATTCATTGCTTACATCAAACAAATAATCTACCTGGTAAAAAGCCTGGATCAATACGCTCAAAACGCCGTACACTTTGCTGCCTTCTTTGCTTGCAGCCCGCTGTGCTACCTCTTTCTGGAACATTCCGATTACAACAGGCACCTGATCTCTCCAATCTAAAATTTTAAATAAAATCTGTGTAGAAATATTGTAAGGAAAATTCCCAATCACCACAAATGGCTCATCAAAAGGAGCATCAATATCCAAAAAACTTTGAGCGATAATTTTATCTTTTAATACCGGGTAGTTTTTTTGCAAATAGGCTGTTTTTGTATCATCTAATTCTACTGCCTTAAAATTTATAACAGGTAGTTGAATTAGATATTTTGTTAGCGCACCACCACCCGGACCAACCTCTAAAAGGTTGGTAAAACTGTCTTCTTTTAAAGCATCAACAATTTGTTTTATGATACTTTCATCTTTTAAAAAATGTTGACCAAGAGATTTTTTTAACTTCAAAATAGTTTGTTTGAAATAATGAAAGGAGCGGCGAAATTAACGCTTTTAATCTTCCACCGGCGTTATATAAAGGCATGCCGCATTTTGAAACAGTACCCGGAACAGCAAAATTGAATTTTGCCAACAAAAAATTGCTGCTGATTTAGAAATAGACTTTTTATTTGCATTACCTGTTGCGGGTTAAAATTTATTGGGCTTGAGTTGATTATAAAAACGCCTGGTAACAGCCGTCTTTTGGAAGTGTTTACCCTTTTGATATTTGCAGCTTATGTAGTAGATAAAAAAATTATGGAATTGCCAGCATATTAGTGACGCTCAATTTTATGACTTAGTTTTCTTTCGAAACAACAATCTTTCATTGGCCTATGCCAGCATTTTTAATATGCTGCCTTTTCTTCTGCGGCTTATTTTTAATTGTACGCCATTGGCAAGCGTAAGAATATTATTATCGGATGATATGGCAGAAATAAACCGGCTGTTTATAAGATGTGTTTTGTGTATCCTATAAAAAAACTGCTCTTCCAGCTTGTCTTCAAACCAATGCAATACTTTGGCTACTGTTAATGGATAGGCATTGTCAAAATAGAGCTTGCTGTAGTTGCTGTGTGCTTCAATTCTTACAATGTTGCAGGTGGCTATTGTTTTTATGCCCCGGTCTGTTGGGATATTAATGGGTGTTTCCATAATTATTTTTTTAAAATTTATATTGTTCCAATTGCTTCTATCGTAATAAATACATTTGCAGCTAACGCAATAAAACCACGTTGCCGCTCATCTCAATTATTTTTCCATTTCTTGCTTCTCCTTTTATTACCCATATGTAGTTACCTACCGGTTGTGGCCTGCCTTTTAGCATCCCATCCCAGCCTTTCGATATTTGTGTGGATTCATAAACCACTTCCCCATACCGGTTAAATATGCGGAAATGTTCTGTTGAAACAATGCCAACGGGGATCGGTCGAAAGAGGTCATTTGTTCCGTCGTTGTTGGGAGAAAATGCATTGGGTACATAATAAGTAATGCCATCATAGGTTTTTACTTTCACCGTGTCGTAACCAGTACAGCCTTCTTTATCCGTAACTTTCAAACTAAATAAAACACTGTCTGCATAAATAGTTGCCAATGGATTTGAAACAGCAGGATTATTCAGCAGGCTGGCTGGCTGCCAAAAATAATTTATACCACCCGTTGCCTGCAACTGGTGTGGTAAACCTGTTGCAGCAATCGTATCATTTCCTGCAAATGCCTGTACAGGCGCCTGTAATTTCACTACTACTGTATCACTCACTCTAAAGTTGCAGCCATAGCCATCTGTAACAGTAACAATATACTGCTGTGTTGCTGTTGGGTTAACTGTTGTAACAGCAGCAGTTGGATTTTCAATTCCGCCTGCAACCACTGGCTCCCATTGGAATGTTACCGGTGCTGTTATATTACCTACAACTGCAGTTACTATAGTTGAACCCCGTTCGCAGATAGCAATATTATTACCAGCATTTACAACAGGCAGCGGATAGTTTACAGCTACTACAGATTTGATATCAAAACAACTAAATCTGTTTGTACCCTTAATAAAATACGTGCCGCTTGATGCTGTTGCTGCATTGCTGTAACCGATTGTTGCAGCGGCATTCTGCCAGTAAGTAAATGTGAGGCCAGTTGATGAACCGGCTGTAACAGCGGCATCCGTTAAATTAGTGTAACCAGGGGCACATATTGGTGGAGGATTATTTATTATCACCGCAGGGTTAGCATTCATAAAAACGGTTACTAAAACTGTATCTGTACATCCGGATGCTGTACTTGTTATCAACTGATAAATACCAGTTGTATTAATGCTGCTTACATCATTTACAGCTATATTGTTTTGGTACCATACGTTTGTATTACTGCCGGTATTGTAAACAGCTGCAAGGTTAACAGCACTGCCGGTGCAAATATTGATTGTAGTATCAGCACCAAGGTTTGGTTTTGGGCTCACCGTAAGCGTTACTAAGGCAGTGTCGGTACAATTAAAATTATTTGTAACCACCAGCCTGTATGTGCCGGCAACACTTGCCATAGCAGGGTTAGCAACCGGTACATTATTGAATGTCCATAAAGTTGATAAGCCAGCGGTGTTAAATAAGTTTGTAAGGTTAGTAAATTCGCCACTGCATATAGTAACAGCCGTATCATTACCTATATCAGGTTTACTATTTATGATAACAGCAACAACAGCCGTATCTGCACAGCTAAAATTGGTTGAGGTAATTAACCTGTAATTGCCTTCTGCATTTACTGCTGATGAATTTAATACAGGTAGATTATTAAAAGTCCATGCAGTATTAATACCAGTAGTATTATACAAAATTGAAAGGTTAGCAAAATTGCCTTTACAGATATTTATGGCAGTATCATTTCCAAGTACGGGTTTTGGTTTTACAGAAAGTGTAAGCGACAGGGTATCGCTGCAGCCAAAGGTATTAAAAGCAATTAATTGATAGGTGCCATCTGTATTTACACTAGTGTTAACGATGGCAATGCTGTTAATATTCCACAGGTATATAACACCCGTTGCGGTATACAATGTATCAAGCTGCAATGAATTGCCCTGGCAGATATTGATGCTGGTATCATTGCTCAATATTGGTTTTTGATTAAAAGTAACGGTAACAATAGCCGTGTCTTTACATCCATTGCTATTAGCAGCAATCAATTGATAGGCACCTGCAATAATCACTGCTGAGGAATTGGTAACAGCAACAGTATTATATGTCCATGATGATGTAAGTCCGGTAAGGTTATAGAAAGAATTCAAGTTAATCGTGGTGCCGGCGCAGATGGCCACTGTACTATCATTTCCTACAGCCGGGCTGTTTGCCAAAATAATATTTACCAGTGCAGTATCTGAACATCCACCGCCATTTGTTGCTATCAATTGGTATACAGCAGGCACTACCACTAATGACGGATTGCTCACTGCTATGCCAGCAGTTGTCCAGTTGGCCGTAAGCCCGGTTGTGGTAAACAAAGCTGTAAGATTGACGCTGCCTGCTTTGCAAATAGTAATACTGTTGTCTGCACCTAAAACCGGCTTGTTGCTTACCGTTAGTGTTACAAAAGCTGTGTCGCTGCACCCGCTGGCGTTTAATACTATCAGCCTGTAAATACCTTGTACGCTTACGGTAGATGGATTATTTACTGATACGCCAGCAATTGTCCAGTTGCTAATAAGTGAAGCAGTATTATATACAACGGTAAGATCTGCCGTTTTGCCAGTACAAATATTTATACCAGTATCGCTACCTACTACAGGTATGTTGCTCATTAACAGATTCACTATTCTTATTAAACTATCACAACCCGCAATGGCCCTAAGTGTATCAGAATAAGTACCTGCGGTATTTTTTACAATTCCCCAAGGCAATGTATATGATGCTCCATTGCAAATACTGGTATCGGTAATAATTACTTGTGGAGAATTGCCACCACTGATAATTATTGTATCTCTTGTACGGCAACTGCCAAAGTTTACATCCACCCAATATAACCCCGGATCGCTAACAGCAAATGTATCTGCTGTGCTTCCATCCTGCCATTGATAACCAATCGCACCAATGGTTTGCGCCCTCAATATGTAATTGCGAAGTGTAAAACACAAGGTGGTATCATTACCAATAAATGGCCTTGCTTTTACAGTAATATTATATCGTTGAATTAAACTGTCACAACCACTGAATGACTGTAATGTATCAATATATGCTCCGGCAGTATTTGCAAAATCTCCCCATGGCAACAACAATATTTCTCCAAAACAAATAGAAGTATCTGTAACAACAGATGACGGTGCAGGATAGCCCAAAATATTAATGGTATCTCTGATAACACAATTACCAAAGTCAATTGCCACACGATACTGACCCGGACCAGTAACGACAAATGTATCTGCACGGGAATTGTTTTGCCAGGTGTAACCCACAGCTCCGTTGAATGCTGCATTGAGGATATAATTGTTTTGTGAAAAACATAATGTAGTATCATTGCCCAATGGGTTTGCATTTGAAACACTTACCACTTCAAACGAATCTCTGTACACACAATCAAAGTAACTGATGTCAACCCAGTAGTACCCTTGCGTACCCATGTAAATACTTCTTGTGCTTGCGCCTGTACTCCACCGGTAAGTTTCGTTAGCGCCTCTCCTCACATCTACCAAAACTGAATCAGTACACAAAACAATTTTCTTTAATGGTCTGGGTGCTAATGGGCTTATTAAAACCCTTACGGTATCAGCACTTATACAACCATTATAGGTAACCCTTACCCTGTAATCATTACTACCGGTAGCAGTTACCCTAAAACTATCTGTTGCGCTGTTATTCTGCCATAAATACGTTGCGCCGGCATGTGATGTGGTCCTTAATACAATGGCTGCCGTGCTGTTGCATTGGATAATATCAGGGCCAAAATCAATGTACGGTCTTGCCGGAACCGTTACTGTTCTTGTAATAGAATCAACTTTATTACAACTGTTGTTTCGCACAATTAATTTTACAGTATAATTGCTGTCTACTGCTAAAGCAGGATAAAAATATGATGGCGATACAGCAGTGGAAGTAGCTCCGTTATGTCCCAAGTGCCATTGGTAAGTAATGTTACTACCATAGGTAGAATAGTTCACCAGTTTTACAGAATCGTCTTTGGTACAATCAAATGATGGTAAAAAATTAGCGCTTGCCAAACAATTGGTTAGCGGCAAACAAGTATCAGCATGTGAAACAGCAGACAACTGTAAAGCAATAGTGCCGGTAACTGCCGCATTATTTTTTACAATCGGTGTAAATACCTGTATATAATAACTCTGTCCCGGCACCAAACATTCGTAGGTGTTTTGAGTCAATGCATCCAGCACACAACTTTGTTCCTGCATGGCACCGCAATCACCTGTCATCATCCTGTATTTAATATCACTGCTGGAAGCATTGGTATTTTCAACTAAAAAAGTTGTTACATCCAACGTGTCTGTGCCACCAATATCCATACGGAACCAGCTTGTTTTATATTGTGCTGTCACACCATTTTGCGGACAGGTAAGTGTGGGAGAAAATTCACCATAGTCAGTTCCTATTGTATGACAATTAACCAATACAGATGCAGTAGCACTACCTGCTCCATTAATAGCAGCAGTAACAGCACGGCTGCAGAAATCACCTTCCTGCTCTATCATTTCAATTTCTGGAATTACATATTGATTTATCCTTGTGCAACCGGGCAGCAATAAATAATACGTTCCTGCTGTTACACAACTCTGCGACCATGAACCTGAAGGTGAACTAACGGTAGCCCGTGGCTGCACTTTTAAACTGTTGATGGAGGAATCTCCCGGAATGGTTTCTTTGTGCAACTGTATATCATCATCACTGTAAAACACATTAGTACCAATACGTATTCGGTAGCGAACATTACCAGTAATGGTGGAGTTAAATTTATACCACAATGTTTTACTGCAACCATTCTGGCCTGTGCTTAATGGGTCAGGAGTACTTCGGGTGGCACAGGAATAATTATCCTGTTGCCCTGCAAACGTTCCGGCACCAATTGTACCAATATTATTTGCCTGGTAATGGTGGTCAAATTTTGGTGCTATAAAATTTAAAGAATCAAACTGGATAGAAACATCTATTTGTGTATTGGGTAATTGGCCACCAGGTTCCGAAGCTATGCCGTTAACATTATCTACCAGAATATAATACCGTGTGGGTGTTGCAGTACAAGGGTCCCGATAAAAAGAAATATTATTAAATGCCTGGTAACAGTAATAATAAACAATGTAGTTCATCGTAACAAACTTCAATCCTTGTGCAATAGAAGAATCAACAAGGCCGCCAGCCTGCACTGCATTAAAAGGCAGCGAAGCATCCACATCACTGCTATACACAGCAAATCTTGGCTGCAGCCCACGCTGCAAGGTTTTGTTCTCTACTTTTATTCTTACCGTTCCGGGATGGTCAACTACAAATGTGTACCATAAATTTCTCCTGGCAACCTTGCCTGAACTCTGCGGAAAGTTGGCATCATATAAAGGCTGGTTATTGGCCGTGCTGTAAATATTTCCATTTACGGTTACCTCACAGGCTGTATTGGTTGGGTCTGATGAAAAAGCACCGGTGGTGCAATAAATGAAATCACTGCTTGCCGGCCTTGTTGGATGTAATGGATTGATGTCACCAACTTTTCCAAAACGATAAACAGAATCAGGCGGCACCGTTCCAAAATCATAAGCTTTGCTGGCAAAATCAAAACGGGAATAACCTACCTGATCAATATAAATAGAAGGCGCCACACTACTACAAATATTTGCATCTTTTGCAAAAATTACCAGCGTATAAGTGCCTGGTTGAAAATGACAGAACTGTATATTTCCAATGGAACTGTTGCATTGCTGTATGGGCGTTGCTGTTGCAAATTGTATAGAATCTGTTCTTACATCTTTGTCATATACAGCTGCAAAATAACCACCGGTATTAATTTGTAAAAAGCTTACCTGCGTTGTTCTGAAAACATAGTAAGCCACCCTGTTTGCTGCAGCTTCACAAGCAACTATCGGGTGAGATGAAAACGGCGTATCTACCGTACAATTAAAGTTTTCTTTCGGTAATGTAAAACTGGTATCTGTTCTTGGATAAACCGGTGTACTGATAGCTCTTACCCCCCATTGAACCAGATGCGGCAAATTTCCAGCTGCAACAGATGCTTTGTAAGGCCGGTTGAATTTTGGTGCCGGGCAGGCAGGTGTAATGGTGATATCAAATTCATCAAAATAACTAACATAACCGTTGTACCTGCCACCGGTTTGGGTCAGCCGCATGGTGCTGTCGTAATTGGGGCCGGTACCCCAGCTTACAACGGTGTACCAACCTTCCGTAAGTGGAGCACAATTATTGGTTGTGCTGGCTGTACTGAAACAATTCCATTGATTACCAACCGGGCTTAGTCCTGCCATGCCGTCTGTTGCCTTTCCATAAAACAATGTTCTTGTGCCATAAGCCTGACCCACACACCAACCTCCGTAACCAGGATTAGAGAAACCAACTATAGCATCTTGCTTTAAATAAAATTGCCGGTAAATGGCTTTGGTGGCTGGCCTTCCTGCTAACGGGCACGGTGAGTAGCCGTTGACGGAAATGGCATTGTCGTCACAGCTCCAGTAATCTCTTTTGCCACGGAGTGCACCACCATTGGGACCAAGTGTATCCATTATGCTGCCCATATCCAGTGCATTCAGCAGGCTGTTGTATTTTGTTCTTGTTTTTACAAACGTAAAGGTTGGCCTGTCGGCACGGCCTACATCGCCGGTGCTGCCCATTGATGCAAAAGTGTAAGTGCCCGGCACTACACAAACAGTTTTATTTTGGCAGTATTCATAGCCAGTTAAACAAAGTGATTTTGGTACAATGCCTGTAACCTTGTTGGGGAAATTGAAAACGTTTTGTGCCGTTGCCAACGCATTGGCATCACCACTGTATAATTTATACCTGAATGGCGGATTGTTGGAATAAGTAAGATCGCTGAAATTAACAGTGCCGCTATCTGCCAATAAAAACTGGCGGTAAGTTATTTTATCATTCAGCGGCGAGCAAGTGGTATCCCATGGCCGCAGGGTTGGCTGGCATCCAATACTGTCTGCTGCTGCCCGGTAAGGTACACCGCTTAACAGTGGTTGCTGCACTGCACCCACCCTGTTGATGCTATCAAATGCACCTGTTACATTCAGTGAATATTTGCTTGCTGGCTTCCTGTTAAAAACCTGCATATCTACCTGAAAACGACTTCCAAGATTTGTAAATAAACATTGATTATTATTATTGTTTAAGTCGCCATAGTAGAGGGATGTTAGATTGTAAGATGGCGTATCAACACCCAGCACCTGTAACACATAATCGCCGGGCGCAAGGCATTCCATTTCCCCGTTATATGCAGCGGTGCCTACAATATTAGCTGTATCAAGGTCTGCACAATTAGCAGTAAGACTTTGTTTGAATAACCTGATAACAGGCCTGGTTCCACAATAAATTGAACCGGGGCGGAAAGTAATGGCAACCGTTCTGCTTAAACTAAAACTGGCAAAACTGCTGAGGTTATACTTTATTCCGTTAACAGTAACGCCTGCCGCCGGTTTAGACGGGCTGCAACCATTGCTGCTGTGGCGGCTGTTACAGCCAAAGTTATCGGCAAAAGTAGTGACGGTGCCATTGGCAGATGCCGGCAAAATACCTAACGTGTTGGATGCAGGTAAACTGTTTACAGGCAGCGGGCCTGCCGTGGGGTTAACGCCGCTGGTTATTATACCCAGCCGCACCATATCTTTAAAATCTTTGTGGATAAACAGTTGTATGCTGTAAGTAGTGTTGGGCAGCAGATCGCCGCAGCGGTATTGTTGTGTGGCGCTCCGGTAACCATTGGTTAGCATACTGTCGCAGCCGTCTACCAATAATAAACTGCTGATGGGTGTGGTTACCGCATTACCCCGGTATAAATTGTAACCAAACTTTTTTTGAATGTTGGCACCGCCGCCTGGAAAATATTGTGTAGCTCCGGTGCCAGACAGGCCTACTACCAAATAATCCAGGTATGCCGGCGTGGTAAAAGTAAACCAGGCAGTTTTGTGATATTCCTTATAATTGTTGAGGCTGCTGCATATTTCTGTTTCATCTTCTATCGACTGGCATTCTGTGTCAAAATCAATTTTGCGGGTATGAACATTGGCAACGCCAAAAGAATAAGCCTGGTTGGGATGATCATAAGCAGCACCGGTTTGGTCGCTTATTTCCAATGAAATAGTAATGGGGCCGTTAGCATTTACATTTGAAGATACCTGCACTAAATAATCTCCGGCGGGTACACAAGGGTGATAGGTATTGCCCCAGGTTACAATAGGTGTAAGCTTGGTGCTGATACTGTCATTGGTGGGCAGGCAGTCATTGTCTTTAAATACAGCAAAGCCCACATTGCCCGCCGCTATTGCTGTGGCCGGCTGAGATAAGGTAACCCTAACTGCTCTTATCGTTGGCAAAGAAAATTTTAACCATACAGATTTTTTATCTAAGCCTGCTACAAAAATAGCTGGTGCAAATGTTTCACCGTTTTGTACGGTGGCATTGCTTATGTTGATTTGTGCGGAAGAAAAATTGCCGAGACCAAAACCGTTATTGGCAATGGTGATGGTTTGTGCATTGGTGCAGTTGTCGTTAGGCGGGGCTTGCGCAAGTATACTATATGTCTGCAACAGCACTAAAAATACTATTGTAAACAGCTTTGCCAAAATAAATTTATTAATTATACTCATTCAATTGGTATTGATTGCAAAAAAACACCCGTCCGGCCAGAAGAAGTTGTCTTTAAGGGATAAGCAATATTTAGGTTATTGTTTAACCCTAACCTCTGCCTGTATTTTTACATTACTGCCTGTTCTTATTTCAAATTTACCTTTCACATTTAATGGTTTGGTAATGGTAAACTGTCGGTTACTGGTTGAGGTAGTCCCGTCGAGCACCAGGTTGCCAATGATTGGCGGAAATGCACTGCCGCCAAAGCCATTGATATTTTTACTGGCCGTAACCGAAATGCCATTGCCGAGCATTAATGTACTGTTGATGCCAAAATTATAAGGACTACTGATTGCCTGGCTCGCTTCCCCGTATGGTGGATCCGTAATTTCAAGTGTACCGCCCGTAAAATTAAATTGAGTCATCCCGGTTGCTGCCTTAAACAGGAACTCACCATCGGGTACACCAAGTTCTTCAAAACCGTAATTGCCGATAATGGTCAGCTTACCCCCCGTCATGTTAAAACTGCTGCCCTGCCGGTGCTGTACACTGCCCGCTACCGTTAAATTTCCATTGGTTACCGTAAGCGTTCCATAGTTATCGATAAAGGCCAGGGTTTTAATATTTTCAATTATGGTGGATATGGCTGCATTATTCAGCGTGAGTAATTTACCTGCATTGATGCGTAACGCTGAGATTAGCAGGGAGGTATCCAGCGTAACCGCATGGTCAATGATTACGGAATCGCATACGTCCGGAACGGTTCCCTTGCTCCATATTGCCGGGTTTTTAAAACTTCCGGCGGCAATTGTTTTGTTGATACAAAATCCGTTGTTCAGCATGGCAGCTGTTATCACTACCCGATCCGTATAATTGCCATAGCGGAAAGTAGCTTCTGTTACTCCTTCCTGCACCGCTACAAACTCACCGGTTGAATCAATACGGGTAACAATACCGGTTGGTATGAATGTTACATTAACTGTTGTGTCGCTGTTTGGCAGGTTGATCCATTTGCCGCCACGCAGTAGCTGGTATCGGGGATAATAAAAATTTCCTTCCTGTATAGTCACGTTGCTGTCGTTAACCCTGAACCCTGTAACCGGTGCATTGTTGCCCACTGAAACAGAAAGCGTATCAATATAGTATTTCAACCTGTTGTCTGGTGTATTGTAAGCTGCTACTGCCCATATTGTCTGCCTTCCCGGGAATTGCGGTATAATGTTCGTGGGCATCGTATAGGGAGTAAAAGTTTTGGTAAAGGCAAACGAATCTTTTAGCTGAAAATGTAATTTGATATAACTGAGGTTGGCGGTATCCTTTAGGCGGAAGCGGATATTCAGCAGGCTGTCTGCAAAAACCGTTGCAGCGGCAACAGGAAAATCAATTTTTATTTTGGTGGAGTCATAAAAATTTTCTTCTGCCTGTATCCTACCGCTATTTAAAGCATTTGTCCTCATCCGTGCTGCATATTCCGTTGGTGGATCGTCGTCAATATTCGCAGGGATCACATCGCCAAACAACGTGCCTGATACGGAACTACCCAATAGGTCAAATACTCTTTGGCCAACATCCGTTCTGCCCAAAATAGTGATGTGGCTGGCATCATACAACGACCCTTCTGAATTGCCAAACCGGGTAATATAGGGTTTCAATTCTGATTGGGTTATTCTGGCCAACTGGCTTTCCATGGGAACAATCAGATCGCTGTAACTCAGGTAATCTGCGAATCCTTTTTGCTGACAATACCATTCCCAGAACAATGCAACACACAACACGTCTGCTACGGTCAAAAACGGCTTCAGCCTTGCCTTTACCACACCCGGTACAAAGTCGCTTGCCAAAAGGGTTTCAATAAAACCTTGTACATATTTTACTGAGGGGAAAAACTCGGCCATGGTGGTGGTAGTTTGCTGCGACAGCAATGCCACATTCCCCGTGATAATGTGAAATTTTGTATTCGTTTCCCGCAGATTTACACCAGCCCTTTCCCCATCCCTTCTGTCTGTGATCTGGAGATCCCTTACTGCCGGGGTAGGCTGCATGATGGTGGAATAAATGTATTCAATTGATTTATCCTTCGGCTCAATAAAATCATAGGGGTATTGAAAACTTTTATCGTGCCAGTAAATACCTGCGAGTATCCGGTTGGTATTTTGCGGCAAGTTTGGAATAAATTCGGCCACCGCATCAGCAACAGGGCTGCTGTTGTGCGGTGTATTGATGGTTATTACTTTGTGCGTATAACCCTGGTTATAATTGCTGCATAAGCTCCGCTTGTTTGTCTTAAACTTAAAATCAAGATGTGCAATAGCATACCGGATCACCGCCCCGCCCATACTATGGCAAACATAATCTACCTGATTGGCTGCATATCCTTTTTTTCTCATCGCTTCAATATTGCCCTGCAGGGTATTAAAAAAATTTTGCCCCATTCCTTCGAGCCTGTTTCCACTTAAGATCAGTTGGGCATTGTTATGAAAACCATCTCTGCCGCTAATAGTAATGGCATTTACGTATTTGAATCTGTCACTCTTTACAAACGGTACCGATCCATTGTGTTTAAAATTATCCCAGGTAGAAGGGCCACTCGCAAGGCCGTGCACCAGCATCAATGGCGGCCTCACCAACTTCATCGGATAAGTGCGGATCTCTGTGGTACCATCTATATAGGTAACTTCTATCTCTAACTGATCAATTCTCATCGATTCGTTTGCATAAACGCTCGCCGCATCTTTGCTAAAATTTTTCGGTGAGCGGTACCAGAACCAAAATTCTTTTCGCCCATCCTCATACGTTACATTAGGAGAAAAGCTCTCTGCGTAGTTTTCAATTCCTGCATTCGCTTCGGTAGAATAGCTGCTGATGTTGTTTGCTACTTTCAGCTTACCTCTTAGTGTTGCATCGGCTTCAACAAAATCTTTAACCGAAACCTTTACTTTATCGATAGGGGGTAGCCCTTCTTCGCCGTTTTCAATTTTAAGATATACCCTCGATACACCATCAGCAGCTACTCCCCTCCCCGTGGAGATTCAGTTCTTAGGGGATAGCTATAATCCCAATCAAGGGATACTTTTATTTTATCGATTACCGACCAAAAACTTACCCCTGCATCGGAGCTTACGATCATTCGTAATTTGGCATAATCAAAGGCAAGTCCGGTGATATTGTCTGATAAGAAACCATCAATAGGGTGGAATGTTTCATAGAAAGTACTGTTGGTGACATCACCTCCATTAGTATATTTTATAAGCCCCATATTGGTTCCGAAAAAAACATTCCCCAAATGATCCTCGGTAATGGCATTGTTGTTAATGGTGATACCAGACGGAAAAACGGCGGGCATGTTGAGGATATACCAGACGCCATTGATATTGACCCTAACACCCCCTGCTTGCAACCCCACCCAACGACGGCCCTCCTTATCAAAGTGCATGGCATTTACCTTAAACCCGTTTTGAAAAACTGGCACCGGCGGTTCACTGGAAGTGAATGTATTAGTATGATCCCAGACACCGAGGAATTGCCCCTCTGCCTGCAGCAATTGCGGATCATACCTCAATATTTGCGATTTGCCAAAATTTTGCCTTACAGACGCCCAAACTTCACCCCCGGGCCTTGCCAGGCGTTCTCCCGCCACCGCATCAAAACTAGGAGTGCCGGTACCAAAGGGTGGTGCATCAATTGAACTAATTCTTTTTCTGAAAAAATTTGCTTCGGGATACAACCCCACACCCAAACCGCCTGCGGAAGTATTAAAAGAAGTAATAAAATTGGCCTGTGCGGCCCAAACCCTGGGTAAATAAGGATTGTCGGAGTTGCCTCTTAATTGGTAGGTTTTATCAACAAATATCGACCGTACATTTCTGGATGATAAGCCGCCTCCGGTGGTGGTTCCCGGCACACTATAAAACTCCATAGCAGTGTCTCTTCCCAGTGGAAAATAGTTGACACCCCCGGCAATGCTTGAACCTCCGCCCGCCGAACCCAGTATTCCTGATTGGGCAATCCAGATGCCATTGGCCCTGTCAACTTTGATGTCATTTATAAATACTTTGGTAAGCTGCGGGGCCTGGCGCCAAAACTTACGCATCGTGTCGTACAAATAC
>Ga0163148_10004297_pt1 | contig 14983 bp, 10 predicted proteins | sample OliLakLV19MP7P2_FD_148606 | JGI IMG/M metagenome (GOLD analysis project Ga0163148, IMG submission 148606) | Freshwater microbial mat bacterial communities from Lake Vanda, McMurdo Dry Valleys, Antarctica- Oligotrophic Lake LV.19.MP7.P2 | ecosystem: Environmental > Aquatic > Freshwater > Lake >...
GATGTCGATTTTCTTCCGCTCGGCCGGATATTTTTTCACGGTGTACTTGCCGCCACCGGCGGAATCGACCACCAGCTTGGCCAGTTTTCCGAGGCTGATCTGGCCCCGGCCACCGAGATTGTAGACGGCACCGACGGCCTTGGGATGACTCGCGGCCAAAAGAAATGCTTCCACCGCGTCATCGACGTAGGTGAAGTCACGGAGTTGCCGACCACCCCACACCTCGAAGGGTTGGCCGCTGAGTACCTGATTGATCCAGATGCCGACGAAGGTTTGCCGCGCATCCTTCACGCGCATGCGCGGGCCGATCGTGTTGGTGAGCCGCAACACCGTGCTCTTGATCCCGTGTACTTCGCTGTAGAGAAGATGATATTGTTCGCCGGCGAGCTTGTTGATGCCGTTGATATCGACGGGCTGGAGCGGGTGTTTCTCGTCGACGGGCAGGTAGCGCGGCCGGCCGTAGATCTGGCGCGTACTGGCGAAGACCACGCGGATGCCGGAGTTATGTTTTCGGCAGATTTCCAAAATCGCGAGCTGCGCGCGGCAGTTGATCTCGAGGTCCGTTTCCGGCGCGGTCATCGAATCCATGTGGCTGGTCTGGCCGGCGAGATTAAAAAGAAAATCCTGATCCTTGAGCAGATGGGGCAGCGCGTGGTTGTTGCGCACATCGGAAATATTCACCTGCACGCGGCGGCTGATGTCGGCGATATTGTGCAGATTACCGCCGTATTCGGGGATCAGGCTGTCGATCAAGGTCACCTTCGCGCCCAAGCCCACGAGGGCGCGGGCGAGGTTGGAGCCGATGAAACCGAGCCCGCCGGTAATCGTCACGCGCCGACCCCGGAAATGTTTTTCGAAAGGCTTCAGGTGTTTCATGCGTGGTCCGGTTTACGGGCGACGACGAGCACCGAGCTGCCAAACGGCAGATGCCCACCCGCGTGAATCCAGATGTGTTCGCTTGCCATCATGGCGTTGAACATGGCTTCCAGCGGGGCCGGATACAAGCGCACATCGCTGGTCGGATCGGCTGGCGGGAAAATTTTCCGGCGCAGCACGGCGAGCGGGAAGGGCAGGGTGTTCCAGTAGGTGGAGGATGTCGGTGGCAGTTTCGCCGTGAGCATGAGTGTGCTGACCTCGCGGCGCGAGTCGCGCCGTAAGTTGGCGACTTGGCGGTCGTGATAGGAGAACAGCCATTGGTACGCCGGCATCATGAGCACGACGAGGCCGCCGGGTTTCAGGCAGCGGGAAAATTCCCGGAGCGCCTCCGCGGGATCTAGTACTTGGCAGAGCACCTCGCAGGAGGTGATCGCGTCGAAGCACTCGTCCGCGAAGGGCAACTGTTGGACCGAACCCACCGTGATTTCTGCCGTGGTGCGGACGCGCGCGAGTTGCGCGGCTTCGAGTGAAAAATCCAATCCGCTCAGTCGCCAAGTTGGTTGCACGGTTTGCAGGTGACGCAATAGTCCGCCGGTGCCGCAACCGGCATCGAGCACGGCGGCATCCGGCGGCAGTGCTCCTGCAACTAGCGCGCGCGACGTGTCGGTGCAGCGCGCGGTAGTACCACATCTGGTCCTCGACCTCGGCCATCTTGCGATATTCTTCAGATTGCACGCGTGGGGTGGATTTATTTCAAGTAGCACAGCACCGTGTAAGGCAAGGTCCAATGTAATAGGTTTGGAGCGAAACACCACGTATTCACGAAGACTACATTCCTGACGCATGTTGACCGAAGCATTCAACACATACTTTAAATTCCCCTTCCTCAAATCACGGTGATTTCGGTTCAGGAAAATAGTTTTGGTGCTGAGAAGATTAACGCGCAAGTTCTGTTGAATATCATCTGCTCTATGAGGCGGTACGCCGTACGACGGCATTGCATCTATAATCCGGCAATATGATAGCTCAGGAAATTCAGAGGGAACCCAGTGGGCTTTATGGGCGCTGTCACATTGCCGGATTAATAATGACTAATTCCGCGCCATCTCGCCGGTTCAAACCGCCAGCGCCACACATAATCGCCTATAACCGGCTTGATCACATTATCCGCTTCTTTCTCTACAGGCAAAACCAATGTCGCTCCTACTGCCCGTGAACTTAACATCACGCGCAAATCAGCATGTACATAGGGGATTTGAAAGTCGGATCCCTCGCGCATTTGACGGCCATCCAGCCGCAGCTTTGTCACGCTTTCAAGCGAAACACCGGGAAACTTGACCCACAGTGGTCGCGCCACAGGCAGGTGATCAATCCTCCCCGGCGATACGGAAGCATGCAGTTCTCGTTCCTCCATTTGCAGGCCCAGTGAGAAAATCATTAATCCACCGGCGACAGCCAGTCCGGTCCACGTCGACTGCTGGCGCCAACCACGTAACAACGCAGCGAACGAAAGAGCAAATAGCGGCGCAAAGCCCCAAGAGATATAGTGAATCAAACTATAGCGGAATATAGCCGATGGGAGAAAATCGTTGTAGTTGATGTAGAGCCACCAATTCATGGCCAACGTGGCTAGGGCTGCCATCGCCGCCATGCCTGCAGTCCGTACCCAGTAAAACACACCTGGGATGACTAGAAAGAGCCACGGATAACGGAAAAAAAGTGCTGTGTCCGCCTCGCCAAAAAAAGGCCGCCCATCCACGAAAAGCCAGAATAGCTTACTCAGGGATGGGTAAGAAAAAAACCCGGACCCCTGCCATGTCTGGCGCTCATAGGGCGTGTCCCAAGTGCCGAACACTGCGTGATTGATAAGCCCCATCGCAAGAATTACCGCCCCAATAGCCGCCATACCACCCGCCGCACATATCAACCTTTGCCGCCAAACCGGCAGTCGCAGCACAGCCCAAATCAGCATGGGCGCAAAACAAGCCGCATCACCCGGACGGACCAGATAAGTCAGTGCCGCCAGCCCAGTCAGTCGCCATACCGTGCATGGTCCGTGTGTCGCCACCATGACCCACATGCCGGTCAGCAGAGTAGCTGCGTAACAATCGTATTCCACGGAATCACCAGGGTGAGGGCCAGTACGTCACCATGCACGGCCACGAACACCACTCCCACCACCAGAGTCTGCATCCTACTGAGCCAACCTCGCACCAGTCGCCACCACACTGCAGTGGCAGCAAGCACCAATAATAGATCGGGCACAAAGAAGGCGTGCGTTGGCATGATCCGCCAGAACAAGGCGCCTAGCGCCGGATAACCCAAAGGATAGTGAAAGTTCGCAGCGGTGAGATGGAACTGCGCGAGTTCGGCGGCAGACTGCCAATAAGCGAATTGATCAGCCCAACTCCACCACCCGAGGCGTAATTTCGCCGAAGTATTGCCGGGATAAAGCGGATGGTGCAGATAGACGGTCGTGTAAACCAACGCCAGTATCCCCAGCAGCAACCAGCCGGCGGACCGGCGGCCAAGCCCTCTCTCGCACAACTCCAATCCGTCCGCCACGTCCGCCCGTATACGGCTCAACACCGTCCGGTTCATGGCTGAAAATCTTAGCTTCCACCCGCAGAGTTCCATTGGTTTCATAGCCGGCCAGTAAAAACACCCCGCCGTTGGCATTACAAGCCATCAGATCACTGTGAATTTTGCATCGGCAGAACGCTTGCGATTAATATATGAAATAAATTACCCGTAAGGTTCTATTACGCCGTTATTAATTTATGCACAGCCAAAAAGTTCATTATCTGATCTTCAGTTTATTGTTATTAGCGGTGACCGCTATTTGGCTGACCGTAAATTCTCATTGGAATCCGGGTACGTGGCGCTCTCCCGGAGGAAATCCAAGTGGAGACATTCTTGAAGTCGCAGCTAGAGTTCAAATTGCAGCCGAACAGTTCCCGCGGTTGCATAACACCTATGGATCGATTGACCGACTGGGTGCTCCTGTCGGTGCTTGTTGGACGTCTTATCCTACACCTGACCGCGTTACATTCGCTCTGGCCGGACTGATTTCCCGTGTGGTTGGCGTCTTTGGGGCCATCAACTTCCTAATGCTAGTCGGTCACCTGCTAGGTGCCTCCTCGTTTTATTTCTGCACGCGTCTGCTCAAATGGCATCCCGCTTTGGGAGCAGCCGGCGCGCTCTTGTTTTCCTATGCGGTCTTCAACCAACAGTGGAGCGGAACACTCTCACTCAGTTGGACATTTACGCTTCCACCAGCAGTTGTTTTGCTCCAATGGATCGCGAGCCGAAGCGCAACTCCCCCGTCCGCTTCAAGGTGTCGCATGGCATGGCTGGCGGCCGGCACAGGGCTTTGCCTTGGCTTCGGCAATCCATATTTTGTTTTTGCGGTGCTCCAGCTGCTTCTGTTCGCGCTATTATTTCAGTGGTACCGAAATCGGGCGTACGCCCGTCTGCGTGTTGGGGTGATTTTCCTGCTGGCTTTACTTTTGGTTTTTTTTCTCTCCCATGCGCCCTATTTTTTTGCTCATTTTATCGCCGATGAGGTCGATGCAATAGGGCGCAACTACGCCGGATCCGAGCTCTACGCCTTGAAACCGATAGAGCTGTTTCTTCCCCCGAAGTCACACCGGATTGATGCTATGGCCGCACTGGGGCGCAACTACTCCAGAATTACATTTTTCCGCAGCACGGAGCCAATCGGGTCTTATCTCGGCCTTGTTGGAATTTTGGGATTTGTCGTTATTGTTTTTGCTTTGCTGAAAAGTGCAGTGGCTAGTAGACGAAAATATCTGCCTGTGCCGGATGCCACTCTTGCGACCCTCTGGATACTATTTCTTTCCTGTGTGGGTGGCATGAACTCCATGCTGAGTTTTCTCAGCCTCGACCTATTCCGGGCGAGCAACCGCTTTAGCATATTAGTATTCATTTGGTGTCTTTTTGCGGCCATTGGATGGATGCGACGTCAGACGATCAGACAGCAACCTAGATGGACTTATATATTTTCTGCCGTCATTGCCACTATCGGCCTGTTCGATCTTGTGCCTCACGGTCTGTCGCAGAGTCACCATGAGGCGGGGACCACTTGGCTCTCTTCCGAACGCTCTATCGCTGCTCGTATAGTGCAGGCAGGTGGTTCCGGCGCCAAAGTATTCCAATTGCCCGCAGTTCCTTTTCCTGAGGCGGGGTTAGTTCTAGGATTTCCCGACTACGACCACTTACGTCTGTTTCTCGCGAGCCCGGAATTGAAACTGTCCTATGGCGGATTACGTGGCTCATTGCCGGAACGTTGGAATCGCTGGGCCGCTGGCCTACCGGCTCGGGCACTCGTCGAAGAACTCGAACAGTGTGGTTTCTCTGTGCTCACAATCGATCAACGCGCCTACCAGCCTTATGCGTTTACCCAGCTCACAGTTGATTTGCATGCGGCTGGACTTTCCCCCGTAGCACTGCCCGAGTCGAGTCACCTGATCGCCTTTCGGTTGACGCCTTCAGCTACGCCAAAATCACCTGAGCCTAATGATCCTCGCTTCTATCCTTTATGGGATATCACTGCTTCACTTCTTCCAGATAGTCGGCTTTCAATCCATGCCCTTCAAGGTTGGTTCGACTCAGAACATGACAGTTCTCACTCATGGCGTTGGGCGGGTCACCAGGCTAAACTTGGTTTATGGAATGGGTTGGGCGTATCGCAAACGCTCACTCTCGTTGGACAGATGCGCGGTATTTCACCTGGCTGGATCAATCTGAAAATTGATAATGTTCGTGTCTTGCGCCTTCGGCTCGGAAGCACGGCCACGGATTTGAATTCTGTGAGCTTCGTCGCCGCTCCCGGAGCATCCATCCTCGAGTGGCAATTTGAAGGCGAGTTGGTTCGCCCAGCGAGAGATTCGAGGAGGTTAGGCTTTCAGCTTGAAAACTTTGCCGTTATCAAAACACGCTGAAGCTGGTTGGTGCACTTGCGCTCGATGTACTGCTACCGCGTGTGGAGTGCCAAGTTGGGAAGTGGAAAACATCGCGCACGCCGGGTAGTTCCAAGTTTACAACGTCTGGTCGCTCGACAATAAAACGCGCCCACCCATCGCCCATGCCTCCTCGCCGCTCCACCCGATTCACCGGACTTTTCCCTGACGAATTTGTCACGGATTCCTTTTGGATTCGGGAAACCGGAGCAATTGAACTGCCGGCCTTGGAAAAATCACCGACGTTGGTCGTAATCGGTGAACTGCTCCCGCCCATCACGAATGAGGCAACGGTCACGGGTCAATTGGGTCTGGAACTGAAGCTCGATGGTCAGACGCTCCTCACCCGATCCGAGATCCCGCTGGGTCCTTTTCGTTTCGAATCACCCTGGCCAGCGAGTACCAGTCCTGCTGGTCATAGACTGGAACTTACCCTGCTGGGCGTGGCGGGCAGCAATCTGCTCGCGTGGTTCGCTCGCGTGAGCGGGCTCGGCTTCCTGCAAAAATGGCGCCGGCAACCGCGTAACCGCCGGTTGCGGATCCAGCGCATTGAGGCGGGCGGCGAGGTGCTGTTTGATTTCGGCAACCGCGCTTCACCTTGGAATCAGGCGCTCGCCCGGCGCTCGCTGCATGTCGGGATGAATCTCATGGGTTTCTACCGCGCGATCCTTGGCGTGGGTGAGTCCGTGCGTTGCGCCGCGCGCGCGGCGGATGCAGCCGGTCTGCCGCTGGCCTGCATCGAACTCAAATTACCCTGCAAGAATCCGCAGACCGATGATGCCTTTGCCCTGCGGTTGCGACCGGACAACCCGCATTCGGTAAACGTTTTTCATCTCGATGCCCCGGTGTCGTGCGATATCGACCACTATCACGGACCGGCCTGCCGCGCCGGAAAATACAACATCGGCTATTGGGCGTGGGAGCTGCCGGAGTTTCCTGATGCGTGGACGCAGTACGCGGATTATTTTGACGAGATCTGGACGCCTTCGCATTTCACCGCTGATGCCATCGCGGAAAAACTGGCGATCCCGGTGCTGGTGATGCCGCATGCGATTGCCTTCGAGCGGCCCGTGGGTGATTTCCGGGAAAAGTTTGGACTGCCGCGTGACCGCTATCTGTTTTTGTTTCTCTACGATCTCAACTCCTATTCCGAGCGGAAAAATCCCGCCGCGGTCATTGAGGCATTCCGTCATTCCGGTCTGGCCGGAGCCGGGGCGGCTCTGGTGATCAAGATCCATAATGTGGTCGGGAACGAGGCTGACTTCGAGAAGCTTCGCGCCATTGCCGCCTCGCTGCCCGGCACGGTACTCATTACGCAAACCCTCTCACGCGGGGAAATCTACGAACTGGAATCAGTGTGTGATTGTTTCGTTTCATTGCACCGTTCGGAAGGTTACGGACTGGCGGTGGCGGAATGCATGTATCTCGGCAAGCCGGTGATTTCCACGGATTGGTCGGCCACGGCGGAGTTTGTGGATGAAACCTGTGGCTGTCCGGTGCGCTGCCAACTCATCACACTGGATCGCAATCACGGCCCGTATGCGAAAGGCCAGCGCTGGGCCGAGCCCGACGTGGCGCACGCGGGCCAGTGGATGAAGCGGTTATTCGAGGACCGTGCGCTGGGCACCCGTTTGGGCGCGGCGGCGCGCGTCCGCATGGAAAAAAACTATTCCCCGACCGTGATCGGCGCGCGCTTCCGCCGCCGGCTGGAAGCGATCGCCAGCTGGTAAATCATGAGATTATCCGGCCTCCGTCGCCTCCGGAGTAAACTGGTCGAGCTCGATTCCTCGGTTAAGTTATAGCAAAAAATGTCCCGTTTTATGGCGATTACACTCGCCGTAGTTTTCATGCGAACCCTAGCATCATTCCGATCTTATTCGTTCGAGTTTCCGTCGGAGCTCTAGCATTACCTCGTACCCAGCAAATGGTTTTCAGTTCACTTCTGTTCATTTACGCATTTCTTCCCGTTTTCCTTGCGTGCTATTACTTAGCCCCAAGAAACTGGCGTAACTTTGTCGCTCTGGCGGCAAGCTTGGCGTTTTACATCTGGGGCGAACCGGTCTTCGCCATTTGGTTGGTTGTATCCAGCCTTTTTGATTTTTACCTTGGCCAGTGTCTGTTCCGTTTACCGTCCAAATCGGCTGGTCTGCGACGGGCGGTTTTGATCTTTGGCTTGGTCGTCAATCTTTCAGCCCTGCTTTATTGCAAATACAGTAACTTTTTTATTGCGCAGACGAATGCCTTGCTTGGCTGGCACGGGGCCCTGCCGATCTCTTGGACGACCGTCGCGCTGCCCATCGGCATTTCATTTTTCACGTTCCACAAGATTAGTTACCTGCTGGACATTTATCGCGGCACTACGCGGCCAACCAGCAACCTTTTTGATTACCTGCTTTACATCTGCCTCTTCCCCCAACTCGTGGCCGGTCCGATCATACGTTATCATGATATCGCGAATCAGCTGTCTACACGTGAGCACACTTTGCCTTATTTTTTGTCAGGCACTTGGCGATTCATTCTCGGATTAGGGCGCAAAGTATTAATCGCCAATCCGCTGGGATTGGTGGCAGATCGAATTTTCACTCTTGATGCTAACTCCCTGCCATTGCCCCTAGCATGGCTGGGCATTCTTTGTTACACGTTCCAGATCTATTTTGATTTCGCCGGCTACTCGGATATGGCCATCGGACTGGCTCGGATGATCGGGTTCGACTTCCTCGAAAATTTTAACCGCCCCTATACAGCTAGAAGCATCACCGAATTCTGGCGTCGTTGGCACATATCCCTTTCAAATTTCATGCGGGATTACCTCTATATTCCCTTGGGGGGGAATCGGGTGCCCGCGTGGCGCAACCGGCTTAATCTCTGGCTGACTTTCTTGGCTTCTGGTCTTTGGCATGGGGCCAGCTGGAATTTCATTTTTTGGGGTGCCTATCACGGAACGCTGCTTTCCCTCGAAAGATTCCTTGGCAGCCAGCGCTTGGCCCGCATCCCCGCTTGGCTTGGACATTTATCAACCTTTTTGCTGATCATGGTAAGCTGGGTTTTTTTCCGCACCGACACCATGGCGCACGCCTTCACCTACCTTGAAAGGATGGTCGCGTGGGACAGTCTTTCGGCTCAAAACTTGAGCATCGTCTGGCCGGATATTATCAGCCGCCGGACTGTTTTCGCTCTGTTGCTGGCCGCTTTAGCAAGCTTTATTCCCGAGCGCACTTGGTGTCGTTGGGGCTGGGGTGAACCGATCCCGAGCCACTTAAGTGGTGGCCTTATACGCACCGGACTTGCAGCCGTCTTTCTTTTTCTGTCCTCGGCCGCTCTCGCCAACCAAAACTATAATCCCTTCATATATTTTCGCTTCTGATCTCCCACCAGTGATGCGTCGCAAAGCTCAGCTTCTCTTGATCGCCCTCTACTCTAGCCTGCTGCTCCTAGTAGGCATCCAATCCTTTTGGCCGTTTTTTCGCATGGGGAGAAAACTTAATGGGACAGAGCAATCAGCGCCGCCGCCCGTCTGGAATTGGGCGTCCTTGCGCAGTGGCGAGGCATTTCGTGAGGCCGATATCTGGTATAACGCCAATGTCGGCCTCCGTAATTTCTGGGTGCGCCTAGATAACCAGATCAGCTACACGTTTTTTGGTGAAACAACCACCCATGAAGGCGGCACCCCGCTGATTGTTGGGGCACACGATTGGATATTCGAACGCGCCTATCTAAACTCTATCATTAGCCCCAAGCCGCTCCCTCGGGACCGGGTCAAAAAAGCCGTTAGCCACATCCGGTCGGTGCAGGACAAACTGGCCAGTCGCGGCATTCCCCTCTTGCTCCTCATTGCCCCTAACAAGGTGAGCGCCTATCCCGAGCATGTGCCTTCAGCTTATTTTGCTGGTCACTCCCCCGATCAAGCCATCTCGGATTTCGAACATTTCCAGCAAGAGCTGCTGATCTCCAATATCAATTTTTATGACGGACCGCATCAGTTCGATCTGTGGAAAAAAAACGGTCAGAAAAACCTTTTCGCCCGCTCGGGCACCCATTGGAGCTATTTCGCCGCTTGGCATGTGCTCCTTGATTTGCGCGAGCGCCTCAACCCACACATGCAACGGCCCATGCCCGCCCTGCCGTTGCCAAAATTCACTAAACAACCGGCCCGTGATTCGGACAAAGATCTGCTCAATCTGCTCAACCTCCTCTATGACTCTCCGTACAATCATCCTCAATTACTCCCGGAAATTGCCCCTCAAAATTCGGTTTCCAGCGAAAAATTGCCCCGGATCCTGTGGGTCCATGACAGCTTCGGTTGGCAACTCATAGAATTGCTTTACTTGGCCAACGCCGCCCAACCAACAGAGTCTCTCTACTATTTTTCAAAACTCTACCGCATTCCGGGCGGCACTCCCGGCAGCGCAGAGGTCAAGGATATCGATTGGCCTTCGTTCATCAAAAAATATGATGCGGTCGTGGTGGTTTGCACCGAAACCAATATCCCCGAATTAGCGTGGCGATTTTTTGAAACCGTCGATACGCAACTGCCACCCCTCCCAGGTCGATAATTTTCGCGGTATCACCACTATACCCATTTAGTTTGCAGGACCCGGCGATCCAGTCGGATAACTCTTAGCAATTCCATGCTCCCGACATTACTGTCTAGCCTCCGCCGTCATTGCATCACCCTGCTATTACTCGCCGTGCTGGCCGGATCTTTTCTAACTTACACCAATTACCGGCAAAAATATATCGGTGCAGTTGATTGGTATGGGTATTTTCAAGAGGCCAAACTGTTCATGGCTGGTCGCCTCACCTTGCCGACTGAATTCGCTGCTGCGGATTACCCCGCCATTGTTCCGTTTGGTTTTAACGTCACGAATCATGGGACCGTGGTGCCCCAATATCCGCCCGGATTCCCGCTCCTGCTTGCTGCCGCAGGCTTTGTCCGGCTGGAATTTTTTGTCACTCCCTTGATCGGCGTCGCCTCGTGCTTACTTCTGTTCATGCTGGTTGCAGACCTCACGGGTGATCGCCGAACCGCCCTCATCTATGCTTTGTTATGGGCTTTTTTCCCTACGGTGGTGTTTGGCAGCACGACCATGATGAGCGATCTGGTTGCGGCTTTTTTTGTCGCGGCTTCCTACTATGCCTATCGTCGTGGTGCTCAGATGGCCTCCGCTTTCCTCTTGGCATTCGCACTCTGTGTGCGCCCGACCAACGTGCTGTACTTGTTAGTGTTCAGCTTGGTGCTGATCCGCGATGGACGCCTGATCCGTTATGCACTCCTGATGCTTATACCCGGCTGCCTCTACGGGCTTTATAATTACTATCAGTATGGGGCTCCTTGGCGCACAGGATACTTCGACATACGCAGTGACCTCGTGGCAGAAGTTTTTCCCCAGCACTCATGGTTCTACTTGAAACAGACAGCCCTGCAATGCGGGCCTCTCGTAATATTTTTTTGTGCATGGGCTTTTCGCCGTCCTAAATTCGAAAAGTTCATTTTCGTCGCATGGTTCGCTGCCTTTCTACTCTTCTACAGCTTTTGGCGGCCGGGTGGAGATCGCTGGTGGTGGACGCGCTTTCTCCTGCCCGGATTCATTCCGATTTTCCTTCTCTCTGCACAAGGCTTCAGCGAATTCTTAAAACTACTGGAAAATCGCTTGTCTGGAATACCACGTCAAGTAGCCCGTTTTTGTCTATTCGCCTTTATGGTCGTGACGCCTGTTTATTATGTCGATTTCGGACTTAAACAGGCTGACCTCTGGATTCGCAATAAAGGGGAAGAATATTTTCGTTTAGTCAAAGAAACGGAACAGTACGTTAGCCCGGGCAGCTACGTAGGCAGCGTTGAGTTTGCCGGCTCTTTTCGATTGTACACCAACCTCGGGTCATTTGTTTCCGTCCATGATAATTCCCTCAATCTCGTCCCGGTGTTAATCGCCAAACACGACGTGTATCTGATCGTGGAAAGCTGGAACAAGGATAATCCTATCATCGCGCTACTGATGGAGCGCTACTCGGCCGTAAAAGTCCGGGAAATTTCCGTTTGGGGCGGCGTGCCCCTTTACCGATTAACGGCACCTAGCACAAAATAATCCCAAGCGTGTTCCTCTTCGACGCCACGCATACCAGCCACACCTCGGCGCAGACCGGGATTCAGCGCGTGTGTCGCGCGTTGTTTGGGGAACTCGCCGCGGGCAACGCGGCCGCGCCCATTTGCTACGATCCGCATCGGGAAGCATGGCGGGCGCTCGCGCCGGGCGAACTGGCGGTGCTGCTCGATCGCAGCGGCGGAGCCGGCAAGTCGCGCGGGGCCAAATGGACTTTGACGCAAAAAATTTCCGGGGCATCCCGTCGGTTGCTCGGAGCGAAGTCCTCATTACCGAAGGCGACTGGCTTGATTTGTCCGGAATTATTTTCCACCAAAGTCGGCGCGCAACTTCCCGCGCTGCTCCCGGCGGTAGCCGGTCCGCGGGTGGCCATTTTTTATGATGCCATCCCGCTGAAATTTCCCGAGCTCACCCCGGCGGGCACGGTCGCGCGCTTTCCGGCGTACCTGCGGGAGTTGCTCCGGTTCGACGGCGTCGCCGCGATCTCCGAAGATTCGGCGGCCAGTCTGCGCGATTACTGGCAATGGTTGGGCGTGGCGAACCCACCACCGGTTCACGGTATTCCTCTTGGAATAGATCGCATCGTCGTGCCAGATGCAGGTGAAACAACAATCACGCCAACTAGGCCGCGCATTCTCTCCGTCGGCACGATCGAGGGCCGCAAAAACCATCTCGCGTTGCTTGATGCCTGCGAAGCGCTCTGGTGCCAGGGGCTGGTTTTTGAACTGCAGTTGATCGGCCTCGCGCGCGCCGACACCGCAGGACGCGCGCTCGAACGCATCGGCGCGCTGCAACAGGCCGGTCGCCCGCTGCTTTTCGGCGGCTCCGTTTCGGAAGCCAGATTGTGCGCCGCCTATCGGGAATGTAGTTTCACGGTTTACCCATCGTTGATCGAGGGCTTCGGTCTGCCGGTGTTGGAGAGCCTGCAATACGGCAAGCCCTGTATCTGCTCCGCGCAGGGGGCGCTGGGTGAATCTGCGCGTGGTGGCGGCTGCCTCGCCCTCGAGGCGCTGGACGCAGCCAGCCAGGCCTCGGCGATTCGGCAATTGCTGACGGAACCGGTTAAACTTACTGCGCTTGCCGCCGTTGCGCGTCAGAGAGAATTTAAATCATGGGCCGCGTATGCCGGTGAATTCACCGCATGGATGGACACGCTGCCGCGCCGTTCGTGAAGCTGGCTTTGCGGTTGCCATGAAAATGCGGACCTCTCTTAGTCACGGCACAAGTTTCCATGGCTCTTTCCCTCTTCACCAAAACCAAAAAAGCAATCGTTGAGCGCGCGCAGGACGACTACGTCACCAAGATGCGGCTCAAGTACAAGCCGTACTACCACGCGATGGAATCGCAGCAGGGCACGCATGTCCGCTTGAATGGAAAGGATATGGTCATGCTCTCGAGCAATGATTATCTGGGCCTGTCGTTTCACCCGAAGGTGATCGAGGCCTGCGGCAACGCGGCGAAGACTTGGGGCACCAGCACCACCGGCGCGCGCATCTCGAATGGTTCCCGCGGCTACCATGTGGCGCTCGAGGAGAAGCTCGCGGCGTTTCTCGGACGCGAGGCCTGTCACGTCAGCGTGGCCGGCTATGTGTCCTGTCTTTCGGCCGTCGCCACCTTTGCCCAGAAGGGCGACATGATTCTCGCCGATAAAAATATCCACTCCTGCCTGTGGGATGGGATCCGGCTTTCGATGGCCGGCGTCGAGCGTTTCAGTCACAACAACCCCGAGGACTTGCGCCAGATTCTGAAAAGCGTCCCGCCCAACACGCCCAAAATGTTGTTGATCGAGGGCGTATATTCGATGGAAGGCCACATCTGCCGTCTGCCCGAACTCGCCCAACTTGGCGAGGACGCCGGCTGCTTCACCGTCGTCGATGATGCCCATGGTTTCGGCGTCTTGGGTCGCCAAGGTCGCGGGACGGTCGATCATTTCAAGCTCAACGAACAGGTTGATCTCATCTGTGGCTCGCTGTCGAAATCCCTCGCCAGTACGGGCGGATATGTCGCCGGCTCGCGCGACATAATCGAATATCTCCGCACCAACTCGAAGCAAACGCTCTTCAGTGCCGCCATCAGTCCCAGCATGGCTGCGACGGCTTCTGCCGCACTCGACGTCATGCAAACCGAGCCGCAGCATCTCGAACGTCTCTGGAAAAACACCAAGCGCTACCGTGAAATGCTCAAGGGTTTGGGGCTCGATACTTGGGGCAGCGAAACACCGGCGGTGCCGATCGTCCTTGGCTCGAAGGAACTCGTCTATCGTTTCTGGCACGCGCTGCTCGAGAAGGGTGTGTTCACGGTCATGTCGATCGCGCCCGCCGTGCCGCCCGGAAAGGATCTGATCCGCACCGCCGTCTCTGCGCTCCACAGCGATGAAGATTTCGAAAAGATCTCCGCCGCCATGGCCTACGCAGTGAAGCAGATGTGAGTGGGATGTAGCCGCGCTGGAGCAGAGCGACCACGCGGCGGACGTCGGTCTCCGCACCGACGCTGAACGTGCATTGAATCGTAGCCGCGCTGGAGCGAAGCGACAGCGTGGTGGGTCAAAGCCGGTTCGCCAATGTCGGGCCGTAGCCCTGGCGAAGGCTGATGCACTGGCTGTGATTGCTCTCATTCGCGGCGTCTGCAATCCAGACGCCCTGCAGCAAGCCGTGGTGGACGTCGGTCTCCGCGCCGACGCTTTTCGTCGATTGGGACATCGACGACCACCTCTTGCGACGCAGTTCGCGGTTCAGTTCAACACCGTCAACAAAGCCGCCGCCGTGTCCGCCCAGCGCGTCATCGCTCGCGTCATCGCTTCCGTTTGCAATCGCGCGCATTGCGCGGCGTCCGTGAGCACCGCCCGTAATTTTATTTGCCAGTCGGCGAGATCATCCACCGTTGCCATCAGGCAACCTCCCGCGTCGGCGATTTCCCGCAACACCGGCAGATCACTGGCCACGCACGGCACCCCGTGCCAGAGCGCTTCGAGCAGCGGCAGACCACAGCCTTCGGCCTGCGTGGGGAGGCAAACCGCCCGGGCTT
>Ga0163148_10004302_pt1 | contig 14978 bp, 8 predicted proteins | sample OliLakLV19MP7P2_FD_148606 | JGI IMG/M metagenome (GOLD analysis project Ga0163148, IMG submission 148606) | Freshwater microbial mat bacterial communities from Lake Vanda, McMurdo Dry Valleys, Antarctica- Oligotrophic Lake LV.19.MP7.P2 | ecosystem: Environmental > Aquatic > Freshwater > Lake >...
AAAAATAGATGCAGTTTTGGAGTTGCTTGAGCGTGCTTTCCCAGAAATTCAAGCCCACTCAGGATCACCTCTGTCAAGTATACAAGAGAAATTAGGAGAAGTTCAGAGTGATGAAGAATTTTATCTGACTTTGCCTGATGCCGTTCAGGGTGATGACGGAATTTTTTTAGCTAAGCATTTGCTGTCAAAGGTGGGTGTTTATTGGAACTTTTCCAACGCTTTCGTTATAGTGGTCTAACAACTTTGACTTAAATTTGAGTAGTTCTTTCGTTAATGGTTTATTGTGTTCATCTCTTATTTTAGGCAATCCCTTTGCTGAACTCCAATCAGAAGGATTGATAGCAAATTTTGTTTTGGCTTTTATGTCAAGAATCGCACCTTCCTTTAGCCTGGCATAGATTCCAGAGGGAGTGCTTTTACTTTGAATTATGAAGTTTATTGTAGGCATTTTACAAAATTAGGAATTTTAGCCCATATTTAGCCCACAATTAGTCAATTTATTTGGATTGGATTAAATTTCAGTGAATCATTTTAAAAGTCATAGAAGTAATGACACAATTGACTTTAAGGAGCTGTAGGTGTTTTTAGATAGTTCCAGTGTAGATTAGAAAATATATGAAATCTAATTGATTAGTTCCAAGTGGGCCCACGAAGGCTATCCACTCATTTTGATGGATAGCCTTTGTTTTTCATAATCAATTTTAAAATGATTATTTTTGTATAAATAACAAGCTGATGCAATTGCGTACTAAAATCATAAATTATTTCTCTCGTTTTTTTATTTTCTTCTTGTTTATAGGTAGTTCTGCATTAGCACAAACAAAAGATTCAATAGGAGAAAAACCAGCGAAAAAAATTGCTGACCCCTTAGATCATATTGTTGTAGATTTTAGTTTTGATTCCTACAGAAACTGGCCGGATGGAATTACTCAAAAACCATATTCATTGGGCGGAAATGCTTATTTAATGTGGGATTATCCTTTTGGATATGGTCCGTTTAGTCTTGCAATTGGCGCAGGATTCAGTACGCATGATGTACATACAAACGGGCAAATCACCTATTCGATTGATGGGAAATACACAGCATTTGTTCCCTTAACTGTAAAGTACAGTACCAATAAGTTTTCTATGAATTACGTAGAAGTTCCTATTGAATTAAGGCTTAGAACACGTGGCCAAAAAAGCTTTAAAATGACAGTTGGAGGAAAAATAGGTTATGCTTACAACGTGCATACAAAGTATGCAGATGAGGATGGGAAAATCAAAGTTTATAGAATAAAAAATATTGACCCGATACGTTATGGCGTAACGTTTAGAGTTGGCTACAACAAATTTAATCTGCAAGGTTTTTATGCTTTATCCGAAATATTCAAAAAGGGTAGAGGCGAACCAGGAATGATTCCTTTTTCTTTTGGAGTTGGAATGTTGCTTTATTAACCAAGATTCTCTCAAGAGATTGGTAGTCCTTAAATTTCCAATAACTCACCTAAACCATTCTGCTTTCAACTTTCCTTTATTCTTTTCTGCTTGATCAGAAAAGAACCAAAAGAATCAAGACCGGACGATTGCTTCCCGCCTCTCACCATTTTTCGGAAAATCTAAAGCAAAAGAACTAAAGCTTTTGCTAAGATTTTCTCGCAAAATGCCGTTCACCCCAACAGGGCATCGCGCCCGGCCATAGCTCACCCGCGACTCCGTATGGAACATTTATCTTTTAATTAGTCTTTTTGGGAAAAACATTTTGGGTAGTGATAATCAAATCCAATTGACGAAGTCAATAAATCATAAAACATGGAAGAAATAGAAAATCCATTTAAATCATAACAATCATAAAGATCTGCGTTCCAATTTGAGGCGATTTTGATCAATAAAAGAACATCAACCCCAACTCAATAAAAAAGCCTAATACAAATCCTGTATAAACCTGCGCGGGTGTGTGTGCATTTAGTTTTAATCTAGCGTAAGCAACAATCCCTGATAAAAGAAGAATGGCAATAAAAGCAATGGTCATGTCAATTTGTACGCGGTACATTATTCCAAGTGCTGCTCCCGCAATTCCTCCAATCCCAACCGTGTGTGCACTGATTTTCCATCTGAAATTAATGAAGAACGTTAATAGAATAGAAATTCCTGCTCCTAGAATTACAATTTTAAATATGCTTGGAAACTCGGCATCGTAAAATAGATAAAACAATGCAAAAAAGTATAATGCAGTACTGCTATATGGAATAATTCGCTCTTGATTGGTTTCCATTTCCAAACTTTGAATACGATTCATTTTTAATAATATCAGTGCGTTGATAGTTGGGAGCATAAACGTGAATAAGAAAGTAACTCCAAGAATAATAGATTTTAAAAGTAGAGGAAGAAACATGGAGATGTAATTCTCCGTGAAAAAAATAAATGCAAAGCCATAGGTTGGCATTAACAATGGATGAAAAAGATAGGAAATGATTTTTGCGACTTTTGTCTCCATATAAATTAGTTTCCTTTGCTTCTCGCTTCTCGCTTCTCGCTTCTCGCTTCTCGACTCCGCTCGAAGTGACTAGCTTGAAGTGACTAGCTCGAAGTGGCGGTTTAATTATTGTTTATTGTCTACTGAAAACTGTCTACTGGTTACAATTCTTTTCTTAATCGTGCAACTGGAATATCAAGCTGTTCACGATATTTAGCGATCGTTCTTCTGGCAATATTATACCCTTTTTCTTTTAATATTTTGGTGAGTTTGTCATCTGTCAATGGTTTCTTTTTATTTTCTGCTGCGATGCAATCTTCCAAAATCTTTTTCACTTCTCGAGTTGAAACTTCTTCACCGCTATCCGTAGAAAGCGACTCACTAAAAAAAGATTTTAATAAAAATGTTCCGAAAGATGTTTGAACATATTTGCTGTTTGCTACACGAGAAATGGTTGAAATATCTAGGTTTACTCTTTCTGCAATGTCTTTCAAGATCATTGGTTTTAAAGCGGTTTCATCACCAGTCAAAAAATATTCTTTTTGATATTCCATTATCGCATTCATGGTATACAGCAATGTATAGCTACGTTGCTGAATGGCATCAATGAACCATTTTGCGCCTTCCAGTTTTTGTTTTACAAACATGGACGCTTCTTTACTGCTTTTATCTTTTGATTTAGAATACTCTTCCAACATTTGAGAATATTCTTTGCTTACCTTTAAATCAGGTGAGTTGCGGGAATTTAAACTTAAAATTAATTGCCCTTCTTCATTTATCATTATGAAATCGGCAATCACTTGTTGGTGACTTTTTTGTCCGTCAGCCATGGAGTTACCCGGACGAGGATTTAATTTTAAAATTTCCTGAATAACTTCTTTTAATGTTTCATCGTCAATCTCCAGTTTTTTCGAAATCTTATCGTAATGCTTTTTCGAAAATTCATCCATTTGTTTTTCTACCACTTCAGTAGCCAACTCCACAATCATGGTTTGAACTTCAATTTTTCTTAATTGAATCAATAAACATTCTTGTAAGTCGCGAGCGCCAATACCGCCAGGCTCAAAATCCTGAATTATTTTTAGTAATTCGTTGAGTTCTACTTCGGTGGTTGTAATGTTTTGTGAAAATGCGATGTCATCTACAATGGAAGATAATTCTCTACGCAAATAGCCATCATCATCCAAATTTCCGATGAGGTTTAAGGCAATTTGATATTCGCGGTCGTCCAGATCTTTCATCCCTAGTTGGCTTTCCAACATATCTTGAAAAGTAACTCCTACAGAAAAAGGAATTTCTTTACGTTCTTCGTCTGGGCTTGTGTTGTTTACTTTTGTTTTGTAGGAAGCGCCTTCATCGTCATCCATGTAGTCGCTGAGTGCAAAATCTTCTCTTTGATTGTCATCGTCTTTGGCGGTATCATCAAACTCTTCATCGTTATCAAATTCGTCTTTGGGTTCATCATCTGTATCCACACCTTCTTCTAGTGCAGGATTGATTTCCATTTCTTCTTTGATACGTTGTTCTAATGCGATAGTAGGTAACTGCAACAATTTCATTAATTGAATTTGTTGCGGGGATAATTTCTGAAGTAATTTTTGCGACTGTATCTGCCTTAACATAATCGTTCTGCTCGTTTCTGTATTTATACAAAAGTAACAAAAATTTAGCCAAAAAATAAGCTCGAAATGGTGTTCATTTCGAGCTTGTTATGTCAATTGTAATATTAAAGACCCCAATTATGGAACTACTAAATCCTAAACCCAATTACTAGTACGTCATCAACTTGTTCTAATTCACCTTTCCAGTCGAGGAAGTTTTGATGCAGTAATTGTTCTTGTTCTTTTATTGGTTTTGTGTGGATATCGGCAACAAGCTTTTGCATATTCCCGACCATGAATTTTTTTCCTTTTGTTCCACCAAATTGGTCGGCATATCCATCTGAAAAAATATAAATGATATCGCCTTTTTCAACTGGGAATGAATGATTTGTAAATGTACGTTTTACTTCATTTTCCATTTCCAATCCACCAATCGGAAATTTGTTTGCTTTTATCATTTGAAATGTTTCTTCACCAGACTCATTTTTCTTAAAAATCCAGAGTGGACGATTTGCTCCAGCATATTCTAGCACATTTCCTTCTTCGTTTAAAGAACACAATGCTATGTCCATTCCATCTCGTCTTTCGTTTTCCGAATTGCCACTTTGTTTCAAAGAAGTTTTCACACCCATGTGCAATTCATTTAAAATTTCGGCAGGAGAAGTAATATTTTTTTCTGTCACAATCTCATTCAGCAATGTATTTCCAATAATACTCATGAAAGCTCCGGGAACACCATGTCCGGTACAGTCTACCGATGCGATAAATCGTTTGTTGTTACGTTTAGCAAACCAATAAAAATCTCCACTCACAATGTCTTTCGGTAAATACAATACGAATGCATCTTTTAATTCCTTGTGCAAATTTTGTAAAGGAGGCAACAATGCTTCCTGAATATTTTTCGCATACTTGATACTATCGGTAATGTCGTGATTCTTGGCTTCAATAATTGCTTTCTGTTCGGTTACTTCTTTGTTAACTATTTCTACTTTTTCTTTTTCTTGACGTAACTGGAATGTACGTAATTGAACTTCTTGTTCCAGTTCAATTTTTGCTTTTTGTAAATTTCTAGTTCTTACAACAATGAATAAATAAATTAAACCAAAAGCAACCAAAGCAGCTATGGTATAAAACCACCATGTTTGATACCAAGGAGGAAGAATAGTAAATTTATAGGTTACATCTTTTTGATTCCACAATCCATCGTTATTCATTGCTTTTAAATGAAAGGTGTAATCGCCTGCAGGTAATGAGGAGTAAGTAGCTTCTGTTTTTGAAGTAGGAGGAAACCAATCTGCATCAGCGCCTTCCAATTTGAATTGATATTTTACTTTGTTAGGACTAGTGATACAAACACCAATAAAATCGAAGGTGATGTGATTTTTATCGTAAGGCAATACAAGTGTTTTTGGTAAATTACTTACGCTATCAATTCCTTCAGAATAATTAATTAATTCCGCGTCTGCATTTTGAAAAAACAAACGTATTCCAGTTATGCGTGTGAGCGCTTCTTGACGATTTATTTTTTCAAAGTTTGGATTATATATAGTTGCACCTTTGATCGTTCCAAACCAAAGATTACCCTGATCATCTTGCATTTGTGAGTTGAAATTACATTCAACACCTTTCAATCCCTCTTCTTTTCCATAGTGTTTTATCTCTATTTTTTTGCTTGTTCTTAGGACTTGCAAATTAATTTTATCGATACCATTGTTAGTGCCTACCCATAAATAATCTTTATTCAAGAGCATTAAATAAACTTTATTAGCAGCTAAACCATCTTTAATATTTATATTTTTGAAGTTGGTATAATCGTAACTAAATATACCTTCATCACTCCCAAACCATAAATAGCCCCACTTATCTTGCAGAATAGAGATAACCCGCTTGTTAGTAAATCCGTTTGTTTTATTAAATTTTTGAAAGGTGTTGCCCGAATATTTTATAACACCATTTTCAGAAGCCAACCAGAATGTTTGGTTGCGGTCCACAAAAATATTATAAATAGGGACAACCTTTCCTGGGCTTAACACATTAGATGGAAATCGTATGATTTCAAATTTATTGTTTTTATAACTGCAAAGTCCATCAGCAGTTCCTATCCAAATTGTGTTTTCTTTGTCAATGTAAGTAGATAAAATATTGTTTTCGGGTAAGCCATCTTTTTTAGAATAGTTGCGAAATCGGGTTCCGTCAAAAACGCTTAATCCTGCTTTTGTTCCAAAATAAATATTTCCTTTTTTATCTTCGATGATCGTTTGTACATCGTTATCGGCAAGTGAGTTGTTTACATCTTTAACATTCAGCCTGTAATTAATAATTTTCCCTTTAGCTAAGCAGACAACACCAAAATCTTTCACTCCCATCCAAACATTTTTTTTAGAATCTTGAAAAATACATTTGATGTAATCGCCAGGCAAACTATCTTTCGAACTATAAGAAACAAAAGCTTCTCCTGTAAATTTCGAAACACCAAATCCATCTGTGCCAAACCAAAAATTATCTTCTCTGTCTTGTAAACCACACATAAGAATGTTGCTTGCAAGTCCGTTTTTGTTTGTGTATTTTCGATAAGTAAATCCATTGTATTTATAAATTCCTTCGCTACTGGCCATCCATAAATTGTTTTTATTGTCAGGAATAATAGAAGTGAAAGCAACATTTTCTTGTCCTGCAATTTTTACTTGAGACAGTGCACCCTCGGGAGTGATTTTATTAATTCCTGAGTTTGTGCCAATATAGATGTTGCCTTGTAAATCTTCGTTAATAGAGCGAACAAAATTGTCTTGCAAGCCGAGGAAAGTAGAATAATAACTGAATTTTTTTGTAGAAGAGGTATACTTTATTACGCCATTTAAAATGGTTCCGAAATAAATATTATTTGCCTTATCGGCATACATACTAAAAACACGCGCCTGATTTAGTAGTGTATCGGCATCAAAGGGAACTATTTTATTGTTTATTAATTGACAAACTCCTTTTCCTGTTCCAATCCAGATAACTCCATTATAATCTTCTAAAACTTTGTAAACTCTATTGTGAATGAGCCCATTTTTTTCGGTGAAGTTTGTCCATTTCTTTCCTTTCAATACACTAAGTCCGCCATTGGTTCCGAATATAATGTTCCCATTTTTTACTTCGGCAATCGAAAAAACAACATTGTTAACTAGACTATCGTTTTCTGTATAGGTAATAAATTTATTTCCATCGTATTTACTAACTCCACCATTGTTTGTTCCAAACCAAATGTTTCCGTTTCTATCTTGACACATGGATAATACTTGCGACTGAGCCAATCCATCTTCTACATTAAAATTCTGAAAATCGTAAGTTTGTGAAATAGCATTATAGCTTGCCGAAAGCAAAATGGAAAGAGATAGAAATATTTTAAAATAGTTTCTCAAGACTTTTTAATACTGTGAATAAAGATAGGAAAAAATAAAAGCCCCAACATTTTTGCAGGAGCTTTTTTGATTCTTTCAATGAATTCAGAAATCTTTAAAATTCAGCAGTTTTAGGTGCTCGTGGAAAGGCAATTACATCGCGAATGTTGGTCATTCCAGTAACAAACAATACCAATCGCTCAAAACCCAATCCAAATCCTGCATGTGGAGCAGTTCCAAATCTTCTTGTGTCTAGGTACCAATACAATTCATCGGTTGGAATATGCATTTCGCTCATTCGTTTTTCCAAGTAATCTAAACGTTCTTCACGTTGAGAGCCTCCAATGATTTCGCCAATGCCCGGGAAAAGAATATCCATTGCAGCAACCGTTTTTCCATCTTCGTTCTGACGCATATAAAACGATTTAATGTCTTTCGGATAATCGGTAAGAATAACAGGTTTTTTAAAATGCTTTTCTACTAAAAAGCGTTCGTGCTCGCTTTGTAAATCGGCTCCCCAGTTTTCAATAAGGTACTTGAATTTTTTCTTTTTATTGGGAGTCGAATTTCTCAAAATTTCGATTGCTTCTGTATAGGTGAGGCGTTCAAAACTATTGTCTAAACAAAAATTTAATTTTGAAACCAAATCCAATTCGGAACGTTCGTCTTGTGGCTTTTGTTTTTCTTCTTCGTCCAAACGGGTTTTCAAAAATTCTATTTCATCAGCACAAGTAGTTAAAGCGTGTTTAATCACATATTTTAATAAATCTTCTGCCAGTTGCATGTTATCTTTCAACTCATAAAATGCCATTTCGGGTTCTATCATCCAAAATTCTGCAAGGTGGCGAGTTGTATTTGAATTTTCAGCACGAAATGTTGGTCCGAAAGTATAAATATCGCCAAAAGCCATAGCAGCAAGTTCTCCTTCTAGCTGTCCGGAAACAGTTAAGTTGGTAGACTTTCCAAAAAAATCTTGTTTGAAATCCACTTTTCCATCTTCGGTACGAGGAGGATTATCAAAATCCAAAGTAGTTACACGAAACATTTCTCCCGCACCTTCCGCATCCGATGCGGTAATAATTGGAGTGTGCATGTAAACAAATCCACGGTCATTAAAAAATTGATGAATTGCAAATGCCAGTGCATGGCGAACTTTAAAAACAGCGTTAAAAGTATTTGTTCTGAAACGTAAATGTGCAATTTCACGCAAAAATTCAAGGCTGTGTTTTTTGGGTTGCAAGGGAAATTTTTCGGCATCACTATCACCTAATATTTCCAACTGTTTCACTTTTATTTCAACTTTTTGTCCTTTCCCCATTGACTCAATGAGTTCTCCGGTGACGCTTACAGCGGCTCCTGTTGTTAGTCTTTTCAACAAGGCTTCATCCATTGATGTAAAATCAACTACTGCTTGAATATTATTTATTGTTGAACCATCGTTAATAGCTATAAATTGATTGTTACGAAATGTTCGCACCCAACCTTTAACCGTTACTTCTGTTCCGTATGCTGTTGAACCCAACAGCGCTTTCACTTTTGTTCTTTCCATAACTTTTATATTTCCTAAAATAGGTGTGCAAATGTACTAAAATAAAAAAAGCCACCCCGACAATCGAAGTGGCTTTAGATTGTTTTGTTTTTGAATTAATCTGTTACCACCAGGCGAATTGTCTGATTTTGATTATTATTTATATTCAGTTTAATAAAATATACTCCGGCATCTAACTTCGCTAGAGTAGCTTGCTGCTTTCCTGCCGGCTGATTTGTATTCACCAATGTTTGCAATTTTTTACCAAGCACATCGTATACATTCAATTCTACGCTACTTCTTGCAGCTAATGTATAATTAACAGTGCTTATGTTATTGGTTGGATTGGGAAAAACATTCAAGTTGTTAATGTCTGTCTCTGCACTAACAATTGAGGCAGCCATGGGAAAAGTAGGATAAACCGAATTACTATCTGCTTCATAATCTAAATTAGGAAACAAAAAATCAGTAGCAGTTACAATAATGTTGTAAACCGAATCTCTTTGTAATCCAGGAATATCAACATATACAGTATAAAATTCTCCAGGTGAATTAATAGAAATGTTTGCGAAGGAATAAGCACCAGTTGGTCCTGTTTGAGTATTTGTAATCATTGCGCCACCTGGATTTTTTCCAAGCTTCACATCAATTCCGGGGATTGGTTCTCCAGGTAATCTAACAAATCCGACACCTTCAATTAATGTTCCGCTCAACATTCCCGGTCCTGCAGTTACTATTCCTTCATACATTAATATATCTGCTGTATCAGTCATACATCCTTGAACATAAATTGTAGCGGAGTCCCATAAATATTCATTTGCATAATAAGATGGCACAACCAAAGGGTAAATAAGTGTATCTGCAAAAGCTTTAATTAAATAAGTGCCTCCCAATATGGAAGTAAAATGATAGTAGCCTAAACCATCAATAGAAGAAACTTGAACCGTGTCAAAAGAAGACATAGTAGAAGAATAATCAAAAAGTACAGCCGTGTTTAATCCACTATTTAAAGCTCCTCCGCTGTATGTTACGTTTCCATCTATATCGCCACCTGTAACTATTATAACAGTTGTGTCTAGCGGACTACATGATCCGGGTGGAGTATAGGTGATGGTATGTGTTCCAATGCCAGCTATTAAAGGATTAAATGTTCCCAAGAGGTTATCGGTTATTCCCGTTCCAGACCAAGTGCCGCCAGTAGATCCAGCAAAAAAATCAAAAGGAGCAGTTAGATTACATACGGGAGTAGCATTTGCAATTGTTGCATTATAAAATGGACTGATTATGAAAGTAGGAAAGGTGAAACTTGCTGTGGGACAACCACTAGCTGCTGCAATTGTATTGGTGATGTCATATGTTCCTGGAGCACTTGTGGTCATATCAATTTCACCAGTTAATGTATCAACAAAAATTAAACCGGATGGAGCTACAGAAAGAATCCCAGGAACTGCTGCTCCAGGAAAACTTGGGAATATATTAGGTCCGAATTCACAAAAGGGTCCCGCAGGGAAAAATAAATTAGGAATTGGCATAGCAGTCACGTTTACTGGATAGGTTAATGGAGTTCCTGGACATGCTCCCTTTGTTGGAGTAATTGTGTAGGTTGTTGTTCCTGAAACTATCGAAGCAGATAAAATTTCTGAAATATTTCCTGTGCCAGAAAGTGCTGATCCTGAAGTTGCCGTTTCCGAGCTTGTCCATGGAAATGTTGTTCCACTAACCGAAGAACTAAACGTAATGGAAAACAAGCCACCTGAACAAGTGGCAGGGTAAGTTACAGGAAATGCAGCAACGTCAGGGAAAGGTGTTATTGTAAATCCTTGATTAACATTTACAGATGGACAACCTCCTGATGCGCCAATTGTGTTTGTAACAAGATAAGAATCAGGAGTGCTTGTTGTTAAATCAATTTCTCCTGTTGATGGATTAATAACCATTCCAGCAGTTGAAGTAAATGTTCCCGCACTTGCTCCAGGCAAAAAGCTAGGTAAAGCATTTGGTGAAAATTGACAGCCTGAACTGCTGTAAGAAAAATTCGCATCAGGATAAGGGTTTACGTTTACAAAAGGAAATACAACAGTGCCTGTGCAGCCAGCAGCAAGGGGTGTAAAAAAATAAGCAATACTTCCTGCAGAAGATGTTGTTGCTGTTACGGTATCAAAAACAGATGTTCCTGTTCCTGATGGATCTGCACCTGAAGCATTTGTTGAGAAAGAACTCCATGAAAAAGTTGTTCCACTAACATTACTAGATACAGAAAAAGAAACGGTATCGCCCGAACATCTAGCTAGTGGTGAAGTGCTGGCAGTTGCAACAGGAATTGGATTAACCGTAAGCACAGGAGTGATTACACTTCCTACACATCCTGCTGCAATTGGTGTAACAATATAGTTTGCTGTGCCAGGAGTAGCCCCCGTTGCGCTTACACTTTGAGATATCACTGCGCCACTACTAGCTGTGTTTCCTGTAACTCCAAGACCACTTGTTGTCCATGAAAAACTGGTGCCAATAACAGAGCTCGTTAGCGCAAAATTACAATTAACGCCAGAACATCGTGTTTGTGCCATTGGCGCTGATGTTACAATAGGAGTTGGTCTTACAGCAATTGTATATACTGTTGGTGGGCCAGTACAGCCAGCCAATGTGGCTGTTATATTAATTGTTCCTACAATAGAAGTAGAACCAGAATTAGTAGCAGTATATGGAGGAATATCTCCAACTCCGCTACCCGAAATACCAATGGAAGGATTTGAGTTTGTCCAGTTAAATGTTGCACCTGGAGGTGTACTCGTAAAATTTGTGGCTGCTAGTGTTGCACCGTTACAAGAAGATGGACTTAACAATGCGTCAACAGTTGGTAATGGATTAACAGTAATTGTAAGAGTTGATGTAGCAACAGTAAGTGCCGCATCCGTAACCTGAATTGTATATGTTGTTGTTGAGGTTGGAGAAGCAGTAGGATTCGATACAGTTGTTGAGCTTAAACCTGCTGCAGGAGCCCAAGAATAAGTATACCCGGGAGAACCGTAATTCGCAGTTGGTGATCCTCCAATTGTTGTAGTGTTTCCATTACAAATAGTCTGACTAAGTCCTCCATCTGCAGAAAGTGGCTGTGCAATTAATTTAACAGTCGTAAAAAAAAGGACAAATGATAAACTAAAAATAATTTTTAAGTTAACTTTTTTATTTGAGTAGTGCATATTGTTTTTTTTATTCAGTAATAATTAATCGTTGAGTGCTAGCTTTTCCATCCGTAATCAGAGTGATAAAATAAATTCCAGAAACTAAATTTAAATCGTTTGTCGAATATTTATAAACTCCGGCTTTCTGATTTGTATTTACCAGTTGAGAAATATTTTCTCCAAGCACATTGTAAATACTAAGTGATACGGAAGTTGCATTTTCTAATGTATATTCAATAGAAGAATTTCCATTTGAAGGATTTGGATAAACACCAAATTTATTTTCTTCTGCAACATCAGGATTACTGATTCCCACTCCTGCATTAGGAACAATAAAAATGGTTGTTGAATCCACGTAATAATCTAAATAATAAATCTGATTATTGGTTGAAGTCAAAGTAACATTGTAAGAAGAATCTCTTTCTAAACCTGGAATATCAACATACACTGTATAGAAATCAGTTGTGCCATTTAAATCAACTCCTGTAAACGTAAACACTCCAGTTGGACCGGTTGTTCCACTTGCTACCATCGCCCCACCCGGATTTTTACCAAGCTTCACATCAATTCCCGGAATTGGTTCTCCAGGTAATCTCATAAATCCGTTTTGTGCCATAAGTGCGGAGCCAAATCCTACCCCTTCTACCATTGTTCCTGTTAACATTCCTGGTCCTGTTCCTGTTCCAATTTCTTGAATCATTACAACGTTAGCCGAATCAATCATGCTGCAACCGTGAACAAAAACAGTTGCCGAATCCCAAGCCCACTCATTTCCATAATAAGTTGGATTTAAAGTTGGATAAGTAAGAGGATCAGCAAATACTTTTATAATATAATCAGCTGCATTTAAACCAGTGAATATATAGTTCCCAAGTCCGTCTAAAGACGCAATTTGAACGGTATCAAAATAAGTATAAGAAGGAATGTATTTATATGCAACAACATCTCCACTGGTAACACTTCCTAGCGAATAACTAACGTGACCAACTACATCTGTACTTGGAATTGCAGTATAAGAAAGTATTGAAGATGTTGAAGAACAGCCATTCACATCAGTTACTGTTACCGAATCCATTCCGGTAGTAGTGAAAGTAACATTTTGTGTGATGGCGCCAAATCCCCATAAATAATTAGCTCCAGCAGAACTGGTAAGGACTACTGAATCGCCTTGACAAAAAGTTGTAGACCCACCTGCACTAATAGTTGGTATTGGCATTTGACAAAGTTTCAAATTAAAAATGTCAATTCCTCCAACAGCAGTTAGGTTAAATGAACTGGCTGACAAATCGAAATCACAAGTGCCAGTATACCATCCTGTAATGAAAATAGTATTATTTGCACCTAATGCTATGCAGTGCCCATCTTCATTTCCAGCTCCACCAGTACTTTTTGCCCAAATTAAACTTCCTGCTGAATCAAATTTTGTTATGTAAATATCCTCGGTGCCTCCAACAGAACTTAAATAAACGGTAGCAGCACTTGGGTCAAAGTCTGCCGTGCCTTTATAATATCCGGTTAAGTAAAAATCACCATTTCCTGAACGATCTAATTCAATGTCAAAAGCAACCTCGGAAGATGGTCCTCCCATACTTTTTGCCCAAACAAAATTTCCTGCTGCATCTAATTTGCTGATAAAAATATCGTCAGAGGAAGTAGAAGTTAAATAATAAATTCCACCTGAAGGATCAAAATCTGTTGTTCCATTATAATATCCGGTAGTGTAAACATTTAAAGCAGAATCCACTGCGATGGAATAACCTTCATCACTACCAGTAGAATTACCGATTCCTTTAGCCCACACAAAATTTCCGGCACTATCTAGTTTGCTGATAAAAATATCAGTCACTGCTCCGCTCAAATTGTAAACTGTTCCTGAAGGATCGAAATCTGCAGTGCCATTGTAACTCCCCGTTGTGTAAACATTACTTGCAGTGTCTAAAACAAGAGAATAAACAGCTTCAATTCCTGCTCCACCCATTTGTTTCGCCCACACAAAATTCCCCAATGCATTTAACTTACTTACATAAACATCATAATTTCCTGCGGTTGTAAGGAAAGTACTACCTGCTCCTGGATCAAAATCTGCATTTCCATTAAAAATTCCTGTGGTGTATACATCTCCATTTCCATCAACTGCGATTGTGTAGCCATGTTCCACAGTTGAGCCTCCAAATTGTTTTGCCCACACAAAATTTCCACTAGCATCCAACTTACAAACAAATGCATCTTTGCTTCCCAATGATGTTAAATTAAAAACGCCTCCATTTGGATCGAAATCAGTTGTGCTGGCAAAAAAACCCGTCAAATAAATATCTCCGGCAGCATCTACGGCTACTGAATAACCTCTGTCATCTGCAACGCTTCCAATTTGTTTTGTCCACACAAAATTTCCAGCAACATCCAACTTGCTAATAAAAACATCACCAACTCCCAATGATGAAAAATTAGATACTCCTCCGCCTGGATCAAAATCAACAGTTCCTGTAAAATAGCCTGTAGTAATAACATTGTCGGAAGCGTCCACAACAACAGATAAGCCATAGTCGTTACCTGCACTGCCTTCACCGGTTGCCCAACTGAAATTAACTTGTGCTCTATAGTTCAAACTAACAAAAGTAAGTAGAACGAATAATAATAATTTTGCTTTCATAGTCTGAAGCATTGTTTAATTTAATTTTTATTTAGTTATTACGAATCGTTGAGTGCTAGCTTTTCCATCCGTAATCAGAGTGATAAAATAAATTCCGGAAACTAAATTTAAATCGTTTGTCGAATATTTATAAACTCCGGCTTTCTGATTTGTATTTACCAGTTGAGAAATGTTTTCTC
>Ga0163148_10004315_pt1 | contig 14959 bp, 20 predicted proteins | sample OliLakLV19MP7P2_FD_148606 | JGI IMG/M metagenome (GOLD analysis project Ga0163148, IMG submission 148606) | Freshwater microbial mat bacterial communities from Lake Vanda, McMurdo Dry Valleys, Antarctica- Oligotrophic Lake LV.19.MP7.P2 | ecosystem: Environmental > Aquatic > Freshwater > Lake >...
GCTTCAAGCTCCCAGCTACCGCTCGCTGACCGTGCCGATGCCTCCTGCTGACGTGCGCGGCATGGATGGAATGGAAGGAATGGATGGGTTGGATGGGCTTGAAGGTTGGGGGCGCCGCTTTCGTCGCATGCGCATCCCCCTTTTACGTAAATCAGCCCGAGGCCCTGCTGAGTTCCACCCTAACCTCTCGTTCCGCAACCACGCGATGACGCAGGTCCAACCCGCTGCTGGCCCCGCCGTGGCGCTGCCTGATTCGGCGGCGACCGCGTTGATGCGCCCTGAGCCTGTCACCATGCAGCCCCCGGCCGATGTCCTGCTTACCCGGCGCGTGGGCGGCAAGGGCGTGGACGCTACTGGTCGTAGGTTGGGCAGTCAATTTGGTAAGTACGTGACCGGTGGTGGATACCCACTGAAGCCAGTGAATGGCCTCGGTGAGCTACACACCCCCTCGCTGATGCTGGCTGCCGCTGCCCTGGTTGGCGTCTACTTCCTCGTTAAAAATCGCCGTACGGCATAAGGATCTCCCATGTCCCGCACTGACTTTACTCAAGAGATCGACGGCGCGCTTGCCGGTCGCAACCTGGGCTCGCGCCACTACTCCGAGATCGCTCGTTCCGGCAACGGCAACATGCGCAACGATCTCGCTGAGGATCTGGCCGACTATCACGAGCTGGCCGGACTTGGCGAGTCGACCGAGGAGTTGAGTCTTGGCGAAAGCGCTGAGGTCGACGCCAAGGGTAGCTCGGCCTCGATCAAGTCGTTCCGCTGGCCCCTGCCGGGCGAGATGCCTCCGTTCGCTGCGCCCAAGGGTATGGTCTGGCTGCGCAAGCGCTCGCTGACTGACGCCCGTAAGCCGGGTGGCAAGCGCATCGCTCGTGTGGTGTGGGTCCAGGTCTCGAAAGAGCGCCTGCTCATGATGAAGCGCAACGGTGAGCTGCTCCAGGCCGATGGCTTGGGTGCGTTCGACATCACCAGCATGAGCACCATCGCATCGGTTGGTGTCGGCCTCGCCGGCGGTCTGATCCTGTGGTTGGCGCTGAAGAAGAAAAAGGGCTGATCGTGGCGCTGCGTCGTCTGCCTGATGGTTCGTTCTGGGATCCGGCCACCGGCTCAGTGCTCCCGAACAGGCCATCACCTGCTCAGCTCCGGGCCAACGAGGCTCTGCGCGCTGGGCAATTGAAGCCCATTCCAAGCCGTGGCCAGCAGATTGAGAAGGTCGTCCAAGTGATGACTGACAACGGCAGCCGCGTGCTTCTGCAGCCCCGCGTGGAGTCGCTCGCGGTGGACCCGTACGGCACTGGCATGGGCTTGTTCCCCACGATGTCCGATTCCATGAAGAAGTACCTACTCACCGGTGCCATCCTCGCGGCAGCCGCAGGTGTGGTGTGGTGCCAATCAAAGATGGGCTCAACTGGCGGTAAGAAGAAATGAGACGCAGGCTGCCAGCTCGGTCGAGCCGGTACGGCAAGCGTAACCCGCGCAATGCTCCCTGGGGCAGCTCGTCGGCTGAGGTGGGGCATCGTGCAAACCCACGCAAGCGCGCAGCCAACAGCGGCACCTACCTGGGCAAGTTGGTTGAGCTGGTAGTCGAGGCCAACGGGCGCACGCAGACCCTCAAGCTCCAGCGCAAGCATCTTGCCTGGGTTCCCAGCAAGCGCGCCCTGGCGATCGTGACCCCGGCCAAGGGTCGCCCCGGCGTGCTCGATGCAGCGTCACGCAAGACGCACCTCAAGTTCCACGCAGCCACTGTGTCCAAGACCGTGGCGTACGAGTGGCCGACTCCCGCAGGCTCGCTGATGCAGGTCGGACTGATTCGATCGCTGACCTACGTCGTTCCGCCGGGTGTAAAGTCACCTGTAAAGCAGGGCTACCGTTGGGTCCACGCTTTCGGTGATCACGGTGAGTCCGGCCACGGCCCCATGCTCCGTGGTGAGAAGGTCTACCCTGACAAGCTCAAGCCAGCGCTGTCCGAGGATGATCACGGCAACCTTTTCATTGTTCGCCGGCCCGGCAACAAGTTCAACGTCACTGACTGGATCTACTGGTGATCCCAGGGAAACATCATGCATAGCCACCTCGATTTTCCCGTACTCGGCATGTCCTCGCAGGGCAACAACCCTGACGGCGCCGACGCTGTACCGATGCAGGGCATGGGCGCGACTGACGCTCAGATCGTGGCCAACTCGCTGCCCTCTCCCGCCGGGACGCTGAAGGTTTTTGCGATCGGCGCTGGTCTGGGTGCAGTGGTTTCGTATTTCCTGTTTTTCAAAAATAAGAAGTAGATCAGATTCCTGCTTGACTCGATCCTAGATCCGGGTCCTTCTGCAATCCTACAGCACGCGCGGTTTTGCTAAGAGTTCGCTCTCCAGCACCCGCAAGGCTTACTGAACACTCACCTGCCGACAAAGTAGTCAGGCATGATGCTCACGCTCAGCAACCCCCTGCATCTCGCTGTTGTCGGCAATCCCCCCAAAGGTGCCCACATGGCCCGTCGCCGTCATTCCAAGCGTGCCCACTCCAAGCGCGCTCACAAAATCTCCAAGCGGTCTGTCAAGACCCTCCGCAGTAAGTGGCGCAAGCTGACCCGTCCGGGCGGCGCGAAGTCCCACCTGAAGGTCCACGTCAAGCGCTACGCCGGCCACCGCAAGGCCATCAAGGGCATGCGCGGCTCGGGCCGCAAGGGCACCGTGTCGATCTTCTCGAAGTTCACCGGGAAGTTCCTCGGCACCAACCCCAGCCGGCGCAACCCCGCGATCCTCGCCACTGGCAAGGAATTGCTGGTCACCCCGATCATGAGTCTGCCTAAGAGCGTCCCTGCTCTGTTCAAGGGCAAGATCGTTGTCAACGCGGCCTTCGCCGTGGGTGGCGCACTCACGGGTCTCGTCGGCGGCACCATGCTGCAGAAGTTCACCCTGCCGTACCTGGGCATGATCCCGGTCGTTGGCCCGAAGATCAGCGCCGCGATGGGCAAGGCTACCGTTCAGCGCGTCGTTGGCGCTGCGTTCGCTCTGCTGTCTGCTGGTGTGGTTGGCAAGTTCGGCATCAAAGACGCCGCCAAGCGGAATGCGTTCATCACTGGTGCGGCTGCCGCTGCGCTCGTGGAAGCGATCTTCCCCGGCAAGGCTTCCAGCCTCATGTACAAGATCCCGGTTGTCGGTGGCTTCCTTGCCCCGGTCGCCTCGCCTGTGCAGGGTATGGCCGGCTTGTTCGGCACTGATGACCTCGCTGGCATCGGCTTCGGCGCCTACGTCGAAGCTCCTGGCTACCAGGGCACCGGCGCCTACGTCGAGGCTCCTGCCTACCAGGGCACCGGCGCCTACGTCGAAGCTCCTGGCTACCAGGGCACCGGCGCCTACGTCGAGGCTCCTGCCTACCAGGGCACCGGCGACCTCTCCGGCTACAATGATGCCGTCGCTGGCATGGGCTACGCCGGCGAGGCTCTGGCCTCCGACCTCGGCGCGATGGGCTCCAACATGGCGAGCCATCTCGACAGTTGATCTGAGTTCTGCCGATCGCTCTTTCGCTCTTTGCCTCCCCGACTGATTGACCTCCCCGACTGATTGACCTCCCTGACCTACCCGGCATCCGCTGTGGTGGGTCTTGGAGGCAAGAGACACCCCCAACATCGCCTGCGCCGTCTCAGCGCACCTCCCTGGCGATCCCCCACTGGCTTAATTGCCGGAGTCATCATGCCCGTTTACCGCCAAGCTTCCGACGCCGCCCAGGGCGATGTCAAACTCGAAGCCATCACCCAGCCCCTCTACGATGCTCAGTCGATCGCCACTGGCGGCTCGACCGTGTCGTTCTTCCAGAACCCAAGTGGCCGTAGCCGCCTCTTCACCAACGTCGAAACCGCCGGCACCCTGACGTGGCCCAAGCGCTACAGCATCAAGGCGTTCCGCATCGTTCCGAGCCCGAGCGCTGCCGCCAGCGATCTGGTCAACTTCTACGGCAACGGAAACTTCGTCTTCCGCGTCGGTGAGAAGGACTACTTCGTCAGCCCCCTGCACCTGATCACCCCGGGCGTGGGCCTGCTGGTCTGGAACATCCTCGGCGCCGCCGCCGCGTTGGCCCCTGCCAACAACCTGAACACCGCGACTAACGGTGAGTCGAACCACCGCAACATCTACATCCTGCAGCACAGCATCTGGCTGCCTTCGGTGCAGAACTTCCGTGGCATCATCGAGATGGCCTCGACGTTCTCCACCCTGGCGACCATCGCCGTGTGGATGTACCTCGAAGGTGAGCTGTTCCGCGAGATCCAGTGATCGCGATCGCTGCTCTCTGACGAGTTCAGCGGTAAGAGACCCAGGCGTAACTGCCTGGGTTTTCTGTTTTAATCAAGGTCTACCAATCGAGCCAGGACGGAGTACCATGGCCGTCTCTTGGTCCTCAACTTGTTCCAACGTTTAACCCTCATCCAGGCACCGCCCGGAGTTTCACATGACCGATCCCCGCCAGTTTTCACAACGTCCCCGTAACCAAGGCTGGATGCCCGGCATGTCCGGCGAGGAAACTCCTGGCTCCCAGGGCGCCCAGGAATCCGCAGCGATGTTCGGCCTGCCCCCGCAGGACTTCATCAACGCGCTTTACGACATCTTCGGCAAGTACCCGCGCACGAACGTGCTCCCGTACTGGAATGGGTTCACCCTTTCCGTTGGCAACGCGAACCTGCTGGTCGCCAGCGGCACGCAGCGCCCGACCGTTCAGACCAGTGCTGACGCAGCGCACATCATCACCCAATTCACCGGCACCTCGACCGGCGCTTACTCGATCTTCCTGCGCACGGACTCGTCCGATCGCCAGTTGATGCGCGTCCCCGTGGCGAATGGCGCGATCGTTGGCACGGGCGAGCGTCCGTATCCTCTGCCAAAGCCGCTGCTCTTGGCCCCGAACACGACCTGCTCGTTCGACATTGTCGACCTCTCGGGCGCGAACAACACGGTGTTCTTCACCATGTGTGGCTTCAAGGTCTACCGTCGCCAGTACGCTCAGGGTTAATCGCATCGGGCGCCCTTGGCCCAGCATCTTCCGCACCCCTGGCGCCCCCTTGGCCAGGGTGTTGACCCGTGCATGCTCGTGAAAGCGAACACCTATGCCCACACCTCGATCATTGAATCAGCCCTACCCTGTTCAGGGCGGCACGCAGCCTCCCTGGGAAGCCCAGGCCGACCGTCGTGATGCATCAGCAGGCATGCCCCCGAGCGAGTCGCAGGTACTCGTTGGTGCTCTCGTCAAGATGGCCCGCCGTCTCGTGATCACCGCCGCGCCGCCTGCGCACGTCCGCCCTACGGTTTGGTCCAACCCCATCGACTTGTCGGCCACCGTCTCTGTGCCCGGCGCCGTCGCCGCCACGTACACCGATGTCCTCACGTTCCAGGTGCCTTCAGGGTACGGCGCGCGCATCGAGCAGTACGGTGTTGATGTCAAGGACGCCGCGTACTCGTACGACGGTTCGCTCCTGTGGGCATTTAAGAAAAACGGCACGTTTCTCGACCAAGGCATGAGCAATTGGGGTGAGCAACGAGGCTCGACGCAGTACCCACGCAAGACCGCGATCATGCTCGATTGCGTCGGCAACAACCCTGGCGACATCCTGACCTTCTGTGTGCGTCGGGCTGTGTTGGCCGGAGCGCCCCAGAACGTGGTCATGAACTTCCGTGGTTGGGCGTGGCGCAAGCGCAACGCGTACGAGGGCACGCAAGGCTCAACGACAGCGTACTGATCGACACCGCTATGTTCACTGAACAACAGGTTGTCAACGCGCTCGCGGACTTCGTTCGTCTCGGATCTGTGTCCATCCGTGAGCAGGGAGTGCAGCGGCCAACGTTCGGCTCAGTCAACCTGACCGAAACCCGTTGCCGCAGCATTCCAGCAGCGTCAGGATGGGTCGATTACATCACCATCAAAATGGGCCTGGGCGCAGCACCCCAAGGGTTCGCGGCCGTCATCGAGTTTTTCACGGCGTCAGGCAAGACGGATCCCGCGACGAGTGGGCTCCAGTACAGGTTCATGCTCGACGGTGCGCTCATGGCCAGCCAAGAGTTTGCCATCCCTGCCGGTGTGGATCTGAACGTCAACCACCTCTCGACCACCCCGTTCCCTGCGCAGCCACGCAGGCTCAACCTGTTCGTGAACAACGAGAGTCGCTTAGCGCTCCAGGTCAACAACACAGGCGGGGTGGCTACCGTGGCCTACGCTGGCCTGTTCGGTTGGTATCTGCCGAATCAATCCATGCCTCGTGATGCCCAGGAGAGTACCGGGTTCGATCATTCCGACTCCTGGCACCAATAGGCCAAGCCATGCCCGAAGACCTCCCGCATCAGATCATGCCTCGCCCCGACGCGCGTCCGCTCACCACACCCAAGATCACCCCGCTGCCTACCGGTGGCAAGCAGGCGATCCCGGCGGCGATCGTTCGCACCTTGCAATCTAGGCAGGCCAGGACGCTCCCTCTCGGCAAGCGCGGCGTGCGCGTCGAGGATGGGTACTGGATGGGGCCGGGTGCCGACGCCACTCGGGTCAACATGACCATGAACAACGATCGCCCGATCGTTATCGAGCCGTTGGGTGAGTCGATCCCTGATTCGATTGAGGGGAAGATTCCGGTTTGCCTGAACATCAACTACCCACCCTGGAACAACCCCTCCTTCAGGAGCATTCCACTGGCGTCCAACCTCACCGGGTGTGTTCCGTGGTATCAGGTGCCAACGGTCCTGACCACCGTACAGGTTCCGCTTGGTTATTTCTTCGTGATTAAGGGCATTTCATACATCGCGTACAATGGTGTTCAAGACGACGTGATTGATTTCGTCATGACTGTGAATGGCGTGCAGGCCGCTCGCTGGGAGGACGCGCTTGCAGACGCTGCCCAGGTCAACCCGGCTGACCGGTGTGCCCTTGCTGGGACGACGCATGAGATGCCCTTGAATGTGATCGCAGATCGCAACAGCGTCATCGCCATTCAGGCGACCTTGCGTGGCCCACTGACGTTGGCTGGCGTAGATCTAACATTCCCCGGGCAGCCGATCCTCACAGGCAACTGCCTCATCAGCGTCATCCTCAATGGTTGGGCTGTGCCGATGCGTGAGCAGACTGATGGCGGCTCCCGTCCAACTGATTTGGGTGATTTTGGCAACTTGCCTCTCATCGAAGATCAAGGAGGGTTCCAGATATGAGCCAGACCAGCGCACCCCGTCCTCAGCAACCACCGTGCCTCGCCATCCACACGGAGAGCGCGCTCGTGGGTATGCGCATGTTCGCCATCGCAACGCAAGGGAAGGCCCCTGCCGATGACGTGCTGCAAAACATCCTGCGAGCCTACGAGCAGAACAAGCAGGTTGCAGGGCGGTCGTTCCCGATCGAGCAGCTCGACATGTTCGCCTACGCCGAGATGCAACGGCGCGAGGCGATGGCCAAGGATTTCTTGACCGTCATGCTTCATCACGTCCACGACGTGACGCTGATGACCCGGGAGAACATGGAAGTGCTCGCAGCGAAGGCGTGGGAGCTGACCGGTGCTTTCGGTGGCGAGGCGCGCGCGGCGCAGATCATCGACCAACTGACCGCGACCCCCAAGACGTAGCATGGTCATCGCGTTCCTCGTAGAGTCGGTTGTCTCCCCCGCCGGCACCGGCGCATTGGGTTTGCACCGAGCGGTTGTTGCTTGGCTGACGCTCAAAGGCCCGATCACGATCCTGGACGTGGACGTGTGGCGAGAGAACAGCCCAGCCTACGGAGGTCTGCAGCGCGCTCGCATCCTCTACTCGGTGGGTGGGTCGACTGATTCCGTGTGGTCGGCACTCGTCTTTCGGTCCGGGTCTAATGAACAGACAGATCGTACCAAGACCGCATCGCAGCAGTTCAACGACCAGATCTATTCCGGGATCGAGTTCGATGCTAAGTTTTTCTTGGACATCACCGATTTCGGGACTCAGTACGCATCTGCCGAAACGTTCCTGGTGTTCGGGGTCAACACAGCAGCCAGTCCGCTGCGCGCCACATTCAACTCGAACCTGATCGGTCAGCCGGTTGCCGCCATCCTCGCCGGCGCATCTGGGTCGGTGACCCTCCTGGACGCATCCGGCGCCGCCTTAGGCACAGCCACGGTCAAAAATGTGGGCTTGACCACCTGGGCGATCAATCAGCGCAGCTATGTGACCGTTGACCCCCTCTCGGGGCTCTGGGTAGCCATCTCGACCGGAGTCACAGCTTCACCAACGCCCTTGGTCGCGCCCACGCTGACGACTACCACGGTTCCTCAAGTTTCGACCTACATCGCCCAAACGAAACCGGTAGGCTGACATGCCCGCTCTGCTGATAGCCCAAGATCAGGCCGAGGGCAACCTCCCGTACGGTGCCCGCATCAACGCTGCGCTGATAGCGCTTGGCCCTATCGGAATCTCAGGGTTCGTCTTCCAGCACCGATCGCAGGGGGTGGGAGCGCTCTCGCTGAGTTACTCTGCGTCCGGTCAAACGGCGGCGCGCGCTGCTGCGTTCGAGGGCTCGGCCGCGTCGAGCGCGTCGGCCCAGGCCACTGCCTTCTTGGCTGCCAACCCCACGTACATACCTCTGCTCGTGCGTGACATTGGCAACCAGCGAGAGCGATCACTGAGCAGGGATGTGATCTTGCTGGTCTATTCGATCGCCGGCATGCCCAACTGCGGCCAAGGGCTCGGTAGCCTCGCTGTCGTTCGATCCCTAGCCATCATCGCCCCAGGTGCGACCGGTAACGTGACCCAGGTCACTGCCGCTGGCTTGTCCGGGACCTATGCTGTCGTCAATCGGTCGACCGCGTCATGGGCGCTCGGGGTCGATGGGTATGCTCAGGCTCGGGCCGGGTCATGCATTCTTGACGGCTTCCCTCAGGCTTGCTGATCGGCAACGCACATGATCCTCTCCCGCACCTTCGCCTTTGGGACCGTTCCGACCTCGCCGGCGCAGACGGTGGCGCAGCAGGTGAATCAATTTCTCCTGTTCAACCCAACAGCAACGCCGATCAAATTCATCACGCACTGGAAAGAGGGGCAGAACAAAGCGAGAGTCCAATTCGGGACGCTTTTCTACAGCCTTGGCGGTGCTTATACGAGGTGGTGGGTGTCCGAGTTCGGCGGTGACGGAACGAACACCTGCGAGGACAATCTAAATACGTTTCTGGCAGCCAATCCATCCTTGGTGCCGGTACTGCTCGCGCAGCTCGGATCGAGCGATGTCGACCTGAACTATCGCAAGCTGATGCTGATCAGCGGCAACGCCAATTACGTCGCATCTGGGTTCGGTGGCGGCTCCCTTCCAGGTGCTCCTGCCTCACCGGTGGCGATCGGCGCTTACGGCGCCTTCATGGATCCACTGGACGCAACGCGCCCACCGATCAGCGCGCTCAATCTGGGGAATGGGCCATGGACCACCGGTGCGCGGGCGCCGCTGATTCAATCGCTGTCCAACAACCCGGCAGTGAATGGTTACGCGGGTATCGCGCCCTGCAATCAGGCTGCTGCTCAAGCTGCGGGGACCGCGCCGACCGTGCAGGACATGAGTGCGTTGTGTCTGCCTCCTCTGGTGCCGACGAGTACCACGACCACGACGACCACGACAACCACAACTACGACAACCACAACCACGTCGAGCAGCACAACCACGTCGATCAGCACCACCACGTCGTCCACGTCCACGTCGACCACGTCGACCACGTCCACGTCGACCACGTCGACCACGTCGACCACGTCGACCACGTCGTCCACGTCCACGTCGTCCACGTCGACCACATCGACCACGCCACCGCCGGACAGCTGCGCGCAATGCAGCGACTCACTTCTTCCGTCGTCAATATCCGTTAATCTTACTGGAGTCACGCTTATTAACACGGTGAACGGTGGCGACATATGGACGCCAGGAGTCCACCTCTTAACCCCAACATCCTCACGCATTAATTGTGGTTACGAATTTACTGAAGTGGTTGGATCGAATACGCATAGCATCCTCGTTGAGTGGCCCTTTGGGGGGGTCCGTTGGAGGATCTTCAGCATTGCAACCTGGGTAACTGCAAACCCGGCATCCACAACGTGCTCGATTCCGTATCCCGCCGGGCCATGGACCCCGTGCAGCCCATCGGGTACCTACTCATTGCCGACTTTTCCATTCGGGTGCTCCCCCGGTTCAATCATCCCCTCAACGGTCAGCGTATTGTGACCTGTCAAATCTGCGCCATCGACCTCCTCAAGGCCGCCGAAACCGCTTTCGACGCGGGTGACGTTACTTATAATCCTGGAGTTTTCTAACCATGCCTTGCCTACCTGTTTCCGCTCTGCCGATTGCGCTGGCTGCGCCGAGTGGCTGCTGCATTCCCTGGGTGCAAGTGCGGGTTTCGGGGATCGTCAATAATCTCTACGGCAACTCGGAGTGGGCTAACGGCACATGGACCCTGACAGCGACAGTGGTCCCCGGGGGGGTACTCGTATGTTGTGGACGCTTACTGCAGCTCGTTGGTATTTGTCAACGCCTTCTTTCCCGGCGAATGGCATGTCGGATCGATGCCGGCCCTCGCGTCCTGTGGACAGGGAGGCGGGCGGAGTAAGCGAGGGCTTCCCCGACTTACGCTAGGCGTTGTTCCGACAACTGAGCTTAACTTTTCTGGGTGGGGTAATACGGATGTGAGGCTTGGCACCTACGAAATCCTGGCGTTTTCGCCGAACGCGACATGACCTGCCCAGCCTGCGCCAGCAACCGTCGCTCCGCTGATTGCTGATTCAGAACGGCGGCTCGTCGTCCTCGACTCGATTAGGTAGGTGTTTTGCTCCATAATTCCGTCGCACACCCCCGTAATGGTTCGTGTAAACGACGTGCGTGTGGATGGTCAGCTTCCGCCTGGATGCATACTCGATGGCGTACCTTGTGTCATCGCACTCACCGTCCCAGAACGCCACGAACCCTTGGGCGCCCATGACCATGGCGTGGATCTGAGCTGCTAAGGCGTTGCCTGTGTGCATCCTGTGGTGAGGGAACGTGATCACGGGCACCCCCTCGTATCTCGCCCACATCTCCCCCAGACGCTCGGTGCCCGGTGCGTTCCCGCTCAGGAGCCGGGTGATCGTCCAAGGCAACCCTTTCAGCGCCCAATCCATCATGCATGGGTCGTTAAATGCGCGGATGCCCGTGACGATCGTGATCATGGTCCCACCCACGGATCACAGCACTCCGGCTCGATGAACCCCACCTTAGTTACAGAGAGCAGGTTCAGAGAGGTGTAGTCGATGGTGAGTGCGTCAGGGCGCGCCTGATTGATGGCGCACACCTCGCCACGGAAACCCTCCACGACGCAGGCCAACCCGTAATCTGGGTCGGGGCGCATCACGCAAACGGCCATGCCTAGGGTTATGTCTTCAAGTCGCATGATGCCCCCTTCAGCCAGCCTTGGCAGGAATCCCCTGCAAAGAAAGCCAAGATGTTATCGAGTAACCTTGATGCGCTCGGACTCCCGAAGAAATCCAGGCGGCTGATGACTCCACCATCCGTGCAGCACTGGACTGATGCGCCCCAAGCCGCTGGCTCAAGGTCCCACGAGATGCGAATGATCACATGATTGCTCTTGTGCTCGCGCTCCAGAGCACTGATCGTCAGGTGAATCCGCTCACGCTCGTTCAAGGCTGCGGCCAGACACGCCAGGGTGGTCGTGTGGTCGACAGGGCAGAGCTTGCGTGAGTGGGAGCGGCTCACTGCCCTAGCTCGCGATCGTCCGGGGCGCCGGCATATCCAAGACGTTCTCGTGTGGGAGCAGCTTGCGGTACTGCACCCAGCCGATGGCGAAGTTGCCGCGCATGCTTTCCAGAAACGGAGCAAACAGGGATGGAACCTTCGAGTCTGAGGGTGTTGGTGGGGCGAGCGACACCCTGGCCTGATGCTCTGCGGGGCTGGCGTGCAGGGGCTTGGACACCACGAGCCGATCATGCAGCTCCACGTCCTTATCTACACTCGGTTGAGTGCCGTCGTGGTTCAGGTACGACACCCGGGCGCAGCGCGCCACCGAGCACTTGAGCGCCACGGCGATGCCGATCTTACGGACCTCGTCCGGACTCACGTACGGCAAATGCCACTGACTGCATTCAAGTGCGATCGGGGTCGACGCATCGTAGGCTGACCGCATCATGCGAGCCAGGAGGCCAAACTCGGGTTGAGCGTCAGGGTGATCCCGCAGCGCGAAGAAATTGGCCCACTCCGTGCCAGAAATGATCACGCTGATGTGGTGCCAAGGCTCGCCGTACCTGTTGGCAGTCTGCTTGTGCAGCCCGAGATTGTCCAGCTCCTCAATTCCCGCCGCGCAAACGTCACGCATCCGCAGAATGATGTTCTGACACTTGGCTTTGGTCTCGTCGTCCATCAGCTCCGTGCCCTGCATGCCGGGTTTGTTTTTGAACCAGACCTCAGGCATGGCCGGCTCGTCACGCATAGCGTTCAAGAACTTGGCCACGGGAATGGCGCGGCTGCTCGATGCGTTGCGGCTGAACATCCGATGGGTCATGATTTCAGCGTGGATGAATCGCGGATACCGAAGCACGTACGTGGTCAGGCGTGAGCCATTGGGGTGAAGGGAGTCGGCCAGGATGCGAGCGGAGATGGTCATGGTGTTTTCGTTGAATGAATCAGGTTTCAAATGTGGTGATCGCGCCGCACTTAGAGCAGCGCACGTAGAACCTTTTGCCTACGACAATGATCTTTGTTGGGATTATCGTAGAACCTTCTTTGGTGAGTTGCACCGCACTGAATGGCTCATCCCACCGGTGTACGCACAAGCCTAGGAGTCTGCGGAGCAGGCTCATTGAGCACCTACTTTGGGGTGCTCGATTGCTCAGGCTCCGGATCAAGCGATGCGTTAATGACCTCCGACCCGACACGGCGCGACCTGCCCGCAGCCTGAGCCACAAATTGGTTGTGTCTCTCGGTGCTTTCGGCCTCGACTAACCGAGCCGGTGATAAATAAAAATCCAGCATGTCCTGGCGGTTCTGCTTGAGCTTGTGGGTCAAGGCTCCTTCCAGCGCGCCGGCGAGCCACTGCGTGAAATGGCACAGACCCGCTACCGAGAAGTCGTTCGGGGTGAGCTGAAACGTCGCGTCAATGAAGTCGCTGGGCAGTCGACGGCGTGAAACGTGCTCGTCCTCGCCTCCGTACCCTACGTCACCATCACGACGCAGCTCAACCACCAGATCGCACAACGCCACCTCATTGCAGAATCGCACGTCGGTGATGAGCGTCCAGGTGCCTGGAGCTGCCTTGAGGATCTCAGCCCGCATCAACTCGACCCAATGGTCGTGATGAATCTGATCACGCACTAGTTCCGTTCCGAGCTTTTCCAGGATCACGCGCGGGATCTTGCCGTGCAGGGAGGTGATCGGGGTATCTTGGGGGGTGATCGGTCGATTCTTGTTGGCTTGGTCCCGCAAATAGACGACCGGGAGCCCGGTGATCACGGACGCGGCCTCGTACAGTGGGTCAGCGAATGCGTTCAGGCTCGATCTGAACGGCAGGATGTGCTTAGCGAGGTTGCCTGCAGTCGTGTCCTTGCCCGCCCCGCGTGGCGCATGGAAGCCGATCACGATGTTGGCCGAATACGAGGGTGCAACCTTCAGGAGTGCATCCCTGGCGTATGAGAGCAAGTTGCGCTCGTTGAGTACTGAATCGTTGTCGAATTGAATCATGGTTGCTGTGCTTTCGTGTGGGTATCTGAACGAGTCATGAGCTTTTTCAGCTCGTCTAATTCCACCATGATCTTGGTTGCACGGCAGTAAATGCAGTGGTGCCGGACGTGCTCACCGAAGACGCCGGCCTTGATCAGACAGTCGAGCGCTGTCGCCCAGAAGTCGAGCATCGCTGGTACGTGCTGGTGTGGGTCGTTTTTGTGCGTCGAGGACGAGTCTGGTGTCGTGCTCGCAGGATGCTGACCATCCGCATGCGTTGCATCCTGACCAGAAATTGTCTTCCCATGTGTCGTTTGAGTTGCATCGGGGGCAGGGCATGGTTGGTCCTCGGTCGCGCTCAAGAGTGCTTTAGCCCCCAAGGCAGTGTTTCTGTGCATCATCGTGTCCGGCTTCGACACGCTGAATCCGATGTGCTCATTCCTGGGCTCGTGATCCGGCGCATTGAGCATCTCCAGTGCGTAACGCATGTGTGCATTAGTCTCTTCATGCAGCGTCATGTGCTTCAGGATGTAGGGCGCGGCGAACCATCCGGAGAGCGCCGTGGTTATCTGCTGAGCTGTCACCTGGGATGTGCTGATCGACTCGATGGCGCAGCGCATGCGAACCCTGGCCTCAAGGAGAACCGACATACCATCTTGGATGCCGGTCGCGGAGAACCACGCGCGGACTGCCTTGAGTACCTGCGCTTGAGTTACCTGTGGTTCTTCTGGGTCGGTCATGGAGATCCTTTGTCGGGTCTTTACTTAGTGCCGTGCTGTTTTGACTCGTACTTGTTCTAAGTCAATGCTTGTTCTTAGTGCTCTTTGGGGCTGCTCTCGGTGTGCTCTGCCAATGCCCCAGCGCGCGCACGTCGAGATAGTAGCGTCTGGCTGCAGCGCACCGCCAATTCCCCCGACCTGCATTGTACGCCCTGATGGCCTTTTCCCAGGTCCCGAGCGCGGCTTTGTGCGACACGAGGATGCGCTCAGACATGGCCAAGGCGCTCTCGGTGTTTGATTCCAAGCCGGCGAATGAGTCCCCAGGCCGTTTAAAGTCGCAATAGGTGCCGTACATTATCTGGGTCGGGCCGCGCTCGCCATCTGCCCCTCGGCGCCGGTCCACGTAGACGACGCGGTCGTTTTCATCAAGGTACGACCGGGACTCCCGCGAGAGAATGCCAACCAAGATCCAGCGAGGCACCAACCACTCACGCCTAGGTGCTGCTGGGGTCACGACCGGCACCTGAGCGGGTGCTGGGGTGATGGTCGGTGGAATAGTGGCTGGTTGCGGC
>Ga0163148_10004319_pt1 | contig 14951 bp, 9 predicted proteins | sample OliLakLV19MP7P2_FD_148606 | JGI IMG/M metagenome (GOLD analysis project Ga0163148, IMG submission 148606) | Freshwater microbial mat bacterial communities from Lake Vanda, McMurdo Dry Valleys, Antarctica- Oligotrophic Lake LV.19.MP7.P2 | ecosystem: Environmental > Aquatic > Freshwater > Lake >...
AAGGGTACAATTGCACTTGTAGCCAATGGTAGGCACCGGACAACCCACCCCAGCAAAGCTACTGGAGTAGTAAGGTTAAGGATGAAGGGCTATTTAACGTTGGGGATAGCCGTTGGGATCTTTCAGCTGTAATCCGTAACACCAGAAAATAACAAAACAAAATGCGCATGAATTTGACCAGGTCCAAACCAATTTCATCCAACTCATCGAATTCAGCAGAATTGATGGAGAAATCCTACAGTATTGTGTTCTTTCGCTAAGGCAAACAAGATAGTAGTATCGTACACTCAACTGGTAGACAAGAGAACAACAAACCATCGATCAGGATCGATATAGTCATTGGCCGAATTGAGCTGCACCAAACATGTCGGAAGCCTCCGCAATTGCTTCACCTGCTGCTCGAGCCGATCAAGAAGATGAAGGTGGTACTACTACTACTACCTGTACTACCAATGCAGAGAAGAATTCTGTTGAGGCTGCCACTACAACAGCAACGACCAAACCTCCTTCTACGACTACTACCACAACTGCTCCTCCTCCTCCCGAACGACCCAGTAAAAATTGTGTTTGGGATCATGTCAAACTCGAAAGTGTCCTCGTCAACAACGAGCCGTATTTGGAACAAACTTGTCTTTATTGTGGCAAACAAAAACGAGCGGTAAAACCCGCCACGACGACATGGAGTTGCCATTTTGTCGACCGCATTCGAGGATGTCCCAATGTCCGCGAAGCCGTACGCAATGAAGTTTTGTTTTCGACCCATTCCGCACAAGTCAAACAAGTGGCGGCGGCATCGCAAAATGGGAGTAATATATTTGGTTTACTAGCAGCTGGCAACAACAATGCCAAGGCAGGAGGGAACAGAAGCAAGGGAGGAACAAAGATGACAATTCCATCTGCTGGTACTACTGCTACTACTTCTGTTGTGAGTGCTGGCGACCGAAATAATATTCGTCTGATTACTCGTCTATTGACGGACAATGTTTTGGTGACACCCAATGTCGAAGACGGCAGCCTCAAGCAGACGTGTCGGCATTGTCAAAAAACCAAATATGCCAAACAATATCAAGCCACTTCGTGGTCGATGCATTTGGTCGATTTGTCCAATAAGGGATGTCGAGAATGTCCCTTGTACATTCGAAAAGCCGTGGCCGAAGCGTCTTCGTCGGCCGATGTACGACAATTAGCAGCGGAACAGGGATGGATGCTTACCGACGGCAATAATAGTAGTGCCAACAAAAACAACGCCCATGCAGCAGCAGTTCAGGCTGCCACTGGAATGAGACTCTCCAACAACAACAAACGACAAGTCACAATAGCACAACTGCCAGCTTTACCATCCAAAGCTGTCAAGCGGCAAAAAGTCACTGGAAGTACGGCTACCGCCAACGACGACCTGGCCACGGGAAACGACACTTCTTCCTCTCAGCATTGGAGTAGTGAAGAACAAGCCAAGGAAATATCCCTGAAATTGTTTCAATTTTTGGTAGCCCAGGGACAATCTTCGTTTGACAGCATTTTACCGTCGCCACTCTTTCGGGAATTGCTTCAAGCACTCAATCCCGACTATGTCCACCATCATTATCAGCAATATGTAGATATCATCCAGAACAACAGCAGCCAACCCAAAGCAACGACGCAAGTTTTAGATCTGGGGACAACCACACGGGCAACGACCGTAGTTTGGCTATCCCAATTGTACGAAGCGACACAAAAGCAAGTTGCAATGATTTGGAAACAACAAGCCAGCAATGGATTTCCAACCTTGGGAGTATGGGATGGAGTGATCACAACTTCCAATCACAGCCACAACCACCATAGCAAACACCAAAGTAGTAGAAACAGTTCTGCCGATCCGGACCCTTATTCTTCGGTCAAAATCTTGACCGAATCCATCTTGGATAAAATGCAATATGTGAAAGTCGTTCCATCCAATAGTGCTGGCGGTGACGTCACCGTCATTGATACAGCCGAGGATGTGGCTCAACTACTGATTCGACACATGCACAACAACTCCAACAACAACAAAGATGATGCATCATGTGACTATGCCGCCTTGGTATTGCCCTCGTCCGAACTCCTGGCGACCACGGGGAAACTGGTTCAAGATCAGTTCCCCCGACTCTTTGTTCATGGTTGTCGCATCGAAGCCAGTCGACAACTTTGTTTGAGCGTCTTACAAATTCCCGAAATTTCTCAAACCCTCAGTGATGCTCAATTCATTGCCAATTTTCTTCATGATCATGCATGTTCCGCTACAGCCTTTCTTCGATTGGCGGCTCATCAAAAACGCAAGAACAACAAGAACAATGCCAACAGCAACAACAATAAAGGAGGAGTCGCGAACACCACTGTTCTGCCTCAACGAGCCAACACGATGCAAGCATTTAGTCCCGTCCAAACACTCCTCGAGACTCTTTGTGGGAGGACGACTACCAATAGTAGTAGTAGTAGCAGTCCAAACAATGACAACAACAATCTCCGTGCTCCCAACGCAGATGTATTCAAGGCATTAATACGAGATCCCCAATGGATCACCGCCAGTTCCAAAACAATTGATCCACTGCTGGTCCAATACTTTGAATCGCTTGTTTCCGATGAGGAATTCTTTGCTCGATGTAGGGCTCTTTCGAAACTGCTCGAGCCACTGTCGATTGTGGACACGCACTTGAAGCGTCCTGATGTTCGTGCTTCTTGGATATTTCCACTCGTAGAGGCTCTCTTGAAAGACGTTGATGCATGGTGTCGTGATGAGGCTGTCCAAAAAGCCTTTACCAAAGACGACACCTTTGCTTTGGTGTTCAGTACCATTCAATCGTGGTGGCGACAAGACGACACTACAAGTGGATCTGTTCCTCTGGCTCCTCGAAAACATCCATCGCCGCCAGGAGGTTTGTATGCGCCACAGTTTTTAATGGCCACGTTGCTCGACCCCGCCACCTGTCCCGCCTCCGATGATTTACCAGAGGATTGGGAGGATGAAAGTGAAAAAGTCATGAAACAATTTTATCAAGGCAAAGAATTCTTGGACGCCCATAATGAATTGATGACCCTCTTGGATCATCAGGGAAAGTTTGGCAAGGAAGTTGCGCGCTACAAGGACGCCATTCAAGATGTGGATCCGTCAACAGAAGCAGCGGAAGACTACGATACACCCCCTACTCATAATAAGCATGGACAATGCCTCCACGTACAGCGCGTAGTGGATCGACAATTGCCATCAACTGACACTCGGCCTCATTTGGTGTGGAAGTTGAGTCTCAAGACATCCTTTCCACTGCTCTTGGAGATTGCGCGGCGCGTTTTGGTCATGGGAACAGCATCGGCCAATGCGGATTGGACGGGAAAACTACAACAGGCCGTATCTCACACTTTCAAAGGCAACAATAAGGACCTGAAAACCAACAAACACGGACGGATGATGCTGTACTGCCATATGAATATACGGCATTTACTCTCGAAAATCAAAGGAGATAGTCGTATTACATTGACGAGTACTGCTGCCTGTAGTAATTGTGGCGAACAGCCAGAATTTGGGAAGTTTCTCGAGCAGGGCATGCCAGAGGACAAGACTTCGGGGCCGTCAGAAACGGAAGAGTTTTATGAATGCAGCAGCAAGATTGACAGGACATCAAATGGCGTATATGTGATGTGAGCGGGCCTTCGCATACAAGCGATGGATCAGAGAACACTGTTTGGCGAGTGCTCGAGCCTACTGCACCAGGAAGACGCACGGGTGTTTCACGCGGGGGAGGAAATGCATCACTAGCTCGTAACAGACTCAATTTTTCATTAATTTTTGCAATTTCAATTTGCCCCACTCTGTTCCTGCTATGTTTCTTTTAGTTCCTACTGTATTTTGGATGATATTGATCTTGATAATGCCGGTATTTGGCAGGACCAGCAGTCGCCTGGTAAATGACCTCTTGTTCTCGTTTCCGTTCGATTTCTTCTCGTTCGAGTCGACGTTTCCGCAGTTCTGCAAGAAGTGCCTCATTATGATCTGACTCCTCTAGCCTCTTTTTCTTATGACGACGAGGATCACGTCGTCGCTTCTCTCTTTTTGTGTCATATCGTCCATGATTGTCGTGCTTGCTGCTTTTTCGTTTCTTTTTCTCCTTTCGATGGCTGCTGCTGCTATCACTGCTGCTGGAGACACCTTTTTCGTCGTCATCCTCTTTATCTTCGCTGCTACTCTCTGTACTGCCATCAGATGATGATGAAGTACTGCTGCTTTCGTCGTCGTCGTCGTTATATTCTTTCCGTCGTTTTCTTCGACTGCGCTTGTTCTTCTTGTCATCTTTCCTTCGATCATGCCGTCGCCTTCGGTGCTTGCGCCGTCTCTTCTTCTCCTCCTCATTGTCCTTTTGGTCTTCCTCGGAAGAACTGCTGCTATCATCATCATCATGGTGGTGGTGGCGACGACGATGATGACGGCGCCTGTCATTGTCCTTGCTTTGAGGAATATGTTTCTTTTCCATGTCCTTACTCCTTCCAGCAACCAGAAATTCCTCACTGCCACCACCGGCAGCAGCAGGCGTATTTTGAGCCTGGTTCTTGTTGTGCGTCCTTCGTTGATGAACATACTTCGGTTCCTGCTGGTGATTGCATTCGTGCACAAACTCCTTCATGGGATCCATGACCTGTTTTCGTTTCAGTACTTTTTGTTGATAGTAAGAATTTTCCTCTTTTGCTTTTTTCCTTGCCTCGCGCTTGCTTTTTTGGTCCAAGGATTCGGACAAAAATACCGGCATGATTCCCACTTGTTGTTTGGATGATTTTCCAGCCTTGCTTCCCGTGGTGACTTCGTCATTATGGGCCTTTTCTTCCGCGTCAAACAAGGAGAATCGTTGAGCAGTAATTTCCGTACTATTAGGATCAGGATCATTACTTCCATTGTGTTTCTTTTTCAAACTATTCCATCGTGCTTGTGATTCTAGTTGTTGTTGTTGTTCGTCTTCTTTGGCTTGACGTTCCCGTTCCAATCGTTCATCTCGTAGGACGCGTTCCACATTCTTGTCATTCCATGGACAATACGACTTTTTAGGAAGAATCACCAATCGTCCCGACATGATGATTGGGGCTAATTATTCTTACTAGTACAATTGAATGCTACTCAACTGTTTTGTTTGTTGTATCGTGTTAATAGTGTGTTGTGCGGTTTTCTGTGGGTTTTGCTGTGCGTGACTGTAGTTGTGCTTCTTGGCTCTCGTGTTGAGTGTCCTCGCTACTACTCCAGTAGCTATCTAGCTAGCTAGCTAGTTAGTAGCTACCAGTAGCTAGCCAGCTAGCTACACTATTACTAGCTACTAGTAGCTAGTAGCTAGCTGGTAAGGGTACTGTTACCAGGAACGTCGTATGGTAGCGAAAGCAGACTACTTGTAAGTAGCAGTACCGGTGGATAGACGAAAGGGATTCATTTACACGTGACAGGACAAGTTTCGGGACAGTAGGGTCCAGGCTATTATCTCCTCCGACCGAAAATTCTGAACACGTGCAAAATCATTGATACATACGAAGAGGTGCGCGATAAAGCATGCTTCCCTAGCTGAACCACAACGGTTCTCAATCTCGCCGGCCGGCTGCAAACCTTTCTTCACAGAAGAAATGTTGGATCATTGCTGGTTGATGCTGTGCCACCACCGTCACAACCACCACTAAATAAACATCATCGGTTATCTACTACTAGCTAGCTAGCAAGACTCTAGAACTACTTTTTTGGACTAATACTCCGACATTATACTAACTCACTTGTAGCCAGTCTAGTTCTTCATACTTTACTTGACTGTATCCATTATTCATAAACTAATAACCTAACTTGACTATTTCAAAATGGCGGACGACGACGGCAAGGCAACCCACTACGAAGATTATGATTATGATGAATTGCCCGAAGAGGCGAAACAAGCGGCCTCGACACTAGGATATGACGCCAAGTTGTGGAACAGTGATGGCAAACCACCCAGTGAAGATAAGGATTGGGAAGAATTGACGCCCGAAGAACGAAAAGCAGCGGAAGTTCTTGGATATACCGAAGAGACGTGGGATGATGCTGGCTTTTGTTGTTGTCTGTAAGTCAACCAAGTCATGACATATCCGAAAGAAAAACACGATGGAATGTCAAGTTTTTATTCTTCTTGGCCCTGACGGCATCCACAATTACTTCACTGTACCTTGTACGTATTTGTACTGTATTTGTCCAAGTCAGTCACAAATGTTATGATTGTTTTTCGTGGTGTGATTGGTTTGCTTGATTGATGTGCAGGCGGAGGATCATGGAGATAAATAACGCAATAATATACTGTACCAGGTGGACGAAAATCAAGGTAGAAAGGAAGGAAGGAATCAGGAATATGAAGTTGTTCTTTGTAAACGGCCGTAGCTAGCCGTGGTGGAGCGGAGGAAATAGTATGTTGTTTATAGGATTGTGATGCCTCTGTGGAAAATGAAAAATAAAGAGCTAGGTAGATGAACATGTCAATAGAAAACATTGTGAAATGAAAAAGGCAAGAGAGGAAAAGAATGGCTGTCCTTTCTCGTCAACTATGATTCTATACTTATTATTAGCTTGGAGTACTTTGTATCATCGTGAAGGTGCACTACCACTCGTACTACCACCACTGGCTCCATTGTTATAAATAGCTTGAACTTCATGTTGTCGCAAGGGCCTCCAGGTGCCTTCTTGGGGCAAGCTGTCCAACGAAATGGGTCCAATCCGCGTTCGTAGGAGCCTCACAACTTGGTGGCCCAAAATTTCTCGACACATGCGTCGGATTTGATGTTTCTTGCCCTGGGTCAAGACCAATCGCAAAATGCGACGACCCTTGGCATTGGGTTGAATATCCTTGTCGTACGAAAAATATTGGTTGATCGAGTTTTGGTTGTCCACATCATATTCCCATGGCAACCACTCCGCCTCCACCGGTCGCAAGGGCGGGGAAGAATTGTAGGAGGCATCCTTGTCGTTCCCACTACCACCACCACTTCGTGGGGCTTCCCACAATCGATATCCACCTTTACGAATCTTGGACAAGTTCTTGTTGGGTTTGGGCAGGAGTCGTCCGTCCATTTTCTTTTCATAATGTTCCTTTAAATATGGCGACAAGGGTTCCACCAGGACCAAATATTCCTTTTCAATAAAGCCCCCATTCTTTCTCGTGTTTTGATGCTGACCAATGAGTTTCTTGGCCAAGACACCACCTCCACCATTGTGGTCATGAAAATGATTGGTAAAAATCAGCAATCCCGACGACTTTAAATCCAAACGACCGGCCGGAACAAATCCGTCCAGCGTGTTAATATTAGAGGAGGGATGGACCCGAAACGGCAATTGTTTTTCAACAATATCTCTTGCTTCGGACAGTTCCAATTCATTGTAATCGTCCGCATGGTTGTTGCTGGCATCCTCAAAGTCATCGGAATAAAAGTAATTGGATGGATCGATATAGGCATTGGCGGGTGTCAAGAGCTGTACGGCAGGTTCATGATGTTTCGTAGTGGACGGCAACGGTTCGGCGTCTGGTCGTCGCTGTTGCTGTTGTTGTGGTTGTGGTGGTTGTTGATAGGTCTCGAAGATGCCAGAAACATATCCCACGGGTTTGTGCAACACCACTGCTGCCGTTTGAAATTGGGACCAGGAAAATTCCATTGGACGACGTTCATACACTTCTTCTTTTTCTTCTGGGTGTGCAGCCAAAGAATCCGTACTGTTTTTGCTATAAACGCCTCCTTTCCTTTTAGAATGATTGTCCTTGTAGTTCTTTTGATTGGAAGTTGTGGTCATTAACAAAACAATGTCCTTTTCATCGGCTGCAACCTTTTGCCCCGTGGTTGGCTCGACAGCTTTGCCTTGCAACAACACTCGTCCCTCCATGATGAATCGATCGGCTTCTCGTCGGGAACAAAGATCCAATTCCGTCATGCGTTTGTTCAATCGAACCAGATTTGTACTTGTGGTGGAAGCTGCCGACGCCGCCGACGATGATTGTCGTTTGCAAGAACCATGATGGGGGAGGTGGTGTTGCAAAAGCAACGACGATGTTGTAGGATACAAGGACCTGGATGTGATGGGTGACACAACTACAATGCTGCTCGTGGTGCTGAGCAGACGTCCATGTCTCGAGATGAGAGAATGACGCATACCACCCTGAAAGCAACAACGTAGGGCATGATGCACTGCTGATGGTACCTGCATGGTTGGGTTGATGCAAGCTAGCTAGTTGCAAAGATAGTGTTGTGATCAGGTTGCCCAATCAATCCATTGTTTGTGGGAAGCAAAGAAAGGGCAACACGATCGACAAGTGCGAAAATAAAATCTTGCTGCGCGGAAAAAATGAACGGTATTTCCAAGGATGGAGGACAGACAGATTGAACCAGTCCTGTTGGAGGTCTGAGGTCTCACATCAGATCCCTACTATGTAATAACCGACGACATCTAGCTAGTCTAGCTAGCTGGCTAGCAAGTATCTGCAGTAGTAATTACCAGCAGCTAGCTAGAGCTAGCTAGAGCATTGGTAAAAGGCCTGCTTACCTACTTTTTAGTGACTACTAGCTACTAGTGGACGCAATGGTAGACTACGGAGAGATTGGTCATAGTTGGTAGCTAGTAGCGAAGTTGGTCCAAAGGGATCAAACGTAAACCCGAATCCTAATTCAAGTGTAGACTGTGTCCAGTAGAAACGGCAGCTAACAGTCAAGCCATCCCCATTAATTATTGTTTTGGGTGGCTAGCTAGCTGGTATAGTAGTACAATATATTTGATTTATCTATCATACAGTATCATACTGTCCTTGGTTGTCGCTCATGAGATAATCATGATTGTGTCCATATGTTGTGGAAAACGGGCATTGATAGAAAGCTAGATTCATCAAGGCGACAAGCAAGCAAGGCCCATCAAAGCGAAAAACTGCAGGACTCCTTGGGAATGTTGTCAGTTCCTTGCTTTTTGTTTGCACCAACCGCGGAGCGTGTTCAGAGTTGATGAACATGTTTGTTTAAATAGTAAGTAGTTACTATATTTTTTTTTTGAACATGTAGTAGTTACTTTAAGATTCTTTTCGAACATGTAGTCGTTTTTTTGGAGCATAGCAAAAAAACTGCAGGACTCCTGGGTATGTTATCATGCATCGGAAAGTCGGATCTTATTCAGAGTCGCCATCAAGCCATCGTCAGAATCCGCTTTGTCGGAAACTGCAGTGTCCACGAGAGGGGGGCCAAACCCGTCTTTCTTTGAGTCCACCAACATCGCCGCTGCCTCGTCACCTCCTTAAATCTGTTCTGGCTCATCAGGGACCTCCATTGATTTTCTGAGCTCCTCCATCTTTCGCATTTGCTCTGAGATGTCAGCCATCCCACCGGCAGATGGAACATCTTCAACGTCTGGAATATTATAGGCGTCAAGATCAAGACCTTTAATTCCGTCTGCCTCATTCTGGGCTTTTTCTGCATCTCCGTCGCCATCGAAACCAGCTTTCATTGCTGCCAATCTCGCCATCATTTCTTCTTCTGCCTTCAACGCCATGTTACCCACACCTTCCAAATCATCATCTTCAACAGGTCCAGCTTCCTCCTCCTCGGACTCTTCGTCGTCTCCTTCCTCCCAATCTTCGTCTTCTTCAATCGAAAGCTCTTCGAAAGTAGCTTTGCAGCCATCCGTGCCGCCCGAACCAGAAGCACAAAAGACTCCCACACTCAACGTCTTTGCCTTGGTAAATTCGGATTGTCGGAGGACAGTCCAGTCTTCTCCATCCATGCTGTAAGAGGCATCAATAAACTTTCCCATTTTGGAAACTTTCAACCAAATCTTGACCTTCTCTTCCTTTTCCTTGTCCAAGACCACAAAATCATATTTCTTGTCAGGACGCATGTATTGGCCTGGATAGGGTGTCGAATTATCGTAATTTCCGAGCAGGCTCTTGGGATGGACATAGCACGCCGCATAGTACTTGTGGTCTCCCTTGGGCTGGCCGTCCGGTCCGGCAGCAGGGTCATCGTGATATTCGAGCGCCACTTTGGTGTAGGCACCGAGTTTTTCTTGCAACAAAATGCCGCACATATCCAGCCAATTCTTGCACGTGGCCGTCACCTTGACTTTGGCCTCAAAGTCACCCGTCACTTTGCGAAAATAAAAAGGAGCATTCGCGGTTCCTTTTCCCTCGTCGGCAACTTTGGTCCAGACATGAGTTCCATCTTCGGCCTTTAATGTGATCTTGCCATCTTTCGCCTTTCCGTCCTTGTTCTTGGCCAGGTTGGTAAAGTAAAACTTCGTCTTCTTTTTGTCGGCCATTTTTGCAATATTATTATTTATTATTTGGAGTTTTGGTCAAATGACTTTTGTGATAACTGGCTACTAGTAGCTAGTAGCAAGGGTTTGTTGACAACTCCTGTCAGTGCAAAGATTTTATGACCTCCCGTTGTGTGATGGTGGCCGCCTGTGTTTTTTCTTTCACATCGGCTAATTTTGGTAGTAACAAGAAAGATACTGTACGTACCGTTAGTTAGTACTACGACGTACTAGATAGCTAGCAGTACGTCGTACTCGTAATTTGCGGGTTACTGTATGCACTCATCAGTGGCAACGTACATACGAAACGAAGATAATGACTATTTTAGGGACTAGGATACGAGCAAGGTCATGGAGATTAAATCTTCTCGTCTCGTAAGTAGTTACATTATCCCGAACCAAATGAAGTCGTACTTCATTGAGTAGATATGTGTTTTTGATCGGCCTCAGAGGAAAGGTGCATTTCCCTAAGACCTGTTTAATCGACAAAGACTGGTTTTCCTTTACGGCTTACACTTGAGACTGGATTTTAATTAGCACAGTTTATCATAAGTTTTTCAATCAAGCTTTTGAGACTGGTTTTACCGCTAAGATGGCCGCCGATCTTTTGAGGACCTATTCGCGTGCCTATCTAGGGTTAGGACTATTCTACAATAAAGGTGTTAGGTTCCTTCTTCACTATTTACCTCCGCTCTGTGTGCTTTTTGGGGGCCAATAATGCCATGTACGTCTAAGAAGAGATGGGCTGCGTACTAGTACCATACAGTAGGTCCATAGCTGTGTGGCTCCAGATCGGATGGATCCGGTTTAGCTTCCAAGCACAAGGCTCCACTAGAAGGGCCAAGCAAGCTTTTAGTCAGTCCGTCTGGGTGTGCCAGGCACACAGTGCAACGTGTATGCAATGCTATGGGAATTCCGCAGGGCGACAAAGATGTCTTACGAACGGGAGAAGTACATATTATAGTATAGACTGAATCTTATTTTCAAGTAGCGACGATTGCAGTTTGGCGACTCCTTCGCACACTTGTTCTAAACCACTAGAAGCAACCTTGCCCGTATCTTTGTCGTAAGTTGCTTCCTGGCACCAAACGAGTATTCATCGATACATAATAGCGACAATAATATCACGACAGTGAGCAAGATTATCACCATAATTTCTAGGATGCCAAGCTGTAGCCGTTCTCTCCATAATTCTGTGGATGAACTCATTTCCAAAGTGAAAAACACCCCTGGAAGTATATCATTGGTCGTTGTCGGTGAAACGCTGGTATCGAATAGCGGTACAAATCTTGTCCGCTTCAATTTATAACGAGTAAATTCGTGGATTCCGTTGTGAATTATGGGGATTGTGTCGAGCCAGTAATGGAAGGTTCCCGTTGTACCATTCCTTTCGTCGACAAATACGCGAGTTCCATCTAGCTCTCCACCACCATCATTCCCCATTCCTCGTCGATTATTGTAATCCAAATGCAGATTGTGGATCGTGTGCGAGATTTGAAAACTGGAACGGTCAGGTGGGTTAAAGGCACGGACATGCTTTCCAACTGGTTTATAGGATTTTCCCATGGCAATTTGGCAGTGACCTCGTGCCCGATCCACAATGATATATCCCGCCAAGTTACAGCCTTCTCCGTGGGTTTTGTTCCAATCAGATGATATCTCATCCATATCGTCCGGATCCATACTATCCGCAACAACGATCGGTTTCCCGTTCAAATGCAGCCGTGTCTTTTAAACGGTACCTAAAGTATCATCGAACATCTGGTCCCCATTCGCATCCATCGATTCCACATGCGAGTCTTCACAAGCAAGTGCATCAAAGGTAATGTTGAAATGAACTCTCATCAAAGCACTGGTCACTGTGTCAAACATTGTTGACACTTTGACACTAGTTTCCTTCAACAGAAGCAGTTTCATCCAACACAGCAGTAGCAGCGCTGCAATCCCAAAAAGTTGAAGTAGTGTCCCCAAACCGCACTTTTTTTTCGTTACTTTCTCCTGTAGCATATCATCCTGATCGAGTGTACTTGGTAAAAGATAAAGCCGTAGTTCTTGTCTATCCGTAAAGTACTGAGGTTGTCCTGTCATTTTTCTTTGTGGGTGTTGATGATCTCGATCGATTCATTCTTGTTGTTGTCGGCCTGAACGATTTTGTGAGATGTTTTGTCTCAAATATTGAGGCGCGAAATTTGAATTCGGATAAATTTGACTGATCCAGTCACTAGTTAGCTAGCAGTTTTGTCATGCCTCAGTCCCTAATACTCGAGTAGTCCCTCTATTTCGTAAAATAGGAGCAGACACCCCTGTTAGTACGTACAGCTGTTAGTACTCCTCTCAAATGAGACTGATCTAATTTAGTTTTTAATCCAGCAGCTACTAGGATAGGGCAGCCACGCACAGTATACAAGCCCTAAGGCAAACGCAGTTGAATCAACGAGTCAAAGAATGAAGTACCTAAATCAACCAGCCGGGGAAAAAATTACCAGTAGGGCAGCAGGAAACAGATAGGTGGCGGGGTAGGGATGATTGAAGGATCTGCCCACACCTCTTGCTTAAATTCCATTGTCGTTTTCTACATGGTATTAGAAACTTCTTGTTTTGTTCCCTTCGTTTTTCTAGAGGGACCTCAGAAACTTTTATTTTGTACAAGAAGTGCGAAACCACACTCTTCTACCCAAGACATTTGACTTTTTAGATTGCAACAACAAGATTTATAATTATTCAGAATAAGCAAAATTAAAAATTGTGATGTATATTATGTAGTTCCAACGTCCAGGCCAGTCCTTTTTTTTCATAGTCAAAATCATACACTAGTGTTGTCGGCATTCCTTTAGCAGCACCCAGAAAGTTCTTATGTGATTGGTACAGTTCTCTCAATAAGATCCATATTTTTCTTCCGATATCAGATCTTCATCATTCAAATGCTTAAAGGTCAAATTGCTGTAGGCCAGTTGAGTCCGTCGTTCAAATTCTTGTATATTAATGGTTTCATTAGGTCCAATATCCCGGGCAATTTGTTTGGCGACCCCCATGACTACACAATCATGCACCGAGGTATCCTTCATTAATTGTCGGACGCCGGCTTCCAATTCCTTCCCGGTAATTTCGAGTTTGGTAGGTGCCGTAAAATCTTCGGTCGCAATGGCATCAAACAAGGCTCTCGTGAGGGTTCCACCCTTACTCACAGCATTCCGAACGGCACCATGATTTTCGGCGGATAACATCCATCGGGCATGACTGGTCACACCTTTGGCGGATTCCAATTTGATAGAAATGGGTTGTTGTTTGGATTGATGACGATCAAATCTATACAAGATGGGTACGGAATTGGGAACGTACAAATCCTTGACCAAATCATCGGGAACTTTGTCCATGTAGGCCATTAAGGATCGAATCGTATTGGCATGCGCCACGACAATAATGGTTCGATCATCAGGAGGAATGGGCAAGCCATCTTCATCAAAGAGAGCGGGAGCAATGGAATCTTCCCAGCACGACAAGACACGTTGTTGACAATCATACAAGCTCTCCGTAAGAGGTGCAGGTGGTGGTCTATAGTATTCGTGAGATTCATCCATAGGTGGTGGTTTGCCGTGTAACGATCGTCGCCAGAAATGCAACTTTTCTTGTCCAAATTGTTTGGCTAGTTCAGGATCATTTTTGTAATGCCCCGACACAGACCCATAATGCCGTTCATTTAAACGCCAATCTCTTCGAATTCGATCGGGACTCCATGTATTTTGTTCATGTCCCGCCATACTGGCCAATGCTAGTTCACAAGTTTCATGCGAACGTTGTAATTCCGAAGCAAAGGCCACACACACTTTGCTGGCCTTGAAACCGCGTGATCGCATCAGTTGTCCTGCCGCTACAGCTTCGACTCGCCCTCGTACCGTCAAGGGAATATCACACCAACCCGTAAATCTCGCCTTGGGTCCATTCCATTGACTTTGGCCGTGTCTCAATAAAATCAAGGTCGAGACATTTCTTCTGCTGGATACTGATGGGGTGTTGTTTTGGTTGGTGACGTGGACATTGGAAACTTTAGAAAGTCGACTTCCAGTAGCATTCAATACGGCTGGTGCTCGAAGGAGCCTTTGAAGAGAAATCATGGTGTTATAGCCGAGGCTAACTCAAGTTTGAAGCACTAGAGTTGGAAAGGAATTTTTGATTGAAATTCTTGGAATTTATGGGAGCAAGAAAGACACTGATGACAAGCAAACCAAAGCATATCGCAACTGCAAGATGGTTCGCAGCATAATAAATGTTATTTGCTGCTTGCATTGATGGTGCGAAAGTGATGGCTGGTTTGCTGGAAGAGCAAATCATTGGTCGACATCATCATCCGCCTCCATCTTCAATCGTAACAGATTGCAGTTCTGCCGGCGGAAAATTGAAACAGTGCTTTTCACAGCTCTTTTCACCATGTTCGTATCTAAATGCATTACGTCACCCAACTTTCGTACGTGGTTCAACTTTAACTCTATCTCTAATGAAGACACTAATACGGGACTGAATTTAAATCCCTGATGATTCATGACACAAGAACACCACCGAAGGTGGAAGCCCTCAACATACAAAATTGAAAAATCAACAACAACAAGATTCCGCTGCTCTTGCTTGAGCTGAACGTTTCCTCTCCATTGCCAGCCTTGCTGCTGTCTCTTCT
>Ga0163148_10004320_pt1 | contig 14945 bp, 17 predicted proteins | sample OliLakLV19MP7P2_FD_148606 | JGI IMG/M metagenome (GOLD analysis project Ga0163148, IMG submission 148606) | Freshwater microbial mat bacterial communities from Lake Vanda, McMurdo Dry Valleys, Antarctica- Oligotrophic Lake LV.19.MP7.P2 | ecosystem: Environmental > Aquatic > Freshwater > Lake >...
TCTTGTGCCCGGCGTACCGCTGGATCGCCGACTCGAAAGCGCGCCGTGGAAGAAGTTCGAGCAATTGAGCGAAGACGGTGCGGCCGGAGTTCATGACCGCATCGTCACGCAAACCGACAGGTCGCGGCCGGGAAAACGACCAACAAAATTGAAATCGTGTACCCTAACATCGGCGTGATCCGATTCGATAAGGCGGACGTCAACTCGGCCTAACCTCGGTGGTTAACCGGACAGTAGTGATCCAACAAGGTCTATCGGTTATGATTGCGATACAAGGTGAAGAGGAGCATATTCGCTATGGATGCAGTCTGGTATTTGGCACGCGGGCAGCAGCACATCGGGCCGATGACGCTGGATGCGCTGTTCGCGCAGATACGTTCGCTACCCGCACATGAGCCATCGCTGGTGTACGGCCCCGGCATGAGCAACTGGATGCCCGCCCGCGAGGTGGAAGCCGTGCGCGTCGCGATGGGCACCGGCCCTTCCGCCCCGCCGCCGCCGGTGCCGCCCGGACGATCGGGTTTGCGGTCGGATGAGATCGATTACGAAATCGTCGGCTCCGAGATGCAGTACGTCGAAATCGCCCTCGACCCCGGCGAAACCGTCATCGCCGAGCCGGGCATGATGATGTATATGACCCCCGGCATGAAAATGGAAACCCGCTTCGGCGACCCTTCGCGCGCCGATCAAGGCGGCGGATTTCTCGGCAAGCTGATGACCGCTGGCAAACGCATGCTGACCGGCGAATCGCTTTTTGTCAGTACGTTTCAGAACATTGCCCAGAGCGGCAAAGAAACCGTCGCGTTCGCGGCGCCGTATCCGGGCAAGATCATCCCCCTCGATCTGAAAAAGCTCGGCGGCGAAATGGTCTGTCAGAAAGATTCATTTCTCTGCGCGGCGCTCGGCGTACAGATCGGCATCGCGTTTCAGAAAAAACTCGGCGTCGGCCTCTTCGGCGGCGAGGGATTCATTATGCAGCGCCTCACCGGCGACGGCATCGCGATGGTTCATGCCGGCGGAACCCTCATGGAACGCACGCTGCAACCCGGCCAGTCGCTCAAGATCGATACCGGCTGCATCGTCGCCCTGCAGCCGAGCGTGCAATACGACATTCAGTTCGTCGGCGGTTTCAAAAACACCCTCTTCGGCGGCGAGGGGCTGTTCTTCGCCACGCTCACCGGCCCGGGAAAAATCTGGCTGCAAAGCCTTCCATTCTCACGCCTCGCCGGCCGAATGATGGCTGGTGCCCGCGGCGGGAAGGAAGAAGGCTCGATCCTCGGCAGCATCGGCGGGTTGTTGGATGGGGATAATTCATAACTCCCTTTCCCCGGGGCACAGTTCGGCAAGCTCACCGCAGGCCGGGCGAGGGAACCAGATCAGACCATGCACCACCTCGAAGGCCGCCAATCTGTCCTCGCCGCGCTGCAGGCTCGGCAGCGGAAGATTAATGTTATTCTGCTGCGCCACGGCATTCACACCGCCGACCTGACCGAACTGCTTGCTCTTGCCGAATCCAACGGCGTGCCGATTCGTTATGTCGACGATCGTGAACTTGCTTCAATGGCCCACGGCGCAACCCACGGCGGAGTGCTGGCCGTGGCCACCGCCAAGCCACGAACCACCGTCGATCAACTCATCGAAATCATCGAAGTCAATGAAAAATCCAACACTGCGCCGCTGCTCGTGCTGCTTGAAGGCGTGGATGACGATCGCAACCTCGGCTTTGCCATCCGCACGGCCGAGGCGTGCGGAGCGCAGGCGGTGCTGATTAAGAAACATCTTTGGACATTCGATACAGTCGAAGTCAGCCGACCCAGCAGCGGCGCCTACGAGCGGCTTCCGCTCGTGCAGATTTCCAACAACGATGATCTCGTTCGCATGAAAAAGGCCGGCGTGCGGCTCGTCGGCTGCCTGGCGGGGGCCAAACGGGCAATCTGGGACCTCGACCTCACCGGCGGCGTGTGCCTGGCGATCGGCGGAGAAAAGCGAGGGTTGTCCGGTGCGGTGCGGAGCCTTTGCGACCGATTCGTGACGATTCCGACCGTCGGCGGGGCATCGTCATTGTCGCTGTCGCACGCATCGGCGATTGTGATGGCCGAAGCCATGCGGCAACGAATGACCGCCGGTCGCAACGGCTTGACCGCGCGTGAGCCGATAGTAGAGTCAGCCGATTCCGACGGTGAAGAGCCGTCGCCAAATGGAGATGAAGCATGAATGACGCCACCCTTGTTCGTTGGACCACATTGCTTCTGATGCTCGCCTTCACTCGCGTCGCGGTCGCCCAGGATGTGCCTAATCCGCTCCACGCCGCCTGGGCAAGGACCAAGCTCGGCGCGACGGTGGTTCACACCGGCAACAGCAAGACAATGGGGCTTGATACCACGATTGAAACCACGACGAAACTGCAAAGCCGTGCGGCCGATCGCGTGACGCTGGAAGTGCTCCGTAAAGTGACGACGCTTGGAAAGACAACCGACGAATCAAAGGTGACGCAGGACATCCGCAGCACCCTTCCCGCGGCGGAGAAGATGACGCTGATCGCGGATGCGAATGAAGTTTTCTTAAACGGGAACACCTACCGCTGCAAGGTCTACGAAAATCTGATGCAGCAAGGCGAAATCAAGCTTTTAACGCGTACCTGGCTCTGCGACGAAGTGCCCGGCGGTGTGGTGAAAATAGAAGCCCGCACCGAAGGACCGATCGCGATGAACACCAGCATCGAATTGAAGGAGATTAAGTAGTCGGGGTAAACCCACCGCACACACCCTCCCCCCAGCCGCCTCCCTGGGTACATGGCGGGGGGAGCCAGATCAGCGGGGGCGATTGAGAGACCAGTCGTATTCTTGGAATTCAAACGACTTCGCCGACCGCACCGGTGAATCTTCACTTGCAAACGGCTGAATCGCCTCCAACACCGTTGCCGGTTGCCGGCCATTTTTCTTCTCAAAAGCGGTCGTGAAATCGCTGGTAAAAAATTTGAAGATTCCACTGATGGCAACTTTATCGCCGTCTTTCTTGATCACGCCGCGCGGATCCGAAAGAAAGCGCCGGCCCTGCTCATCAAGTTGCGCATCGATTTTCATCGGGTCATACGGCTCATTGCGCAGCGGCGGACATGAGACGCTCATGCAGTTGATGGCGAAGTGAATCCGCGGGTCAACGGGGCGAAGATAAGTCTTCTCAAGATAATCCAGGTTCATGTTCTTCCCGCCGACGGGCACGCTGTCGAGGAAGAAAATACCACTGGTTTTCATGTTGGATGGAAAATCGCGCTTGACGACGAGATACATGCACACCGCGTTGTAAGCGTTGCAGTAGTAGGCGAGCTTGTCTTTGTCAGTGGGAAATAGTTCGGGCCGATTCTCCGGCCCGGCGGCGTTGATCTTGCCGACGTAACGGAACAGCTTCTCGCGCACGCCGCCGTCATTGGCTTTGAGCAGGTCGTGGCGCACGTAACCTTCGGGAGTGACGACAGCCGTCAGCACTTCGGCAAACTCGTCGTTGTTCCAGGCTTCAATTCGCGCGGCGGGCTGATACTTCTTATCAACCTTGCCTCCGCAGCCCAGCAGGCAGGGGCCGAAAAGGACGACGCACAATGAGAGCACTCCGCGAAGAATTGATAGGCTGCGCATAACCCAACTCCTTTTGCGTTCGATGCATCCGGCGGAAAACCGTTACGCGGCGTTTCGGCGACCCTCTACAGTTCAATCAAACATTAAACAGGAAGTGCGTGATATCGCCGTCCTGCATGATGTAACTCTTTCCTTCTGCCCGCATCTTACCTGCCGCCTTGATCGCCGACTCGTTCTTGTACTGCTTTAGATCGGCAAGCGTATAGATTTCGGCGCGGATGAAGCCGCGTTCAAAATCCGTATGAATCACCCCCGCCGCCTGCGGGGCGGTGGCGCCGACGGGCACCGTCCAGGCGCGAATTTCCTTCGGGCCGGTGGTGAAGTAACTTTGCAGTCCCAGCATTCGATACGCCTCGGTCGCCAGTGCCGCCAGCGCGGGTTCTTTCAGGCCGAGGCTTTCGAGCATTTCGTTGCGATCGGCCTCGCCGAGTTCGGCCAGTTCGCTTTCGAGTTTGCCGCACACCGGCACGATCGCCCCGCCTTCGGCCTTGGCGCGATCGCGGACGACCTGAACCAGCTTGCCTTCGCCATGAATATCGTCTTCCTGCACGTTGGCGACGTAAAGCACTTTCTTGGCGGTGATCAGACCGAGCGACTTGAGATTCTTCTTCTCATCGGGCGTAAAATCAACCGATCGCACCGGCCTGCCGGCTTCAAGGGCTACTTTGGCTTTGCCGAGAATTTCCAGCCGGGCGATGGCGTCTTTGTCGCCGCTCTTGGCGGTGCGCTGGGCTTTGTCGATTGATGAGCTGACGGTTTCCAAGTCGGCCAGCATCAATTCAGTATCAATCGTATCGATGTCGCGAATCGGATCGATGCTGCCTTCCACGTGCGTGATGTCGGCATTCTCAAAGCAGCGAACGACCGACAGAATCGCATCGACCTCACGAATGTGCGAAAGGAATTTGTTGCCCAACCCCTCGCCGGTGCTTGCCCCGCGGACAATGCCGGCGATATCGACGATGCGCAGCTGCGCCGGGATAATTTTCTCAGTCGGCTGATATTGGTTGAGAACAGCCAGCCGCGCATCGGGAACGCTCACCACGCCCACATTGGGTTCGATGGTGGCAAACGGATAATTAGCCGCCAACGCGCCGGCGGCGGTGAGGGCGTTAAAAATTGTGCTTTTGCCGACGTTCGGAAGGCCGACGATTCCAACTTCAAGTGCCATAGGGCGAGACAGTATACGCGCCCACGCCGGTTACAACAGCAATGCGCTGGTCTCGTCGCGAAGCGGTAGCATCGATCGACCACACTCGTTCCCGCAACCCGGAATTCCATGCGCGCGGCGACGCTTGACTTCACATCAAATGCGGTTTGCCCAACAGCCGACGGATCACCTGCACCTGCCCGATGTGCATCTGCACGTGGCTGGCAATAAAGGCGAGGAAAAGGTCTTTGGTGGGTGCGAAGTCTTGGGCCCAATCCGGAGATTTGCCATTCAACGTCTCGGGCGTGAGCCGGCTCGCCCAGACGTGCGCGGCCTCTGCCAACTGTGTCAACGCGGCGCGCAGTTCTTCCAGTGTCGCGAACTGTTTGGGGTCGTCGGCCTTCGACGATTCCTTTGTATATTTCTCGCCAAGTGCCGCCGGCACAGGCGTGACGAAGCTGCTATCCACCATCGCCAGGAGTCGGCCCGTGGAGCCAAGGAGGTGGCCGACCTGCCAGTTGGCATGATTCGCGCCGGGACACGGCCTCACAATCATGTCGGCTTCTGAAAAATCAGCCAGATGCCAGGTGAGCATGCCCAGATCACCCTTGAGGTGCGCCGCGAGAAGTTCTGAGTTTGTCATATTTTATTCCTCAACTCGTTTGAAAATGTAACCACCCTTTACCGCCCCCCATGCCTGCTTACCGTCGTCGGCCCAGCCTCGATCCCAACTGTGGAGTTCGTTTGCGAAGAGTTTCACTTCACTCGTCGTATAGGCGGCGCCTTGCCGGGTGCTTACGCAGCCCTTGCCACGCGTGGCGCCTTCCAATGTTTCGCCGACGGCTTTTTTGAGGTAGATCGAACAGCCTTGCTTTTGTTTGAGCGTTTCGGGCGTCACGCCGACGAGCTTGGCAGCGTCCTGCCACGCGCCGGCGTATTTGAGCGGGTCATCGCCGGGCAGTTCGAATACGCGGCTTTCGAATTCGCCGTTGCCGTTATCGACCACCTGATAAACGCGCTGGCGGTAGGGTTGATCAAGCCCATCGGCGCGGGCCTGTTCAACATAAAGCCAGTAGCCATCGGTTCGATCGACCCAGACTCGGCTCATGTGCAGTCGAATATCGAAGTAGCTGGCGTCGTCAATGCTCTGTTGATTGCTGCTGAATGAGCCGGTTAGCCATTGGCAGACTTTTGCAAAGTCCGTCCCGTCCGCGGGAACTTCGGCGCGACCACCTGCGCAAATCAGCCCGACCATAAAACACACCAGAATGGCGGACGGTTTCATCTCAGAGATGATATCCGCCGACGATTTCTTGTCGAGGTCGCTATTGGGTTGGTTTGCGGGACGGCTGACATACCGGGTGTCGGACTGCCGTCCGGCACCGATTCTATCGACCGACCATCGCCCTCAGCTGAAGAGTAATGATCACTATCGGCCGGCAGGCTGTGTCGTCGCCGATAGTTCCGCCGCGGCCTTCTTGGCTTTGGCCACTTTAGGCAGCGCGGCCTGGACGACATAGCCCGCCGTCGGGTTTTTCTTCACATAATCCTGGTGGTATTCTTCGGCGGGGAAAAACTCGACCAACGGCTCGAGCATCGTCACAACCGGGCTGGGAAACACGCCGGCGGAATTGAGTTGATCGATGTAAGCCTTGGCAATCCGCTTCTGATCTTCATTCGCAAAAAACACGGCCGATCGATACTGAGACCCGACGTCGCCGCCTTGGCGGTCGAGCGTCGTGGGATCATGGGCCACCGAGAAGAAAACCTTCAACACTTTGCCCAGCGTAATTTTGGCCGGGTCGTAAGTGACTTCAATCGCTTCGGCGTGCTTGGTTTCGTGATTGCTCACTTTGCCGTAGTCGGCGTTCGCCTTGGTGTCGCCGGCATAACCGCTCACCACATTGGTTACGCCGGGAATTTGTTCGAACACGCCTTCGGTACACCAGAAGCAGCCGCCGGCGAGAACAACTTTCTGCGGGCCCGCGTCGGCGGCGACGGATTGATCTTCCTTCGCGTCCGGAAACGTCTTGAAATCAACCGCGGCGCGCGAGCATGAGGAACCGAATAGGGATGAAAGCATGGTGACCACTCCAATCAACGTGAATCGCATAGTTAATCTTAGGATGCTTTTGGCGGCAAAGCGTTACATCAATGCAAGATTTTTGCGCCAGCACATTTTACGGCTGCGTCGTCGGCTGCGTCGTGCTCGGCCCGGAGGCCGACTACACTAATCGAACCGCCGAGTGACTCAACATGACCCAATCCAACCCATACGTTCACGGTTACGACCAGCGCGAGCAAGACCGCCTCATCGCGCAAGCCAATCACTGGCGCGAGATGATCGTGAGCAATACGCCCGTAAAGCCCGGCGATCGATTCCTTGAAGTCGGCTGCGGCGCGGGTGCGGTGCTGGGTGTGATCGGGCAGGCAAATCCACAAGCGACACTGGCCGGAATCGATATTGAATCGCGACAGATCGACCGGGCGAAGTTACACCTTTCCACGCTGCATCTCACCGCCGATCTGCGCGTGGGCAACGCCGCGGCATTGCCGTGGCCTGAGGGTTCGTTTGATCAGGCGTTCTTCATGTGGATGCTGGAGCATTTGCTCGACCACGACCCCGTGCTGAAAGAAGCCCGTCGCGTGCTAAAGCCAGGCGGGCAGATTCACATCACCGAAACCGATTACAACTTCGTCACCTTCCCCGCGAGCACCGACTTTGCGTTTCTGATGGACGCGTGGCGCAAACACTTTATCGGCAAAGGCGATGTGCTGCTGGCCCGCCGACTCGGGCCGACATTGCTGCGAAACGGGTTTCGCGACCCGGTGGTTCGGTTCTCGGGTTTTCACGCTTTCCGAGGGCAGCCCAACCAGGCGCTGGCGCGCATGGCCAATTACCACGCCGATTACATCGAGCCGGAAATCGAGTCCATCGCCGCCGAGCAGTTGATCAGCCTCCCAACGCTGAAGCGAGGCGTGCAGTGGCTGAGAGAACTGGTGAATCAACCGGATTCCTCGATTAGCGGCACGGTCTACCGCGCGACAGCGACTGCATAATTTCGCCCGTCGGACGGCGATTTGGACGGTGGCGTTCGCGATCGCCGGCGCCATGCTGTAGCCGCCGAGGTGCGTAGTAATCGTCAGCGAAAATGAGCGAATCTGCGCGCGATTGATAGAATTGCGTTTGCGAAAAGTTGTAGTTGAGCACGAAGGCCGATAAGTTTGCGAAATTAGCTTTCGGTAAAGCCGCAGGCAGAAGAAAGGAGTCCATCGATGGGCAAGCCGCGCCGCCGACGCAAAGTTGGCAGCAAAAAACGAAAAGCCCGGCGTGATCGTAAAAAGCGGTAATCGCTGACGACACGCCGCGAGCCGCGATTTTCCGCGGTTCATTCCTCATAACCCTCGAACCGGCCTGCACTTGGGGCCGGTTCTGTTTTTTTCCAGTCGGCCGGCCAATTGTTAAGAATGCGGCCGGGCCCACGATGGTCATTCCGCTTGTAGCCCGGGTTGGGTAAGCTCCGGCCGGCTTTCTTCAACACCTAACCCGATGCGTTTTATGGACGGAACGTCACCATCGCTCTCCCTCGCCGTCGCCCCGCCGGGGCAACCCGCGCCGCCGGAGCCTTTGTTTTTCAACCGCGAGCTGTCGTGGCTGGATTTCAACGACCGCGTGCTTCAGCTCGCCCGCGACGCCGACAACCCTGTACTCGAACGCGTTCGCTTTCTGGCGATCTTCGCCAGCAACCTTGATGAGTTCTTCATGAAGCGCATCGGCGGACTACAACGCCAGCGCGCCAGCCGATTAAGCGAACTAAGTCAGGATGGCATGACCGCCGACGATCAGCTTGCCGCCATCCAGCAGCGAGTGAGGGTGTTGCTTCAGCAGGAGATGGACGTGTGGACGAACGAGTTGCAGCCGCAGTTGGAGCACAATGGCATATTCATCTACAACTACGAATCACTGTCCGACGCCGATCGAGCCATTTGCGACGAGTATTTTGCCAGGAACATCTTTCCGATTCTCACGCCGCTGGCGGTGGATAGCGCGCACCCCTTTCCGTTTATCAGCAACCTGAGTCGATCGCTCGGTGTTCTCCTGGAACACCCGGTGCGCGGCGAAAGCCACTTCGTTCGCATCAAGATGCCTGAAAATCTTCCGCGGTTCGTGCCAGTGACGGCGCGGCATCAATACGTTCCGCTCGAACAGGTGATCGGCGGGAATTTATCACTCCTGTTTCCCGGAATGAAGGTCATCGAGTGGCAGTTGTTCCGAGTGACGCGCAATGCCGACATCGAAATGGATGAAGAAGACGCCGATGATTTGCTCGAAATGGTCGAGCAGGAACTGCGCCGCCGGCGGCTATCACACGTGGTTCGGCTGGAATTGCCTGAATCAATGACTCCGGCGATGCGTCATTTTATCGTCGACGGCATGGAGGTCGATCAGCGCGACGTGTGGACCGTCCGCGGGCCGATCGACATGGACGACCTGTTCGCCATCGCCAACATCGACCTGCCGCCACTGAAGTTCAAGCCGTGGAACCCCCTCACGTCCCCGCGACTGGCCGATGATGATATGGATATTTTTTCCATCATCCGTCAGGGCGACGTGCTGGTGCATCACCCTTACGAAAGCTTCGCCACGAGCGTCGAACGCTTCATCACCACCGCCGCCGACGATCCGAAGGTGCTGGCGATCAAGATGACGCTGTACCGAACAAGCAGCGATTCACCGTTCGTGCCCGCCCTGATTCGCGCCGCCGAAACCGGCAAACAGGTGGCAGTGCTGGTGGAGATTAAGGCGCGCTTTGATGAACAGCGCAACGTAGAACTGGCACAGCAGCTAGAAAAGGCCGGCGTGCATGTTGTGTACGGGTTGGTCGGTTACAAAACGCATACTAAACTGGCCATGGTCGTCCGCGACGAGCCTGACGGCCTGCGAACGTACACGCATATCGGCACCGGCAATTACAACAGCAAAACCGCGGTGCTTTACACCGACCTCGGTTTCTTCACATGCAACGCCCTCATCACCAGCGACGTGATCGAACTGTTCCACTACCTCACCGGCCGCAGTCTGAAGCGCGACTATCGGAAACTGCTGGTTGCGCCCGTGAACATGCGCGACCGATTTCTGCTGAAGATTCGTCGCGAGATGGAGCACGCCAAAGACGGCAAACCCGCCCGCATCGTCGCGAAAATGAATCAGCTCCAGGACGCCCGCGTGATAAAGACGCTTTACGAAGCGAGCCAGACGGGCGTGCAGGTTGATCTTATCATTCGCGGTTTCTGCAGCCTTCGTCCCGGCGTGCCGGGGCTGAGCGACAATATCCGGGTCATCAGCATTCTCGGGCGGTTCCTTGAGCACTCGCGCATCTTTTGGTTCCAGAACGACGGCAACGAAGAGTTTTACATCGGTTCGGCCGATTGGATGAACCGCAACCTTGATTACCGGGTGGAAGCCATCACGCCGATTGAGGATCCGACGCTGAGGAGCACGCTGAAAGAAATTATCGACACCACGCTGGCCGACTACAATTTCTCGTGGCTGCTCCAGCCCGACGGCCAGTGGGTACGCAGAAAGCTGGAAACCGGCGATTCGGCCGCCACAAACACACAGGAGCGGTTCATGGCCCGCGCGCTTCGTGAGGCGAAAAAAGTTATACGGTAGGCGTTTCGAGACTGTTCGCCGGCCGCCAAAACAAGCAAAAAACGCTCAGAGCAAATGTGCTCCGGGCGTTTTTTTTCATGACAAAACGTCGCGCGGTTTACATCGTATCGAGAACCGTCTTAAAATCGGCTTCACGCTTAAGCCCAACGAATCGGTTCACGATCTGCCCGCCCTTGAACACCAGCACAGTGGGAATCGACCGGATATCGTACTGACCCGCCACCTTGCGCGACTGCTCGCAGTCGAGCTTGCCCACCTTGACCTTGCCGGCGTAGTCGGTAGCCAGTTTTTCGATCGTCGGCCCGAGCATGCGGCAGGGCTGACACCATTCGGCCCAGAAATCAACCAACACCGGAGTATCGCTCTTTAGAACCTCTGCGTCGAAGTTGTCGTCTGTAAACTCTTTCACGTTTTCATTGGCCATCAGCGGCTCCCGTCTTTGGCTGCTTGTTACTTTTCTGTTGGATGCTGCACTTGGAATCGTAGTTGCACTTCAATTGAATTGTCAACGCAGCCCAATTCTTAGTGCCGCCCGCTGCGGCGGAGGGTGGCCATGTTAAACGCCGCCAACGCGCCCGCCACAACGCCGCCGAAAAACAACGCCATCGGAATCCAAGGCGGCCAGGCGCGAAATATTGAATCTTCGTCGAGCCGAATGAACCAGACGCCCAGCGCCGGCAGCAATACCGTCAACGTCAGCAGCAGCGGAATGATCGTCCGCTGCAGCGCGGTGCTTCGTCGTGTCGCGTGCGGTGTCGATGCACGGCCGGGCATTGCGGGGCGTTTCAGCGACGCCGGCTTTTGGCGCGGCGGATTGTTCGGTTCCGGCGGCATCTTCGTGCTTATCTTGCACCGAGAGAGATTTCGCAACAACCCGCGCAGGTCACGCAATTTATCGGACTTTTGTCAAAGCATCTGTCTCGGACGCTGTTTTTCCAAGCATCGACACTCGGTGTTGGATTATAGTGCGAAATCGAAGTCTGATCGACCATTGCAACGCGAGGTTCCGTAAATTCCGCTTGCGCCGGTTGTAGCGGGGTTGAAGTGCAGGAGATCAGCAGATGCCGGTCGCCCCGCCGCTGAAAGCATTTGAGTGCGCCGGTAATGTGGCTGGAGTAGCGTGTCTGGTGTGGTGGCAAGGCATCAGCCCACACACGTGGAAGAGATTAGCACCAGTGGCCGCGATCAATAAGGCACCGGAGATGGGCGAAATGGCGATCGGACGCCGCCGCGGCGAATTTGGAATGGCCTTTGCGGATGCATAGGCATGAAACAGATCAGGCGTTCAGTGGAGGCGAAGGACATGAACGAGCAGGAATTTCAAGGCAAGCTGGCGGAGCTGATGGGAGAAATCAGCACCCTTCCGCCGAGCGAGCGCGCCAAGCTCCAGCAGCTTGCCGACGAAACCCGTCAGCGTCACGAACGCCTGCGGGCGACGGTCAGCAGCCTTCAGGAGAGCCTTGACTACCTTCGGCTGAGCATCAAGTATCTGGTTTTCGACCTGGAAGCCACCCGCCGCGAGAACGGCTATTTGCGGAAGATGCTGGAAGAAACCAGCGGCAACAGCGACTAACGACCCACTGAATGCCGCGACCAAGCGACGAGGGAAACAAGCAACCTCGCCGCGGCGTCCGGGCCGCTCGCCAGAACGGCCCTTTCGCCTTCGGATATTCAGAACCGTGCAGAAGCAGAAGCGGGCGCCAGGCGTGGCGTCCGCTTTTTATTCGTGGATGGTATAATCGGGGTATGTCCGTGACGATCGAACTAACACCGGAGATGCAACTTCGGCTGGCTGAGAGAGCTCGTGCCGCCGGGACTGATCCGGGGCAGTTCGCACTTCAAGTTCTCAAGAAAGCTTTGTTACAGCCAGACATTGACGAGACGCTTCGCCCTCTGCGCGAAGAGGTTGCGGCGTCGGGCGTTAGTGAAGAAGAAATTGACGCGATGATCGAAGCCGAACGGGAAGATCGGTTTCAAGGCCGCAACTAATGGCCGCCACGTCAGAAACGCCGCGTGTGGTTTTTGATTGCATGATATTTGTGCAGGCGGCATTGAATGGCCTGGGCACATGCGGTGCCTGTTTTCAGGCGGCACGCGACGCACGCCTGAAGCTTCAGGTTTCGCCGTATGTCATCGGTGAATTGAAGGGTGTCCTTACTCGCCCCCGCTTACGCGGAAAATTCAGCCGGCTTAACGACACATTTACAAGAGCCTTCGTCGAAGAAGTCGTGCGAATTTCAACAATGACATCGTCGGTTCCGGCTGCATATAGGCATCCGCTTGATCCCAAGGATGAGCCCTACGTCAACTTGGCGATTGCATCGAGATCGTCTCTCATCGTGTCGCGTGACGCACGCCATACGCTGGCTCTCATGGACGTTGCACGACCGGAGGGAAAAGTATTTCGCGCGGCGTTCCCTTCGATCGAAATTGTTACACCGGAACGCCTACTGTCATCGTTGAGATCTATGCCAACGGAGTAACAGTGTTACTCACCCGGCTTGGTCGTCGGCTCTTCTTCCGGCGTGGGTGTTGCCGACGCCGTAGCGTTGGCGATGTCGGCTTTTTCCACCCGGATGGCCATGACCAGCAGCGTCGATTTCTTGGCCAGGTCGGCCAGTTTTTCGCCGTCAAATTCGGCGGTGCCGGCGGGTTCCCACAACGCGTTTTTCGGGGCCTTGTCGGCAATGGTTTCGAAGAATTTCTTGATCTGCTTCGGACCGACGCCCAGCACAATCGTCATGTTGAACTGCTGCCGCCCCGCCGTCAGGATCGCCACCACGCGGCCGTTGCGGTCGACAATCGGTCCGCCAGAGTTGCCGTGGGTTGTATTCAGATCCATCCATACTTCGTGTTCGTCGCCTTCGTTGATGCTCTTGACCGCGCCTTCGGAAACCTGCAGCGTGTGTCGCGATGAACCTGTGCTCGGATATCCCAACACGAGCAGCTTCGATGCCTGTTTGGGATTGTCATCGGCCAGCTTGAGGAACGGCACGGGCTGATCCACCTTGATCTTCATCAGCGCAACGTCGGCAGCATCGTCGACCGCGATAAGGTCGGCATTTTTCTCGGTGCCGTCGTCCATGCGCACCCGAAACGTGATGTTCTTTTTGATCTTGGTTTTCGCGTCGCCCGTCGCCACATGATGGTTGGTAAGGAAGTAGCCGTCGGGTGAAATGAAGAACCCGCTGCCGCTCCAGGCGGGGCCGGCTTTACCCTCGTCGATATCGCTGTCCCCGCCGGCACTGACAATCTGCGCCTCATCTTCGGCGTGCGGGCGAATGTACTGCCATGTTCCCCGCTGACCGAGGGCCAGCCCGTGCTTGCTGGCGAGCACGACGGCATCTTCCATGATCGGCTTGATCTTTTGATTGCTGGTCTGCATCCCGCGTGGCGCGCTGGCGATGGAATTCACCAGGTTTTGGACGACGTCTTTGTCATCGCGAATCTTGGCGGCTTTGTACGCCACCTGCACGGCAAGCTCGTATTTCTTGCGGAAGTTGTAGCCGATCGCCAGATTGCTCCAGCACGCCGCCGACTTGGGTTGGATCTTTGCGGCGTTCTCCAGCAACGCGATGGATTTATCCATATACGCCAGGTTCCCCTGGCCGTTGCTGCCGATATAGCCCTTGACGAGGTAGTGATACCCAAGTCCAAAATTTGCTTCAAAACCGTTGGGATACATCTTGAGGGCTTCTTCCAGCTTCTTCACACCTTCGACCGCTTGTGTTCCCTCCAACATCGCGTTGCCGTCTTTGATCAGCCTTTCGACCTTCTCAAGAAGCTGCTTCTTCTCATCGCCGCCGACCCATTTGCCGTTGATCTTTTCGGCGTCGTCCTTCTGCAGCTTCTGCCACTTCTCAAGCTCTACTTTGGCAATCTCGATGTCGGGCGACTTCGGATTGGCTTCGAGCCACTTTTCCCACATGGCGACGGCGCTGATCGGCGCATCCACCTTGTCGGCGCGGGACTTGATGTATTTAAAACCGTTGGAAGAACCGCTGGTCGCAGTCGGCGTCGCAGTGGCCGATTTTGCGGGTGCAGTACCCGCCGGCTTTGCCGTGGCGGCGGCGCCTTTGCGAACTTCTTTCACCTGCGATCGCACGATCGTGCGTGTCTCCCCATTGGCCAGCTTCAGCCAGTAGCTGTCGGGTTTAGCGATGACGGTGACGGCTTCGATTTCAGTGCCGTCGTTCAGCACCACCACGTCGCCGCGGACGAGTGACAGACCGAGTGCCAGCATCGTCGCCAGAATGGTCAGTAGACGCATCATGAATCAGACCCCTGCGTTAGGCCGGAAAAGGTTTGTACCACGCCACTACTTTAGATTTGCCACCGCGCGGGTACAAGCGCAATCTGCCCGCATCTCACGGCGAAATCAATTTTAATACGAGCGAATTCAGCGATTCCCGAGCCTTTACCGTCGTGACGATTCCATTCCTGTCGATCAATATGGCGGTGGATGGATCGGTCACATTCAGTTGTTTGG
>Ga0163148_10004321_pt1 | contig 14945 bp, 13 predicted proteins | sample OliLakLV19MP7P2_FD_148606 | JGI IMG/M metagenome (GOLD analysis project Ga0163148, IMG submission 148606) | Freshwater microbial mat bacterial communities from Lake Vanda, McMurdo Dry Valleys, Antarctica- Oligotrophic Lake LV.19.MP7.P2 | ecosystem: Environmental > Aquatic > Freshwater > Lake >...
TCATTCCCTAAAGGTATTCTCTTGGAGAATATGAGTCTTACCCACTCTAGTACTCTCGTTAGACCGGATGGCAAGACTCAGGTCAAGGTTGCTTATATGTCCGGTAAGCCGGTTATGGACGTTTTCAATATATACAAGACTTCTTTAGACAATGCCGGATGGAGATTGTCCGTCGATACGCCAAGTCCACAATTGGCAACCATCTCAGCTACCAAGAAATCAGAGAAGCTCATTATTACTATGATAGCGGAAGAGGCTGGCTCGTCAGTAACCTTCCAGTATGAACAATAATATGACTAAAAAAATATTTAAAAATATAGCAATAGTTATCTTCGCCACTTTATTCATCTTCTTGAATTTAGATTTGTCAGCTCATGCAGCTTCTTCAACTAATGGTAATGGATCTACACTTATATGTACCATACTAGTCTCTCAGTCGAACGGTACGGGCAGTGTCAACTTAGACTGGAATTCAAGAGTGGTACAGAGGACTATAGACTATGATTATGTATCTGTAGAAGCTTTTCTTATTCAAGACTTTGTCGGTGGGAGTACTACAAATCTCGGATCCTTTTCTGGAGATGGCGCAGCTGGTGGTGTTAGAGACTTTGCAAATGGTGGGTTGCCTGCCGGTAATTACAGAATTGAGACCAGTTCTACCTCTATGCAGACTGGATATGGGGGGAATAGCTGTTCTGAGTCCAAGAGCTTTACCATTTTAATTGACGAAATACCTAAGGTGTGTGAAATAACATCTTTTTACAAAAATTCCAACCCCGCATATGGCTCAGGAACAACACTAAATTTCACTTTCAGGGACAATACAAGCAATCAGACTAACGTAGCTTTCCCTTGGACCATAGCCCTAATGAGTGGAAGTCAGGCCCCATCTCCTAGTACGGGTACAGGGTCATCAGGTTCTGTCTCAACAGGAAACCTTACCGGTACGCATGTTTACAGATTAACTTGCAATAACGGTGCAACAAGTGATGTTACGGTAGCAGTAACCCCTCCTGGCGCAGAAGAAGTCTTGGAATGTGGACCTGAAAATACCACGGTCCAAATAGGAGCCACAGCTACGCTGACAGGCTATGACGGTAATGCTGGGTATTCTTGGTCAGCTCTAGGCGGAAGCCCTTCTTCTGGCAGCGGAGAGACATTCAACGTGTCTTATGGAAGCGTGGGAGTAAAGACCGTAACAGTTACGAATGATGGCGAACAGGATTCTTGTACAGTAACTGTTCAGGATGCCCCAGTCACTAATACTAATTGTAGCCCTTTCGGCCACGACCATTGTGCAGAGTTTGTTTCGCAGACAATCAATGGCTCTTCAGCTGCCAACATAACGCTTACCGCAGGCAAGACCTACCCAGTAGTCACGACGATGAAGAACGATGGAAACTTCACTAGTTGGAGTTGTTGCACAGGGGGTAGTGATATTAATGATAATGACGGAACCAAATTAGGGAGTTACAACCCAAACGACAACACTACGTGGGGCTTAGCCAGAGTTAAAGTCCCTTCTAATACAGGCCCAGGTCAGAACGCAACATTTACCTACAATATTACCGCACCATCTGCAGGTACTTACAATTTTCAGAGACAAATGGTTCAAGAACGACAAAGATGGTTTGGAACACCGACAACAAATGTCGTAGTTACAGTAGTGCCTACCAATCAAGCTGAAGGATACTGGGACAATACTCCTGATAATTGCGCCACAATAGGTGGCTGGGTTTGGGACCGTGATTTCCCTGAGAATGAGACTTCAGTGCATTTTTATAAGAACGATGTCTTCGACTTTGCAGTAGTGGCAGATAGAGAGAGACCAGATTTGTTGGCAGCAGGATATGGTGATGGTGTGCACGGATTTAGCTTCGAAACACCATTGGGCTGGAAGATAGGTAGTGGGATTGTTATTAAAGCCTACGGTATTGATCTCAATGGTGATGGTAATCCTCAGCTTGGCGGCTCACCAAAAACAATTAATTGCTCACCACCCATTATACCTACCATACCCACGGGTGATATAGATGTAGAGGGCTGTATGGTGCCAGATGGCCAGTCTACTTGTACCGCATATGTGACATGGGGTGTAACAGATCCGGCTTCGGGGGCAGCTACTAGTGTCACTAGAGATCCTAGTGGACAGACTATCTCCACGGCAACTTCAGGAAGCCGGGCGCCTTCGACCATAACCTTCGGAACTACCACATTCAGCCTTACCCACAATAGTGTTGTCCTGGGTACTTCTGCGGTAAATACTAACTGTTTAAGTCCAACCTCTACAGTGGTAAACGGAGTTTGCCAAGGAGCAATGTCTGGAAGTATTGAAGGTGCAAATTCTTGTGTGATTGCACTTAATGGTACCAGCTGTTCTGTTACTTTGACTTGGAATACAATAAATCCAATTGGAACTTCTGCCATAACTGCAAGTGGAATGACTAGTGTAAACGGTAATTTAGGATCGCAAGCATTTACTGTGCCTTGGGGAGGGAGAACTTTCTACTTATATAACAGTGTTGTTGAGCTAGATAGTCATCCTGTGACTGCTAGCTGCGCTAACGGTTCTGCATGGAATGGTTCTAGCTGTGCAGTTGTGGTAAATGGAGGCTGGAGTGGCTGGAGTGGCTGGGGTGCTTGTAGTGTGACTGCTTGCGGACAGAATGGTACTCAGACTCGCACACGATCCTGCACTAATCCTGTACCTCAAAACGGTGGCGCAACATGTTCTGGAGCTAGCTCAGAAACTCAGCCTTGTAGTACTGCTGCTTGTACTGGAAATATAACTGCTAATCCTACTACCATAACTCAAGGACAGAGTACAACTCTAACTTGGACATCAAACTCTGCAAGCTGCACCGGAAGCAATTTCTCAACTGGTGGTGCTCCCTCCGGAACTCTCGTTGTTAGCCCAACTTCAACGACAACCTACGGAGTGAATTGTGGAGGAGCGATAACTGATACTCAAGTAGTGATTGTCCGAAAGAAACCTTCTTTCATTGAGAACTAAAAAACTTTAAAATTAACACAAAAAATCCCCTAACTGGGGATTTTTTGTTATACTTAATACATAATGCAAATCAATGAAGAACAGCTGAAGAAATTTATTTTAGATTCTTCTCTGTTAACTCGTGCCGAGCTCGACTCTGCTGTCGAAAGAGCCACAGAGAAAAACCAAAAGCTGGGCAACATTCTTCTCTCAGAAGGCAAGATAGGCGAAGCCGACCTCAAGAGGATGGAGGCATTTGTCCTAGGCATACCATATGTCGACCTTGGAGATAAGAAAATAGATTTTGCTGTCTTGTCTCTAATCCCAGAGCCTATTGCTCGCAATTACAACATAGTAGCTTATGCTAAGGACGCATCTTCGCTGGAGGTAGCAATGCTCGATGTAGACAACCTCCCACTTATCGACTTTATCAAGAAGCGTTCAGGCCTTAAGATATTGGCTCGTCTTACAGATTCAGATTCTATTAGGGCTGTGTTGGTGCAATACCGCAAGAGCTTGCAAGCAGACTTCGATAATATTATTCAGAAAGAGTCTAAGTCTCTCCAGTTTTCTGCCGAAGAAGATGAAAAGTCTGAGACAGAGCTCAAGACTCTCGCCGAAGACCTGCCTGTGGTCAAGATCGTTGATTCGCTTATTTTCCATGCAATATTACAAAACGCTTCTGATATACACATAGAGCCAGGGGAGACGGACTTAATGATTCGCTATCGCATAGATGGAATTCTACACAATGCGATGACGCTCTCCAAGAATGCTGCAGCTGGTATTACCGCTCGTATTAAGGTGCTTGCCAATCTTAAGCTAGACGAGAAGAGGCTTCCACAAGATGGAAGATTTAAAATAGACCAAAACGGTGAAAAGATTTCTTTTCGTGTCTCTACCTTGCCCACATTCTTCGGAGAGAAGACGGTAATGCGTCTGCTTAAGGAGAATACACACGGCTTCTCCCTAGAAACATTGGGTTTCCACGGCGAAGCATTAGAGAGGATTTATTCTTCTTTGAGATTAAAAACAGGAATGGTCTTGGCCACAGGTCCGACCGGCTCCGGTAAGACTACTACTCTCTACACAATGCTAGATATACTCAACAAGCCTGAGGTAAATATCTCTACAGTGGAAGACCCAATAGAGTATCAAATGGCGAGGGTCAACCAGACTCAAGTCAAGCCAGAGATAGGGCTTACTTTTGCTAACGGACTCCGTTCACTGCTTCGCCAAGACCCAGACATAATAATGGTCGGTGAGATTCGCGACAATGAGACAGCCTCACTGGCTATCAATGCCTCACTCACTGGGCACTTGGTGCTCTCGACAATACACACCAATTCTTCTGCTGGAGCTATACCACGCCTTATAGATATGGGAGTTGAGCCTTTCCTTATTGTCTCCACAGTCAAGGTAATAATAGCGCAGAGATTGGTGCGCCGGCTGCTTCCTAGCAAGGAGAAGTATTTTCTCTCCAAGGCTGAGACACAGAGTCTAGCCAATATCGTAGACTTAGACCGAATGCTCGCAATGCTCAAGAAGGAGAATATTGTAGGTCAAGATGATAGCTGGGATAAAATTCCTTTTTATAAAGCAGTCAAGAATGCTGAGAGTGAAGACGGCTATGCCAGCCGTACAGGAATACACGAAGTAATGAAGGTCACACCCACAATACGCGATTTGATTATTAAAGGAAGCTCTCAAGATGACATAGAAGCTCAAGCCAAAAAAGAGGGGATGATGACAATGGTAGAAGACGGTGTGTTTCAGGCGGTGCTAGGTGTGACTACACTCGAAGAGGTTTTCCGTGTAGTTTCAGAATAGTTCTACGATTTCACTATAATAAAATGCTTTTTTCTTATAAAACAAAATTAAAAAATGGGGATTTATTTGAGGGAGTCTTAGACTCAAAAGATAGATTTACTCTGGCTCGTGAGCTCCGAAGTAGAGGTGGCACCCCAGTATCTATTGCTGAGCAAAAGACGGGTATGTCTAGCTTCAATGAGCAGTTTAATAAAGTTTTCTCCAAGGTTAAGAGTGACGAGTTAATAATTCTTACTAAGAATCTAAGTGGAATGCTTAAAGCTGGGCTCTCTTTATATAGAGCATTATCTGTATTAGAAAAGCAGATTAAGAATCCAACTCTTAAGAATATATTAGTATCACTAGGAAGTGAGATAAATATGGGTAGCACTTTATCCATTGGACTCGCTCAATTTCCTAAAGTTTTTTCTAAGCTTTTTATCTCAATGGTGCGTGCAGGAGAAGAGTCCGGCAACTTAGCCAATGCACTTACAGACATAGGGATAAACCTCGACAAGACGTACTCATTAAATAAGAAAATAAAAGGAGCCCTCATATATCCCGGAGTCATTATGTCGGCAATGGTAGTGGTGGGGATTTTAATGTTTGCTTTCGTGGTGCCTACTCTAGCAAGTACATTTAAAGAGCTTGGAGTACAGCTTCCTGTGTCGACTCAAGTTATCATTGCTCTTGGGAATTTCTTTTCCAATAATTTAATCCTTACGTTCTTTATAGTGATAGCTTCAGTTTTTAGCTTGATGGCGTTATTGCATTCTGGCTATGCTGCTCGGTATATAGACTTCTTGGTTATTAAGTTGCCAGTGTTGAAGGTTATTACCTCAGAGCTCAATACTGCTCGTACTGCCCGCACAATGTCCTCTCTTCTGCTCTCTGGAGTATCTATTACCAGAGCTGTAGATATTACGGCTGATGTTGTTCAGAATAGTTATTATAAAGATGTTTTAGCCCAGTCTAAGGTGGCGATCGAACGCGGAGATCCGTTCTCAGAAGCCTTTCGAGCTCATCCTGAACTGTATCCCGTGATGATGACTGAGATGATTCAAGTAGGAGAGGAGACAGGTAAATTGTCAGATATGTTGCTCGACGTGGCACTCTTTTATGAATCCGAAATCGAAAACAAGACCAAGAACCTCTCTACGATAATAGAGCCGGTCTTAATGGTCTTGATAGGAGGAGGGGTTGGCTTCTTTGCTATCTCTATGATTTCGCCTTTATATTCTATTCTCAATAGTATTGAATAAAATGAGAAATTTTTATCAAAAAGGAATAAGTATAGCCGAACTCGCGATTGTGGTCGCTGTGGTTGGGATTTTGGTAGTCATTGCCTTGCCGCAGTTTGCAACAATGAAACGCAATCAAACACTCAAAGCTGGGATAGGAGACATATTGTCCTCTGCTGACAAAGCTCGGTCTCAGACTCTGGCATCTCTTAATTCTTATGAATACGGAGTGCATTTCCAGTCTGATAAAGTTATAATTTTTAAAGGCAAGATCTTCTCGGCTGGTGCCACTGATAATGAAGATGTAAATATAATCTCGCCGGTTAGTATTTCAAACGTAACCTTGGGTGGGGTGAGCGCCACAAGCGGAAACTTTTATTTCAATCGCCTCTCTGCCTCGCCCAGCAAGACCGGCACTATTACCATCACAAGCGGGGCCTACTCGAAGACCATTACAATTTCTGCTACAGGTGTAGCGAGTACGAACTAATGCATAATAGCAAAAAAAATAATTTCAAAATAGACAACCGCGGCGGGTTTTTATTAGTTGAAGTCCTTGTTGTTTCTTCTATTCTGGTGGTGTCAATAATCGCCGTGCTAGCTGTAGCCCAGAAATCTATTACTGTGTCTCGTCAGGCTCTAGCCACGACTTCTGCTAATTTTCTTCTTGAGGAAGGAGCTGAAGCTGTCAGAATATACAGAGACAATGGGTGGTCTAATATCACATCTCTTTCTGCAGGGGCTGAGTACTATCCAACTTTTTCAGGGGGTACTTGGATTCTATCCACAACACCGAATACAGTAGAAGCTTTTACCAGAAAGGTTGTTATTACAAATGTAAATAGAGATAATTCTACTTCCGATATAGTCACCTCTCTAGGCACTAATGACCTCGGGACTAAGCTTGTGACTGTCACTGTATCTTGGAATAATGGAGGTATTTTGATATCAAAGACGTTATCATTTTATATTTTAGATATATTTTCTTAATGAAAACTTTCAAGCACAGACAAGCAGGGTATTCTTTGGTGGAATTAGTATTCTATGTTTCCATTTTTGCAGTATTATCTATTGCAATTATAAATTCTTTGATAACAATGACCAAGTCTTTTAAGGAGACATCAATTCAAGCTGAGTTTACACAGAGTGCAAATATTATGGAACGAATTTCTAGAGAAATTAGACAAGCTTACAGCATAAACACCATAAGTTCTAGTAGCTTGAAACTTGATTCTAGGGATGCAGCTGGGGTAGATAAAATCATAGAATTTGTTTTAACCGGAACCAATCTTTTGTATTATGAAAATAATATATTTATAGGCAACTTAAACCAACCCAACATAGTTGTTAGTAGTATTTCTTTCACAAAAATCGAGACAATAAAAAGTAAAGCGGTTAAGGTGTCTTTTTCTGTACAATCAGTGCCTGATTCATTTGCTCGAACAGTAAATTTCTATGATACGGTAGTGCTTAGAGGGGGGTATTAAATTATATGACGAATAATCATAAACAAAGAAAATATAATGGTGGTGCAGCAATGATGGTTTCTCTGATTTTTTCTCTTTTTATTTCCTTGGCAATTATAGCTGGTTTAGTTTCATCATCAATCAGAGTTTTTAAAAATTCCAACGTTGATTTTAAAGCCAAACAAGCTTATTTCTTTGCAGAATCAGGCGTAGAGGATGCCTTGTATAGAATAAAAAATAATATGACTATTTCCAGTACGGAAATTATTACTTTAGGATCTAATACAGCAACGACCAATATCACTACTGTTGGCGGGCAGAAAAATATTACTTCATTGGGAGATGTGAATAATTATCAAAGAAAGATTAATATGACGCTTGCAACTGGCTTGGGTGTTATTTTTAAATATGGGACACAGGCTGGGCAAGGAGGCTTTGTTTTTAGGAATAATTCATACATTTTAGGTAGTATATATTCAAATGGAAATATTGTAGGAGCTAATAATGCATATATTACAGGTGATGCATTTGTAGCTGGGAGTACTGGCTCAATAAGTAATATGCGTGTTGGTTATGGTGGGACCGGTAATGCTCATGCCAATAGTGTGACTAATTCTACTGTGACAGGGGCTCTTTATTGCAAAACTGGTTCCGGAAATAATAAATCTTGTAATACTTCTCAGCCTAATCCAAACCCAGAACCATTGCCGTTGTCTGATGAAGTTATTGCACAGTGGAAGGTAGATGCAACAGCTGGGGGAACGACCACAGGCAACGTTACGATCTCATCGCCTACAACATTGGGGCCGAGGAAAATAGTCGGTAACTTGACCATCAACAGCACTCTTACTTTGCAAGATACTGTGTATGTTACTGGCAATATTACGATAAGTGGAACAGTCAGGCTAGACCCTTCTTATGGAGCGAGTTCAGGCATTATAATGTCCGATGGTTATATTACTATAAATGGTGGTGTTAATTTCCAAGATTCTGGAACTATTGGAAGTTATATACTACTTTTGTCTGAAAGTAACTGTGACGAAAGTATGACTTCAAGCCCATGTAATAGTAGAAATGCGATAGATGTGAGTAATAATTCAGATATCTCTATTGTTAATGCACAAAAGGGGACAGTCTATTTTAGTAACAATGCTTCAGTAAAGGAAGCGGTTGGTAATAAAATTATACTAAAGAACAATGTAGGTATTACCTACGGTAGTGGCTTGTTTAATGTCAACTTTACTAGTGGTCCAGGGGGCGGATGGGTGCTTCAAAGTTGGATGGAAGGCATTTAAATCTTAAAGATAAGTGTGTGCTATAATCTCCTTATGTCAAAAAAGATAGTTATAGCTAACTGGAAGATGAATCCGCTTGTAAACAAGGAAGCTGTTAAAGTTTTCTCTGTTGTGGCTAAGGCAGTTGGAAAAGTTAAAAATACAGATATAGTCATCTGCCCTCCGTATATATTCCTCAAAGATGTTAAGAATCTTTCTAAAAAAATATCTCTAGGCGCGCAAGATGCTTTCTGGAATGAAACTGGGGCATTCACCGGAGAGGTATCTTCAGCAATGCTATCTGGGGCAGGAGTTAAGTATGTAATCTTGGGGCATTCTGAGCGAAGAGCTCTTGGAGAGAATAATGCTGACATAAACAAGAAGGTAAAAGCATCCTTGGCTGCTGGTCTGAAGCCAATTCTTTGCGTCGGCGAAGAAGTTCGTGATGTAGAACACGGATATTTTAATCTTGTAAAAACTCAAATAGAAGAATGCCTGAAGAGTATTCAGAAAGACCATATGGCAAAAATAATTATTGCCTACGAGCCCGTCTGGGCACTTTCTACAACTAAAGACCGTAAAGATGCTACAGCCAAAGACTGCGAAGAGATGATCATCTACATTAGAAAGATTCTTTCTATAATCTTTTCCCCAGCAATAGCTCAAAAGGTAAAAGTGATTTACGGAGGCTCAGTCAATGAGCGTGACGCTGCAGAGTTCCTTGTTGACGGGGGGGCAGAAGGGCTTCTTGTCGGCAAGGCTAGCTTAGACCCAAAGAAATTTGTCGGAATTATCAATATTGCAGAAAGTATTGAATAAAAGTATGAAATTAAAGAATTTACAAAGTATTGATTTGAAAGACAAGGTTGTGCTTTATCGTGCCCCGTATGATATTGGAGTGGTGGAAATAGATGATGTCCTTGAGGTGTCGGACGATTTACGCATACTTTATACTATTCCCACACTCGAATATCTTATTAAGGAAAATTGCAAAGTAGTTATCCTTACTTATGTAAAACGCCCTGATGGTAAAGTGGTGGAGAAATTACGCACCACACCGCATGCACGCAGACTCTCTTCCTTACTTAATCATCCTGTAGATAAGGTGGATGATTGTATTGGGCCATTGGTTGAACAGAAAATATCTGAAATGAAGGGTGGAGATGTGTTAATGCTTGAAAATGTTAGATTCCATAAAGAAGAGATGGAAGATAATGATGATTTCGCCAAAGAATTATGTAAAGGTAAAGATGTAATAGTCTTCGATGGATTTCCTCAGGCGCACAGAATGCATTCCTCAACTACAGGAATTGAAAGACACTTGCCTTCAGTAGCAGGAATGTATTTAGAGAAGGAAGTAAATATGCTTTCAGCGTTGCTTGATAATCCTGTGCGACCCTTTACTGTGATTGTTGGAGGGGCAAAGATATCTGATAAAGTTGAAGCGATTAATAATTTACTTAAAATGGCAGACACTGTGCTTGTCGGAGGTGCGGTGGCAAATGTTTTTTTAAAAGCAAAGGGAATATCAGTAGGAGATTCTTTTGTTGAGGATGTTTTTGTGGATAAAGCAAAAAAAGAAAAGAAGAATTGGGTAGACGTAGCAAAAGATATAATAAAGGAAGCAGAATTTCTAGGAAAAAAAGTTCTAATCCCTAAAGATGTTTATATATCTGATGGTATGACTACTAAGTTAATAAATATATCCGAACAAGGAGTACCGAAGGGTTGGATGGCTCTCGATATTGGACTAGAGACTCAAAAAGAGTTTTCTCAAATTATTTCAGAATCAAAAACAGTTTTCATTAATGGGCCCTTAGGTAGATTTGAAGGAGATAAATTCATACAAGGTTCTATCTCAATATTAAAAGCAATGAAAGAAATACAAGGTGAGACTATTGTTGCTGGAGGAGATACTATTGATTTAATTCGCAGGCACGGGAACTTGGCAGACTACACACATATTAGTCTAGCAGGTGGAGCAACGTTAGAATTTCTAGCTGGTAAAGAGCTTCCAGCGCTTAAAGCTCTTCAATAATTTTTAAAGCGTTTCCTTTAAAGTCTGTCTCATTTCCAATAGTTTCCGGCCAAATCCAAATATGGGCATGCTCAACTTCTTCTCCGTATATCTGAGAGCGCACAATATCTACGTTAAATGCTTTTTTCTGGGCTAAGGCTAGCTTTTTCACCACTTCAAAGTATTCTCCAGCTTCTGGAACGTCCCAAACAAAGCGATAGTGGGTTTTCGGAATTACCTGTATATGCCCCGGCGCCAATGGATGAATATCCATAAAGGCAATGAATTTATTATCTTCGTATACTTTTGTAGCAGGTATCTCTCCCTTAACTATCTTACAAAATACACAATTTTCCATAAGTAAATTATACCAAATTGTGCTAAAATTTGCCTTATGCAAAAGTATGGAGAACTTCTAGCCACATTGCTCAAGAAGAGGGGCATTACAGACGAAGCTCAGGCTGAGATTTTTCTAAATCCCAACTATGAGAGGGATTTACATGACCCATTTCTAATGAAAGATATGGAAAAAGCTTGCGTTAGAATATTTGAAGCTATGGAGAGAGGAGAGAAGATAGCTATTTATGCGGATTATGATTGTGATGGTATACCTGGAGCAGTAATATTACGCGACTTACTCAAGCTCGCTAATTACACTAATTACACAATATATATCCCAAAGAGAAATTCCGAAGGCTATGGACTCAATATGTCTGCTCTCAGAGAGCTGAAGGATAAAGGAGTAAAGTTGGTTATAACTGTAGATCTAGGTATCACTGCAGTGGAAGAAGTTGCTCAAGCCACTGTAGATGGTATGGATGTTATCATTACTGATCACCACTTGCCTATAGTTAAGGCCCTGTTGCAAGAAGGTTTTGATCTTCCTCGCGCCTATGCAATTCTAAATCCAAAGACAGATGAATATCCAGAGAAGATGCTCTGTGGTGCTGGAGTGGCCTTCAAGCTTGCTCAAGGATTTATCAAGAAGTATGGAGAGTATTACAAGATTAAAGGAGGCGCAGAGAAATGGATGCTTGATATGGCTGGCCTAGCTACACTGTCTGATATGGTGCCTCTCTTGGGGGAGAACAGAGCTATTGCGTATTATGGAATGGTGGTCTTACGCAAGTCTCCGAGACTTGGTTTGCAGAAGTTGCTTTCTAAGATGAACATAGACCAGAGATATCTAGCCGAAGATGATATAGGGTTTATGGTAACCCCACGTTTGAATGCCGCTTCTCGTATGGACGACCCATTGCGAGCCTATGAACTGCTCTCTACTGAAGATGAGAGTGAGGCAGGAGTCTTGGCGACTCATCTCACCAAAATAAATGATGAGCGGAAGAGTATTGTCGCAAGTATTATGCGCGAAGTTCATAAGAAATTGGAAAACAAGGAAGAGAGAGAGGTAATAGTCATAGGTAATGCCGAATGGAAGATAGGCGTGCTGGGGCTTGTGGCCGGGAAATTGTGTGACCAATACCAGAAGCCAGTATTCGTCTGGGGGAGAGATGAGAACGATGCTATTAAGGGATCTTGTCGTTCATCTGGCTCTGTGTCTGTGGTGGAGCTGATGACTTGCTCCAAGGACTCCTTTATAGAATACGGCGGACACGATCTGGCGGGAGGGTTCACTGTAGAGAATGAGAAGATACATTTCTTAGAAGAAGCGTTGTCGCTTAATTTCAGTAAACTACACGGAGAAAGGTCGGACCTTAAGGGAGCCCAAGGTCCGACCTTAGAGAGCGCTGACATGGGGCTAGATCTTTCTATGATTAATAAAAAGAATTGGAAAGACATAGAAAAGATGGGGCCATTTGGCTTGAACAACCAGAAGCCGATTTTCCTTTTCGAAGGAGTTAATATAGATAAGATTAAGAAATTTGGCAAGAATGGCTCTGGGGAGCATTTAGAAATAATCTTCAGTAATGGAGGTAAAGACAGGGCCGTGGCCGTGGCGTTCTTCTCTGGCTTAGATACGTTCAAAACACCCCTTGAAGAAGGCAAGAAAGTGAGCCTACTGTCTACATTTGAATTATCTAGATTCCGAGGTAAAGAAGAGCTAAGATTGAGAGTAGTTGATATACTGTAATTATGGAAAAAAAGATACAAATCTATACAGATGGCTCGGCGAGAGGGAATCCGGGGCCAGCGGGCTACGGGATAGTTTTTCATATTGGAAGTAAAACCATTGAGCATGGGGGACGAGTAGATCATGCTACAAACAATATGATGGAGCTTACAGGCCCAATAGAGGCGATGAAATACTTGAAAAAACTTGAATCTAAAGGCTTTGCACAGGGGAACCCTGTGCAAAAGGTGGAGATAATTTCTGATTCTAAATATGTGATATTGGGCATTACCGAGTGGATTGATAATTGGATCAAGAATGGCTGGCGCAATGCGGCCAAGAAGCCAGTCTTAAATAAAGAATTGTGGCAGGAGCTTTATGAATTGAATCAAGAATTCAAGCCCAAGTGGACTTATGTGAAAGGCCACAATGAAAACAAGTGGAACGAAAGGGCAGATGTCATAGCCACAAGCTATGCAGACAACCAGCCAGTAGAATTGATAAAATAAAACAATAAAATGCGGGATAGGATTTTCTATTCAATTTGTTTCGGTTTTATTTTTGGGGTTTTGCTCCGGTCTTTATTTTTTATTGATTTATATTTCACTATTGCATTTGTCGGTATAGCTTTCGCTCTGTTATTATTTTTTTCTTTTATCTCTATCAGCAAGTGGGGGATAGCTGGAGCAATTTTTGTTTTAGCTTTTTCATTGGGTATTTGTCGATATTCTATATCTGACAATCCTCCACCTCCCCAGCTAGAAGAACTTGTCGGTATTAGCTCAGAATTCAGAGGCATTGTTACAGAAGCTCCAGAGTTCAGAGAAAATAGTCAGAAGCTTATAGTTGAAACAATAGATATAGACATAGATACAGAAAAGACAAAGATTTTAGTAACTGTTGGCTTCGACGAAGAGTTCCATTATGGAGATGAGCTTAGTGTCAGAGGCACTCTAGAAAAGCCAGAGAACTTCGTTACTGACCAAGGCAAGGATTTTGATTACATAAATTATTTAAAGAAAGATGGAATTCTTTATTTAATAAATTATGCAGAGGTTGAGATCTTGTCCGAAGATAACGGTAGTAATATCAAGCAGTCCTTGTTTACTGTTAAAGATCAATTTTTAGAGCAAATTTCTTTTGTTATTCGTAGCCCAGAGAGCTTGCTTCTGGGTGGGCTTATCTTAGGGGAGAAGTCGGCCTTTAGCCAGGAGCTCAGGCAAGACTTTATCAATACAGGCACTATACACATAGTGGCTCTCTCTGGATACAATGTTACTATCGTAGCCGAGTGGATAATGAAGATGTTTTATTTCCTTCCACTTATGTGGTCATTTGTGGCGGGGATATTAGGAATTTTACTTTTTGTAATTATGGCCGGTGGGCAGTCTACTGCCGTACGAGCGGGGACTATGGCGGTCTTGGCATTATTTGCTCGAGCTACAGGGCGCAACTATGATGTGGCTCGCATTCTCATATTGGTAGGTGTATTTATGATAATCTGGAATCCTTTAGTATTGGTGCACGATGTTTCTTTTCAGCTTTCTTTTATTGCGACGGTGGCGGTTATATTTTATGCCCCCAGAATAGAAAAGTATTTTAATTGGATGCCTAAGAAATTAGGCTTGCGAGATATGCTGGCTGTTACTACTGCTTGTTATATTTTCGTCCTACCATTTGTCTTATATAAAATGGGCAATCTTTCTCTGGTGGCCCTGCCTGCCAATGTGCTTGTTCTTCCTTTCATACCGCCTATTATGCTACTCGGGTTCCTGACTGGGTTCCTAGGGATTATCTGGTATGGCTTGTCTGTGCCTTTCGGTTACGGGGCTTATTTACTCTTGGATTACCAGCTATATGTGATCAATCTTCTAGCCAATGTTCCTTTTGCCACCTTTAGTCTACCCAGCTTTCCATTGTGGATAGTTGTGATAATTTACTTTTATTTTATTTACTTTTTATTTGGAAAGAGTATTAAATCTTTCTTCTACGACACCCCAATTTAAGTTGGCGAAAAATGCTTCTATGTATTTCTTTTTCTCCGAAGTAGGGTAGTCGTAGACATAAGCGTGCTC
>Ga0163148_10004323_pt1 | contig 14944 bp, 10 predicted proteins | sample OliLakLV19MP7P2_FD_148606 | JGI IMG/M metagenome (GOLD analysis project Ga0163148, IMG submission 148606) | Freshwater microbial mat bacterial communities from Lake Vanda, McMurdo Dry Valleys, Antarctica- Oligotrophic Lake LV.19.MP7.P2 | ecosystem: Environmental > Aquatic > Freshwater > Lake >...
ATATATAATTTATTTTCAAAAATGGTAATTGTTTAATAAAGATTTAAACTTGAGAAAGAAATTTTCTAATTCCCCATTCAAAACCAAGTATTACAATAAGAATAAAGAGTAGTACTTTGAAGGTGATAATTTCCGTTACGCTTTCTACTTTATATACTTTTTCATTTGCATCTAGTTTGTCGATTTCACTTGCCAAGCTATCAAAATGAGAGAGTGTGTAAAAATGCCCAGTAGTTTGGTTTGAAATATTTCTTAGCAGTTCAAAATCAGCTACTTGGGTTATATTTTCTAAACTAATACTTTGAATGCTGAATTCGCCTTTTATCATCTGCTCTTTGCCTGAAAGTGTGGTTTTAGAAGTAAATGTGTAGCCACCTGGCATTAGGCCATTCAACACGAAATTAGGAACTGTAAGGGAATTTACAAACTTGTAATTGAAGGTTTTTCCTTTTGCATCTTTGATGTCCAACCTTATTTCTTTGTCAAAAACTTGTTCGTAAATATCATTGTAGGTTTCAATTTTGAATATTATTGGGGTGTTTTCTTCATATATTTTTTCGCTAGTGTTGCACCTAAATTTGCGTTTATCGGTTTTTTGAGCCAGCAGAGTGGTAGTTTTTTTTATAATATCATCAAACACAATAGTATTTTGATTTTCGGCATATTCATTCATCCGCCATTGCCACATTCCTTCGCCAAATACTAAACCATAACTTCTGCCTTCCCCTGAATAAATAGCAAACAGCGGCTTCTGGGTGGGTATAGTTCCTACTTTTTGATTAAGTATTACGTCCCAACCTGCTCCCAAATTGTATTCGCCAAAAGGAACAATCAATGGAGGTGATTTATCTAAAAATTGGGTAAGACCTGCATTGAAATTAAGTCTTGAAAAGGCAGGATTTAAAGTGCCAGTTACTTTGTCAAACTGTCCTTGCTGCGCCAATATTTTAAGATTTGGCAGTAATACATTCAAATCAGATATACTAGTGGCTCCACCAATAACAAATAGAATTGGCGTGTTATTTTTAATATAACCATCTAAATATTTATTGTATCCTTCGGAAATGGCAGGCAATTGGTAGGCTATTACTAAGTCGAATTTATCGGTGGGAAATTCATCAATTCCCATAATAAAGGTTTGTACCTCTATATTTTCATTTCCATTTAAAGAGGCTACCAACGCTTTGATATCTGGATGCGGAAACGGAGAAAGTACAGCAATTCTTTGTCGAACTTCTATTACTTCAAAGTAAATCTCTTTTTGATTGTTCTTTTCTGTGAATTCCCCTGCAATTGGCTGGGCTACAATTGTATAATGCTTAATTCCTGGTTCTTTCTCACTATTTTCAAATGATACTACTCCAGAAAATTCATTGTCAGTTATGAGAAGAATTTTGCTTTGAAGCTTAATTTTTCCTGAAAATATGGAAACATTCAAGCTTTTGCCTTTGTATCCATAGCTTTTTATTTCTACACTTATTGGGAAGCGATTGTTTATACCCACTATATTATTGTAAAGGCAATTTATCAAAATCACATCTTTAGGTTTGGTGGTGTCGCCAATGCCTAAAGTGAAAATTGGATAGCTAAAATTGGAAAATAAAGGTGAGGTTCCTTTATTCACAATGCCATCGGTAAGCAAAATCATGCCTTTTACATCGCTTGCCTCCAAGCTATTATTCACCAAACTGAGCATATTTGAAATGTCGGTTTCCTTTTTGGTAAAATCAAGATCTTCTATTTTCTTGGTAAATGAGCCATCAAGATTGAAAATTTTAATATCGAATTTATTGCCTAGTTTATTTTGAAGGGTTTCTAATTTTGTTTTTACCAATTCAAGATTTTTTTCCAAGCCATTGGCAACGGAGGTAGAATTGTCGATAGCGATTACGAGTTTTGATTTTTCAGTGATGGTTTGGTTAGATTTTACAAACGGACTAATTATCATATAAACCAATAGTGCAACAGACAAAAATCTGAAAATTGCAATGAAAATATTAGTTTGCTCGCTCCAAGGCGATTTTTTGCTATACAATAAAAAAGTAAATCCTGCACCTGAAATAATTGAGCAAACAATAATGAGCAGTGTATTCAATGTGTTGTTTTTGAGAGTTTAACTCCTGCAATATTCGTGATTAATTGCGGTTTATTCGAAAAAAATAGAATGGTTGCATAATGAAACTATTTCATCCATTACAAATTTATCAAATGAAAAATACGAGTCGAGAGAAACGAGTAAAAAGTAAAAAATTAAAAACACTACAGCCGCTTTATTAGCCTCACAGCTATCACTATCATACAAACTAGAAATATAGCCATCGACAGTTTATTGATAAAGTGCATGGTTTTCAAACTGAAATTAGCAGGGCGATTAGGGTCTGGTTTTCTGAAAAAATAGCCAAAAACTTCACCTAATTGGAAATATTCTTTAGTCTTCATATCTATTGTTGTAGTATTTAGTCTGTATTAATATAGGTAAAAACATAATTTTATCTGGTTTGTTATTGTTTTCCCATCTATTCTAAAAGATTTTATATATTTTGTTCTAATTCCTGTATTCTGGCTATATAGTCGTTTTCTCGTCTTTTCAATTCTTCTTGTGTGGCAGCCAATTCCTCCATATTTTGCCTCATTTCTTCTTCTTGCATTTTCATCAGTTCTGCTTGTTCTTGCGCCTCAGCTAATAATTTATTAGTCAATTCATTGATGCGTGTATTGGCAATTACTGAAGCCAAGCTTATGGCACATTTCTCTAAAAACTCAATTTTGTAAGGTTCTAATTCAATAAATAATGCCATTTCGAGCACGGCTTCAACTTTCTCATTGTTAATAAGAGGCACTACTATTAAACAACTTGGGTAAGCATCGCCCAATCCAGAAGTGATGAGCATATAATTTTGAGGAATATCGGTGAGGTAAATAGTTTCACGTTCCAAATAGGTTTGTCCTACTATGCCTTCTCCAATTTCTACTGTTTTATTCATAAACTTCACCCTATCATAAGCGTAAGCAGCTGAAAGATGTAGTTGAATATCTGGAGCTTCCCCATTGGCAATAAACAAGCCGCCTTGATTGGCATTGAGGCATTTAATCAAATAATTGAGGGCTTTTTGAGCAAGCTTTTTTAGGTCGTTGTCGCTACGAAGCAATTCGGCAAATTGGGCGTAGCCTTCGTTTGACCATTTTCGTTTGCCATCGTCCTCAGTTGCGGTTTTTAAATTGTCAATCATCAAATTTACGGAGCTTGCCAATGTGTCAAATTCACTTTTCACTACGGCTCTTTTGCTATAAATGCCTGCGGCTATGGCCTCTGTTACCTCTGTAATACTCTTTTGAGAATCAATTACCGATCTGAAAGCATTGTTTAATTGCTCAATTTCCACACTAGTAGAGTCTACATCCCATACATTCAAGTCGCCTGTAGCCACTTTTTGTGCAACACGGGTTATTTTCCTAATGGGTTTTAGAAATTTCATTATGTAATAGCTGGTAATGAATATCAATAATCCCAAAAACAATAGCCCAAAGAGAGTGAGCTTTATTAGTTCGATGGTAAGCCCCGAAGTGAGATATGAAAGTGGTACTTTAATGATAACATACCAAGGTGTTTCGGCAGCTCCAAAGTGAATGGGTACGTAGGTACGCAAAGTATCATTTTCTATATTTGACTCCGTGCCTTTTATTCCTTTAATTTTAGCACTCATTTCAGGGAATACTGTTTCTATATTTTTACCTATCAAGGTCTCTTTTTTAGATACGGCCACTATCGTTCCATTGTTAGATATGATTGATAGCTCGCCAAAGCCATCGAACACTGTGGAATTATTTATCAATTTTTGCAGAGATTCCGAGCTAATGTCTGTGCCTACTATACCAACAAATTCTTGATTTGGTGTGAGAATCGGTACTACCAATGTCATTAACAGTACTTCTCGTTCTCCTATTTTATAATTAATAGGGTCTACTACGGTTTCTTTTTTTGTAATTCTGGGTTTCAAATAATAATCGCCTTTGCCTTCCACCAAATAATATTTTAAAGGTTCGAAAGCCAATTTGCCCGATTCTGTATCCCTAAACCAATAAGGCACAAAGTGTCCATTGGGGTGATTATTTGGTAAGCCTTCATAATCGGCATCTTTGCCGTCAAATTTATTTGGTTCCCAAGCGGTATATATTCCCAAAAGAAAATTATTCTTATCTACTATATTTCTTAGAATTTGATTTGCATCTTTTCTAGTGAGATTTAAGGGATAATCTGGATTTACTTTCGAGGCAAACATTTGAGCAGTAGTGCGGCTTATATCTAAAGCCGATTCAATTTCTGATTTTATTTCACCTGCATAATTATTAGCCCATACATTAGATTTTTCAATGGCATCGTTTACCAAAGTGCTTTTGTATTTATAATTAAAGTAACTCACCAATATACTTGAGTAAATAAATGTTAAAATACCTACCACTAAAGAGAGTTTGAAGCGAATTGTATTAAATCTGGACGAAAGCCTCATATTAATGCCTATTTTCGATAAATATATGAATATATTGGAATTGATGGTTTAGTTTAAGCTTATAAGGTAAAATATTTAAGTAAATAAAAAATAAACAGCAATAAAATTGACGATTTGTAATGTAACGTTGAAACACAAGCGATTGATGCAAGAGGTATATCTGGTTGCTTGAATATTTAAAATATAAATACTTTACAGATTGGGAAATTCATTGCTTTAATAAAATAAAAAAAAGTCAGGTATTGAACCTGACTTTTTTTTGAAACAAAGATAAATCGTTTTTCAGAGGAAGATTATCTGTGCATTGCAGTACGAACTTCTCTTACATCCAAATCAGACATTGAAAGCATATTGTCTTTCAAATCTGCCTCAGCTTCATCCATTGCCATAATTTTATCAGCAAATAGATCGGAGAAGAACCAAATAGAGCCTGAAAGCATGGCACTCACTAGAGTGGAAGCTACCATTTGAGGAATGCTATTTTCCCATGCTTGATAATACAAAATATTCACCGCAAAAGAAGCCAATGCATATATTTTTGAGGCACTTTTTTTGCCATTGATAAGAAACATTAGCATGGCAGCTTCTATGGCAGCGGCACATATTACACCATGAAGCCAGTTGAGTACTTTAAAGTCGTAGGCTCCAATAGAGAATGAAAGATCTGCTATTCTAAGGGTTTCAAATAGGTAAGCGGTATGCAAAATCTGACCAATAAGCACACATAGCACAGCTATGAAAATGAATGATTCTGAGCGTAGAAATTGTATAATTGTTCTCATGATAGGTGTTTATATTTATTGTTGAAATTTGTTGTTTTTGTTAAATTATTAGTTTTGAGACACTAAAATAGATAACATATTTTAAAAAATCAAACTTTATGTATATATTTTGTTGATTGTCAGTAAATTGAAGTGAAGTATTCGAAAGAATAGTGCAAAAATTGTATAATTTGCTCAATCGTAAAGCAGGTATTTTTTGCGTAAAGATTTGTATTTTTCTAATTCAGGTTGCCAACTTTTTCTTATTCCTTCTTCACTCATCCCGGCTTTTATTTGCTGCATCAATTGAGAATTTCCTGCCAATTTATTGAAAAAACTATTGAAATATTTATCTATATTTTTCGACTTTTTAAAAAAATCTATGAGATAACTCAGTGTAAACTTGTAATCAGGTTTTGTGTTTCTCAAATCAATACCAAAGCATTTTTTGCCTAAGTGAATAGGCTCTTTTGCCATGCCTTCAATACTTTGCGGTGTAAAGTAAAATCCTAAATAGCTGCTATCGGGAAAGCCTATGGCTTGAAAAGGGAAATATGTGCCGCGTGCTACACTCACGTTTGTACCTTCAAACAAACACAAAGATGGATACAAGGCAATTGATAAATCGTTGGGCAAGTTGGGCGATGGCTTTACTGGTACGCTATATTTTTCTTTGTGATAATAATTTTTGCATTTCACAATTTTCAAATCGCATACTTGATCATTTTTTAGCCATTTTTCTCCATTTATCATTAGTGCTAGTTCGCCAATAGTAAGCCCGTGCACTATAGGAATAGGGTGCATACCCACAAAAGAATAAAAAGCAGTATCTAGTACTGGGCCATCGATGTACATGCCATTGGGGTTTGGCCTATCAAGCACCACCAACTGTTTTTTATTTTCAGCACAGGCTTCCATCACATAATGCAACGTACTTATATAGGTGTAAAACCGAACTCCAACATCTTGAATATCAAACACTACCACTTCTATATCTGCCAATTGCTCAGGAAATGGCTTTTTATTATTGCCATAAAGCGATACCACTGATATTCCAGTTTTTACATCTATTTCATTGTTTATTTTTTCACCTGCATCGGCTTTGCCTCGAAATCCATGCTCAGGCCCGAATATTCTCTTTACATCAATAGAACAGGCAATTAAAGTATCAAGCAAATGGGTAGAGCCAACCATCGAAGTTTGGTTTACTACCAAGCCTACTTTTTTATTTACTAATAAAGGCAAATAAGTGGAGGGAGTATATGCCGCAGGCAAAGGCTGAGTATTAGCACAAGTACTTATTAAGAATAAAATGGTGGCACAGACATATTTTTTTTTCATTATTAGGACAATTTTATTGGCATTATTTAACCAAAACTATATGTTTTTTTAATCTGTAATTCCACATTGCAAATGTTTTATAGCTTTATGCAAAAAATAGCATTTTAAGTACAATCCATGAAGAACCTGCTCACCTTTTTAATTATAATAGCTTCTATGCCTTGTCTATTAATAGTATTGCCAGCCCCGCTAAATATACTTTGGCGATTTAAAATAGGCGTTACCGAATTGGGATATTTTATGGTAATCCCCATGCTATTGCTAATGATAGTTTCTGTTTTTTATACAAGAAGATGGGCATCTGTGCTGGCATTTATATCGGCTATTATATATGTATTACCACTATTAAGTTCTTATATTGTATCATTCAACCTTAAAAATCATTTGATATTTGCTTACGGAGTAGTAGATGAACCTCCACATATACCGTTAAGTTTTTGGCAATTAGTAGGCTTTACCACTAAATCAGACATTAAACCTAAGAATATAATATATAGTCGTGTCAATGATAAAGAGTTAGATTTAGATTTGTATGCCAATCATTCTCCCAAACTAAAACCTTGTATAGTATCGGTGCACGGTGGGGCTTGGTCATCGGGCGATAATACTATGTTTGTTGATTTCGATACATATTTTGCCTCTATCGGCTATGTGGTGGCAGATGTAAACTACAGATTAGCACCCGACAATATTTTTCCAGCTCAGGAAGAAGACATAGTTGCTGCTATAGCATACTTGAAAGCCAACGCTTCAAAATATCATGTTGACGTTCGTAATATATTTCTGTTAGGCAGGTCGGCAGGTGGACAAATAGCTGATGTAACTGCATTTCATTTGGGGAAGAAGCAAATAAGAGGATTGATAACCTTCTATACGCCACACGATATGGTGTGGGGCTATTCAGTGCCGGGAAATCCACTAATACTTGATTCACGAAAAGTGTTAGCCAACTATTTGGGTGGCACATTGCAGGAAGCTACTGCAAATTTCTTTGCCGCATCTCCTGCACATCAGGTAAATAAAAATGCACCTCCCATATTGATGATACATGGCGAAAGCGATGAAATGGTGGCCTACGAACACAATTTACGATTAATTGAAAAACTGAAAGAGAAGAAAATACCTCATTATTTGTTATCGTTGCCACATGCTACTCATGGTTGCGACTATTTCTTTGATAGTCAAAGCAGTCAATTGAGTACGTTTGCCATAGAATACTTTCTGCGCAGATATACTGTGGCTAATAAATGAATTTATTTTTCTAATATTCCATTGGCTAAAGCCAATGGCTATGAATACTAGCAATATCTTACCTCTAACCTCTACCTTACAACTTATACCCTTTCAACATTCTCTCAACTCTATCTTCCAGCTTTTCCATGCTAGACTTTGAGGTATTTAATCTTTCTACCATAATTGGGAAGCAAAAAGGCGATGGCTTGCTTAGATAAACAATTCTTATTTTCTGATTGTTAATTCTGTTCAATGCCTCTCTCATACGCATCTCTTCCAATTGATCGAACAGCACTTCCTCATAGGCTTGCTTGAAAAGTAGATTGTCGGGTTCATAATCGCGAAACACATCAAAGAAATTTCTGGCAGATGCTTGCAAATGTCTATTCTTAACTTGTTTGCCTGGGTAGCCTGAGAATATAAGCCCTGCGATATGGGCTATATCTCTAAATTTTCTTCTAGCCATTTCTGTTGCATTTAAGCCCGCCAAAATATCAATTATCAAATTATCAGTACTGAAAATATCCATTTCAAGGGCTTCCTCTAAGGGAATGGGTTGGTCGCAAAGCAACTCAAAGCCATAGTCTGTCATAGCAATCGTAAAGCTCATTGGTTTGATTTCTTTAGAAATGCGGTACGAAAGTAAAGCTCCAATACCCTCATTCACAAACCTGCCTTCAAAAGTGTACCCAAATAAGTGGTAGCCATCTTTATCTTCAAAATACTCTAACAGCAATTCATTTTCACTGGGAATAATTGATACTTCTCTTTGCTTTTCCAGTAGCGGCCTTATGGTAATGAGTTCAGCATCTGTCGATTCACCGTTTATTTCCTGTGTGAGTTTGTGCCGAATGAGCTTCGATAGTTGGGAGGAGAGTGGCATTCTGCCCCCATTCCACGATGGAATGTTGGTAGACTTCTTTTTCGATTTGCGTACAAGCAAATCCATATTGTGCATTGAAATTACTTCAAGATTTTTACCTGCAAACGTAAATACCTCACCCATTTTTAGGCGTGAAACAAAGTATTCTTCAACTGTACCAATGTAGCTTCCTGTCAGGTATTTGATTGTTACCGATGGCTCCGATACTATGGTACCCATTGAGAGCCTGTGCATCATGGCGATGCGCTTATTGTTTACTTTGTAAATCCCATCTTCAATTATCACCTTCGAATATTCCGAATAGCTACTCAGCGATGCCCCACCTGAGGTAATAAACAAAAGCACTTTATTAAATTCACCTATGTCAATACTCTCGTACGCAAACGTAGATTTTACTTCTTGAAATGCTTGAGCTGCACGAAACCCATCAGAAATAGCAAGGGTAACAAGATATTGAGCCAACACATCAAAAGCCCGCACCACAGGTACTCGCGATTCCATCTTCATTTCATTCACTGCCTCTCGCAATGCAGCAGCTTCTATCAATTCCAATGAATGCCCTGGTACAAAGTATATAGTACTCAGTGCTCCCGGCTGATGTCCACTTCTGCCTGCCCTTTGTAGAAATCGGGCTACACCTTTCGGACCACCAACCTGAATTACATTTTCTACGGGTCTGAAATCTACACCCAAATCTAAACTTGAGGTACATACTACACACTTCAATGTGCCAGAATGTAGGTGTTCTTCCACCCACTCACGCGTTTCACGGCTCAACGAACCATGATGCAAAGCAATCAGACCTGCCCAATTGGGTTTTGCTTCTATGATAGCCTGGTACCATATTTCCGCTTGAGCTCTAGTGTTGGTAAATAGTAAGGTAGTGCTTGCATTGTCAATTACGGGAATCACTTTGTGCAATAGCTTCACCCCCAAATGGCCACCCCAAGGATATTTTTCTATTTCATCCGGAATAATGGAAACCACCTTGATATTTTTCTTAATATCAGCAATAATAGTAATTTGCTTTGCGGGTAGAGGCAAGCCCAGCAATACTTCTTTGGCTTGATCAAGGTTGCCAATAGTGGCAGAAATACCCCATATTTTTAAATTGGGACATATTGTTTTTAATCTCGACATACCAAGCTCTACTTGCACACCCCGTTTGTTGCCAATCAGTTCATGCCATTCATCTACCACTATCACTTTCAGATTTTTAAAGAAATCGGCATAGCTTTTCTGTGCCAGCATCAAGTGAATACTTTCGGGGGTGGTAATTAGGCATTGGGGAATGTTTTTCCTCTGTTTTTGCCTTTCGGAAGGGTCGGTATCCCCAGTACGTGCCGCAATATTCCAGCCAGTGTTCATCTCATCAGAAGCGGTGAGCATGGCAAGCTTAATGTCATTAACTAATGCTCGAATAGGCGTAATATAAAGTACTTGTAGGCCAGTGTCTTTGGTTACTTGCTTGCCAGAAAGTGTCCATTCTATCATTATAGGCAGCCATATCGCGTAGGTTTTTCCACTACCAGTAGGTGCATTGAGCAAACCAGAATAGCCCTGCAGGTATTTATCTAATAAATCAAGCTGAAATGGAAAAGGCTTCCAATGGCGGCTTGCAAACCACTGTGTATATAAGGTTTTGGCTTTAGCATTCATCTGCAAGGCAAATAACTGCTAATTCTTGATAAAGTTTTAATGAGATTTAATGAGGACTTTCCGTTTAAAGGTGATATAATAATCAATTTTTAGTTTCTGCCTTATTATGAAATTGAAAGTGCCATATTTTAAGCTATGATATACCAAATCAAAAACATGCTCAATCCAAAATCATTGCTTTGCTTTGGGTTGATATTTACGCTGTTAGCTTGTCTATTAAATTTCTCAATCTCTTTTTCTAAATATTCAATATGTTGGCCTTGCATAAATGTGCGAAATATATGCATCTTTTGACTTTCCCTTGTTTGCATAAGTGCATCTATGTACTCATTTTTATTTATGTAATTAATAATAGTAGCAGGTTCATTTCTATACCATTGTAAGTAGTTCATCATTAATCTTGCAACTCTGCCGTTTCCATCGCCAAAAGGATGAATACTCACCAAATTATAATGAAAGTCGTAGGCAAGATTGTGTGCTTTTAATGGATTGTCAGCATGTTTGAGCAAATCATTGGTTTCTTTAATAAGAGCATCGAGCGAACGGTGTATTTTTTGATGATTCATATAATCACCACCTGATCCTGACAAAACAGCAAAGTTTCGAATTTCACCATTTGAAGTATCTACCGTAACCAGTGCCGTGTTTATTTTTGAGCCTGTGTTTTTCATCAACTTCCTATTCGTTTCCTGTATCAACGACAAAGAAAAAGGCGTTTTTTTTATTGCTTGCTCTTGCAGATATAAAAGTGTTTGGTAGTGGTCTCTCACCATGTCAAGCTCTATCATAGTTTTGCCAAGTATCCGTAAGCTATTTTCTAAAAATATAGAGGTTTCACTTTCTGATAATGTTGCTCCTTCTATGGCAGTAGAATGTGAAGTAATGGAGCTTTAAAGGCTTCGTTTATCCTTAGAAATTTATATTCGATAGTTTCCATAAATCATTTCCCACATTGTCTGATATTTTATAAGAGTTCATTTTCTTCATAAATAATTTAGTACCAATTAATGAAGTATTTTATTATTCATAAGTTCCTTTTTTATAAATGGCAATAAATCACAACTTTGCACGATAATTTTGAATAGATGGAAGTAGATTTTGAAAAAGGTAATGGCTTAGTGCCAGTAGTGGTGCAAGATGAACAAACTAATAAAGTATTGATGCTTGGTTTTATGAATGAAGAGGCTTTAACGCAAACCAAACTATTGGGCAAGGTTACATTTTTTAGCCGCATAAAAAACCGACTTTGGACAAAAGGCGAAACTAGTGGGCATTTTCTACTGGTCAAATCAATACTTTCCGATTGCGACAACGATTCTATACTTATTAAAGCCCAACCAACCGGACCTGTATGCCATACCGGAGCCGATACTTGCTGGTTTGAAGAAAACACCAAAACTTCTGAGAATACTGCCATCAGCAACCTCGCATTTATTGAGCAATTGACTGCCACCATCAAAAAACGCAAGCTAGAGCCTACTGACGAGTCTTATACCAGCTCACTATTCAAGAAAGGCATCAACAAGATAGCACAAAAAGTAGGTGAAGAAGCTGTAGAAATTGTAATCGAGGCTAAAGACGATAACAAAGAGTTGTTTCTTGGCGAGGCAGCCGATTTACTATTTCATTACCTAGTACTACTCGAAGCCAAGAACTTTAGCCTCACCGATGTAGTGGGAGTGCTAAAGCAAAGGCATAAGTGATTTGAATTAAACCACTGATCTTATCTACTTTGTTTCCTTGTACTAATTCAAATCTTGAAAAACACTGATACTAACAGTGAACAATTTGCGTTTCTATGGTGTTAATCAGTTACCTTACAATAGATTAGGCTATTAAAGGGTAAGTAATATCGTTGCACTTAAATTGTGAAATTACTATGAGCTTCACCAAAAAATTAATAACATCGGCAGTAGCCGGATCTGTAGCAGGCGTAGTAGCCAACTTCTTTGTGAATAGAAAAGCGAAACAAACACAAGGTATTGATAAATCTATAAAACGAAACGAGGATATTCGGTTTCAATCAACCATAGAAGAAGGACATTTTTTTGTTTAATTGAAAGCTACCAAGTATTTAATAAGGCTTTTCTTAGTAAAACTCAAAATTACAAGCCATTTTTTTGATATAAATACTAACGTCATTAACTTAAGGATTAATTCATTGGGTACGCCTCCATTCATTGCCGTTGGTTTAAATCAACGGCAATGAATGGAGAGGGAATATCTTAAGTTAATGACATTGATATAAATTCCATCTTTATTATTTGTCTTATTTGGTCATGAAAATGTATTTTGTATATATTTACGCACTTTTACTAAAGCGTTAATGGCCCAACAGAATAAACTGACCCCTAAAGAAAAACCCGCAGCCAAAGCCAATGCTAAATCTTCCTTTTTCGATATTCATTTTATCGTTTTAGCAGTGGTAATGGCCGTGGTGGCGATGATCAGAATACGATTGCTTTCCCTACCGCTTGAGCGCGATGAGGGCGAATATGCCTACATGGGCAAGTTGATTTTGCAAGGAATTGCGCCTTATGGCCAGGCTTACAATATGAAACTGCCAGGAACACATTTTATGTATGCAGTGCTTATGCTTGTTTTTGGAAAAACAATTTCAGGCATCCATTTGGGCTTAATGTTCGTTAATCTTGCTACTGCTTTTATGCTATTTTTAGGTTTTAAAAAATTATTTAATCCGTTGGCAGGTTTGGCTTCGGGGTCTATTTACGCTATAATGTCTATTAGCCCAGCTTTTTTGGGTTTCGCTGCACATGCCACACACTTTGTATCTTTTTTCGTTTCCTTGGGCGTGTACTTCTATGCCAGACACCAAACCGATAAAAAACTGTATCAACTCTTTTTGGTGGGAATTATGTTTGGTTTTTCATTTCTGATGAAACAGCAAGCCGCATTCCTTATCATCATGGGTGGGCTTTTCATTATTATGCAGCACTTGCTTGCCAAAGATATAAAAATCAAATCTTTTTTAATTGACGAGACATTGTATGCCATCGGTGTTTTCATCCCTTACCTCCTTACCGTTTTGATTTTGTTTTTAACAGGAGTATTTGATAAATTTTGGTTTTGGACATTTGAATACGCCTCTAAATACGCCAGCGGTGTAGATTGGGAACAAGGCAAAATGCTATTCGGTATGAGTTTCAAGCCTATGTGGGAGGAGTTTACCATCTTATGGATACTATTCTTTCTTTCAGTTCCAACTGTTTGGTTTTCCAAATTGTCGGTAATTCAGAAATCTATGGCCACGGCATTTGCAGTTTTTACCTTTCTCACAGTATGTCCTGGCTTTTATTTCCGACAACATTATTTCATCCCTTTTTTACCAGCAGTGGGGTTGATTGTAGGCTTAGGTATTTCTGCTATTGCAGGTTATTTGAAAGAAAATATGAAAATTAATTTGGGTGTAGTCTTGACAATTACTGTTTTGGTGTTGTCTTCTGCTTTGGCTTGGTCTAAGAACAAAATTTACTACTTCAAAGCAAAGCCACTATTGCTTTCTAGAATGATTTATGGCACCAATCCGTTTGTCGAATCATTGGAGGTGGCTAGTTACATCAAGCAAAATTCATCAAAAGATGATAAGATTGCTATATTAGGCTCAGAACCACAGATATTCCTTTACGCAGATAGAAACTCAGGCACAGGATACATATATACGTATGGCCTTATGGAGATTCACGACTACAATAAGCAAATGCAGCAGGAGATGATAGCTGAAATAGAGCAATCGAAACCCAAATTCATTGTGTTTTGTAACATTGGGACATCTTGGCTTATGCGTCCCGATTCGCCAAAGTTGATATTCGATTGGTTTAGTAAATATGCACAAGAGAATTATGTGGTAGATGGCATTGCAGATATTGTGGGTCAAAACCAAACGATTTATAAATGGGGCGCAGAATCTGGCTATTACAGACCCCAAGCAGAACATTTAGTGGTTTACAAGAGAAAAGAATAAGGAAGTTGATATTGACTGGCGAGTTTATTAATGGCCTTTGTGTTTAACAGTAATTATGTGAATTGCCATTGGCTTTAGGCAACGGATAAAAAAAGAATAATAATGAGCTTGATAGATCACAATTTTATTGAAGCAGCTGAGGTTTTGAAGAATTTCTCAACGGAAGAAAACTTCAATACCATTCAAAAAGGAGCTGATATGATGATAGAAGCCATCAAATCAGGAAAAAAGATTATCAGTGCAGGTAATGGAGGCTCTATGTGCGATGCCATGCATTTTGCAGAAGAGCTTTCTGGTAGATTTAGAAATGATAGACCTTCAATAGGTGCTATTTCTATTTCAGATCCTTCACACATGAGTTGTGTCGGAAATGATTATGGTTTTGACTTTGTTTTTTCAAGATTTTTAGAAGGAGTAGGGCAGGAGGGTGATGTGTTTTTAGGTATTAGCACCAGTGGAAATAGCAAAAATATAATTTTGGCTGTAGAAGCAGCTAAGAAGAAAAACATCAAAACAATCATCTTAACCGGTAAAGATGGTGGTAAATTAAAAGGGTTGGCTGATATTGAAATTATAG
>Ga0163148_10004325_pt1 | contig 14938 bp, 7 predicted proteins | sample OliLakLV19MP7P2_FD_148606 | JGI IMG/M metagenome (GOLD analysis project Ga0163148, IMG submission 148606) | Freshwater microbial mat bacterial communities from Lake Vanda, McMurdo Dry Valleys, Antarctica- Oligotrophic Lake LV.19.MP7.P2 | ecosystem: Environmental > Aquatic > Freshwater > Lake >...
ACTCCAATCCTTACCGGATACATTCGCTGTCATGAAAATATACGCCCCTGATATGCTGACTTCTCTCAAGCTTGCAGGGTAATTATGGGCTTCAAGGAAAGGCCCTGCCTAAAGGGTTTGTTGCTCCATTTCGCTGGCGTGGCGTTGCGGTTGATTCCAGTAATAATCAGGTCGTTGGCCCCTATGTATCCTTTAAAGTTGGCCGCAAGGGTGAAGCCCCCTCGCCGCCACTGCCAATGATGCCGATCGCTGATAAGGTAGTAGCGCAGGGTGAGAAGCAGAAACTCAAGCTTGTGGCTAAGCGCGCCTACGATCCCGATACCGCGTACCCCAGCCCGTACCTATTTGAGCTCAGTAGCGATCCGCAGTTTAGCACAATCCTGCAACACACAACCGTTAACGCCAGTGGTACTATTATAAAATGTGGCATAACCGATCTATTGAAAGAGAATAAGAAATATTACTGGAGAGTCCGTGCAGCGGATGGTCAGTTCTGGGGGCGCTGGGCTTACGCAAGTTTTGTTGTGGACTCCGCAAATGAGACCCCTGATACGCCCGTGATTATGAATCCGGAACTGGGTGCGCGTGTTGATAGCCTTACGCCAACCTTAAGCAACTTTGCGGCGACTGAGTCGGACCCACCTGAAAGTCAGCTATCTCCATTAATGTATCATTTCTTTGTCTATGCTGATGCAGCATTGACGCAGGTTGTTGCCGAGGGCATGGCAGATGTTCCTTACTGGGAGGTCGCACCACCACTACAGAACCACACGACATATTACTGGAAGTCGCGTAGCCATGATGGCAACGGGCTTACCTCTGAGTGGACCGCAGCTAGATCTTTTTTTGTTAGCAAGGACCTAGTGGACGATCCTCCTACGGTTCAGATGTCTATTCCGAGTGGCTCGGTCACGATCACCGCCGATAGTGAGCTGGCGTTGCACTGGGTGGATGCCGATCCGGATAGTAATGCTACCCTCAGTCTTCTGTTAAATACCACGCAGGTGCCAGGTTTTGAGTTCACAGAGGATCTTGACGGGGCTAACGATCACGTAACATTACCACCGTTTACCTTTGCGCCAGGCGTTTACAAGCTACGCGTTCGAGCGAGTGATAACACCACCGAAGTTGACCGAGATGCGAGCTTAGAATTTACAGTCCTACCACAATCGCAGACCTTGGATTCGGATGGTGACGGTGTGCCAGACTACACCGACAACTGCCCATATATTGGCAACCCTGACCAACGCGACAGCGGAGGATTGCAATCCGGCACCCGCGACGGTATCGGGGATCGATGTCAGTGTGGTGATTTTAGCGGCGATGGCAGGGTAGATCAGCGGGATCTATCACGACTGGGACTTGCACTAAAGCCACGTACCAAAGATGGACTAGCGCATCTGGAGCTCTGTAATATGACCGGACACGTTGCATGTGATGCGGCGGACTACTTAGAGATGCGTAAGCAGATAAAGCGACGACGTACTGTAAAGCGCAGCAAAGCAAGGTTGCCGCAGGTTTGTGAAGCAGCGCGAGGATAGGGGCGAAGAGATTCGGAAGAGTAACGGGCCGTATGAAGATCTCAACAAAGTTAACCCGAATAATCTATCGCGAGTTTCGCCGCGTTGTAAGCATATTGAGCTCAGCGGTATATCTATACGCCAGCACACCCGCCTTTGCCCAAAGCGGCCCGCCACCAGTACCTACGGCTGATCCCGCCAAGAAGCAGTTCGGATTCTACCACGAGCTTGAACTTGATATGGAGGTCAAGGTTCAGTCTGGGAATATCCGGATCTATCGCAGTTGGCAGGGGGACAAAAAGCAATGGTCAATCAATCCGCAACATGAACCGCTAACGCTATCCGAAGAGACGGAGGGCGAGGCGTATGGCCATGCGTTAGCGAAGGAGATTTCGCGGGGACCGCGAAATTTCTCTGGTGGTAACGGGTTGTTTCTAGCGAGTGGTGGCGGCGGTGGTGAGGGTGGCGGCGAACCATCCCCGCAGGTAGCCGGGATGATCCTCAGTAATGGCATTAGCTATTGTACCAACGCTGGTGAGCAGCAGATTGAACGGATGCACATCAGTCCGAATGGCGTAAAATATGTTCAGGGGATCGGTCGCAACTGGGCGCAGTTTGGCTTTGATGGACTGTTATCTGCTTGGGGAATGGGTAATTACCGCATCGGACAGACACTCTACGATGGGAACTCAAAACCAAGTGGCTACGCGGATACGTTTGATAATCAGGTTGTAACGATGTCGCGCGATGCGCTGGGGCGCATCGAGACGATAACTGATTCCGATGGAAACTCAGTTCACTATAGTTATAACACCGAGGGGCTAATCGAGGATGTAATCGATGCTGATGGTGTCACGACGCATTATGAGTATCAGAACGGAAACATCACCTTAAAGAAGATCGGTGACGCCTCGAGCGCACCACCCGGAGAAGAGAGTAGCGAGGGAACTACCCTTATCTATACCTACTATTCCGCTGATGGTGAGCTGAGTTCAATCAAAACCCAGGACAATACTCAGGTTAATTTACAGTATGAGTATAATCCCGACAATAAACTGTACATCACTACCCGTTTTGAAAGCGGCAATCGCACATCACGTACCACCACAACTGGAAAGGATGGAGTTATATCTGTTGAACGCAACGGAGAGTATCAGATCCGTATTGAACACCTGTGTGAAGATACTGCGATAATCGACAAAAATAACCGCATTACCTACGTTGATCGCAATGAGCTTGGGGTGATTCGCCAAGTGATCTTCCCCGATGGTCGCAAGATGCTTTTTGAGCATACCCTTGCGAACTGGCCCGAGGTGGGTAAGCCCTGGAACGGTGAGTCAGCGCCGTGGGGTTTAATCAAGGTCACATTCCCCAGCGGCAGATACATTGACTATGAGCGCAATGAGCATGGGCTTGTAACATTTGCCATCGACCACAACACTGACGGCATTGTTCGTTACTACAGCTTTAAGTACGACGCTGGTGGTAATCAGATTGAGCAGCGGGTCCAGGTTGGACCAACCGCGAACGACGAGCTCGATTATATTAAGAAGTCAGTATACGACCTGCGTGGTCAGGTAATCAGCTACCAGATCGGAAACACTGGACCGCAGTGGCACTACGAATACAACGGAAGGGGACAGGTTACCAAGGTCACAGCACCCGATGGCAATAGTTGGCACTATGTATACAGCTCTGGTGGACGGCTAGTCTCAACAACGGATCCGATCGGTTTTAAGCAAGAGTTTGAGTACTCCAAGCGCGGGTTGTTGCGTACCTACCGCGAAACCTACGCTGTGGGGCAACAGGCAGTAACGAAATATTTCTATAATAACCGTGGCTTACTAACCAAGGTAAAAGACCCGCTCGATCAGATCTGGCAGTATGAATACGACGGAGCCGGTGAGCTCGCCGTGATTACTGACCCGCAGGGTAAAAAGTTAATCTTTACCAGTGATGCACGGGGACGGATTAAGTCGGAAACGGATGGTAACGGCGTTGCGATCAACTATACATATTATGATACCGCACCTGTAGGCCAGGCGCCGCAGACCTCATTTGCCTTTGCGCCCCGTGTGCATGTCAAAGCACTTAGCTACACCCGCGAGATGCAGTATGACTTAGCAGATCGTCTGCTTATTGACATCATGCGCCCGGATAACGGCGCAGCGCAGCAGATCAGTTATGAATACGACCAGGATAGTCGCATAACCGGCATGGTTCGTCCTGATGGCAAGAAGATTCAGTACACCTACGATCAGCTGAGCCGGATCACCTCAATCACAGAGCCTGGTCAAGGCACCACAACTTTAGAGTTCCCGAACAATCTGAGGGAGCTAAAATATCACGACGCAATCGGAGGCACTACAAATTACAGCTTTGATTCTCAGGGTCGAATGACCGCAGAGACACGAGTTGATGGCAACAAAACTTCCTACACCTACGATCAAAATGGCAGCCTATCGACAGTTACCGGCGCTCTTGGAGAGTCGGCAAAGCTAATCTACGACCCAGCACAGCGCATCGTGCGCGCTGAGGTTTATGCAGCTGGCAACAGCACACCAGTACGAGCAATCGATTACACCCGTAACCTTCGCGGAGATCTTATCTCGGCTGTTGATGGTGAGATTATCAATAGCTATACCCGCGATGTTCTGGGTCGCGTACTTTCGGCAACTACCAGCTATAATTCAACGATCTCTAAAACACATTCTTACACCTACAGCGCCTCCGGACTTCCAGCTACCTACACCACAATTGACGGCATTACCTATTCATATCTGTGGGATGCCGCAAATCAGTTTCAGGGTTTGATTATACCCAATGAGGGCTCGATTACCCTGAGCTATGATACAGCGAACGGTCCGCAGCCAACTCAGATCCTGTTTCCTGGCGGCAGTAAACAGAGCATCGAGTACTCTGACCTGCGCCAGATTAAACACATTCAATCTCAAGACCCCGGGGGTGCTACGATCCTTGATCGCAACTACTCCTTCATTGATGGCTCGGAGTATGGCCCGGCAATCTCAAGCATCACCACTGAGTATGGCGCAATCAATTACAGCTACGACGATGCGTTTCGTTTAACCGATGCAGTCGGTCCAGGCGGTGAAGAGCACTACGCCTACGACAACATCGGTAGACGTCAACCGGCAGCGGGACCGCAGTGGAGCTACAATCCGCTAGGCGCTGTTACTGATACTGGCGAAGCGCAATACACGTATGATGCTGACGGAAATCGCAGTACAAAAACTGATTCATCAGGAACCACAAAATACATCTATGACGAAGCAAGTCGCCTAGTACGGGTTGAGAAGCCAGCCGGAACAGTAGTTGTAGAGTACGGCTACGATAGCGCCGGACGTAGGCTATGGAAGCAGATTGGCGGAGTTAAAACTTTCTATTATTACGATGAGAACGGACTTGCTGCCGAGCTTGATGCTGCAGGAAATGTCACCAAGAGCTACATCTTTGGTCCTGGCAGTGCGTGGAGCACCGCACCCTTCGCAATCAGGGACGGTGGCACCTATCACTACGTTCACGGTGATCACTTAGGAACACCACAGAAGCTTATAAAGAAAAACGGTCAGGTAACTTGGGAAGGGCGTTACGACGCGTTTGGAAATGTTGAAGTACTGAACGCCACCGTCACTAATCCCTTCCGATTTCCTGGTCAGTACGCTGACGAGGAGACCGGACTCTATCATAACTTCCAACGTAACTACGATCCAAATCTAGGCGCTTATGCTGAGTCGGATCCGTTTGGCGTTCTGACTACAGGACCCAATCGGTATGCGTATGCGGGATCGAATCCGGTTATGGGGTTTGATGAGATGGGGTTATTGAGCTGGGGCGCAAAGGTTGCCATCGCAGGTGGGATAGTTGTTGCTACGGTGGGGATTGCAGTCGCTGCTGTTGTGTTTGTGCCTGCTGCTATTGCAGCACCAATTGTATTAGGCGTGTTGTTTGCGGCGCAGTTGGCTGCTACCGCTTACGATGGGTCGGAATGCTACAAATGGGCTCGAGATCCCTGTCTACATCCGGGTGGGGGAATAAATTGTTTATTCGCCGCGGTTGATGCTGCGGGGTTGTTTTTGGTGGTTAGGGCGGCTTGGGTGGCGGTTAGGGGGTTTGTTTCACTCAGTCCAGAGGCGATTCGATTTAGCCAGTCGTCTGTAAACGGGGTTAAGGAATTAACTGCGAGCATGAAAGCTAATGGTTGGCGTGGCCCGCCTATAGATGTGGTACGAATGAGCGATGGCACCCTTACCACATTTGATAACTCACGTTTATTGGCTGCGCAAAGAGCGGGCATTGATGTTCGGGCAATTGTGCGCGAATCTGATGCAGCATTTCCAGCGGGGCGGTGGACACCACGTAGTGGAACTAACCCAGGAACATGGGGCGAGGCAGTCCAGTCGCGGATTCAACAGCAAAATCGACAATTTCGAGAACAATACCCTAATGGTTCAAATTTTACAGGCTCATCACAGTGACACACTTGAACTTGCTCTCAATTGGAGAATTGCCGGAAGGTTTTGTCTATCCCAGAGCATTTTTGCATATACTAGAGCTTGGAATAAACAATCTTGAGCCTTGGTATATGCTTGATGGAGATGGCATAAGACAAGCAATGGATGGTCTAGAAAAAAGGTATTCCGGGAGTAAGCTAATTCCGTTTGCACGGCGACAAGACAATGATGATATTGCATGTTGGCAAGCCGCCTCAAATGAAGAGGTTTTTATTATTCATGATTTTGCTTCTGCTGGTTGGGAACGGCGTGATCAGTTTAATTCATTTTATGATTGGCTACGGCGTGCAATTGAAGATTTAATAGAATTTGATTGTTGATAGAAGAGAACTTGCTCAAGAGAACTTTATGTTCCACGAACTTCCTCCAACCCAACTTTTTTGCGTGACTTTTTTGCATGAAATACGGAATCTCACGGAACCGCCAGAGGGGGCGGTGAAAAAGTTGTGGTGGAGGAATCGGGAGGACCGTCGCCTTTCCACGCACGCGATTAATCTAAGATCCAAAACTAGTCTTGCTCGGTATTTGCCAATTCATTAATATGCTTCCAGACCTGATTTAATTGATTCTTCTGGCAACACAAGCACTCGCAGAAGCCCTATGCTAGGCTGTGGCTTTTAATTTCGGTGGAGTAGCATCATGGCAGATAAGATGACCTGGGATGAGATCAAGAAGTGTTTTGATCAGGAGTGGGTGGAGCTTGTTGATTATGATTGGCCAGATGAACAAACCGATCCAAAAGCTGGTGTGGTGCGGATTCATGCAAAGACTCGCGAGGAGTTTGATCAACTTGTTGCTGTTGATGCCCCCCAGGATTCGGCTTACGTATTTGTAGGGGAGCCGCTATTGCCAGGATTTAGGTCCTATTCATCAGTAGTCGTACGGCCGCTTAATGCGTAGTTTTCAGTTTGATCCAAAGGGACGTGCACCAATTGTTACAGCTCTAATTCAAGGACCACGACGAACAAGAAAGGTACGTTTGATTTTTGATACGGGTGCGGAGATGACCCAATTTCACTCTGCTACGATGCTTGGAATTGGTTATTTACAATCAGATGCTATTGCGAAGGCGAGTCTCGTTTGAGCTGGTGGTATCGAAAGCGAAGGGTATGTAGTAAGCCTGCAGAAACTTATCGTCCTCGGGTCGGAGGCTGTGGCTTTCAATATCGGCATTTTTGATATGCAGCATCTGTACGGACGTAGTCTAGATGGCCTAATTGGCTGGGATGTTATCCGTGCATTTCACCTCGAAATGGATGGTCCGAGTGGGTTTTTAAAGATCTTTTAAGTCGTGTTTCAACTTAATCATATTTTTCTAACAAGTTAGCGCTCTGCGAGCGTATAGCGGTTTGCAAAAGTCGCGAGCGATATAATAGCTTTTGCAAACCGCTATAGATTCGCGAAAGCGAATCAAAACAACAACCTATTGTGATTAAATTCAAAAGGCTTGCCAATTTTATTGGCACCAATTTTATTGGCACCGACTTTTGATAATCACTATAGTAAGAAATCGAACGATATTGGGAGGTAGGTGAGTACCTTAGTAGGAGATGTAAGCATAGGCAACGGCATCCACCACTTTCCTCTCTCGCCCTGACCTATATCTTGAGTACTGCTCCTCCGATAGCTGCAACCTTAAGGTTACTCCAGGTTTCACCACTATTAGCTCAACTTGATGCTCAGGTGTGGGCAATTTAAAGATCGAAACAGCGGTCGCTGAACCCTTTCTATCGGTAACTGCGACTTGATGCGGAGTTTTAAGGAGATGAGTTTGTGGCGTGGTGGGTAGAGCGGATAGAAAGGGAGATTCTAACATATAGTCAGGCAAGATACCGTGATATGGGCTAGCAACTCTCTCATAGCCCAGTGAGCTGGTCTCAAGTCTTGCTGGCAATAGAATACTCATATTTGGCGAATGTACCTGTCCCAATTTCGCTTCAATCGCGTTAAGTAGCTGCGCTGAATCTGCAAATAGACCGTAAGCAACCATCCGCGCGATAAGGTGAGAGGTAAGCCATTCTATCTGCGCCTGCCCAAAGCGCAGGGTCACCCCGGTTTTGATTTTTAGGGCCTCTCTAGCTAGAGCCATTCCGTTTAGATTCTCAAAGTACATATCCGCAGCCATAGTTCTCAAAGTACATATCCGCAGAGCTCTAGCTAGAGCCATTCCGTTTAGATTCTCAAAGTACATATCCGCAGCCATAGTCCCCAAAGTCGGGGCTGCTCTCTCGTTATCATTCTGTTCATCTTCTGCAGTAGGTAGACTAAGGCATTCCGACCCCAATAGCAGAGAGGCTAGTAATGAATATTCCCGATATAAGACTTCTGAAACATGAGGCAGATCCTTAAGCGGTACGCCTCGCATCCTCGTTCCAGTAAAGGGAATATATTTGAATACCAATCCCAAAAATTCTCCAAGTAACTCCTCTGAAAGCTCTGGATTCGCCAGTTTTAACTTTGCGATCTGCGCTCCACGATCCTCATCGCTAGAGCATAGTAATCCGACTGCAGGTGCCTCCCATACCTGTGGCAATTCGATCCCTTGAGCGGTGCTACTGCTATCATCTACTTTACTTCTAGGTTCAGTTATTACTCTAACGATGTTACCCACCTGTGCAGCCGCTCTTCTAGAGCTAAGGGTGGAGCTAAGTTCGTTAACCTTATTTCCTATCTGATCTCTTATTCTAGCGCCTCGAGCAATTGTTCTACTCGGTATCAGTGGTGAAAGACTCTCAATTGCTACCTCTCGAGAATTGGCTCTTAGCGAGGTACTTAACTCGCGCAAGGTAATATGGTCACTCCCCATTAGCCGTTTCAAACTACTAGGAGCATGCCAGAGTGAGAGCGGGTTTACCCATAAGGATTGGCGACGTGCTTTTAGCAACCGCACCAAAGTGCGCGTTGCTTGCACTGGCGCCTCAATACTCCCAATTCGCTCAGTTATCTTGTTAAGTCTTGCAGTTAATGAGAAGCCAGAGCAACAGCCCTCTAGTTTAGTTGCAACAGCCTGCCGATTAGCAACTCCTAAAAAGTCTGCAACTGCACTAGAAAGCATCTCAGCATTAGCCAATATGATTGCGCGCACTATGCGCCTTGAGCTGGATAATTGAATCTCTTGGGTAGAAAATGGGTGTGGTAAGGAGAATGATAACCCAAAATCAATTAATGCTAGTTTTGCAGAAAGTGCAGTATCTCTGCGGTCTCCGTTAATTGGGAGATGCGGTACGATAATACAGTTGCCTGCATGTGGATCGGCAGAGCCAACTCCTTGATTGCTTTGTTGGTAGTCCAATTCCTGAGCTAAGCTCCGGCGCAGATCGCTTTTAAGTCCGCGCAGCTCGCCCACACCAACTCTCTCACCCCAACGTTCAGCAAAAGTATCTGGAGAGTGTGCAAAAAAACCTGCACCTGTATCACCATTCATTAACTCTTCGACCATAAGAAGTCGTCGATTTGTTTCAGGGGGAGTTAAAATTTTTGGCACAACCAGCGAGACCCTGAGACCACTCTCTGAGTGACGCTCTGTTACTGCTGCCTGAATCTGTGCAGCATTGTTTGCCTCGATGCGCAGATCGATCTCTTCTGCTAGCCCTTCCTGAAGTTCTCCTGCGAGAGGTGTTAGGTCGTAACCATACTGACTTCTTAATCGCCTTAAACTTGCATCTAGGGCACGATGCTCTTCCGGCATCTGACGTACGCGATTGGCGATCACCACCTTAAAAGCAGCTGCATGTGTATCTCTTCCGTTACCAATCTCACCTCTACGCACCTCTTTAATGGATGCCCGTCCAAGTCTTTGACCCAAAACAAAGCTACCCGCCTTAACTCCGGCTGCCTCTACGCTTCTATAACACATTAGGTTGGAGTAATTGCCGGAATCATGAGTAGTCGTTGCCAACTCCCGTCGCAGTCTGGGGTTTGCGATAAGTCCCTCCTCCCCCGAAAGGATCTGCCCGACCTTATGCCACGCCACCCCCATAATCGGAAGAATGGATGCAATCCGCTTGCCGAAAGAATACCTAGCCAACGATGGCAGCAGCTCGACCATCGCTGAAACAATGCCAGCGATTCGTCCAGGTGAATACTCGTTCAGAGCCACACAGAAAAGGTCTTTGATCATCAGTAATTGCTGATCTGTTATTCCACATCGGTTTCGTCCCGTTTGATTGAGCGGAAAGACTCTCTCAAACAAGGCTGCCAAAAAATGTTCTCTGCTTTCTCGATCAGCCGCATCTCGCACCTCAAGAACTCCATTTTCTCCAAGAAGCATTCTCTCCAAAAAGCCTTCCCGCACAGCCTTTGGAATCCAGAGCACCTCGCGTGGTGCTCGTGAAAAATCGATATGCTTGTCACTTCCGTACCTCTTTATAATCTCCGGAAGTGGGTACTTCTCGCTGTCTAATAACCATAACAGAAGATGCTGTCGCGCTGCTCGACTGACAATTGACGCGGTTGAAACAATAGTTTGGTAAAAAGCACTCTCCTCTAACATCTCGCGATCGAATTCGCGCCCTGCCTGAGCTACTAAAAGATTTTCGGTGCGTCGAATCTGACCCTGATTGACCTCTGCTCCGCCAAGTTTGCTGCTCTCAAATAATGAGTGAATCTCTTGATCGCGACTACGGGAAGGGTTAGGCAGAAAACGTAGTAACGCTGCTCTTCGATCAATAAAACTGGATCCTCCTGCTCTAGCGTCTAGAATCTGCCAAAGTTGCCATCCAACTAAGCCGTACCGAAGCTTGCGCTGTGCATCAACTAAATGTGGAACTGCAGTGCCGTAGAACTCAGTGGCAGCCTTCAATCGTTCGTCACTCCAGCTGTGTGCATTAAAATCTCGGAATCGGGCCCACTGTAACGGTCCTTCCGATAAGGAAGCTCTAATATAGCGTGAGAGCGCCGCCTGATCTGCACCAGGGAACTGTAACTTAGTACTTTGAGATCTTCCGTCTAAGATAATGTTATGGGTATGAAGCTCTGGAACTATAATTCGCTCAGCATGATCTATGGCAGCATCTAGTATCAAACCACTGACACCACATAATCTTTGTACCTTGGCTACAAACTCACTCGGACTTTGATCTGTAGAGTAGGTTAATGTTTGGCTTTGCTGGCCTCGCTCTACAGCTAGGTGATGCTGCACAATCAGAAGCTCAAGCCATTTTGAGTTAAGTTCTATGTTGGCTACAGCAGCTTCCAGGTAGTCTCTGAGATCTGCTGAACCCTCCACCTCCATCGAACCATCGAACGTAACCGGTGCGGCCAGCGGGTAAAATAGCGCCAATGCCGGGGCGATTAACTCTGTTCTCTCTCGCGCGTTAATATCTCCCAGCAAACGTTCAAGTAGTTGTTGTTCAAAAAGATAAATTGGCTGTCTTTTCTGATGGGGCAAAGGCTCACGCCAAGGTATGAATCCTGGGGCAATTCGCCTGAAGATCTGGTTAGCTGTATTGACCCCTACCGGCTGCGGTAGTAATTCGTTGCATAGTGCTGTTAGCGATCCTGAGTCTTTGCTGACTAATGCAGTAAAAAGTGGGTCTAGTGCTGCGCTCCTATCTAAACTGTTGTTACTGTTGTTTTCCCCATGGTGAGGTTCCTGTGCTGCCCTAATAATCAACAGCTGATTGAAGAGTGCGGGGAAATCATCAAAATAACTACGAGCTCCCTCTCGTCTTGCTATTTTTGAGTTTCGAGCACCCGTTTTCTCCTCTGACCTAAATAACTGAGCTTGATCAGCACCGAGTGCCAGTAACCTATCCAAACTCAATTGGCATAACATAGCCGCATGTCGGATCGAGCTATCACTAACATTGCTGGCGCGATCTACAAATAAGGTTAGCACGCTGGCATCGCCAGTTTGCTGCTCCCATACTTGAACAGTGATTCTGACTCGGTCACTAAGACGCTTTAAGCAATCATAAAACTGGTTGGGTCCAAATGCCTCCCCGCGACGGGTTGCCAAACACTCCTCTGCTGCTAAATAGTAACGAGCTAGGTTCGCCGAGATAGAAACTTGCCCGCGTGGACTTGTATTGACTAGCTGCTCCACCAGGGCGCAGTCGTTTACTAACGAAGCATCACTGTCGTTCGGAAGTCTAAGGTGCTTCCGATCAATCATAAGCCGGGTAAGTTCTATCGCCAACTCTTCTCCAAGAACAGCACTTGAAAATCTAAAATAGAGTCCAATTGGGATGGGGATTTCATCGGCTAATCGAGTCAGAACATCTTGACAGAAATATCGAGAAAACGGCTTCAAAGTTTGATGAATAGACTCTATGACTGTTGATTCCTCGCCATTAACCTTATTAAGCAGGAGTTTGTTCCTGGTTAGCAGGGCATAAAGATCTCTAGCTAGCTCGCCAGAGCGTTGCCCGTTTTCAATAAAATCAGAGTTTTGAATAGATTCAACACCGCGGTTAAATCTGGTCTCAAACCAGCGCGGCCTCTCAATTTCCTGTACAAATATAGGACACTGTGAATGCTGCGGAAGAGGCAATACTCCCTGTTTGTAAAGCGGATCCTCGAGGGCTACTGGCGTGGTTGTTGCAAGCTGTAGCCAAGGGGGCACAAAATCAATGGCTGATGGGATACCTAGCTCTGAACATCGTTGTCTAAAAATTGATCGGAAAGTTCGGGTGACAACGGGAGAATTAGCATAGTTGATAAGTCTCTCTCCGCTCGAATCTCGAAGCACGACTCCCGGATCTAAGGATGCAGTAGTTGAATACCTACTTTTCACCTTCTCTGCTGTCCTATGAGATACCAGTGCCAGGTAGGCGGCTTTAATAGCACTGCGCCTTGAATCAACAGTGTCACAGGTCAAAAACGCTGCATGTTGCCTATACATCTGTGAAGTCTCGACCTCTTCTCTATACCCCTGCAGGACTAAACTCTCGAATGAGTTAGCATAGATCTGTGGTCCTCGTGATTGATTGGGGTCTCCAACTCGATCAAGACTCACTAGTCCAAACCTATCTAGGATAGAAGCCGGAGAGAAGAGCAGTGGTCGCAACACTTCTGCCGGATCTCCTCCAGCCAAGAGATGTTGTAGAATCTGATTGAGGTCGGGCGGTTCATGATTACACCCATCGTTTAAAAAATCGTTAGGGGTATCTAGCTTGGTTGAGAAAAAATCATACGCTACTCGAAGTGCTCTCAATAGGTTTTCCTTATCTGCGCCCTCTTCACACAGCGCGCAGATCTCCAAGAAGGTTTTTTCAAATACCACCCTTAACATCCCTCCGGCGCGACTACGTCTGGATTGATCTGCAATAATTTCACCGGCAATAGAGTGCCCCGCTATCGTAAGTCCAGGAGTGCCACGCAGCTCCTGTTGACTGATGGAATTAGCTAAAAACTGCCCATAGTTAACTAGTGGTATAGCTGGTAGTGGACGAGTCGCAGCGCCTGCTGCTCTAGCCAGCTTCCCAAAAACCATAAAAGCATTGGCCTCCAAAACTTCCCGGTTCCAGCTCTGCTGAATCACAGAATTCTGAGACACCGTGACGCAAAGAGAATCCAACCAACGTTGTTGCCCTAATTTCCACCATTCTAGTACGGTTTTTGGGTGTTGCGATTCCCGGGCTAACTCAATTATCTCTGGATAAGTTAGAGCCTGATCGGCCCTTGGTCCCGGATGTAATTTGCTAGGAATGTCAATAAACAGGTCAGTCGAAAAATGGGATGCAGGGGGGCTGTCCAATTTGGAGTTATAATCTCTGAGCTGCCTAAAACCTGCTCCAGCTCAACCAAACGCTCCTTGGGGTGAGGGTGATATAGGGCGACAGCCTGGACTGTACTATACTGTGTTATCTCTTTTAAAAATTCTAAGACCTTTACTAGCTCGGAACCTGAATAACCAGCTGCATCCAAAATTAGTAAAGCCGTTCTATCTGCATCGATCTCTGCATTTCGCTTAAACGCTATAACTCTAACCCTTTCATCCGGGCTCAATCTGTCCGCTATTGGCAATCCTCGGGTAGCGGAGCTTTGTAGGATATGCGCCATTTCGTGAGCAATCACTGAACCTATCAGCTCCTCAGTAAGCTCCACTCCCTTGTGACGACAGTATCGTGCTAGCGCACCTAACATTCCACGCTCGAGGTAAACGTCAGAATAGTACGCAAAAACAAAGGCATTAACCTCTGAGGAATCAATAAGATGAAATTTCTCAGGATGGTAGTCTGCGGAGAGCCCCCGCTGCTGTGCAATTTTTATTGCCCCCGCTTTAACAGCCTCAAAAATTTTAAAAGCAAGCTGTGTACCCTCACAATGGTCTTTTGGAAGAAATCCATGAGTGGCCTTAAGTTGGGCATGCGCCTGCGCTACCTGGAAATCCAGAGCTTGAAATAGCAGATGATCAGGTAGATCAGGCGGAGCAGTCTGACAATTTTTTAAAACCGGACTATCTTGATTAACTGTTTTCGTACGGCGGGGGGTATAGTCTGGGCTTTGAAGCGCGCTCCTTGAGACAGCTAACATGCCTTAATTGTGCAAGGCCGTATCGTGCAAGGTTGCTCTGACAGAATGCGCCCCCGTTTGCTGCTGCTACTGGAGGATCACCGGTGGCCGGATTGAAGACCGGTATGGGCTGGTTCCCTGAAACTGACGAGGCTAACTCTTCCCTATTCTGCATCGCGAGGATGGTACTATTTCTGCAGATGCTAATCAAAATATATTAGCACACGTTAGGGCGTAAGAATTATTTTTACCACCGAGAGGCTGTGTTGATAGTCAAGTAGCTGATAGCAAATCAGCGAGAATAATTTAGGCATGAAGCCACCACACCCAGCAAGGCAGGAATAGTGAATTCTTCTTATAGTGGGGCTCTGCCCCAAACCCCGCGATTTTGTCCGGCATATAGCAGTGTTCGATTGTTACAGCTCGAGG
>Ga0163148_10004330_pt1 | contig 14924 bp, 28 predicted proteins | sample OliLakLV19MP7P2_FD_148606 | JGI IMG/M metagenome (GOLD analysis project Ga0163148, IMG submission 148606) | Freshwater microbial mat bacterial communities from Lake Vanda, McMurdo Dry Valleys, Antarctica- Oligotrophic Lake LV.19.MP7.P2 | ecosystem: Environmental > Aquatic > Freshwater > Lake >...
TTCAAAGAAGCAATAATGCAGTCAACTTAATAGGAATTCGAGCATTTAACGCCAGCATCTCAGACGTAGTAGCCGTTGGTAGTAATTTTGTATAGAGGCTTAATATGAGTAGACAATGGCGATCAGATGATTCTGAAAATTGGACATACGGATTCGGAAACGGTTCTGATGGTGATTTAACAATCTCCTCAAACACTACCGAGACTGTCATTGATTCGTCTTGTTCTGGTACTGCTGGTTCAACTTCTTTATCTGCAACTAACGCTAGTTTTGCAGCAGGTCAGCTTATTCTTATTCATCAAACTCGTGGAACTGGAGTTGGTCAGTGGGAACTAGCCAAAATTTCTGCATACACAGCAGGCACAATTACTACCGATAAAAACCTACAACTTACCTACACTGACTCAGGAGCTTCTCAGGCTCAGGTCAGAGTACTGAAACAGCATAACAATGTCACAATCAATTCTGGCGTTACCTATACCGCTAAGGCTTGGGATGGAAATGTTGGTGGTTTAATTGGCTGGTTTGCTAAAGGAACAACCACTGTTACTGGAACCATAACAGCTGTTGACAAAGGTTTTCGTGGAGGATCTTCAGCAATCAATAACGCATCGGGAACATTCCAAGGTGAGGGTTCATCTGGAGCAGGGGCAGCTTCAAACAGAGCAGCAAACGGAAGTGGTGGTGGTGGAACGAACTCTGCGGGGCCATCTGGTGGTGGTGGAAATGGTACTGCTGGTGTAGACGGAGTTGGGGGATCTGGCCCTGGATTTGGTGGAACAACCGCAGGAAATGCAACACTAACACTTCTCTCACTTGGTGGATCTTCGGGAGGATCTTCAGCTTCCGCAACAGCCGTTAACGGATCAAACGGTGCTGGCATTGTTCTCATTATTTCTTCAGTTACTGTGATCACTGGGAGTATTAATCTAAACGGTTCAAACGGTGGGACTACTGCATTTGCAAATGCTGGTGGATCTTCGGGTGGAAGTTGCCTCATAAAAGGAGTGACAATCACACTTGGTTCAAATCTCATTTCCGCTACTAGCTCAACTGGTGGAAGTCAAAATGGGTGGACAGGTGGAGCAGGTGGAGTTGGTCGCATTCATCTTGACTACTCAGGATCATATACAGGCACAACCTCACCAACTATTGATGCAACACTGGACGCAACTATCATCGAAGGGGGTAGCTCAAGCTTAAGTTCATTCTTCCTACTATTCTAAAACTATGCCAAAAAAAAACACAACACCAGATATGCAAACCAATGAAGCAATCCCAATGCAAACAAGGGTCACGTATACAGAGACTCCACAGCGTAGTACTAACGAGATTGTTCTATCACCCAGCAAGATTATATCGGGGGTTGTTGCTTCGTTGTTTGTTGGCGCTATTCTTGGCGGTATTACTTTTATTCGGGTTAGCGACTCCACTGCAATCAAAGCTACAAACAACGCTACTGCCATTGAGAAGCTTGAAAAGAGTACTGTGTCACAGGGAGAATTTCAACTTACCCTTGACCGTCTGGGAAAAATTGAGTCAAAAATTGATCGACTGCTCGAAAGATAGTGTAGAATAAATAAAGGTTACTTATGACACTACAAGAATACAAACTCTATGCCCTCAAGGTTAAGCAGATTGAATATCACAGCTTTAACCCTAACGCAGTCTTTCAATGCACGGACTTGGCAAATTTTTACATTGATAGAGTCTGGGGACTTATAGCCATTATTGGTACAGATGCTAAAGACTTTCCTGAGAGACTTACTCCTGGTATGGAGTTTATAAAGAACGCAGTTGATTATTTACCCGAAGCTGGAGAGCTAGCAGTATGGAATGGTCAAGTTGGAGGTGGTGCAGGTCATATTTCTGTAGTTCTTAAAAAGGGTCTACAGGCTGGCTTTCAATCACTAGATCAAAATTGGAGTAAGCCATTATTTATCACGCAGGAAAAACATAGTTATACAAACGTACGCGGATTTCTCCGCAAAAAGGAATCCATGCCAGCAGTAGACCCACTCAAAGAGTGTTTATCACAGCACGCTAAGCTCGTAACCGAGGCAACCAAAAAAGATAAAGCAATTGAGGGCTTAAATAAGGAAACTAAGGAATTAAAGACCTCACTTGAGGAAAAAAGTGGTCAAATCACTACACAAGGATATGAGATAGCTACTTTAGGAAAGCAAGTCTCTGCCTACAAAGGTGAAGTAACCAAAAAAGAAAACGAGATTATCGAACTCAATAAGAAGCTGACTGAGAAACCTTCGGGTTTCCTAGTTGGCAAACGTAAAATGCTTGTCGGTATTCTTACGCCTATCACAGTAGCGATTGTAAAGATCATATCTACGAAGCTCGGAGTTGAGATAGACGCGCAGGAAATGCTTTATTTGATCCTAGCAGGTCTTGCCTACATTGGTGTAGAGGGTGCTAAAGACCTTACCGTTGCTGTAAAGAGCATAGAAAACAGCGATACATCAGCAAAGTAATGTAAAAATTCTTCTTGGCAGTATTTTATACTGTCTGCTAACAAGGGAGCTGACATAAGCATCGTATATATGAACCAACAAGTAGTAGATATTTTAAGTGAGTAATTATGCCAATAGTATTCGACAAATTGTTAGGAAGACCACTCATGCACTCGCATGGCTCTTCGGGTATTGAAAACGGTGCTATCACGCTTATCAAGATGGCAGACATGGCTTCTGCCTCTTTGATATACCGCAAGACGGCAGGTGCAGGAGTTCCAGAGGTAAACACTCTAGCAACGCTCAAAACAGATCTAGTACTTGTAAAAGCAGATGTAGGTCTAGGAAACGTGGACAACACAACAGATGCGGGCAAGCCTGTATCTACAGCCACACAAACTGAACTCGACCTCAAATCACCCCTTGCAACTCCAGTATTCACTACTCAAATAACCACCCCTCTAATTGTCGGTACTGCTTCTCTAGCGTTAAAACCTACTACAAACGCTACAACCGCTATCCAACTTCAAAATGCCGCAGGTACTTCTGTCTTAAATGTAGATACTACTAATGGGAGGGTGGGGATTGGGACGACGACACCAAATCAGTTATTGTCTGTTGCCAACTTATTTACAGTAAGTAGTACAGGCGCTGTTGTAGCTGGAGTAGGCGTAAGTTCAGGTTATTCACTTACGACTGAGGGGAGAGATGTCAACTATAACGGTTATAGTGCGACAGGAAGCTATTACACCTATCAAGCATTCGGGAGCTGGCACGCTTATGGTTCTGATATACCGGCAGGAACAAAATTAGCGATTGGTGGATTCCGAGCTTCCCAATGGGATGCAGTAACTTTACATACTAGTGGAAATGAAAGGGTGAGAATTGATACAAGTGGAAATGTCGGTATCGGCACCACCACCCCTTCTTCTATACTCGCTTTTGGTGGAAATAGTGCAAGAGTTGTTTCTCTTGAAAGACATACTACAGCTAATACGTTGGGGAGCAATTTAAGTTTAGTTTCAGGAGGTGCTACAGTAGGGGCTACAGATAAAAATGGTGGGAATTTACTTTTGAATTCGGGGATTGCTACAGGAACAGGCTTTTCAAGTGTCAAATTACAGGCTGTAACGGCTGGGGGTACTGGAACAACCGACAGGACTGTCACGACACATTTTGAGGTGGGAAACTCGAAGATTGCTTTTTATGGGTCAACTCCAGTGGTAAAAGCCACCGCACTAACAGCTATAGACGCTTCGGCACTGAATACAGGAGATGCTACATCTGATACGGTTATTGGCAATATGAGAACGAGAATAAATGAGTTAGAAACTAAATTACAAGCGTATGGGCTTTTGACTTAATGTATAATTTTAATAAGAAAGGTATCTATGAACAAAACCGAAGCAATCGCAATCCTAACCCAGGTAGCCAATCAATACCGAGGCTTACTCACCGAACATCAGGCAATTCAAGAAGCGTTAAAAACACTCGAACCTAAAGAAGAACCTAAAGAAGAACCTAAAAAAGAAAAGTAGTGATGTCCCATGAAACAACTGGTGCTAAACTTAATTATCTTAAAAACCCGTCGTTGATTATTGATGGAGTACTCATTATTTAAGGAGAGCCGGCTAATCACCAGCTTTTTTCTCTAGTATGAATATAGAGCAACACCTCGATATTTTTGAACAAGCTCGTCCTTCGATGAAGCGCGATAATGCTGACCTTTTACGTCTTGGTGTGTTAGCAGAGGGGGAGTTCAATGAGTTTATTGATGCGTGGCTTGATTTAATCGCCAATCCTACCCAAGAAACCGCACAAGAAGCTGGTCAAGAGGCTGCTGATGTGAGCTTGTATTTAGCACAGTGTATGCGCTCCATCGGATCTACCCTAGAGGGCGAAATGCTCGACAAGATCGCCTATAACACCTCAAGATTCCTTTCAGCAGACTTCCAAGAGAAGCCATACGCACAAGGGTACGGCGAGTCTAAACAGTGGGTTAAAGACGTGGGATGGAAGAAGTCCTATTACATGGAGCCACGAATAGAGTATAAAATTGCAGACACTAAAAACAAAGACTAACTATGAAACTATACAACGGCGATTGTTTAGAGGTAATGAAAAAGTTACCAGATAACAGCGTGGATAGTATCGTTACTGATCCACCGTATGGCTTGAAGTTTATGGGTAAGAAATGGGATTATGAGATACCTAGTGTAGAGATATGGCAAGAGGCTATCAGAGTTCTAAAACCAGGTGGACACTTACTATCATTTGGAGGATCAAGAACCTATCACAGAATGGCTGTGGCTATAGAAGATGCGGGGTTTGAGATACGAGACCAGATTATGTGGGTGTATGGTTCGGGATTCCCAAAAAGTAGACGATATAAGCTTAGTCCCAAGTTTTGCCAGTGCGACGCAGTTGAGCATAATGTCGGAAGCACCAACCCTTTGCCAAAGCAAGACGACCACAATAACAAGGTGCTTGCCGAATCCGATGATGACCATTTTTTACAAGATGTTCAGCGTTCGAGGAGTGTAGACGTAAGTTCTCTGGGCGATTATCAGCGGGATTATGATTCAAGTGATGAACAACCTCAGGTTGTTTTATCTCCCGTCCCAGAAATTCTTCCATTACAAGAAGGTGTTCAAGAACGTAACCATTCTTCCTCGCACGATGATGGTCTGGTTTCCGAATCATTATATAACCCTTCCCAGGTTCGACATAACGACCACCTTTCCAGTCAGGATTATTCTCGCCACTCTGAAGTTTATGGCGTTCAGCCCGACAAATTTTCTGACCACAAGTTACCCGACCATAATTTAAGCAAGGACGACCACAAACCTGACAATTTGGAAAATGTTTCATATCAGAATATTAGCAGAGCATTCCCATTATGTCAAATGTGTAGAAAGCCTAACGCAGACGGCTGGGGTACAGCTTTAAAACCTTCACACGAACCTATTTGTATGGCGCGCAAACCATTATCTGAAAAGACTGTTGCACTCAATGTACTCAAGTGGGGAACGGGTGGGATAAATATAGATGCTTCGAGGGTGGGGACAGAAATTATGAATAACGCACCTGCAGGAAATAAAGAGGGTGGCAATAGTTTAAACATGAGTAAAACAGGTATGCCACAAGATGTTGAAGGTACTACATCTCTCGGCAGATTCCCTGCAAACTTTATCCATGACGGGAGTGATGAGGTGGTAGGGTTGTTGGGAGAGCCTGCACGCTTTTTTTATTTCCCGAAGGCTTCAAAGAAAGAGCGTTATGTGTACTTGACTTGCAACTGTCAAACAGTTAAACTAGAGTCATGGCCAAAACAGGACCAAAACCTAAACGAGCAGACGGATGGCACCTCACCCGAAGCGGATACCTACGAAGAGCAATCGGAGGTAGACTTGTTCTCCAACACGTCTATTTCTGGGAAGAAGAAAATGGAAAAGTCCCTGTCGGATACTCACTCCATCACATCAACCACATCAAAACAGACAACAGACTCAGCAATCTCCAGCTCGTCAATGCTCTTGAACACAAACGAATCCACGGAGGGTGTGAACTTAGAAACGGAGAATGGTGGAAGCCCTGCTCAATCTGTAGGGAACTCAAGCAAATTACAACCGACTACTGGTATATCTCCCCAGAAGGATGGCCACTTTATGGGCGTTGTCGTACCTGCCACATCAGCAGGGTGGTACAGGAAAAGCGTTTGCGTAGACTGCGGAAGCGAAGTGAGGCATAACGGACACCCAACTCAAAAGCCCACCTCACTCATGCAATACCTAGTTAGGATGTTTACCCCAGTTGGAGGAATTTGCCTTGATCCGTTCATGGGTTCAGGCTCAACAGGCAAGGCTTGCGTGCTAGAGGGCTTTGACTTCATAGGAATAGAAAAAGACCCAGAATACTGCAAGATAGCAGAGGCACGAATAGAGTATGAAGTTGGAAAGCCATGAACGAAGTACGCAGGAAAAGACCAAAGTCCTGCGAGTTCACCAAAGAGGTAAAGGTTGAAGCCCTCAGAAAAGCAGACTGGTGCTGTGAACAGTGTGGAATTAAAAAGAAGGATACTGTAGATGGCTATCTCGAAATCCATCACCGAGTAGGTATTGCCGTTGCCCTGCATAATCATCCAGAACTATCTCACGCTATGATTGCCTCAATAGCCAACGCCGTAGTACTGTGTATTCCGTGTCATAGACTGATGGACAGTGAAGATTCAAAGCACCATAACGAGTACGCTCAGGAGCTTCGTAGTATCTATGTGAGGCTAATGCAGTTAGAGCTTGCAATTATAGGTTAGTCTTTATTTAGTTCAGCCCTAAGTATAGAGAGTATTTTTACTATATCTCTAAAATCGCACTCGCATACATTCATTTTTCTATTACAATCACAGGGGTAGTTGAATATCGTATGTATTTTTTCTTTCACACTCATTATCAAGATTCGCTCGGCTTGGTGGATTGAGGCAATGAGAAAAGATTGAAAAAAAGACTCTATCTCATTAACATAAACACCTTTTACATCATATAGTGGCGGGCGATTGTGCCTATCTCTAGTCAAATTCATATCAACCAATTCGTGTCTAAAACTTTTCCTTAGATTCTCTAGTAGCATTTTTTTTGTGTAATCTGTCATAAGTTATTCTTTCCTAATCATTATTTTACCCGAGTACGTTCTCCCAAAGTATGATTTCTTATTATTTTTTGTGCTGTTGGCTGAAATCAGATCAGATAGACATTTAGCCGAGCAGGTTTTTTTGTACCCTCCTCCTTTTTTTAGAACTTCTGTAGGTTGTCCGCAAATTACACACTGACCATTAAGCACTATAGTTCCTTTTCGCCGTTGTATATCGCTAGTATATCTTTTTTACGATACTGGCGATCTCGCCTACTACCAATTCGTATTGGTATTAGCGATCCGTTAGTTTCCCAGCGTTTTACTGTATAAACACTTACTCTCAAAAAATCAGCGACTTCTTGAGGTTCAAGCAATTCGGGCATGTCTTGTATTTTAATGTTCATATTAAATTATCGTAGACCACAAACTGCTAATTGCAACTAGTGTACAAAAAGTAAAAACAACTAAGTATGCCACAATTAAGAAAATTGCTTGACTTGTATAATCTTTTTGTTTATTTTTCATTTTATTCTTTCCGCTTTTCGGCTTGGTTGTCTTTGTGTAGGGTTCTAGTTTATAGAAGTGTATACAGTACCAGTTAGATTTATTTTCATTCCAGAAGTATGGCCAATTAGTACCGTCATCCTCTTTGAAGGTGATAATATCACCTACATTAAAGTTGTTATTTCCCTCAATCACTCTGAACATATCGCCTACGTATAAGTGTGTTGGTCTTTTCATAATTTATTTCCGCCTTTCGGTCTATTATTCTTTTATTGTCCTAAATAATTAGCTTGTCCTACAGTGTGCGCACAAGTCCATGGTGTCCACTTCTTACCAGCTCTGCTGAATACTTTGTATGCTACGTCTACATTAGTTTTCCAATCAAATAACTCTTCACCACCCCAGTATGCCGAGTTAAGCTGGAATACTCCTCGATCAATTGATCCGTTTCTATTTTGATTTGTGGCCCGAGGATTGAAAGCGTGATTTTCACACTTATTAATGACAGTAATAGCATTGGCTGCATCATCACCAAATACCTCTACAATGTAGGCCATAATCTGTTGCTTCTCTGTCGTGAACTTTCGGTCAACCTCTACCACTTTAATTACTTCTATGCGTTTTTCGATCTCTACCACTTGAATTGCATTGTTTGTGAGAGCTTTAACAGGGTTAAGCGCGGCTAGTATGCCACCTACATTATAGAATGTATATAATCCTATTAAGGTAAATAAGAAGTACACCCAAATTCGCAAGCGGTGAGGTTGGTGTTTGTACCATTTTAAACGTGATTTTGCTCTTTGTGAGTTTTTTTGCATACTCTATTTATATACCGTTGTATAACGGTTGTACAGTAGCAGAATTAGTCGAGTGAATCCTTTTCCATGGGTTAATTTTATATGCTTCGAGTAATTTTTTTCTAAAGTCCGTACGACCCTCTCTTTTGGCTTCTGCTCTAACCTCTCTCAATTTCTTTTCAAACCAAACTTCCACCTCTTTATGGTTTCAATTGTGTCTGTCATAGTTAGTACTTCTTAGTTATATACGCCTCTATAATATCTCTCACCTGCTCGGCGGTCATAGTAAGTGGCACATCGTAGTCGTTGAACACTTGCAGTAGTTTGAGTAGGAGTTCGCCTCTGGCTTTGTCTTCAACTTCTTCTACAATTTTGATCAATTTCTTCTCTAGTCCTTGTGCTTCAAGCATTTCACAACTTGAGTAAAAATCCAACCAATTAAGTATATCTTCTTTCCAGTCTGTCATAGTTAGTCCTTCTTAGTTAGATTTTCCTGTACCAGATAGCAGTACATTTTTGCTAGGGCGTTAGCTAGTGATTTTTCTTCCATGTGTCCGTTAATAAAACCAACATTAGTGGCATAACCCACCTCAAACAAATTAAATATGTTTTTACTACACGAGAGCCAAGTCTTGTTTGTGTCTAACACTATAAATGAGGGCAACTTCTCTAGTATCTCTGAGGCTGTCGGGGCTGCGAACCAAGTAAACCTTTTTTCCCCAGTAGGCAGATCATCTTTGACATGGTCGCACCAAATACCCATATTCCCAATGCCTCCCCACCAATGCAGTGACTCCTGCGGATACCCAGCTTCTTTTAACTTTTCCGCCCATTCTTTGGTTACGCATATTTGATCGAGTGTCATAGTTTAGTCCTTCTTAGCTCTCCTGCGCATTAGGTTTCGACGTTCTTTATCACGCTCGAGTGCATTAGCCACACTCAAGCCATTTAGCATATCTGTATTGACTCTCCTAGCCATCTCAATCCATAAAGCAGCTGCAGACAAACTTATTTCATGTTTCTTTACAAGTTGATACTGAATATCGACAAAATCGACCATTTCGCCCAGTTGTGCAATGATCCACTCGATAATCTCAGGTGTCCATTTTGGCCTAAAGGTGTGTGTATCTGTACGCTCTTGTTCGCTGTGCCAGTTGTTTTTTGTCATAAGTTAGTCCTTCTTCATTTTATCTATCCTTAGAGGTTAGTAAATCACTTAATTCTATTTTTATTGTTTCTCCTTTAAATTCTCCCCAAATGTGTCGCTTTTCTACTGTTCCATATAAAACACACACTCCATAAGGTTTATCTTCTCTATCTATTCCGCATCTTAAACAAGTGTTTTTCATCGTTCGTTCTTGCTTATCGTGCCAATCATTTATTGTCATAGATTAGTCCTTCTTAGTCAGTTCAGCCCTTAGTAGAGCGATTATGTCGTCTATTGCTTGGTTGTATCCCGATGAAACATCAACTGTGGATTCGTTGTCGCCAATACTTCTTGGACTACGAAGCGATCTTTTTTTCATTTTTTGCATTTCCTTGAACAGGCTAGTGTGGGATTGAGTAGAAATTATAGAGATAAGCTCACGAACACAATCAATATAGTATTTGGGATTCTTATCATTTAGCGAATTTCTCACGGACATTCTTCCATCCTCGTCAAAATATGAGTCATAATCATCCTCTTCATGTGAAAGATATTTTTCTACAATCAAATATTTTAGGTAAGTATGTATTTTTAGTTCTTCTGTTGTCATAGGTTAGTCCTTTTTAGTTAGTTTTTTATTGGCAATTTCAATAGCTTTTACAAGAGCATCTCCAGTTCCCATACTAAAACCTGGCATTATTTGCATTTCATCCATTCCCTCAATATTAGTACAGGTTTTATCTCCAATTAAATCTAGTTTTTCGTCATAGACACCGACGCAGTATCCGTTGAGGCAAGCCTCTAAACATACTTCTCCACCACCTTCTAACTTGTGCGTGAACAAGTGGTTGAAGCTTCCCATTTGTCCACTTCTCTTAAAACTTCCCATTGTTAGTTTTTTCATATTATTTTTTAATCTACTATTATTACATCAAGATCTTCAATTTCAAGAAATTGAGATTTTCCAACGAGGTGTGGTTTTTTTATATATAAAATCTCCATAACTTTTTTCTCAAATTCTTCTTTGCTTTTTGACAAAGTTTCATCGAGGGTAGTCGCGAGAATGTACCTCTTAAGTTTTCCCCCTACCAATAAATAGATCATTAGTGTTATTTCGTTGCTCATAATTTAGTCCTTAACTATTTTATATCCAGCTTCTTTGAGTAGCTTTATTGCTTCGGCTGTTTTGTCACTCACTACTACTGGCGCATCTTTGAGGGTGAAGATCTCTTCTAATTCATCGAAGTGGTAGTTGTCATCTGACTTTTTGAAGTCATTGGCTTGCGAAAGTAAAACGGTATTTTGTCCCCTCTCAAGCACCATGTGTTCATCTCCATCTCTACGAACCACCACATCACCAACCTGCGCATCTCTAGCTGTTTTTGGGTAGGGTTCTAGGTTTGAGAAGTTAATGTAATGATATTCAGATCTATCCGCATTCCAGAAGTACGTATTATCACTCCAGTCATCACCATGTAGTGTGATAATTTCACCTACGTCAAAGTAAAAACCTTTCACAGTCACTCTAAATTGATCGCCTGCTTTTAAGTTTTTTGGTTTTTGCATATTTTCTCCTTTATAATTTTAATGTCGATAAATACTCTCTACACAGATCAAGCCGTGATCGAAGCTCTGACATCTCCTCGTCAAAGTACGCAACCTCGAAGCGTTTAATTCTCATCTCACTTGGAATATCATCAAATATGAAGTCAGGTCTAAATTGCTCCATATCCGTATCAGGTGGTAATGTAAAAGACATCTTGTAGAGTTCATTATCAATGATGAACTCCGGCGTATTCACCAGGGCGTACACTAACTGCGCGCTCCTAGTATCGGTTAGCCACATATACCCCTTGACCTGCCAAGCATAATCTTTGAGAGCAGAATCCCCATTTACCCTGCTATAAGTCCATATATCCCAGCTTGATTTTATATCGACTACCTTGCTGTTTTTCTTGTCGATAACGTCTGGCGTACCTATCAAATACTCGTTCTCGATCGTCTCTTGATTCTTAAAGTACACCTCGCCGGTAACGGTCTGTAGTAACTCCAAACTATCTGTTTCAACCGCTGTACCCTTTTTCATGGCTGCACTACTAATAGTTTTACTGCGACCAAACACCTCCTCGATGTATATCTCGTGCAAACAACCTTTTGCAGTTACTGAGAGTGGTTCGTTTATTGTTTTGATTTTATTTTTAGTGGTAGTTCTGGTGTTAGTCATCAGCTTTGATAATGATGATGGGTGGAACTTTTGTTTTGAGAAATCGACTGTGTTCATTTTGCCTCCTTTTCAAATTGTAGTAAGTTTGTTTCTAATTTAGCCACTTCTTTTTTAGCGGTTCTTACACTTCTTTTAGCGGTTCTAATATCGTTGATTAGTTTTTGTTTCTCAGATGACATAGTTTCAAATGATGACACATGGGTAAATAAGGTGCTCATCAATTCATACACTTTATTTATTGACGGGTAATAGGCAATATCACAATTAACCAATATCTCATTATCCCTATTAAAAGTTATTGCTAATTCTTTCCTGCCATCAAGATAAAACTCTACAATACCGTATCTACCATCTGTGTATGTTCTATAGCCAAACGGCTCTATTTCTTTTTTATCGTCCCAACTATTTCTAAAAAGTGGGTGCATTTTGTCATACAGGGCATTGATTAGAACAATTTTATTTTTCATTTTGCCTCCTCATGTTGCTCAATAAGTGAATCTCGCTGGGCTTGTAGATAGATAATAGTGATGTCCATAGCCAACAGTTCATTGGATACATCCAAACCCTGCTCAATCATCAATTCTTTTATTCGGTTGGTTATTTCTATTTCCATCATATTTTCTTTCTGCCGCTTAGGCTCGTTAGTCCTTAAATTTTGTAACAATGTGTAAACACAACATGGCCGTCAACAGAATAACGGTTAGTCCCACAAAGGCACTTCCCATCATTACTACAAAGTTCGCCACGAGTAGTACAAACGATAATGCTATTTCCATTCTGATCCTTTCATCTTTATTGGTATGACTGTAGTATATCCGTTCTGCAACGGTTGTACAGTACTACTTTATATTTGCTAGAGCATCAAACTTTGCGCCGAACGCTTTGTGTGCCTCATCTTCAATTGAAAGTGCCTCTACTGCGTTTCTGCATAGTTCTAAATCATCAAGGTTTGTACTACTTGCTATGTGATTGAGAATACGCGCCTGTTCTTTTTGTTCTGCAACCTCCTCTGGACGAATTGCTTCATTATCTAAATACTTGTATTTTTCACCCTCAATCACCGCCTGATCAGCTAGAGTTGCGGTCTGCATCTGCGTAGTCATTGGTGCGTACTTGGAAAGAAGCATCTTGATAACCGTCTTTTTCGCCATAGAATTGTAGTCTTCTTTCCAGAGGCCGTACCCCCTTTTCATCGAGGCTGAGAACTTCATGCCGTGGTTGGTGAGTTCCTTAGTGGTCATGTACAAGCTCTTCTCGAATCCATTGGTGAGTCTCATGTAGGCGACATACCCGATAACAGCCAGGTCGTCTCGGTCATCTGACCAGACAAACTCTATCTCTCCAGAGAGCCTGTTGTTTGCGCCAATCTCTCCCTCTCGCACATCAGTGACGTTAAGTGTTTGGAATTGACCTGACCGCATCGCTAGTTGGATGAATCCCTTGTATCCCATCTGAAACTGAGCCTGATCTTTATAAGGAATGATGTAAGCAAATCCGAGGTTAGGGTTAATGGGTAAATCTAAGCTAGCAGCTACTAGACAGGCTGCAAATAAGCTCTTGCGGTCTACTAGTTGCAACGCCTCGTTAGAGTTTACTAAAGATGCTACAGAGGTGATGAACTGCTGTTTTCGCTCACCTACCACGCTCTCGATGTTCTTTTGAATAATCGGGCTTGATAGAAACTCGGCTATTGATTGTTGTTTTGTAGTTATTTCTGTCATATTTATTCCTTTTTAGTTATATTTAGATAATTTATTACTGGATGATTCACCCATTTATTGCAGATAAAGTTGCATCAATTATTTCTGTCATTTTTTGTCTTCCGGGCCATATGATGCCATCGAGTATATTCTGTCGCGACCACTGAAAGAGAATCTTTGGATGCTGACTGTGTAGCCCCTTTTTCGGAGATAGTTGATTGCTAGTATTTCTATCCATTTACTTATTTTTAGCATATTTTACTTCCTATATATTGGCTAATACTATTAAATCCTAGCTCTGTAAGACACGCCATTGGATCATCTAGAATCTCTTGAAACTTTGGCAATATTGTCGTTTCATAATTCGTTGGATCTGGTGCATTAAAACCGTTGTTCTCAGTTGAGAAATACGTAGTGCCTTCATTCTCCCAGTGGTCTATAACGTCGTTTTGTAAATCGGTGGAATCGAGCTTCATATATATCCTTTCAGTCAGCTTTTGTATTCTTTTATCCTGCTTTGAAACTTTCCAATACAATTTCTTTTTTACCTTCTAATTGTTCAACCGTATATCCGCCCGACCAATCTATTTCATCAGGAAAGATTGTTTCACGAATCATTTTTACCGCTTCTTCTTGTGACTCAGCGCAGACAACAAAGCTATCAAATTTATCGTAAGTATATTTTGTTAACGTAATCTTAAAGTATTTGTTCATTTTTTCTTTCATATATATCCTTTATTTTTATTCTTCTATGTTCCAACAATCCTGACACAAATACTCGCCACTTTCTTTGATTTCTGCTGAGTCTTTGGTGCGATCGTATATATTGTCACATAGACTACATACTGACTCGTGATCTTCTATTTTGATTATTTTTTCTTTCATATTCGTTCTCCTTTTTATTGGTATGACTGTAGTATATCCGTTCTGCAACGGTTGTAAAGTAGCAAAATTAATCAAGTTAGTCTTTTCTGGATTTATTAAGTTGTGAAGTATCTTTTTTGTATCATCAGCATCATCTTTCAGGAACTTTTTGAAGGATGCCTTATGATTTGTCAAAAGGTTTCGATTAAATGTGGATATTTCCCTATTCTCGATAAATGCTTGAGTAGTTTCACTCGTGTCGTATTTCATAAACTGTTCCTTCGTGTCGTATTTCATAAACTGTTCCTTTATTATTTAATAATAACACCACAAAAACTACTCAAGGAACGGTAAAATCTCAATATCAATGTACTCAGCGCCTTTTTTTACAATCTCCTTTTGCGCTTCTATCCGGTACACACGCGAGTCGTTAAATAGGTATTTTTTCTGCAGAATATCTACAAACGCCTTAATACAGTTGTCTAGATCAGCGTTCTTGCTCGATAGTCCAACTTGGAATATAAACGTCATTTTGTCGTATAGTAGGGGCTTCCAGCTGGTAATAGCTTGGAGGATGAGGTATTCGTACACGTC
>Ga0163148_10004341_pt1 | contig 14882 bp, 10 predicted proteins | sample OliLakLV19MP7P2_FD_148606 | JGI IMG/M metagenome (GOLD analysis project Ga0163148, IMG submission 148606) | Freshwater microbial mat bacterial communities from Lake Vanda, McMurdo Dry Valleys, Antarctica- Oligotrophic Lake LV.19.MP7.P2 | ecosystem: Environmental > Aquatic > Freshwater > Lake >...
CCAATGATAAATTAATCCGGACTCACCCTCACGAAATGAGTAATGAGATATGAGTAATGAGTTTACTTCCGGTTTGCCGAAAAGTTATCTTATTGGCAAAAACATAAACCTCCAATGATAAATTAATCCGGACTCACGCCTCACGAAATGAGTAATGAGATATGAGTAATGAGTTTACTCCCGGTTTGCCGTAAAGTTTTCCTACAGGCAAAAAAATAACCCTCCATTTATAAATTAAACCGGATTCACGTCTCACGAAATGAGTAATGAGATATGAGTAATGAGATATAAGTAAAGAGTTCACTCCCGGTTTGCCGAAAAGTCTTCCTACAGGCAAAAACATAACCCTCCAATGATAAATTAAAACGGACTCACGCCTCACGAAATGAGTAATGAGATATGAGGAATGAGTTTACTCCCGGTTTGCCGTAAAGTTATACTACAGGCAAAAACATAAACCTTCAATGATAAATTAAAACGGACTCACGTCTCACGAAATGAGTAATGAGATATGAGTAATGAGATATGAGTAATGAGATATGAGTAATGAGATATGAGTAATGAGTTTACTTCCTGTTTGCCGAAAAGTTATCCTATTGGCAAAAACATAAACCTCCAATGATAAATTAATCCGGACTCACCCTCACGAAATGAGTAATGAGATATGAGTAATGAGTTTACTTCCGGTTTGCCGAAAAGTTATCTTATTGGCAAAAACATAAACCTCCAATGATAAATTAATTCGGACTCACCCTCACGAAATGAGTAATGAAATATGAGTAATGAGATATGAGTAATGAGTTTACTTCCTGTTTGCCGAAAAGTTATACTACAGGTAAAAACATAAACCTCCAATGATAAATAAAACCGGACTCACGCCTCACGATTCACGATTCAAGCCTTAATTGGCACAAGAATTGAATTTAGCCCTAATCAATAAATATTGATAAAATTTTATTTCAATAATTTAATTTTTAGGTATGAAAAAAATGAGGATTTTTATCCCTGTGATCTGTTTGTATTTTGCAGGATGTTCTGTTGTCCGTGCGCAACAATTTCAACCGGGTGATATCACCATCTCTGCCGGTTACGGTTTTCCAAGTCTTACTAAAACATTTTTAAATTTGGTGGAAGGAGATAATATTTCTACAACCTTGATCGGACCGGTTTTCGTAAAAGCAGAATTTGCATTAAATGAAACGGTAGGTTTTGGAGTTAATGCTGCATATACTTATGGTGATGCATTATACGAACGAATTGATGATGCTTCTGATAGTGTTACTTATACCACAGCAATTAGATACAACGCATACAGTGTGCTCGCAAGATTTAATTTTCATTTTGGAAATAATGACATGTTCGATCCTTATGCAGGTATTGGTATGGGATATAGAAATTCGAAATACACCTACACCGGAAACGACCCTGAAGTTGACCCGCGTGAAGTGAACGGACTGATAAATTTTGGGGTGGATCTAACCCTGGGTGCCAGATTATATATCACGGAAAATATTGGGTTATATGGTGAAATTGGGTTGGCTAAAGCACCATTCCAAATTGGATTGGTGGCTAAATTCTGATAAATTAAATTAGAAGTTTATCCTATTAAAAAGCAGCAAGCTTTGCTGCTTTTTAATAGGATAAATCTATAAACTTGCATTTAAAATCAAATAGCACGCATTTTATTCCCTTTCGCATCATGTGTCAATTCTGCTAAGCCAAGTTTTTCCATAAGTGGAGGAACATACATGCCAAATCTTCCACGCAATCCCTTTTTTAAACCATACCAACCTCCAACAGGATTTTTTTCTGACCGACCCCAAGCTTCCACAGTTCCGTCTTTAGCAGGTTTTTGCTCGTCGGCACTGCCTAATTCCATCCAATCACCATGTTTTTTTAACATTGAGTGCAGATCATTTAAACACCGATAATCGTAGTGCAACACCGTTTTTCCAACTGTGCAAACAAGTATCTCCTTGCCGTCTTTTACCTCTTTGTGCATCGTAAATTCTGAGGATAGAGGTGGAGTTTTAAGTTTCCAGGGATTTTCTTTTGTTCCGGTTTCTTTTGACATATCTTTTATTTTCGAATACTTAAATTAATCTCTTTTTTGAGGCACTCTATTTTAGCTTAAAGAATTCCTCCTTGGATATTACTACAACAGGTTTAAAACCTTGCCGAATTAATGCTGCATTATATGCCGCCAAATCGTTCAAAATAAGATTATCAAGCTCTAATCTTATTTTGTGCACTTCTGTTTTATAAAAATCAAGCGCCTGAAGCTGCACATTGGTAGGTTTTCCCTGATAACCTCCAACAGCTCCATAAATTTCCGCTATTTTCTCCCGTAAACGCACCTGACCTGTTATTCCTCCCTCACCCGGCTGCGTAGCGGAAATCTCCCCATGCAGGGCTTCCATCCTGTTATTGTATTTGAACGAATTTGTCCGCAATCCTTTGTTTTGAACACTATCCGCCAAAATTTTGGTTCTGTCTCTTATCTGTAATATCTGATGGTCGAGAAAAGCTAATTCTTCTAAAAGATCATACGCTTTTAGCAGTGTTGTTCTCCTTAACTTGCGATCCTCCACAGAGTGTATCACGTCAGGATTATAATTTATGGTGAGTTTTGTACTCAGGGTATCTGCGCCTTTTATCAACTTTATGATATAATCTCCCGGCTCAAATTCGGGACCAAAGGCTGCTTCACCTAAAAGATTTGGTGAGCTTGGCACTCTTGGAGGTTTCATTTGCGTCTGAATACTTACAATATTGATCCCTTTGCGATTGCCTGTAGGTTGCTGTTTTATGAAATTGCCTTTGTTGTCATATATCTCTAAATACATCTCCCCAAACAAATGTCTTTTTTTCATATAATAGGCGATCAATGCATTGCCGTTTGGATTGGCACCAATAAATTCATCATCCCCCGGAAAATCCTGAACAACTCCTCCTTTTGGAAGGAAGTAAGGTCTCGTGGGAATGAAAACAATATCTTCCTCCAACATAGCCTTAGTGAAATTTCTGATCGGTGTTATATCGTCAATAATGATAATACCTCTGCCATGCGTTGCAAGAATAAGGTCGTGGTCCCTCGGATGAATTACCATATCGAATATGCCAACCTGAGGAATCTTGCTTTTGAATTGCACCCAATTAATGCCTTTATCTATACTCACGAAAAGACCGAATTCAGTACCCAAAAACAATAAATTTTCATTTATCAGGTCTTGTTTTACTACGTGGCAATAACCCTTAACTGACTCATTTACAATACTTTTCCATGTGTTACCGAAATCATTGGTGCAGAAAAGGTATGACTTCATATCTCCGTTTCTATGCGCATCAACTGTTATATAAGCAGCGCCTTTATTGAAGTTGTCTGCATCAATATTTGATATAAAAGCAAAGGGAGGAAGTCCGGTTATTTTATCGTTGAGTTTGGTCCATGTTTTTCCGGCATCCTGGGTTAGTTGCACATTACCGTCATCTGTTCCCAGCCATATTATATTGTTATCTAAAGGAGATTCACTTATTGCGAAAATGGTAGCATTGTTTTCCGCTGTGGTATTATCCGCAGTTAATCCACCGGACTCCTCTTGACGTTGTCGGTTCGGATCATCAGTGGTAAGATCAGGGGAAATGCGATCCCAGGTATCGCCTTTATCTTTTGATCGGAAAAGGTACTGGGAGCCTACATAGATCCATCCTGAATTTTTTCCAAAAACAAAGGGCGTGTTCCAGTTAAATCGCAAGTTCTCTGTGGTTGCATCCGCAAAGGGTTTTATGAACTTATTCTCTCCGCTTTTTTGATTTGTCCTGTAGATTCTTCCACCCTGATACTGCCAATAAACAATGTTATTGTCAGTTTTATCGGCATAAGCATTAAAACCGTCACCATAACCAACCGTTTCCCAATCGCTGTTTTGAATACCTCCAGAATTTTGAGAAGGACCCTTCCAACTGCCATTATCCTGCAATCCTCCATAAACATTATAGGGTTTTTCCATATCCACACTCACATGATAAAATTGAGAAACCGGCAGATTTTTACAATGGCTCCAGGTATTTCCTTTATCGCGGGAGATATAAACACCTCCGTCCGTGCCCATATACATAAGTCTATTATCCTTTGGACTTACCCATAAAGCATGTAAGTCGCCGTGGTAACCACCACCTTCCACTGCTGCTCCCTGGAAAACCTTGCCGCCATTAACACTCACCAGTAAACTAAACCCCGGTTTATATATTCTATCGGCCTCCACGGGGTCAGGAACAATATAACTAAAGTAAAATGGTCGTTCTCCCATTGCGTTTTGTGTGTTGATTTTCAGCCAATTAGAACCTTTATCTAATGATTTATATAAGGCAGATTGATCAGATTCCACCAAAGCAAAAATGGCGTAGGGGGCTACGGGAGAAATGGCTAATGCAATTCTTCCGAGCGTTTCATTGGGTAAACCGGAATTAATTTTAATCCAGTTTGCGCCTCCGTCAGTAGATTTGTAAATGGAAGATCCGGGTCCTCCTGACCGGAAAATGGATGCCTCCCTTCTGAAATCCCACATGGCAGCATAAAGTGTATTTGCATCATTTGGGTCGATGGCCAAACTCGCACATCCGGTGCTTGCATTTACAAATAAGGTGCGAACCCAGGTTTTGCCTCCATCAGTAGTTTTATACACACCTCTTTCCTCATTATCCGCCCAAAGGCTGCCCAAAACAGCTACAAAAACAGTATTAGGGTCATTTGGATCTATAATGATCTTTGCTATCCTTTCGCTGTTAGCTAATCCTGCAAATTCAAATTTATTCCCTCCGTCATAGGTCTTATAAATACCTGTCCCGATGCTGACACTGTTTCGCGTCCAGCATTCACCTGTTCCAACCCAAACGGTGTCGGGTCGCTGCTGATCTATACAAATAGAACCTATCGATTGGCTAAAATCATCAAAAACCGGCTTAAAGGTTGTTCCTTGGTTTTTCGATTTCCATAGACCTCCACCGGCTGCTCCTACATATAATAAGTTAGGATCTGCATTTACTGCATCAATACAGGTAATTCTGCCGCTCATTCTCGCAGGACCAATATGTCTTCCTTCAATTGCGCCAAAGGTTGCATCGGTAATTTGAGTTTGGGAAAAGGCAGTGATACCTATTTGACAAAAAATAAAAAAGGTAAAAAGTGATTTTCTCATGTTAAAATGTTTTGTGTATAGCCTATGAATATTGATCTTTCTTATTTGCAGTGCTTGGGTATGGATGTTTTTTTAAATTTAAAAAGAGAATATATCCCCCCCAAATTGAAAAAACAGCATATTCCGGGTTTAAACCGGGAACATGCTGTTTAGTAATTAACCTTATTCTGTTACAATGGTTGTTCCAGACTTATCAAAAAGGGTTGTAGCATATTCCTTATTTAATTCCACTGCCTCAATTAATATTATCTCGCTTGTTACACCATTATATCTATTTTCGATTTTCCCCGGAAAGGTGATGCCTTCAATTTGCATATAATTGCTGTAAAAAGATTCGCTCTCAACCTCAGCACCCATCATAGTGCTTTTAGTATTTGTTTTGATCAACAAAAAACTTTCCTTGTCAATAAAATTGACATAAGTGCTTCCTTCAGGAACCACCACTTTAACTCTGTAACAAGGTGTTCCTTCCACTTCCTCAGAGCTGTCGAGTGTTACCATGTAACCCTTTTCCTTCCACTGCCATAAAATTCCATCCATGTCAGCCTGTACCTTTAATTCTTTCATCTGGTCGGCGGGGATTGGCTCAGGTTCCGTAGTTCCGGCAAATGGATTAACGGTCCAACCTTCAACACCGTTATACGTTTGTATGAAACTCAAACCCTGAAATGTGCCCTGAACCCGAAAGAGGTTTGGCCTTACCGATATCTGAACAAAGGGAACATCAATGCCCATTTGGTTGATTTTACCCTTGGTAGTAACAGTTTCTACCTTCTTGAGTTTTTTTTGACCAATGGCATCAAAATGATTTTCCAGCACTTCGTCCAAGTTTTGAGCAGTTAATAAATTGGAGGTTGCGACTATCAATAAAAGAAGTGTCGCGGATATAATTTTTTTCATAATTTAATGTGATTTAATTGAAGTGTTAAAATTAGACAGGTTTTGTGGAAAATTAGGAAAGTTGACCTGTTAAAAGTAGGTTAAATTTTAGCTGCTGCTCTTAAAATGAAAACTGTACATAATAATAACCGTCTTTAAGAAGACAGTTATTATTAGCAAATGGCCTATTTTATTAATTATTGGATGCTCCCGCATTGATCCAGCATTCTATTTCCTGTCTTTCCCCGCAGGTAATAGTTACTCCGCCGGTAGGCATACTTTCTGAATTCACTACCTCACTTTCCAATGATCCGTTGTCAACAATGTGTTGTAGTCCTGAAAAGGTAGAAAATTCAGACCCGTGACATCCCGAGAGTCCGCATTTGTTTGCAATTAAAGGTTGAATAGTGGCGGTGTATGTTACTGAAGCGCAATCGGTTGAAGACCCGCAGCCTGCAGTGGTTTTAGAACAAGAGGCAATAATGAGGCAAATCCCTAAGCTCATTACAATGGAAACTGATCTCAGCATGTTTAATTAATTTTAAGTAGGATTTGCCTATAAGTATACAATTGTGGTTTAAGTAATGAATTTATAATTACTCTGCAAAAATGTTGCCTGATTTGAGTAAAATTATAAACGCTATAAAATTTCATCTCAATTATAATTTTTTTGAGGTAATTGGAATTGATACAAGCATTTTTTTTATTCCATTATTAATAATTTATTATTCTTAATTTATTACTTTGGTATGATAGGTAAATCTTTGAAGATGTGCCATCGCTCTTTTCAAACTTTCAGACCTAATCGAAGCTCTATCTATATCCCAAAAAGAAATAACAAATTCACTTAACCGATCATTATAATTTGGACCTACGGAAGCAAATTTGTCTTTCGGCAATATATCTTCCTTTATTTTTCTTTTTTTACATTTTTTTATTAAACGCAATATTTCGTTTTTAGGATCTTTAATCAATTCGGGACGTTTATTAAAATTGGCTTCAGAAACTCCGGAAAATTTTGAAAACCCTTCGATATCAGATATTAACCATGATTCAACTTCTCTGACTGCTACTCTGAAAATCAAATTGGGGTGTTTTTTTGCATTTATCCAACTTCGTATTAATTCAGGCGCACAATTTTTAGTATCTAAATCAGTCAATACAAAAAAAGGAGTTCCTTTCGAAGCATCATTCCAACCTTTTATGTTTTCTTTTAAATAACCGAAACCCCCTTCAGTATAGGAATATCCAATAATAAATTTTTGAGTTTTATCAACCATTTTCATCATAACAAATTCACTAATTTGATCTTCAAATGCAAAATTCAAAGGTATAAGATTCATGATTTAAATTCGAAACTAAGTTGATTAATATTTCTAGGTTTTATTCTGGGTAGAATAGCTGAGGCAGGTGACATTCCGGCATTTAATAGATTTTTAATATCTAATATGTTTGATGCTACATTTGCTTTTGTCCCCTTTGATGCCGGTTCTAAAACAATAACTTCCTTAAGGGATATACCTTTGTCGCTTAATAGATCAAAACTATGTGTAGCAATTATTACCTGTCGTTTTCTAGGTTTTTGAAGTTTATGAATCAGACCGGCTAATTTAGAAACAATAGAACCATTTAACGATAGTTCGGGCTCCTCTAACAATAAAAGCGCATCACCTTCCTGTAATACCCATAGCAATCCAATCAACCTTAATGTGCCATCACTAAATTGGTCCTCTTTTTGTTTGCCGGCTCCAGGTCTCCAATGTTCATATAATGCCTCTAAATGAGGATACCCCATTTCTGTGGTAAATTTTAATTCTGTTAATTGTGGAACAGCAAGTTTAAGAGCCTGTTGTATATTATTTAGCCTTGCATGTCTTGTTTTTTCTTTAACAATTGCAATCCGTTCAAGAAATCCTTTGCCAAAAGGATCACCCGGTAAATCTGGGCCGGTAAAGGCTTGGGGATATTTGAGTAATTGTGGAACTAAATGCAAATACAAGGTGGTTTCGAAAAATCTTACGATCTCTCTAAATTCTTCATTTGCATTAATCTGCTCTAAATATGTTTGTGTTTTTCTTGCATTATCTTTCTCATCCTCAGTATTTGGACGATTGATTATTTTTTTTTTACCTTTCCATACTCTCTCATATGAAATTTGTGGCAATCTAAATCCTCTTGACTCCTGCTTAATCCCAATTGCATACCTCCACTTTAATTCCTTGGTTACATAGTCAGAAATGAATACTTCAATTTCAATATTTGGATTGCTTCTAGCAGCTAATGATCTTATTTTCGAGATACCGCCTCTATCAGTCACAGCCTTTTGTAATCCGCCACCAGGTTTAGCAATATCTCGTAAGAACCGAAAAACATCTAATAAGTTAGATTTGCCTGAGGCATTTGCCCCAACAATAAATACCCTTTCCTGCAGTTCAATTTCTACGTCTTTGAAATTTTTCCAATTTTTTAATATTAGTTTAGATATTATCATTTAATAAATTTACCCACAGTTTTGCATAAAGTTATAAAATTCAAAACTTCCATCCCAATCCCAACAAAAAATGCCTCTGCTCATAATATCTCGCTGGATTGTCCGGCGGCGTTCCAAAACTGCGTGGATCGCGGGGATCAATAAAGGAAGGATCGCGCCACTCGCTTGGAACAGGATCTCCATATTCATATGCCATACCGGTTACCGGATTTACAATTGCAGTATTTTTATTGTTTAATAAATTACTCGCTTCAAAAGTGAAGGCAAGTTCAGTGCCTTTTATTTCCCACCATTTTTTAAAGGTAAGGTTCAACCAAAAACTGGAAACACCAAGTTCAGAATATCTTTTATCCGGATCGGAAATAATTTCATAAATGGGTCTCCCCGAAGCGCTTTCGTAACCTGTTAATTCGTAAGGAGTATATCTTTTTCCGGAACGATAAATTGCCTCTGTGTATAAAGTCATTTTATTTAACCAGGATTTTCCGAATAAACCTGTTTCTGTATTTTGAATAAAAATTAAAAATGTTTTAGCATCAATAGGACTATCCCATGCAAGCGGAGTTTCTACAGAGGTTTCCGAATTACCGGTGGCTAATATTTCACCTAAGGTTTCTGATGCAGAGGAACTTTGTCCTGTTGCTATGCTGTAAGAAAAAGAAATACTTCCGCTGAACCATTTTTGTATTCTTTTTAAATAAGAAACTTCCACTCCGCGTACTCTTGCATAATCTCCATTAATTCGAATAGTGCGCGAAACTTCTTTTCCTGTTACATCTTCAATCAATATAGATGAAGAAGTAATAAAATCATATTTATCTTTCCAAAATGCCGTAATATTTAATGCATCATTAGAAGTAAGGGCAGATTTTAATCCGATTTCATAAGAAATATCCACTTCCGGATTGAGATCAGGATTTCCGATAAATCCGAGTGTCGATCTGTCGGCATAATATGGATCCATTCCCGTATAAATATAACTTGGGTGTGGCATCACGGTGCTGTGTCCATAATTAAAAAACATCACCTGATTTTCTTTTATTGGAAATGATGCTGAGAATTTAGGAAGTAAACGCATTTTAAATCTGCGCTCTCCAAAATTATAAGTATCATTATAATAGGCATCACGAAATTCCTGCGCAATAGTAGCATCGGGATTTGCAACGGCATCATCTAAAAATTTTCCCGGAACCCAATATTCCAAACGCAAACCTGCTTCTGCAATTAAGCCTAAATATTTTAATTTATCGCTGATAAAAAATGCACCCATTAATGGATTCACTTTCCATACATCACTAATATCTCCTAACCGATACGACTGCGAAAACGAACCGTCGGCAAGTTGAATGGGTGCACCTATCCAGGGACTTGTAATGTCCACCCACTGATATTCCTGGGGTTTTATTTCGGTTCCGAAAAATAATTTATTGCGTGTGTCTTTTGAATATAAATTTCCACTTGCACGCAGGGTATATTCCAACACATAATGGTCGTGCCACAAGGTTGCAATTCCACCGTTATTGTATAATCCCGGACCCGGATTTACAAATACAATGGAATCATCCGGATTAAAAACGGTTGCAGGAAAAGTGACAATACTTTCCGGATTAAATTCTGTATTTACCACATCCGGTCGCCAGGGATTTCCATTTGCATCGGCTCTTAATTTTACAAATAAACGCGATGCCGTTATAGTATAACTAAATGTATTACTGGTGGTATGACTCCATTTAATTGTCTCCAGATTTGTATCATGTGTATAGGTATTTGCATTGTCGGGAGTTAACGCAAACAAAAACTGATACCCGGGATTAAATGTTACATCATTGCCTGTTACACGCAACATATTATAATCCTGATTTATGGTTATACTTTTTAAATACGTAAAACTTAGCCTTCTTTTCGGGTCTAATTTATAATCCAGTTTCAGCATACCTGCCCAGCGATTATCCTGGTAGGGCGACCATAAAGAATCAGAATATAAGGAGGAGATCACTTTATCGGCAGGGTTTTGAATATAGGTATCACTGAAATTTGTTTTCAGTGTAGTATAAAAAGTAAGTTTCTTTTTAAGAGCCAGTGGACCACCCATTCCCAATTCCATCACCTGTTGATTCCAGTTACTTTGTGCGTCTTTATTAAATCCAAAATTATCGCGTTTATAACTTGCATTAAATTCAAATTCTTCCTCTCCCGATTTTGTGGTGGTATTTACAATTCCTGCTGTTGCGTTTCCAAATTCCACCCCTGCACCACCGGTTGTAACGTCTATTTTTGAGATAGAATTTGTTCCGATATCAATTCCAAATCCGGTTCCACTCAGCGGATCGCGAGCAGAAACATCATCAATATAAAATCCTGTTTCATAACTTCTTCCCCCGCGAATATGCACTCCATCTGCACTTTGTACAACCCCTGTTTGCATGTTCACCACACTTTGAATTTGTCGCACCGGTTGTAATTCAATTTCTTTTGCAGTTAAGGTAGAACCCGTTTTTGCTTCCTCTACATCAACCAAAGGTTTTTCTCCGTGAATTACCACAGCCTCATCAAATGTTAATGTGGTAGGATTTAATGCCACATCTAATTTTTTATTTTCACCTGCAGTAAATTTTATTGCAGTAAATACATTTTTTTCATAACCAATATAGGTAAACTGAATATTATATTCTCCGGGAGGAATATCCTTTATTTCAAAAGTTCCGTCAAATTCCGAATTTGCACCAAAGGAAGTACCGGTAATAATTACAGTAACTGCATATAGGGGTTCTTTGTTTTCAGCATCGGTTATTTTTCCGGAAAGCGCAGCGTTTTGAGAAAAGCCATGTTGAAGCAGAAATAGGAGAGCTGTGAGGGAAATACTGTGCTTCAAAAAAATGCAATTTATTCTACTCTGCGTTTTCATTATAGGTTTGCTTTCCTCCACGGGGTAAAATTGGGAAATTTGGGTGAAAGAGAGAAACGGAGTTTTGAAAAAGGTGGAAAATTAAAGGAAAGTTAAAGCAGAAGCTTTATTATCTGGCAATTTGCCCTTAAAATGGGTGTTTTAGAGGATGATTCGTTATTTTTAGGACTTAATTCTGCCTTTTTTAGGTAGGTAATATGTAATTTCAATTTTCAAAAAATTGGTGGATACTATCAAATGAACAGAACGATTTATACTCTTTGTTTTTCACTTTTAACATATTGCTTCTATGCCCAATCTCCCAATATTGAATGGGACAATACCATTGGCGGTAATAGTGATGATGGAGGCACAAGTATTAGGCAAACCTCCGACAACGGTTATATATTGGCCGGATATTCTGCAAGCACAATTTCCGGTGATAAAACAGGTTTTGATGGAGGGTATGATATTTGAGTATTAAAACTTGACAGTTTAGGTGTTATAGAATGACAAAATACCATTGGAGGACTTAATTGGGAATATTATTATTCTGCCCCTGCAAGAATGGTTATAGAGCCTTTATCAGATGGCGGATATTTATTAGGTGGAAACTCTCAGTCAGGTGTATCAGGGGATAAAACAGAAATAAATATTGCAGGTACTAATGACATCTGGATATTAAAGCTTGATGAATTAGGTAATATTATCAGGCAAAATACTATCGGTGGAGCAGGAACAGATTATTTATCTGCATTATTGCCAATTGATGGTGGAGGCTGTATTATCGGAGCGCAATCTGATTCTCCAATTTCAGCTGATAAATTGGAGGCTAGTTGGGGTGGTTACGATTATTGGATATTCGAGTTAGATGAATTTGGTAATATTATTTGGCAAAATACGATAGGAGGAGATCAGAACGAATATTTAGGCAGTATTTGTAAAACAGATGATGGCGGATATCTTTTGGTGGGGGATTCCAATTCCGGTATCACAGGTGATAAATCAGAACCCTCCGTTTTAGGTGATTATTGGATCGTAAAAATTGATTCCATAGGAAATATTATTTGGGATAATACTATTGGAGGATTAAGCTCCGATGTATACGCTAGAGGAATAATGGCAAATGATTCAGGATATCTCATTGGTGGGGTTAGCCTTTCAGGTATTGGCATGGATAAAACACAACCCCAAATAGGAACTTATGATTATTGGATTGTTAAATTAACAACTGATGGAGATATTGTTTGGGATAAAACAATTGGAGGAGGAAATTTTGATTATTTCACTACAATTATTAATACAAATGATAATAATTATATTGTTGGAGGTTATTCTAATTCTGGAATTTCCGGTAACAAAACCGAAGCAAGTCACTGCTATGAGGATTATTGGATATTAAAAATAAATGAGTTAGGAAATATTGTATGGCAAAAAACAATTGGTGGTTGGGGAAATGAATATTTGCGCGAAATAATTCAGACTAACGATAATGGATTCGCCTTGATTGGAGCTTCCAATTCGCTTGCATCATTTGAAAAAACAGAAGACCTCATCGGGCTCGGTACTTCGCCTGATTATTGGGTAGTAAGATTGGCACCTAATTCTTGTTACTCCGCTATAGAAGTTTGTAATGGCTTGGATGATGATTGTAATGGAATTATTGATGACAGTTTTATTTATACCACCTATTTTGCTGATATGGATGGAGATGGTTTCGGGGATTTAGAAAATACAATTTCTGAATGTGCAGGATTTCCTCCGACCGGTTATGTAATTGATTCCACAGATTGTAACGATATCAATTTATTAATTTACCCCGGTGCATTGGAATTATGTAATGGATTTGATGATAATTGCAATATCCTCATAGACGAGGGATTAGCTTTATATACTTTTTATGTTGATGGGGATGAAGACAGTTTTGGAGATGCAGGAACTTCTATAACACTGTGCAATCCCTTGCTGCCATGTGGATACACAACGGATAGTACAGATTGCAACGTCGACAATATGGATGTTTTTCCCGGCGCAATAGAATTATGCAATTCCATTGATGATAATTGCAATGGAAGTATAGACGAAGGATTTACAATATTTGTTTATTTTTTGGATAATGATGAGGATGGATTTGGTGATCCTGATATTTCTATTTCTACCTGCCTATTGCCTGCTCCGGAAGGATATGTTATGGATAATACCGATTGTGATGACAACAATTTTTTAATACATACCCCAATAATTTATTATACCGATGCTGATGGAGATTTATACGGTGATCCTTTTGCTCCTGTAATGTTATGTGAGTTAACCGCACCTGCCGGATTTTCAGCAAATAATCTGGATTGTAATGATGCTGAATTTCTCATCAACCCCGGCTCTAATGAAGTTTGTAACGGGATTGATGATAATTGTAATGTAGAAATTGATGAGGGGTTATCCCTGTATATTTTATACGCTGATTTAGACAGTGATGGATATGGTGACGTTAATAATGACACAATTTCCTGTCTCGCAAACATAACGGGATTTGCAAATGATTCCACAGATTGTGATGATACCAATCCTTTTATTTACCCGGGCGCAACGGAAAATTAAATGGATTAGATGATGATTGTGATAAAATAATAGATGAAGGAACTACCGATTTGAAAAATTTAGAAAATGAGCTCATTGTTTCCATTTTTCCAAATCCGGCAACCACAGAAATATTTGTAAACACTAATAATCTACACAACAAAATAATTATATTAATTAATGCATTTGGGCAAATTATAACATCCCTGGAAACAAATAAAAATGTATGCAATATTAAAATTGAATCCCTGCCAAATGGTATATATTTTATTCAGGTAAAAGAAGCAGAAAAGGTTTTTAAGAATAATTTTATTAAACAATAAATTAATAATATGAAGCAAAATTTTAGTTCTCCTATTTTAAAATATTTAATTGTTTAACAAACAATAATTGAATAATGTAATTCCCGCCATAAAATAATAAACCGGCATCTCCTAAAAGATGCCGGTTCGTGCTGTTAATAGGGTTATTTTAAATACCCAATAATTATTTTTACAATTTTATAATCTCAATTATGGTGATTGGCGCTCCTGCTAAACGCACACCATCCGGAATTGGATCCATAATAGCGGTTACACTTACTCTTAAACCGTCAACCTTAAAAGGTTTTGTAAGATTGCTCGGATAATAATCCTGCACGCCACCCGTATTTCCTGCGCTACCATGAATAACCCATAAGTCACCCTTTAGCATTACAGTTCCTATTATAGTAACGGTTTCTGAAGTTTCTGATCCGGAAAAATTACTCGTGCCGTAATATCCCGCAATATTTCCTTCAAATTCAGTACCTTGACCAAATGCATGCATAGTGATAGAGGCAAGCATTACAAACAACATCTTTTTCATATTTTTT